>ERZ1034569.1-NODE-1-length-132306-cov-14.162358_pt1 | contig 132306 bp, 122 predicted proteins | sample MGYA00520706_ERZ1034569 | MGnify/ENA primary metagenome ERZ1034569 (study PRJEB33760, sample SAMEA4777722) | hypersaline lake metagenome | biome: hypersaline environment; feature: brines | place: Spain | collected 2014-08 | depth 0 m ...
CGGCGGAGCGGGGGCACGCGCCGGACCCCGGCGGCAAGAGGCGCGCGGCGGTGGCGGCGCCCGCCGCCGCAGCCGCCGCGCTCGCGGCGTGGCGGACGGGGCCGCCCGCGGCCTCCTGGCCGCCCTGCCCGGGCCCCGCGCCGGCGCCGACGTTCGCCCCGTACTCGACCATCTGTCCGGGGTGGAAGCCCCCCCCCCCGCCGGTGATCCCCTGGACCACCACTCGGGTGTCGTCGTCGACGAGAATACTCATTGGCTCACCTCGTTGGCGTTGTCGACCGCACGTTCGACGGCATCCTCCAGTGTCGCCTCAACCTCGACGAGATCCGTGTTCAGGATCTCCATCCCCGCCTCGGCGTTCGTCCCGGCGAGTCGCACCACCACCGGCTTCGGAATCGCCTCGAACTGTTCGAGCGCGGTGTTGATCCCCTCGGCGACCTCGTCGCCGCGCGTGATCCCGCCGAAGATGTTGAACACGACGCTGTCGACGTTGTCGTCGGCGAACACGACATCGAGCGCGTTCGCCACGCGCTCGGCCTTCGCGCCGCCGCCGATATCGAGAAAGTTCGCCGGCGCGCCGCCGAAGTAGTCGACCAGATCCAACGTCGTCATCACCAGCCCCGCGCCGTTGCCGATGATCCCCACGTTGCCGTCGAGTCGGACGTAGTCGAAGCCGTACTCCCCGGCCTTACGCTCTAGATCGTTCGTGTACGACTCCGCTTCGAGTTCGGCCAACCCCGCCTGCCGGAACAACGCGTCGTCGTCGACGTTCATCACGGCGTCGGCGGCGACGACCTCGCGGTCGTTCGTCACCATCACCGGGTTGATCTCGATCTCGGAGGCGTCACGCTCGTCGAACAGTTCGTACAGCGTCGAGAGGACACTCGCCACGTCTGAGGCCACGTCGTCCGGGACACCCGCCCGGTACACCGCCTGTCGGGCCTGGAACGGGCGGAGCCCGGCAACGGGGTCGACGTGGACCCGCGCAATCGCCTCGGGAGTCTCTGCGGCGACCGCCTCGATGTCGACACCACCCTCCGTCGACACCATCAACACCGGCTGGCCGGCGTCGCGGTCCATCGTGATCCCGACGTACAGTTCGTTCACGAACTCGACTGCCGCCTCGACGAGCACCGTCTCGACGGTGTACCCTTTGAGATCCATCCCGAGGATGCGGTCGGCCGCCGCGCGTGCCTCTTCTGGGCTCTCGACGAGCTCGATCCCGCCGGCCTTCCCGCGCCCGCCGACGTGGACCTGCGCCTTGACCGCGACCGGGAATCCGATCTCCTCGGCGGCGTCGACCACTCCTTCGGTGGTCGTCACCAACGCCGAGTCCGGGATCGGAACCCCAGCCCCGGCGAAGACGTTCTTCGCCTGGTGTTCGTGGAGTCGCATGCGTCTCGTGTGGGGGGAAGCCACCGTTTAAATCCAGCCGATTCGTCCCGCGAACGTCTGTCAGCCCGCTGTCACGGAGACCGCTGGTCGCGTTCCTAACAACTGTTTGACTATTCTACTCGGTCGCGAGCGGCCGCGAGCGGGCGGGAGACGGCGAGTCGGTACGGTTTCTGTGAGAGACGCCGGTATGTTTATTTCTGTTCGACACGAACCGTCTGACAGAGAGAACGGATGTACGACCTGACAGCCTTCCAGCGGGACCTGTTGTACGTCATCGCCGGGCTCGACGAGCCACACGGGTTGGCGATCAAAGAGGAGCTGGAGGAGTACTACGAGAAGGAGATTCACCACGGCCGGCTCTACCCCAACCTCGACACCCTCGTCGACAAAGGGCTCGTCGAGAAGGGGGAACGTGACCGCCGGACCAACTTCTACACCCTCACCCGCCGCGGCGGGCGGGAACTCGACGCCCGCCGCGACTGGGAGCGGGAGTACGTCGACGACTGACGCCCGTCAGCCGTCGGTCGCTTCTGTCTGTTCGCTCGTCTCGTCACTCTCCGTGTTGGTCGTCTCTGTTCTCCCGTCTGTCTTCCCGCCCTTACCGTCCGTCCTCCCATTCGTGCCGCCGCCGTCGGGGTGTGGGTCGGGGCCAGCCACGTCGGTCGAGGGGTCGGTCGGATCGACCGCGGACGCGCCCAGGTGTGTCGGGTCGACGCTGTACGGCTGGAGTTCGTTCCCCGTCACCAGCTCCGGGAGGACGATCCGGACGAACTGGACGATCAACACGAGCAACATCGGCATGAGAAAGATGCCGTACCAGCCGAACAACAACGGTCCGAGCGTGTACGCCAACATCACCGTGCCGACGTGTAACGACCCACCGGAGACGTACGGCCGGAGCACCAAGTCCGGAATCGTATCGACAACGACGAACGAGACAACGGCGAAGACGGCGACGAACCACAGCGTCTCCGTCGCGCCGCCGACCGCCGCGCTGCCGGCCATCCCCGCGGCGACCGGAACGTAAACGAGTTTCATCCCGACGACCGGGATCAGGCTGGCGATCCCGGTGAGCAGCCCGACGAGCGCCGCCGCGGGCACACGCAACCCCGGTGGTGCCACGAGGTTCAACGCGGAGTAGGCGAGCGCGCCGATGGTGCCGGTGAGCGCCGCGTTGAGGATGTTACCGAAAAACACGTTGCGGTAGTCCCGGTCCACCTGTTCGGCGTACGCCAACAGGACACCGCGGTCGTCGGTGAAGCCGGCGGCCCACCGACGGAGTCGGTCCCCGTCCCGCAGGAGATAGAAGGCGAGTGCGAACATCGCGAACAGGTGGACGAACCCCGTCCCGAAGAACGCGACCGTGCTGACCGCGCCGCCGGCACCGGACAACACCGAACCGACGGTGTCCGTCGACAGATACGAGGTCCAGTCGAGCGTCGCCAACGCGCTGGGGTCCGAGAGGAGCGCGAGCGTCTCTTCGTCGACGCCGGGGATCGCCCCCACGTCGACCACCTCGACGGCACCCAGCAGTCGTTCCGCCTCCGTCGCCACGACCAACAACGTGTACGAGACGAGCGTCAACGCCGGCGCCGCCAACGCCACCAGCGCGACCACGGCCGCGACCGTCGGCTGGCCCAGCCGCCGTCGGATCGGGACGAACACGGGTCGCGTGGCGTAGTAGAGGAAGACGCCAAAGACGACCGTTCCGACGAACGAGTAGACGGCGAACACCAACGCCGCCGCCAGCGCGAGCCCGAACACAGACCAGGCGAGTCTGCTCCGGTCGTCCCACCGTGTCATACTGCTACCACCACACTCCGTCGGGAAAAAACTGCCCGTCAGATCACTCTAACACGGATTTGCCCGCCTCGTCGTTCAGGAAAGGGATCGCCTCGCGGTGTCGGTACCCCTGTACTGCGACCCCGGCGACCAACGCGGCGGCGAACCACAGCTCCGAGATCCGACCCAACCCGCCGCCGAACTGGACGGAGCCGGTGAGCGCGCGCTGCCACAACGGGACGACCGCGCCGAGCAACGCCGCCCCGACCCCTGTCGCCGCGACGGTGACGATCGCCTGATAGTAGCGTGCCGCTGCCGCCCCGCCCACCAGCCCGGCGAGGCCAGCGATCAGGAGGAACTGCTGGAAGGCGGGGGGCTGTTCGGGGGGGCGGGCCCGGGAGGGGGGGGGGTCCGGCGTGCCGCCAGGCGCGTGGACCCGCACGCCGGCGTTGGTCCCCGCCCCCCCGCGGCGCACGCCCAACCCCGCCCCGCCGGTTGCGACGAACCCGCCAACTACGACCGCGATCCGGCTTACGAACGGGACGAACACCCGGCCGAACACCGCCCCGACCAACGCCAGCAACGCGACGCCGGCGAGACGGCCCTGGAACGTCACGTCGACGAACCCTGGCACCACCAGCCACGCGACCGCCGCGCCACCTGCAGCACCGGCCACCCAGCCGACCCACGAGACGAGTCGCCCCGCGAGATCGTAGCCGAACAACACGAACACCCCGCCGACGAGCGAGACGACTGTCAGTGCTGCCAGCGTCTCTGTGGCAACCATACGACGCGTACAGAGCCGGTCATCCTAAACGTTCCTACCGTGTTCTCTGAACTCCGGGTGACAGGTCAGCCTCGCACCCTCACAGACAGTCCGACGACTAACGCCACGACCAACGCGAGCAGTGCTACCGTCCCCCCGAGCACACCACCAGTCGGCGCGAGAAAGCCAGAGGAACGCCCGGCTGTCCCACTGGCCCTGAGCGTCGCCGTCGCCGGCGTGAAATCTCGTGTCGTCTCAGCCGGCCCCGGTGCGGTTGTCGCACCCGGCGAGCGCTCTGACTCGTCGGTGTTGTTTGCCGTCGTTGATCCTGTCTGAGTCCCCGGCGTCGACGACCGGTCGGTTTCGACGGTCGGGGTCACCTCGGCAGGTGTCGCCGTCGGGGTGGGTGTGACTGTCTGTGGACCACCGTAAACGACGAATCCGCTCTCGGTGCGGTTCCCGACGACAAACTGGCCCCTGTCGCGGTCGACGACAAGAGTGGCGACGTGTTCGTTTCCGACTGCATCGACGGTCTTGACGGCGATCTGTGTGCGTTCCTCGGTGATCGGTAACGCGCGGTTGGAGACCACACGGCTTCGGTTTTCACCGCTGTGGACGACATCGACGAACGCCGTCTCCCGAGTGGTGAGCCCTTGGACTTCGACGACGACGGACCGAACAGTTCCGTCGGTTATCTCGACAAACAGCCGTGTCTCGTCTCCGTCGACTCGTGATCGGTTGCGGTAGAGCCTGATCTCCGGTTCGACACGTTCCGCGAGCGTGATCGGGTCGTACGTGATCCGGTAAGCGGTCTCGTTGTTGTTTCCGAACAGATCCGTCGCGGTGAGGTTGAAGTAGTTCGCCCCGGGTTCGAATTCCAGCTTCCGCTCGAAGGTCTGACGCTGCCGCCCTTCTGTCCGGTTCGACGGCGGAGAGCCGAGCAGTGTGACCCGACGGCTGCTGCCGCCTGCGTTTGTCGCAGTGGCAACGACACTCCGGATTCCAGTCGAATCTGTGACGGTTCCGCGCCAGTTGAACGTGGGCTGGTCGACCGTGAGTCGTTGTGTCTCGTTGACGAAGGTGAAGTTCGCACTCGTTGCCTCGACCGACGGCGGTGTGCCGTCGTCGACGAGTGTCACGCCGATACGCTTCTGCCGGATGTTGCCGAACGCGTCTTCGGTTTCGACCGTGAGAACGGTGGTTCCGGGGCCGACTGCGACGGCGCGGTCGAACGAACGGCTGGCGCTGTCGAGGCTGATCGTCTCCGTCTCGATGGGCCGCGTGAGCGTGCCGTTGTCCCCGTCGTTGGAGGCGTTGGCGTTGATATCCCGGTCGCCGAAGTAGTCCACGACGATGTCGACCCGTTCGATGTCGACGAAGTCCCGCGTCTCGAAGGCGAGACGGTACTGGGTGTTGTTCGTCTCCACCTGTTTCGTGCTGTCGAGCGAGACGTTCAGCGGCCGAGAGAAGTTGATCACAGGCCCTTGGAGATCACGGAGATACTGGAACTGAACGCTCTTCGTCCGTTCGTCCGTCGAGACGATCACGGCAACGTCGTGTGAGCCGGGACCCAAGGACAGCTCGCGGGTCAGCGAGAAGTTCTCCCTGCCCACAGAGAGGTTTCGGTATCTGTCTTCGCCGTCGACACGGACGAACACCGCCCGGATCGTCTCGTTGGACGTGGCCGACACGGAGACGGTCGGCCGTTCTGCAGAGACGAGCCGGTCCCCGTCGGCGACCGACTCCCCGTCGACGGTCGTGTTGAGCGTGACCCCGTCCGTCTGTCCGGCGGCCCCACCCGAGACGAGCACAGTCGCACACAGCACGACCAGCAACACCGAACGCGGGAGCCGTCGCATCACCCGTCTGTACCTAGCACAGTCACAAATAGCTGTCCGTCCGGCAGTCTCCGTCTGCTCAGACGTGAAACGAGACGCACCACTACGCATATCAAAAGAACAGAAAAATCGCAGAGCCGCAGCGCCGCGTTACAGGTTGACGGCTTCCTTGTTGGCCAACGAGTCCGGAATCCGAACCTGGACGACCTTCGTCGCGCCAGATTGGGTCGTGATCCGGAGTTCCGCGGTCGCGCCCGAGGAGAGCGTGCCGGGGTTGATCGTCAGCTCGAAGCGGTCACCCGAGGAGAGAACCGGCGCGGTGTTGTCCTCGTCCTGGACGGCTGTGATAGTGAACGTGTCGTCTTCCTGGGCCGCGTCCTCGTTGAACGTCAGCGTGTGGCTACCGTCCGGTGCCGTGAACGAGATGATTGTCCCGCTCATGTCGATGTCACCGGCACCCGCGCCGCGCAGGACGACGAGGTTGATCTCAGTGACACGTGGGTTCTGACCGGCGTTGTCCGCGAGGACGTACGAGGTCGGGTTGCCCAGACTGTTCCCGGTTCCACCACCGGTGAATTGGATTTCGTTGCCACCGTTCCGCAAGATGGCACTGTTACCCGAAGTATCCAATTGGAGCGTATCACCACTATCGACAGTAAGTTGATTCCCGTCCGGCCCCGTTAGCGTGTACTGCGGAGTCCCTGTGTTCCGGGTGACTGACACGTCAAGACTAACAGCACCAGTGCTAGTTGAGAGATCAAGCTTGTTGCTGTCCCCGTCGGCCAGGGTGATGTCGCCATCTGTACTCTCAACACTGAACGAGCCACCATCAAGGATAGTGATTTCGCTGGTGGAGTCTCGGAGGGTCACCTGCTGAGCGACAACGTCAATTTGCTCCGCGTCACTGATTCCGGACGAAGTGACTACCACATCGCTGCTCGTCTGGGGGAATCCAGCCCCATTGAATGTAAAGTCGGAGCTAGCGGTGCTGAGAGAATCCCCCTGAGCCAGGTTCACGACGAGGTTCCCGTTTGTGTTCGACACCTCGTATGCCGTACTGTTCAGTACAGTCACCGTAGTCTCAACAGCGCTACCACCACTGGCCATCTGCAGGGTGTTACCGTTTCCATCGTTGAAAGTACCGTCTCCAGTTCCAGCGTAGTTTAGGTTACCGGTTGCAAATGTAACACCTGTCCCGTCGTCACGGTTGACGATGATACCCTCACCGTTTCCACTGTCAAGCACCAGCCGATTTAGCGTGTTCTGTGCGGAGCCGACGCCCTCCGTCACCACACCGGTCTTACTCACGACCTGCAGCTGGTTCGTCACCTGCGCGCTGGACTCCTCACCGGTCTGTTGGGACTTCGACTGCAGGAAGCCCGCCGTGTTGATGAGCACCCCAGCCGCGATGGCAGCGACGAGCACCATTGCGATGAAGACAATTAGCGTTCCGATACCTACCTGACCACGCTCCGTACTCGGGAGCCGGTCGGTTATACCGTCGATCCGTTCGCGGAGTGTGTCGCGGATCATCGTTTGTTCTGGCAAGCACCCAGAGGTGCTCGACGGTCACACCTGTGACTGGGGTACGTAAATAGGCTGTGTCCGCAGAATTAGAACTGATAATGGGCGTCTTAGTAGCCATGCTGGGCGGTAACGCGCACTCCGGTCTGTGTTGCGACGCGCCAGTGTGAACACAGCCGACGGGGACGTGTGGTCGTCGCCACCACGACCACCCCGTGTCGTGGTGAGACGGCCACTGGGTGGTGCGGCGCTGCCGGAGCCAGTCACCTCGCCGGGAGCCTGTCGGCACCGGCAGACGGACCACACCGGCGGCCGACGACGCTTCCTGTTCGGTGGCGGATGTCGTGGAGCCGTCGTCTCGGCGTGTTTCCAGCCGGGGGAGGACAGCCGCGACGACTGCCGTCCAGGCGACCCCGAGACTGAACCCCACGCCGTGTGCGACACCACCGGAGACGACGGGCGTGTCGACGGCCGGCGCCAGCGCACACCCGACGGTCGCCAACGCCGCGACCGCGACCGGGAGCGGTGCGGTGTGTGCCACGAGACGCCCGGTCCGTCGGAGCGGGACCGTCTCTGCGAGTCGGTCTGCCGGCAGCCGCTCTGTGACACGCAAACCGACAACGACGACTGCGGCAACAACAGCGACGGCGGCGACGCTCACTGCCGCGATGTCGGCAGCCCCGCACACGACGCCGACAGCCAGCCCGGCCGTCGGGGCGAACACGAACGGTTTCCGAGATCGCCACAGCGCCACTGTCGCGACGACGAGTGTTACCCCGGCGACGCCGCCGACGAGTCCCGACGCACCCAGTGAACTCGACACACGCACGTCACTGAGGTGCCGGTACCACAGCAGTGTCGTCACGGACAACGGGAGCGGGGAGACCACGCCGACGCCGACGACTGCCGTCCAGTACTGTTGGACCCGCTCGTGTCGGTGTGCGACCGCCAGCCCCGGAAGCGCGACGACCAACAGGCCGAGCGCGTTCGTCGTCGCGTGGGTGTGGCTGGCGTGGACGTAGTGGGTCGTCCACAGCGTGTGGACGGTGGGGTCACGATGCTGGAGAACGAACCACGCTGTTGTCTGTCCTGAGAGACCAGTGAGCGCGACCAGCCCGCCGGCGACGAGACACAACGCGGCGGTGCCGGCGGCGGCCCGCGTTCGTGGTGTCGGCTGCATCCCTGGTCACTCACCTAACACGCGTTCCCACGGAACGACGCTACGGACGCCGATGAGCAACACGACGGCGACGACGGCGGCAGCTACGCTCGTCACGTACGACGCCGGCGACGGCGTGTCGATTGCGAGCCGCGCCGCGGCGTTGATCGGCGACAACGGTGACAACGCGGTCATCCCGAACAACCCGAGCGTGAGCAGCGAGTACAGTGTCTGTGCGACCCGCCGGTCCGGTGTTGCGATTGCGAGTGTCACCCCGAGGACGATCACCACCACCGTCGCGCCGGCGACCAACAAGACGAGCCACGGGAGGTTCGCAATCGGTGTTCCGTTGAACTCCAACAGAGTCATCCACGCCACCGCCTGGATGGGTGTGATCGCGGCCGCCGCGAGCAGTTTCCCCTCGACGATCTCCGTCAGCGTAACCGGGGCAACGCGGAGCAGCTCCAGTGTCCCGCGGTCGATCTCCTCGGTCAGCGAGTCGACGGTGATCGACCCACCGATGAACACGGGGAGGAACAACAACAACGGCACCAATACGGTGTAGGTGAAGCCAAAGTAGTTGTTCGACGCGCTCCGTGGCGGCGGGTCCAACGTCGCCCGCGTGAGTTGGTCGCCGCGTTGTGCCCGTTCTGTCTGTTCGTAGGTCCGCAGTGCCGTCCGGACCTGGGTGACGACGAGTGTGGTCTGGATGTTCGAGTCCGGGACCAACACCGTGACCGCGATCCGGCCCTCGTCGCCGCCAGCCGCCAGCAACGCGGCGTCCACCTCGTCGCGTTCGAAGGCACCGCGGGCGGCCTCCCGGCTGGTGTACTGCTGGACGCCGAGACCGGGGGTCTGTTGGACCGCCCGTGTCAGGTCGTCGGTGTCGTCGCCCGCGACGGCCGTATCGACAAGGCCGGCCTGGCTGTCGTCGGGGCTGTACAACGACACCAGTCCGACGACGAGGAACGACGAGAAGCCGGCGACGAACAACTGGATCACGATCGCCAACACGATCGTCTTCTCGCTGAGCAACGAGCGAATCTCACGTCCGGCGACGACCCGGCGTGCGCCACGCCGGAGGAACTCGAAGTTACTCAAGCAACACCACCACCACGGCGATGTCGTACGCGAAGTGGAGCCCGATCGCCAGCCCCAGCGTCAGGAGGTACTGACGCCACGTTCGTGTCGCACCAATCGCGGCGACAGCCGACGCAGTCACGTGGAGTGCCAACGGTGCCGCGAGGAGTCCAAGCGTCGTCCCTGGCCCCAGCCCCGCCGGCGCGAGTGCCGCCTCCCCGAGCGGGAGGTTGTCGAGCCCGACCACCTGTGCGATCGCCGTCGCCTTCTCTCCGAGGAAGAACCCGACACCGGAGAGCACACCGAGAACAACGGCGGCAGCGTAACTCCGTTCGAACCGGTCGCGTTGGAACGCAGCGTACAACGGGAGACTCTTGGCGACCTCCTCGACGACCGCTACTTGGAGCAACAACACTGGGATCGTCAGCTCCTCGGGAAACGTAACGAGCACCGCGATCCCGAGCAGTTCCGCGACGAACACGAACGGGATCAGTGCCGCAGACAACAACAACACAGAGAGTCGTCCAGAGAGTTGTGCATCGAGCGCGTCGAGAAGCTTCGCGGGCACGCGTCGCTGTGTGAACATATCCTCCTCGCGGTAGATCCCAGCCCCGAGGAGAAACAACATTCCCGACGCGACGTAGAACGGCCCCGTCGAGAAGAGATACTCCCCGAGTGTCGTCGCCACGCCGCCGGTCTGGAGATCCCTAACGACGAGTGTCAGCGGTGAGATCAACGCCACGGGGATGATCGTCGTGAAGATCGCCGGGACGAACACGTACGTCGTCACGAACACGGTGATCGTCACTGTCACGAACGTGAGTTCCTTGAACGACCGGGCGAACATCGCCCCCAAGAACGTCGCGCCCAGATACACCAACGCGACGGGAAACACCGCCAACACGGAGAGCACTCCGCCGTCGACGGCGAGCGTGACGCCGACGGTCGTCACGCCGAGTGCTGCGAGGTACGGGAGTGTCTTTCCTGCGACGATGTCTAACGCCGACAGTGGCGCGACCAACAACAGCTCGCCGCGCCGGTCGATCCGTTCGTTGAGGATCGTCGAGCCGTACGCCTGGACGATGAAGTTCATCGGGACGAGAAACAGAAACGCCAGTATCAACGACCCGAACGGGAACGGCGGTGCGATTTCGGCGGGTGAACCCGTCGTCTGCCCGGTGAACAACGACCCCGCACCGTCGTCACCGTCGCCGAACAGTCCGCCTCCCTCGGCGGCGGTCGCTGTCCGCCTCGGTGTCTGGTCGTCGCCGCCGGTCTGACCGTCGACCGTTGTCCTGTCACCGCTCTGTGTCACGGCAGGTGTCGCCGTGCCGACCGACACCGTATCGTCGGCTGGTGTCGCCGCGTCGGTGGTAGCCCCGTCGCTGGGGTTGTTGGAGTCGTCGTCCCCATCGCCGCCGGTGTCGACCGAGACGCCGGTGTCAGACTGGACGACGTACTGGACGGTGACACGCACCGGAAACGCCGCGCTCTGATTCTCTTCTCGATTCATCAACTGTGTGTTGTGACGGCGAACCGCGTCGCCGAACGCCGACAAGGCGGCCTGGGCCTTCTGTGTCTGTGGCGGGACGACCCGCGCGCTCCGGTCGGTCGTGTCCGTGTCGACGACACGGAGGGTCGCGCGGTCGTCAGAGGGCGACACGGGCTCTAGTTCAGTCGCGCGGTCAACCGGCGTGTGAAAGGGACTCGACTCCGTGACACCAACCCGGTAGAGTCCGTCGTTGGGTGTCGTTCCGACGCCGGCGACCCCAGCGACAGCCGTGCTCCCGACAAGCGCGAGCGCGGCGACTCCAAGCAACACGCTCCGACGGTCGAGGGTCCCCGCGGTGTTGCTGATCTCCCAGCGAGCCACCCGGAGGAGTTTCCGGAGGTTCACCCACGGTCACCCCACGTGCAAAGACGCGAGACGAGAGACGAGACCGGGCGTGTGATCATCTGTCTACTGTTGGGGACCGTGAGGGAGAAAAACACGTCGCCGTCGGCTACAACGAGACGGCGTCGCGGGTGTCGAGCAGACTCGGAATCCGAAGCACGACCTGTTTGGTCGCACCGGACACTGTCGTGATCTTCATCTCGATGGTCGCCCCGGGCTCCAACGTTCCGGGGTCGAGGATGATCTCGAAGTAGTCACCCGACGACAACACAGGAGCAGTGTCGTCGGGGTCCTCGACTGCGTTGATTGTGAACGTCTGGTCCTCGAGCGAGCGACTCTCGCTGAACGTGGTGACAAAGCCCCCGTCGGGCGCGGTGTACGAGATGATCGTCTGGCTCATGTCGATGTCGTCTGCACCCGGACCACGAGTGACGACGAGTTCGAGTGTCGTCACTTCTGTCCGTGACCCCGCCGAGTCTGCCGAGACGAACGAGAGTGCGTTCGAGACACCGTCTTCTGGGTCGGGATTCCCGCTGAGGCTGTTCTCGCCGCCGTCGGCGAACTGGACCGACTGACCCCCGCTGCGGAGAATAACCGATCCCCCGACGACGCGGAGCGCTGCGGGGTCGGCCACGGTCAGCGAGTCCCCGTCGGGTGCCGTCAGCGTGTACGACTGGGTGTCGGAGTTCTTCTCGATGGAGACATCGACTTCGACTGCTCCAGACCCTGTCTCAAGTTGCAACTGAGGGTCGTCGTTGTTGGCGTCATTACCGTCGCCGCCGTCGTTGTCCGCCTCGATCTTCACGTCACCGTCCGTGCTCTCCGCGACGAAGGAGCCACCGTCGAAGACGGTGATCTCGCTGGTCGAGTCCTGAATCGTCAACTCCTCGGCGACGACGTTGATCGTCTCCTCGGAAAGTGAGCTGTCGGTGATACCCAGTGCCGTGTCGATGTCGTCGTCACCTGTCCCCAGCGTAACAGTTCCCTGGTCGGTAACCAGGTTATCACCCTCCTCAAGATTGATCGTGAGAGTGTTCCCGTCCTGTGTAATCTTATATACAGATTTATTCACGACATTAATTAAAATATCATTAGAATTTCCAACTGGGATACTGTTCCCGTTCCCGTCTTTGAGGCTGCTGGGGGACCCGCTCGTCGAGACGGCGCTGGACGACACCGTGGTCGGACTCCCGTCGGGGTTGTTCACGAAGAACGTGCTGTCGCCGTCGTTCAGAGTGAGCCGTTTCAGTGTCTTCTCGGCGGAGACGGCCCCCTGCGTCGTCACCCCCGTCTTGCTCACGACTTGCAGCTGGTTCGTCACCTGATCCGTGCTCTCCTCGCCGGTCTGTTGAGCCTGTGACTGGAGGAAGCCGGCCGTGTTCAACAGTACGCCGGCAGCAATCGCAGCGACCAAGACCATTGCGATGAACACGATCAGCGTTCCGATACCCACCTGCCCGCGCTCCGCGCCGACCAACCTGTCACGCTGCGACACCCCAGTCGTCTCGGCGGTGTCGCGTTCACCTCCCCGAGGTGAGTCCGTCATACAAGTACCAGTATTGATACCTCACCACTTATATTCTGGGGGGCAAATTGGACTGACCGCCGAAGCGGCGGTAGTGAGACCACAGCCACGGCGTGGAGTCGTCAGAATCTTCTCGTTACGGGCTGGACCCACCGGCATGAGCGACAGCACCGACTCTGACCCCGTGTGGCGGCTGTTGAACGCGCTCGCGGTGCTGGTCGGGTTGCTCGTCGTCGGGATGATCGTGGTCTTGGTCGTCACCTCGGTCTGACCCCGGCCCGAGTGACCCGAGCAGACACGACGTGTGTGGAGTGTGCCGACCGCGACGTTGAAATCCACGGCCGCTCTCCCGCCGGTATGGAGTTCGACACGACCACCACGGCGGGCGTGTTCGTCGCTGTCGTCGTACTGGCGGCGGTCGGAATGACCTTCACGCCGATGCAGACGAGCACAGTGTTTATGATGGTCGTCCCGTCGGTCGTGGTGTTCGGCGTCCTGATGGTCGCGCTGGGCGTCAAACACGGGGAGTACCGAGCGAGTAACTGACTCGCCAACGGACGGCGTTTTTCACCCGAACGCAATTCCTGCCAGTTTATACCTCGGCGGTCGAAGCCTCACACACGATGGTCGTCGGAGACATCTCGACGGGAACGGAACTTGCCGTGATCGGCGCCGGACCGGGCGGCTACGTGGCGGCGATCAGGGCGGCACAACGCGGGCTCGACACGACACTCATCGAGCGGGACGCCTACGGTGGCACCTGTCTCAACTACGGCTGTATCCCTTCGAAGGCGTTCATCCACGGGTCGAGTTTGGCCTGGGAGACCGAACACGCCGAGGAGTTGGGAATCCACGCCGACCCCGCAGTCGACATGGCACAGATGCAGTCCTGGAAATCAGACGTGGTCGACAAACTCACCGGCGGGGTGGAGAGGCTGTGTAAGGCCAACGGCGTCAACCTAATGGAGGGGACCGCGAAGTTCACCGACGACACCACGCTCCGGGTGGAACACGACGGCGACGGGCAGGGGAGCGAGACCCTGGAGTTCGAGCAGGCGATTGTCGCCACCGGCTCCCGCCCAATCGAGGTGCCGGGGTTCTCCTTCGGGGACGAGCCGGTGGTCTCCTCGCGGGGGGCGTTGGCGTTCGACACGCTGCCAGACCGGTTGGTCGTCGTCGGCGCGGGCTACATCGGCATGGAGCTGTCGACGACGTTCACCAAACTCGGTGTCGACGTGACCGTCGTGGAGATGCTCGATGACGTGCTCCCGGCCTACGAGGACGACGTGCGCCGGGTGATCCGGAAGCGCGCGACGGAGCTGGGCGTCGAGTTCCAGTTCGGCGAGGGCGCCTCGGAGTGGCGCCAGCAGAGTGACGGGATCGTCGTCGAGACAGAGACCGAGGACGGCGAGGTCTCGGAGTACCCCGCCGACAGGGTGCTCGTCGCGGTCGGGCGCCAGCCGGTGACGGACACGTTGGATCTCGACCGCGCCGGGGTGGAGCCGGACGAGAACGGGTTCCTCCAGACGGACAGTCGCGCCCGGACGGAGACGGACCACATCTTCGCTGTCGGCGACGTGGCCGGCGAGCCGATGCTCGCACACGCCGCCAGCAAGGAGGGGATCGTCGCCGCCGAGGTCGCCGCCGGCGAGCCGGCCGCGCTCGACTACCAGGCGATCCCCGCGGCGGTGTTCACCGACCCCGAGATCGGCACCGTCGGGATGACCGCCGACGAGGCCGCGGACGCTGGCTTCGACCCCGTGGTGGGCGAGATGCCGTTCAACGCCTCCGGGCGCGCGCTCACCACCAACCACCCCGAGGGGTTCACGAAGATCGTCGCCGACGGCGACACCGGGTTCGTCCTCGGCGGGACGGTCGTCGGCCCGGAGGCCTCGGAGCTGATCGCCGAGATCGGGTTGGCCGTCGAGATGGGCGCCACCGTGGAGGATCTCGGCTCGACGATCCACACCCACCCGACGCTCTCGGAGACCGTGATGGAGGCCGCCGAGAACGCCGAGGAACAGGCGATCCACACGCTGAACCGGTAGTCACCTGGACTCGACGACGCTGAGCACCTCTGGGGCAGCGAACACCTGGTTCCGTTGGTTGTCGGTGAGTTCCTCGATGATTCCGTCCGCCTGTAGCGTATCGATGGCATCGTACACCGCACTCTTCGCACGATCCGTCTGCTGATACACACGGCTCGGACGGAGGTACGGCTCTGCGAACAGATAGTCGACCACTGTTCGAACGGCCGGACGCTTCGGGTACTGTTCTCGGTACTCCGACCGGAGGCTGACGAGCTTGCGGCCACACTCGTACGCATCGCTCGCTTGCCGCGCAACGGCTTCGAGGACGAACTCGATCCACTGCTCCCACGCTCCACTTCGGCTCACGGAGAGTAGTCGGTCGAAGTACTTCTCTCGGTGTCGATTGAAGTACGTCGAGAGGTACAGGTACGGTTCGGGAAGCAGTCCGTCGGCGCACAGTTGGAGCATCAACAGCAGTCGACCGAGTCGTCCGTTGCCGTCACGGAACGGGTGGATCGTCTCGAACTGGTAGTGAACGAGCGCGACATCGACGAGCGGTGGGTAGTGCTCCATCTGGAGGTACCGGAGCATCTGGTCCAGAAGCAACGAGACGTGATCCGGATTCGCGGGGACGAAGTCGGCCGACTCTACCTGACGATTGTTCCCGATGACGACAGGAGTCTCTCGTATCTTTCCCGGGCGCTTGTCCTCACCGCGCACGTCGACGAGGAGTAGCTCGTGGAGGTCACACAGGAGTTCAGTGGAGATTGATTCACCCGATTGTAGCCGGTCAAAGCCGAGTTCGACGGCGTCGACGTAGTTGTAAGCCTCTCGAACGTCTCGTGAGTGGGCCGCGGTTCGCTGGGGCTCGCTGTCCGGTTCGTGAAGGACGATGTCAGACACCGTCACCTTCGTGCCTTCGACCTGTGAACTGGTCGCCGCCTCACGGACGACGAACGGCGCGAGCAGGAGCCGCTCGTTGTCGAGATCGTCGTGGAGCGTCGAGAGTTGACCAAGGGCGTACACCGCGTCGCCGTGGGCCGACAGAATGTCGGTGGACAGATCGAGACTCGGTGGGAGGCTCGCTGGGTTGTAACACGGGAGCCCGCTGTGTGGCTCGATTCGTCCCGGGCCGTCGTCGAATTCGGACTCGTCCATCGAACTACACCGACGTAGTTCGGACCAGTAGTTCTCTCTTTCGGTTCTTACAGAACTACTGGTATAATTTTAGTACCTGTAGTTCGTCTGGGCGCAGCGAGAGGGACTATCGGTCCAGCCAGACAGATTTCACCACCGAGTGAGAGACAGGCCGGGTGATTCAGAGAGAGTCGTCCTCGTTTGAGGTCGTCCGAGCCGGTGGTGGAGGCCGCCGAGAACGCCGAGGAACAGGCGATCCATACGCTGAACCGCTGAGTCGCGAGACGCCGTCTCAGCATCCCCGTGCGGTGCGCCAGAGCTGATAAGTGGAGAGAACCCAAATCTGTGGCCGTGTCTCCGAGAACTGATGCCGACGGGGAGTCCACGGCGCCCGTTGATCCGACCGATTAGTTCTGGGAGTTGGACGCGGGTCACTCTGGTGAGACAGACACCTCCGGACAAATCGACGAGATACTGTACTGTGAGTCGTGAACAGCGGTGAGAGACTATCCTCGGGTGAGGGTTTCGTGAGCTTGTCAACGTCGCCGAGAGCAGTCAGTCGCTCGCGCCGCTGGCGTCACCACTAACACGACCGGGGCCGACCGGGCGGGTGTGACAGACAGCTACACCGCGGCGCTCGTCGACGCGTTCACAGACGAGCCGCTGACCGGCAACGCGGCGGGGGTGGTTCCGGACGCCGACGGGTTGAACGACGACCAGATGCAGGCGATCGCGCGCGAACTCGCGGTCAGCGAGACGGCGTTTCTCACCGACCACCCGAGCGCGGACCGGCAGGTGCGGTACTTCACGCCGACGACGGAGGTGGATCTGTGTGGCCACGCGACGGTGGCGGCCCACGCGTACCTCCGTGACCGCGGGCGGATCGACCCCGGAACGCACACGCTGGCGACGAACGTCGGGGGCCTGTCGATCCAGGTCGGCGCGGAGACGGTGTGGATGACACAGAACCCGCCGACGGTGTACGAACGGCCCGTCGACTACGAGACGCTCGCGGCGGCGCTGGGGGCCGAGCCGTCCGCGTTCGCCGGTGTGGGCGACACACTGCCGGTGGCGTACGCCTCGACGGGGCTGCCGTTTCTGGTCGTCCCGGTGAGCTTCCTCGACGATCTCGGCGGGCTGGCGCCGGACGACGACGCCGTCCAGGAACTGGCCGACACACACGACGCGGCCGGCGTCTACGCGTTCACCTTCGACACGCTCACCGCGCAGGCGACGCTCCACGGCCGGTGTTTCGTTCCCGGAGCGGGCGTCCCCGAAGACCCCGTCACGGGGACCGCGTCGGGCGCCTGCGGGGCGTATCTCGACCACTTCGGCGCGTTCCGCGGGACCGACCCGGCCGCCGGAAGTGGGGCGGAAGCCGGCGACCGAGCGGAGTCGACCGCCACGGAGGTGTCCGCCGAGACCGGGACACCCGCGGAGATGACCTTCGAACAGGGCCACTACCTCGACCGACCGGGACGGGTGCGGGTGCGTGTCGACACCGGCGACGACGGCGCCCCGGCCGTCGGCGGTCGCGCGACGACCACGTTCGACGGGGAGATACGGGTGCCGGACGGCGACGACGACGAGATTCTCGAAGCGGGCTGATAGGTCCCCCCGTCGGGTCGGGAGAACACGCGTTTGGAGGTGTAATTCACAATGTAGATCTAAATATTCCCGGTAGAAGATGATATGTGGGTCGAGCACGAATCGGTAACTGCGTGCAACGACGCAGCTTCCTGGCATCGCTGGGTGTCAGTACGGCGGCGGTCGGGGGCATCGGGGCGACGGCAACAGAGACACGCGCACAGAGTATCGTTTCGGAGCTGGTGTTTGAGTCGAGCGCCTCGTTGCTCGACGCGAACGGCGGGGAGTTGACCGACGACTCGTTGGTGACGGTGTACGCCGAGCCGACGGCGTCCAACGAGGACGGGGACAGTGCGGGCGATGCGGTGGTGTACAGCAACGGGACGCCGATCCCACTGGCGGCGGTCGACGGGCAGGTCGCCGGGTTCGGCTCCCAGTTGGTCACCAACGGGACGAACTTCCGGGCAGGTAACGAGGAGTTCCTGTTGAACGTCTGGGACGACCTGATCGGCGGCGGGACCGTGCTCTACGACGAAAGCCACGGCTCGTACAACAGCCTGAGCGACTTCAGCAACATGGCGAACTACGCGTCGACACAGGGGTCGTACACGGTGACGGCGACACAGGATCTGACGGCGGATCTGTCGGGGGCCGACGCGGTGATGATCACCAGCCCGTCGTCGTCGTTCACGAGCACGGAGCTGTCGGCGCTCTCCTCGTTCGTCTCGAACGGCGGAGTCGTTTTACTCCACGACACCGCAGACTACCAGGATGTCGACGAGACGGCGAACCTCAACGGGGTGGCGGCGGAGCTCGGCGTCGGCTTCCGGTTCAACGACGACCAGGTGATCGACTACGACAACAACGGGGGTGAGTTCTTCGCGCCGACGACGACGGAGTTCAACTGGTCGTTCCCGTACTTCGGCGATCGGCCGGGGATGGGGATCGACCCGACCACGAGCCACACGGTCGACATCGTGGAGGTGATCGACGGGGACACCCCCGTCGTCCGGTTCGACAGCGGCCGAGAGATCTCCGTCCGGCTCGTCGGGATCGACACCCCCGAGAAGGCGAGCAACGCCCAGTTCGAGACGGTCGCAGAGTGGGAGGGGATCGAGTCCCGGTCGTATCTGGAGACGTGGGCGGACAACGCCACCCAGTTCGGCCGCGACGAGTTGGGCGGCAAACGGGTCAATCTGGAGTTCGACCAGGCTGAAGACGGGATCTTCGACGCGTTCGGCCGGCTGTTGGGGTACATCCGGTACGACGCGACCGGGGACGGAACCCGGGACGCGCGGTACAACCTCCGGACGGTCGAACAAGGGTACGCCCGGGTGTACGACTCCAACTTCGACTTCCACTCGGAGTTCATCGACGCCGAGCGGACAGCACAGGCCAACGGCGTCGGCCTGTGGGGCCAGAGCGACCCCGAAAACACCGTCGCGGACCGTAACCGGGACGCCGACGATATGTTCCTCCCAACGCCGGAGGCGATCCGGACGGACACCGGCCAACTCGACCGGTCGCGCGCCCCGGTCGTCGCGGAGTCGTCCGCGACACAGTCGGGCGGGTTCGTGAGCTACAGCTCCGACGTGCCAGTGATCGGTGTCGACGAGTCGAACAGTGTCGGTGCGGTCGGCACCCCGTTGATCGACTACGACTACGAGGCCAAGGAGGGGTACGCCGTCGACACCGCCACCTACGAGAACTTCGTCGTCCTCACCAACCTGATCGACTACCTCTCGGACAACACCGGCCGGGTGGTGATGGACTGTGCCCACGGCCAGTTCGCCGCCGGCGGGAGTCTCGACCCCGAGGACACCGCCTACTACCAACGGTTCCTCGAAGGCGTCGGCGTCGACTTCGAGTCGATCGCCGACCTGACGACCAGTCGGCTGGGTGACGCCCGCGCCCTGCTCGTCGGGGCGCCGCCGGAGTCGTTCTCCTCGTCCGAGCTGAGTGCGATCCAGACGTTCCGCGACAACGGCGGCGCGGTGATCCTCATCGGCTCCAGCGAGGCCGGCAACAACGGCCGCGACAACCTGGAACTGTTGTCGTACGTGCTCGGCTCCGATCTCCGGTTCAACGGCGGGAGCGTCACCGACGGCACGAACAACCTGAACAACGACCAGACCGTGCCGACGACGACCGTCTTCGACACGAGCTACCCGTTGTTCTCCGCCATCGGCGGCGGGGGCAGCGGTGGTGGCGGCGACACCGGCGGCTCCATCGTCGTCAAGTCGGTCCACGCGGACGCGGCCGGCAACGAGTACGACAACCTGAACGACGAGTACGTCGTCTTCGAGAACCCCGAGTCGAGTGGGATCGACCTGACCGGCTACGCCGTGGAGGACGCCGCCGGCAACCGCTACGAGTTCCCCAGCGGGTTCACGCTCGACGCCGCGTCGACGGTGACACTCCGGTCCGGCACCGGGACAGACACTGACACCGACCTCTACTGGGGCGGTGGGTCGCCGGTCTGGAACAACTCCGGTGACACCGTCATCGTCTTCGACGACACCGGCAGTCAGGTGTTGTCGTACAGCTACTAAGCCGGCAGCCCGTCTCAACTCTCTCTTCTCTGCCGTCTTCTCCTCTTCTCGTTGCTGCGCAGTCGTCTTCTCGTCGCCGCGCCGCCCCACTCCTACTCGACCGTCTCCTCCGCCGGCGACGTGTCGGTGCTGGCGGTCGGAGACTCGTTGTCTGTCCCGGCGGCGTCGGCCGGCGGCGCGTCGTCCGCGAGAACACCCGGAACCCTGACCGTCGCAGTCGTCCCGTCCGTGCAGTCGAAGACCACGTCACCGCCGAGCGCGGTCGCACTCCACTCGACGAGCCACAAGCCGAGCCCGCTCCCGTGTTCGAGTTGGCTCTCCCGGCCGCGGTCGACCGCGGCGAGTTCGTGTGACGGCACACCCGGGCCGTCGTCGGCGACGGTCACGACCGCGGTGTCACCCTCGACTGCCCGGAGAGTGACCGCCACGGTCGGATCGGCGCCGGCGTGTTCGACCGCGTTCTCCAACAGGTTGCCGAGCAACAACGACAACACGTCCGGGTTCGTCTCCACGCGCACCGCCGACGGCACGCTGAGTGTGACGCAGTCGGTCGCGTTCGCGGGCACCCACTCGTCGACCGCACGGTCGAGAAACGCCGCCAGCGACACCGTCTTCTCTGGCGTCTCCCGGGTGTCGAGCAGTCGTTCCAACGACCGCGCCTTCTCTCCGAGGCTGGCCAACGACCCTGCCTCCGTCCGGGCGGTCTCGATCATCGCACGCGTCTCCTCGTCGTCGACACGGTCGACCGCCGCCGCGAGGTAGCCCTGGACGACGTTGAGGTCGTTCCGGAGGTTGTGCCGGAGCACACGGTTCAACACCTCCAACCGTTGCTCTCGGGCACGTTCCTCGGTCACGTCCTGGAAGACGAGCGTCGCGCCGACGGTCTGGCCCGTCGGGTCCGTCAACAGTGAGGTGTTGAGGACGTACGTCCGTCGGTCACCGCCGACATCCAACGATACCGTCCGGTCGGCCACGTCACCCGTTGTCTCCCTGTCGAGTCCGTCAGTCGGGTCGTCTGCGACAGTCCTCTCCACACCGTCACTCGGTCCGCCCGTGTCGACCGCTCCGCCGTCGCCGGCAGCCCGGGCAGCGCCACCGTCGGCGGCGTGGGCGGAACGAGCGGGGACGACCGCCGCGAGCGTCTCTGAGTCGAGATCGACGACGGTCGACAACGGTTCCCCCAACACGGCGGGTCGCTGGAGATTGAACAACCGTTCGGCACTGTCGTTCACCTCGACCACGCGCCCGGCGACGGTGACGACGGCGACAGCGCTCCCGAGGTCGTCGAGCGCGTCCCGGTCGGCCGCCCGGCGCGTGGCCGGCCCGACCGCGAACAGGTCGGCGTGAGAGAGGGCGATGTAGCCGCCGGTGGCGGTGACGGCCAGCGCGGCCGGTGTCGGATTCAGCTGTGGAACGGGACCGAGTTCGAACAGCCAGACGGCCGTCGCCGCCGTCGGCAGCGCGGCACCGGCGATCAGCGTGAGCAACTGCCGGCGGTAGACGGAGCCGTAGCGGATGACCGACTGCAACAACAACGCGACCGCCAGCCCGACCTCGACGTACGCCAGCCCGTAGATCGCGTACAACGCGGGCTGTGCGTCGAGTGAGACGGTCGCCGCCCCGAAGACGGGGTCGATTCGGTGGTGTTGCCAGACCAGCCCGTGGAGCGGGTTGAGTAGTTCGAACACGCCGAACCCGACCCACAGCGCCACGTTGAGTCGCGCGGCGGGAGACCGCGCCAGGTGTGGTCGGCCGGTGTACGCGAGCGCGAACCCCAACAACGTCGGCGGGACGAGACTCTTCGCGACCCAGGTGACGGAGCCGGCCGCTCGACGCAGTATCGGATCGAAAAACAACAACGCGACACCGTAGGACAACGCCCACCCCGCGATGGCGAGTGTGAACCCGATCCAGTACCACCCACCCGGCCGGTCGCGGTGGCGCCAGGCGCGCGGGAGCGTGTACAACGCCCCCAGACCGGCCGCTCCCGAGAGCACCGCCGGCCACGGCGGGATCACCGCCTGTCACCCCGCCTGCGCGGTGTCGACAGCGTCCGACGCCGATCTGCTCGGGTTTTTATTGCCATCGAGCTGTAATTTCCAGCCTGTTTGCCCCACCTCGGCGTATATCTTGCGGTGTCGGTGGCTCACACGGGGGAGATCGGGGAAGCGAGCGGGGGGCGTCGGTCCGTCGACCGGCGCCGAGAGAGGCGTCTTGGAACCTCAAACGACGTACTGCAGCAGTTCGTCGCGGTTCGCGGCAGAGACGTGGGTGCGCAGTGCCTCCCGGAGCGGGTCGACACTGCCGCGTTTCGCGGTGATCGGCGCGACGGTGTCGTCCCACTGCTGCCACGGCGGGAACAGACCCAGTCGGTCACACAGTTCGTCGAGACGTGTGTCACGGTCGTCCACCTTGTCCATCTTGTTGACCGCGACGACCGGGGGCACGTCCACGTCGCGGAGAAAACTGAACAGCTCCACGTCGTGTGGCACCTCGTCGGGGCCGGAGTGGCGGTCGATGATCTCGACGGCGGCGTTGCCGTCGACGACCAACACGCCGGCGAGGATTCGGTCGGCGTTGTCCTCCACGTACCGCACCACGTCGGTCTTGATCTGTTCACGCACGTCGTCTGGAACGCCGGACATGAAGCCGAACCCCGGGAGATCGGTGTAGAGAAACTCCGGGCCGGTCCAGTCGAAGTGGTTCGGCTGGCGTGTGACGCCGGGTTTCCCGCCGGTGGCGACATCGTGGCCTGTCAGTTCCCGCATCAGTGTGGACTTCCCGACGTTCGACCGGCCAACGAGCACTACCTCGGCGTCACGGTCCGGTCGCGTGTCGAACGGCATACGAGCCGGTAGCCGGGCGGCGCCGATAACGGTAGCGACCCCGCGGTCCCCGTTCCAACGACGGTCGCTCCTACCTCCGTTCGCGTTCCCGGTCTGCGCGACCCGCTCCGTCGGCGTCCGTCCGGAGCCGTTCCAGTTCGCGTTCGAGGTCGGCCAGGTCGTCCGGCCCGCGGTCGTCGGCGACGCAGTCGGCACAGTACGTGTTCGACCCTTTCTCGTAGGTCCGGAGGGGAACGCCCGCGAGGTAGAACTGGTCGGCAAACTCCCGGCGTTCCCCCTCGATCACGCGGTCGCCACAGGCGGCACACGACTCCGGCGGCGTCCGCACCTGTTGTTCGTCGACCTCGCGTTCCCGCCCGAACTTCGACAGCGAGGCGGTCTCCACGTCTGTCCGGAAGGCGACCGTGCCGACGAGCAACAACAACGTGAACAGGAGTCCGGAGACGGCCACCGAGGGGGCGCCGGCGAGCAACGCGATCACGAACAACACCGCGTTGATCCCGAGCACGCCTAAGGCGACGACGGCAGCGATCAGGGTGTCGACCCCGTCGCCGCCCTCGTCGACCTCCTCGTGGCCGTCGGCGGTGACGAGCCGTTCTGGCGCGCCCCACGTCCAGGAGTACCAGCCGTACAGGAGGTTGCCAACCCCGCTCGTGAAGAAGAAGATGAGGAGGTGCGCGGGGATCGACCCGACACCCCGGTCGACCAGCTCCACGCGGTCGCCGTTGTTGCGGGTCACCTCCCACCCGCGGGCACGGAGATCTGCGACCCGTTGGCGGAGCCACCGTCTGTCGTCGTCTGTCGCCGCCCCACGCCGGTGTCTCGTCGGGTCGGTCCGGGGTCCTCCCCCGTCGTCGCCGGCAGGCTCCCTGTACCCGCCCGCGTCACTCGGGGTGTCGACCCCGTCGCGGGCGTGTGTCTCTCGGGAGGTGACGGACTCGCCACACGCTGCACAGAAGTTGTCGCCGGGCGAGAGCCGTTCGCCGCAGGCGGAGCAGTACCGTGGCGTTCTGGACATTCACCCGACTGAAACGGCTCCCGAGTCAAGTAGCTTGCGCGAGAACTCGCGCAACAAGACTGTGACCGACTACGGACGCCTCGGCTGGGCTACGCGACACCCTGCTCGTCGAGGACGACCGGGACACCGCGGCTCGCCACGTCGGCCGCGAACGCCTCGGCGTCGGCCGCGAGCAGTTCGAAGGTGTCGTAGTGGACCGGCAACACCAGATCCGGGTCCATCGTCTCGGCGAGCACGGCCGACTCGCGGCGGTCGCTGACGACGTTGCCGCCGATGTTCGCGAGGAACAACGACACGTCGAGCTGTGCGAACCCGTCGAGTGCGTCCCCGTCGCCGGGCCAAAAGACGGAGACGCCGCCGATCCCGAGCCGGTAGCCGACGCCGAACCCCGCCGGGTGGTACGGCTCTCCGTCGGCGTCGACGTGTGGCCCGTCTGGCTCGTTGTACGTCGGCACCGACCACACGTCGACACCGTCGACCGCGCGGTGGTCCGTCTCGCCGATCCGGACGGTCTCGCGGTCAATCTCCGCGACGGGCACCACGTCGCGGTCGATCCCCGCGGGGTCGACCCCCTCGTAGACAACGACCGTCGCGTCCTGTGCTGCCACCCGCTCGATCCCGTCAGAGTCGTAGTGGTGGTCGTGGGTGACACACACCACGTCGCCGTCCTTCGGGTACTCCCCGTCCAACACGCCGTACCGACCGGGGTCAAGGTAGGCGACGGTGCCGTCGGGTGCCTCGATCCGGACCGTCGCGTACCCCAGCCACCCGACCGTCAGCCCGTCGTGTCTCACTGTCACGTCCGGGGGGTGTGTCGCCGCAGAGAAAACTCCCGTTACTGCCGGTCGTCGTACCGCGCTGCCAGCGGCTTGACCCAGAAGCCGGCCGCGAACACAGACAACACTGTCGACAACGCGGTCGCGCGGAGCGTCGGACCGGACACCCCCGACGAGAGCCACAGACTGCTCGCCCACGCGATGGCCACGACAGCCGCGACAGTCAGGATCGTCGGCAACGGGTGGGCGACGACGAGACGCCGAATCTCCATACCCCGCCGTGACCGCGGGCGACTCGTGTGGGTTTCGGTCCGGTGTTGTTTCTCCAGCCGTCCCGACACAGCCGCAGACGACAACGTTGTTGTCGCCCGAGCGCGTTCGACAGGTGTGCGTGTCGGAATCGTCACGGTGGGAGACGAACTGCTCGCGGGAGAGACGACGAACACGAACGCGGCGTGGCTCGCCGAGGAGGTGACACGCCGGGGTGGTCGGGTCGAACGGATCGTGACGATTCCGGACGAACCCGAGACGGTCGCCGACCGCGTCGCCACGTACCACGACCGGTTCGACGCCGTCCTCGTCACCGGAGGGTTGGGGGGGACCCACGACGACCTGACGGTCCCGGCGGTCGCGGACGCGCTCGACCGGGAGGTGGTCGTCGACGAGTCGGCCCGCGCCGCCGTCCAGGAGTCGGCGACCGCGCTGGCCGATGACGAGCCGGAGCTGGTCGAGCAGTACGACCTCTCCTTCGATCTGGACGCCTGGGCGTCGCTGCCGGCGGGCGCGCGACACGTCGAGAACCCCGTCGGGCTGGCGCCGGGGGCGGTCGTCGACGGGGTGTATCTCCTTCCGGGGGTCCCATCTGAGATGCGCGGTGTGTTCGGCGGCGTCGCCGACGAGTTCGGCGGCGACCGTGTCTCGCGGTCGATCCGAACACCGACACCGGAGGGGGCGATGGCCGACACACTCGCGGCCGTCGACGACGAGTTCGACGTTGCGGTCGGGAGCTACCCCTCTCGGGACGACCAGATCGTCCGTATCCGCGTCTCCGGGAGAGAACTGGCTGCCGTCGAGCGCGCGCTCGACTGGCTCCGCGACCGGATCGACATCGTCTGAGTCCGGCAACCTCCTGACGGTGGCTCGCAACCGTGGGGTTTTGACTCGGGGCCGCCAAGGCGTGATCATGACCGACCGGCGCCGAGCGTTCCTGCGCGCCTCCTGGGTCAACGTCGTCTCCAGCCTGCTGAAGATCGTCGTCGAGGGGGCCTTGGGGCTGGCGTTCGGAAGTATCGCCCTGATCGCGGACGCAGTCCACTCGGTGGCGGATCTGCTCGCCTCGGCGGTCGTGTTGATCTGGGGGCGGGCGTCGTTCGCGGGCGCCGACGACGACCACCCGCACGGTCACGACCGGTTCGAGCCGCTGACGGCGTTGTTCGTCGGCGGTGTGCTCGTCCTGCTGGGGTTGGCCTTGTTCCGGGAGTCGACGCTGACGTTCTTCGAGGGGGCGGTCGCAACCTACAGCGTCGCGTTGGTCGGTGGACTGGTGTTCGCGCTCGTCGACCGGGGCGTCTGTTACTGGTACACCGTCCAGGTGAACCAACAGGTGGACTCGCCGGGACTGCGGGCGTTGGCGGCCGACAGTAAAAACGACGTGTGGACGACCGGCGCGGCGATGATCGGGGTCTTCGGGATGGCCGCCGACTTCCCCGTGCTCGATCCGGTTGCGGGGGCGTTCGTCAGCCTGCTCGTTGTCTGGCAGGGGATCGAGGTGGCCCGCGAGAACCTGACGTACCTGTTGGACGCCGCCCCGCCGCCGGCGCTCCAGACGGAGATCCGCGAGACGATCCTCGGTCACCGCCGCGTCCACGGCCTCCACGACTTCAGGGCGTTCTACACCGGCCACCGGGTGGAGGTGGAGTTCCACGCCGAGGTCGACGGGGACATGACGCTGGCGGACGCACACGATCTGGAGACGGAACTCAGGTGTCGTGTGATGGCGGTTCGCCAGGTGGAGGACGTTCACGTCCACCTCGACCCCGCCGGACTGGGGGAGTGGGTCGACGCCGACGAGGCGACCGTCTCGACGTGAGCCGAACGGTGGTGACGGGCCGGAACCTCAACACCGGACAATCGCGCCAACACCGCGTCCGTTTTTGAGTCGGGGCCGTACGTGTTCGTATGGACGTGTTTCCAGTCCCGGACGTGCCCGAGGTGCGGCCGGGTGACGATCTCGCGGCGCTGATCCGCGAACGGGTCGACCTCCGCCCCGACGACGTGGTGTGTGTCGCCTCCACGGTCGTCTCGAAGGCGGAGGGCCGCGCCGTCGACCTCTCGGAGTTCCCGCCGGGACCACGCGCCCGGGAGGTCGCGAACAACCTCGAAGAGGTGACCGGCGACCAGAAGGACCCGCGGTTCGCGCAGGCCGTTCTCGAGGAGTCGACGGAGATCATCATGGAGTCACCGTTCCTGTTGACGGAGTCACGGTTCGGTCACGTCGGCGTCAACGCCGGGATCGACCGGTCGAACGTCCCCAACGCGGACATCCTCCTGTTGCCGCGTCGCCCGTCGGAGTCTGCGGCACGGATTCGCGCCGAGTTGCCAGCCGACGGTGTCGTCGTCACCGACACCTGTGGGCGACCGTTCCGACACGGCCAACGCGGCGTCGCGGTCGGCTGGGACGGGCTCGCGCCCGGACGGGACTACCGCGGCGAGACGGACCGCGAGGGGCGGGAACTGGGCGTCACCGTCGAGAACGTCGTCGACGAGCTGGCGGCCGCGGCCAACCTCGTCGCCGGTGAGGCCGACGGCGGCACGCCCGCGGTCGTCGTCCGCGGCTTCGAGTGGGGCGACCACGCCGAGAGTGACGCACATTTCCGTGACGTGGACGGAGACCTGATCAGACAGGCAGTCAGAGAGTGGAGCTTCTAATGTTTGGAATCGAACTCACGCCAGAACACGCGCCGGAGCGAGTCGTCGAGTTAGGTGTCGCCGCCGAAGCGGCGGGGTACGACACGGTGTTCGTCTCACACCACTACAACAACCGCGACGCGACAGCCGTCGGGACGCGGCTCGCAACGGAGACGGAGTCGGTCCGACTCGGCCCGGGTGTCGCCAACCCGTTCGAGAGCCACCCGGTCACACTCGCCAGCGAGGTCGCGACCCTCGACGAACTGTCCGGCGGGCGCGCGGTGTTCGGGCTCGGGCCGGGCGACCCCTCGACACTCCGGAATCTTGGATTCGAAGACGACCGCGGGCTCCGGCCCGTACTGGAGGCGTTCGAGACCGCCCGCGATCTGTGGGCGGGTGCGCGTGTCGACGGCGGGAAGACGTTCGACGCGACCGACGCCGGGCTCAACTACGAGCCGCCACAGGGGGCGTCGATCCCTGTCTACGTCGGTGGCGAGGGGCCACACATGTGCCGGATGGCCGGCAAGCGCGCGGACGGCCTGCTGTACAACGGCTCACACCCTGCCGATCTCTCGTGGGCGCGTGACCGCGTCGCGGAGGGGATCGGCCAGGCAGACGGGAAGACGGCCGACGACTTCGATCTGGCGGCGTACGCCAGCGTCAGTGTCGGCGCGGACGGCGACGCCGCGCGCGAGGCCGCCCGGCCGCCGGTGGCGTTCGTCGCCGCCGGCTCCCCACCGCCCGTGCTTGACCGCCACGACATCGACCACGCGACCGCCGACGAGATCGGCGACCTGATCGCCGAGGGGTCGTTTACCGAGGCGTTCGAACGGGTCACCCCCGAGATGATCGACGCCTTCTGTATCGCCGGCACACCCGACACCGCGGCCGACCGGATCGAGGCGGTGTTGGACCACGCGGACTCGTTGGTCGTCGGCTCGCCGCTCGGGCCGGATCTGGACGCCGCCGTCGAGTTGGCCGCCGAGGCGACACCGGACGCGATCCGCGAGAACTAGCCGCACCGGCGTCGTGGACCGCGACCGCCGATCACTCCTCGTCGCTGCTCCCGTACTGCTGGCCCTGCTTCGCCCGCGCGGCACCTTTCGCCTCGCGTTGTGCCTCGGGGTTGGGGCGCGCGGTGGGGATGCGGCCGTCGGCGTCCTGCTGTCCGCGCCCCAACGTCGGGGTGGTGATCCCGAGTTCGTTCGCCAACGCGCCGACCGCCAGATAGCCGAGTACCACGACCGCGCCGGTGACGAACACCGTGCCGGCGGCGACGATGAGGAACGACAACGGGTCACGCAAGGCGACCTCGCCGCCGATCTTCGCCGCCACCTCGAACGCGCTCGTCACCAGCCTGACGAGAAACTCCGTGACTGTGACCATACCCGCGGCTGGGGACGCCGGGGGTTTGAGTGTTGAGGATACACGTGGCGGCCGCCGGAAACTGACTCGACACCCCCCGTTGCCGAATCGCTTATGCCGATCCTCCGGAATCGGTTGGACGCCGGTAACGCCGTGGGAGGGAGATGACCCCGCACAGGCGAGAAAATCGCCTCGTCTGATCTATCGAACCTGGATCGGGCCGGCGGGTGGGAGCCCGACCACGGGTCGGCACGTCGTGACTACGCCTCCCGCGACGGCAACCCCGGATCGTACCCCACCGCAACCGCCGCTCGTTCCAACACGTCGTCGACGTTGTCGTCTTCCGTGACGCTCATGTACGCCTCCGCGTCCACCTCCGTCGACACGTCGCTCTTGTTACACACCGTCAGGACGGGCACGTCGAAGGTGGCCTCAACAGCGTCTTTGAGATCCAACTGCACGTTCAGGGGGTAGCCACACTCCCCGGAGGCGTCGACGACGAACAGGACCGTGTCGGCGGCGTGGGCAAGCGCCGAGACCGCCTGTTGTTCGATGTCGTTGCGTTGGTCGGCCGGGCGGTCGAGCAGCCCCGGCGTGTCGACAATCTGGTAGGTGACGCGGTCGCGGTCGAAGTGGCCCACCTGGATGCCGGTGGTGGTGAACGGGTACTCGGCGGTCTCGTTGGTCGCGCGCGTGACGCTGTTGACGAACGCGGACTTGCCGACGTTGGGGTAGCCTGCGACGGCGATGACGGGGGCGTCGGGGTCGATGTCCGGGAGATCACGCAGTTCGTTCCGGGCGTCGTTGAGCCGGCGGAGGTCGGCGTCCACCTCCTCGGTGATGTCGGCAAAGCGAGCGAACGCCTGTTTCCGGTGGCTCCGGGCGGTCTCGCGGTCGGCGGTGCGGAGCTTGCTCGTGTACTCGTCACGCAGTGTCGCGATCTGGTCGTTCGCCCAGTCGACCTCGTTGAGCGACTGTCGGAGTTCGTCAACATCAGTCAGCGCGTCCGCGAGCTCGTAGTAGAACGGCGACACCTCGTAGGCGAAGTCCGGCCAGTCGGAGACGACGTTCTCTAAGTTGTCCGAGAGCACGTTGCCGGCGGTCCGCAGCATCGACTCCTGTGCCTCACGACCCTCCTTCGCGCGGCCGGCGCGGGCCGCCCGCGAGAACGCCTTGTCGATCAGCTCCTCGGCGGTGAGCGTGGTGGGGAGATCTTCGAAAATCATCGTGTCGGAACCCATTACGCGTGTGTGGGCGACAGAGCGTGATAAGACCGTCCGTTCGGTACCCGCAAGCGAGCCACCGCAACTGGTGGTCGGGGGGTCGCTCCCGACCGTCGGCAGAACAGCAGTTTTATCAGTCGTACCGAGCGAACAGCTAGTAAGACTCTCTTTAGAGGCTCATGACGAACAACACACAACCGGAGGTGAACATCGGGCTCGTCGGCCACGTCGACCACGGCAAGACGACACTGGTGCAGGCGCTGTCCGGCTCTTGGACGGACCAGCACAGCGAGGAGATGAAACGCGGCATCTCGATCAGACTCGGCTACGCCGACGCGACGTTCCGGCAGTGTCCGGAGTGTGACGAGCCGGCGTGTTACACGGTCGCCGAGGAGTGTCCGGACCACGGCGTGGCGACCGAGCGCCTCCGAACGGTCTCGTTCGTCGACGCTCCCGGCCACGAGACGCTGATGGCGACGATGTTGTCGGGCGCGTCGATCATGGACGGGGCGGTGCTCGTCGTCTCCGCGACCGAGGAGGTGCCACAGGCACAGACTGAAGAACACCTGATGGCGTTGGACATCATCGGGATCGACAACGTCGTCATCGCCCAGAACAAGGTGGATCTCGTCGACGCCGAGCAGGCGCGTGACAACTACGACCAGATTCGGGAGTTCGTCGCCGGCACAATCGCCGAGGACGCCCCGATCGTCCCGATCTCCGCTCAACAGGAGATCAACACGGACGTGTTGATCCAGACGGTGGAACGGGAGATTCCGACGCCGGACCGGGACGAGACGGTGCCGGCGCGGATGCTCACCGCGCGGTCGTTCGACATCAACCGGCCCGGCACCACCTACGAGGACCTGTTGGGTGGTGTCGTCGGCGGGTCGCTCGCACAGGGGACGCTGGAGGCGGACGACGAACTGGAGCTTCGGCCCGGTCGCGAGGTCGAGGAAGGTGGTCAGTCCCGTTACGAGCCCATCGAGACCACTGTCCGGTCGTTGCAGGCGGGCAACGAGCCGGTCGAGGAGGTCGGTCCCGGTGGGTTACTCGGCGTCGGGACGGGGTTGGACCCGTCGCTGACGAAGGGTGACGCGCTCGCGGGCCAGGTTGCCGGCGAGCCGGGGACGCTGCCGGCGACGCTGGACACCTTCGAGATGTCCGTTGAGCTGTTGGACCGGGTCGTCGGCGAGGGAGCGGTCGACGAGATCTCGACGGGTGAGCCGTTGATGCTCACCGTCGGGACGAGCACGACCGTCGGCTCCGTCACCAGCGCGCGGGGCGACGAGTGTGAAGTGCAGCTGAAACGGCCGGTGTGTGCAGAACCCGGCTCGAAGATCGCCATCAACCGCCGGATAGGCGCCCGGTGGCGGCTGATCGGCGTCGGCACACTGCTGGCGTGACAGCGGTCGTCCTCGACACGAACGCGCTGACGGCGCCCGTGCAGGCCGGCGTTCGGTTGTTCGAGGAGCTCGACCGGGTCGTCGGCGACGGCGACCGCGTGGTGCCGGAGCCGGCCGTCGCGGAGTTGGAGGGGTTGGCGACCGGCAACGGGGAGGCCGCGCAGGCGGCCGCAGTCGGTCGGGACCTCGTCGACAGGTGCCGGGTGGTCGAGACGCGGGCGACGTACGCCGACGACGCCGTCGTGGAGTTGGCGACCGGCGCGGTGCCGTCGTCACCGACCGGGGAGGTGACGGCCGGGACGACACCATCGTTGTCGACGCCACGGTACGCCGTGACGAACGACGGCCCCCTCCGTGACCGGTTGTTGGCGCGGGACGTTCGCGTAATCGGTTTAAGGGGGGCGAACACACTGGCCGTAACAGAGCCGTAGTGGTGCCGGGGACTCCCGGCGGCGACGGAGCACAGCGCCGAGACAGACACGCGACGGGGCCACCGGAGACGGTCGGCCGACAGACAGCACACGACAATGTACAAACGGGTACGACTCAAGGACACGGTCGAAGTGCCGCCGGCACACCTGGCGGACGTGACACCACAGCGGGTGAAGGAGCTACTGCAGGACAAACTGGAGGGCCGGCTCGACGAGGACGCCGGCAGCGTCGTCAGCGTCGTGAAGGTCCACGACATCGGCGAGGGGTCGGTGTTGCCGAGCCGACCGGGCGTCTACTACGAGGCGGAGTTCGACGCGCTCACCTTCGACCCGGAGATGCAGGAGGTGGTCGACGGGAGCGTCGTCGAGGTGGTGGAGTTCGGCGCGTTCGTCGGGATCGGTCCCGTCGACGGGTTGCTCCACGTCTCACAGATCTCCGACGAGTATCTGGCGTACGACGCCGAGAACCAACAGCTCGCGTCCACCGAGTCGAACCAGACGCTGGGGGTTGGCGACGACGTGCGGGCCCGGATCGTCACCAAGAGCATCGACGAACGGAACCCGCGTGACTCCAAGATCGGGCTGACCGCGAAACAACCCGGGTTGGGGAAACACGAGTGGCTGGAGTCGGATCGGCGTCGGCGGGAGAGTGAGGGCGCAGCCGCGGGTGACGCCTGATGGCAGAAGACCGGCTCGCCTGTCGGGAGTGTCACTACGTCAACGACCCCGACAGCCAGACGTGTGACAGCTGTGGTTCCTCGTCGCTGACGGAAGACTGGGCCGGCTACGTGATCGTCCCACACCCCGAGGACTCACAGATCGGCGAGGAGATGAACGTCAACGAGCCGGGGAGCTACGCGCTGAAGGTGCGGTGACGTGACACTGCTCCGGCTCCCGACGGCCATGCGGGCGGCGTTCAAAGAACCGTTGGGGCCGGTGTACGAGGACGCGACCAGCCTCCTCACAGACACCGGCCGGCCAGTGATCGCCGTCGGCGACGTGGTGACCGCACACCTCCGGGCGGCTGGCCACGTTCCCGCCGTCGCGGTCGTCGACGGGAAGACGAAACGAGAGACGGTGAGCGAGGAGATCGCGGCGGCGTTGTCCGACGAGGACGCGCGGGTTCCAGTCGAGAACCCCGCGGGGACACTGACCACAGAGCTTCTCGTCGCGCTCAGAGACGCAGTCGCCGCAAACGAGCCGACCGTCCTTCATGTGGCCGGCGAGGAGGACCTGGCGACACTCCCCGCACTCGTGCTTGCACCCGACAGCGCGAGCGTGGTGTACGGCCAGCCCGACACGGGGATGGTCGCAGTCGACGCCACGGAGACACGGAGCGAGGCCCGAGAGCTCCTGGGTCGGATGGACGGCGACACGGAGCGAGCACTCGCGATTCTCGACGGCGACACAGACGACACAGACGGAGAGTAACCGGTCCCGGAACCACAGTCCAACACAGCGGCTGGCGCGCGCCGCGCTGGCCCCGTGCCAGCGCGGAGCGCGCGAGGGACGAACGAAGCGACCGAACGGAGTGAGGGAGCGACGTGAGGAGGCTGGGGAGGCCCGAGGCTGCGGTGCGGACACGGTGCGGATGCGGACGCGGTGCGGACACGGTGCGGATGCGGACGCGGTGCGGACGCGGTGCGGATGCGGACAGCACCACGACAGCAGACGCGAGCGGGCGGCTCCGCCGCCCGCGAGCGCTTTTTGATCGACATTTTTTCCTTGGGTGGGCGCGCGCAGCGCGCCCACCCCGAGGAGTGAAAAAGGTCGGTGTGGATCGGTAGTCACTTCCCTCCCGCGTGAGCAGGAACAGCCAATGAGACGTGACACGACACGACAGTCGCGTCTCGGTGGTGATTCTGCATGATCGGTGGACGGGTTCATGGTCCCAGAGAAGGGACGCAACGCCTACACGGCGTTACGGCGTGAGCTAGACGGCGAGCCGTTGGAGGCGGCGTGGCTCCGCGAAGTGATCGACGAGCGGGGGAAACGCGCGGCCAAGACCGGCGCCGGCTACGAGGACGTGCGCGAGCAGGTCGCGTTCGTCAACGACATCTCCACGACCGCCGACGGGAGCACACTCCAGTTGGGGTTCCGGGACTACGGCCGGCTGAACCCGCGGCCGGTGTTCGAGGCCGCCGAGCTGACGACCCGCCGGGTGGAGGGGTACGAGTCGCCCGCAGACGCCTACCGCGGCGGGGCAAGTCGGTTCTACGCCGGCTACGACGAACTGTTAGAGGGGCTACTGGCAGACGACGACCGGCGGCTCGGCGGGTTCGAGGAGACAGTCACCGCGGCGATGGAGACGTACGGCTACGAGCGGGTGGACGCGTTGGGCGACCCGGTGCAGTGGGCCGCGATGGCGCGTGAGGGATCGGTGCCGGCGCGGCCAACGACCGTGCTCGTCCCGTCGGGGTTCGAACGGCTCGGACAGGCGCTCGCACGGCGAGCGTTCGAACGGGTCGAACGCGTAGGGACGTACGCGAGCTACGCCCAGCGGCGCGACGTTCCGTTCGAGGACGAAGAACAACTCCTCGCCGACGCGCCCGAGAGCGTGGCGGGGATCTACATGACCGTCTCCGGATCGACGGCCGCCGAGTACGGGCTCGGCGTCGAGCCGGTCGAGGGAGGCGTGAGCAGACTCGGAGTGTTCGAGACAGACAGCATGACAGACGAGATCACGAGCCTGAAGGGGTTCTACGACCGGTACGCCGACGAGTTCGCCTCGTGGCGGCAGGTCATCGACACGGTGGAATCGACGGCACGAGAGTTCGGCTTCCGCGAGGTGAACACGCCCGCGGTCGAACGGACGGAGCTGTACCGGGTGAAATCCGGCGAGGAGTTGTTGGACCAGACGTACAGCTTCGACGATCGAGGTGACCGGGAGGTGACACTCACGCCCGAGCAGACGCCGACCCGTGCGCGGATGGTGCAGTCGCGGCGACAGGCACTCTCGACGCCGATCAAGTGGTTCGACACCTCCAAGCGGTGGCGCTACGAGCAGGTCCAGAAGGGGCGCGACCGGGAGTTCTTCCAGACGGACATCGACATCTTCGGCGTCGAGAGCGTCGCGGCCGACGCCGAGATCGTCGCGTGTGCCGCCCGGATCTACGAGAAGCTGGGTGTGCGCGACCGGGTGGACTTCCTGCTCAACGACCGCCGGCTGTTGGAGGCGATGCTCCGGGCGGAGGGGGTCGACAACACCACACAGGTGATGCAGGTGATCGACGACAAGGAGAAGCTCACCAGACCGGAGTTCCACGAGGCGTTGGCGAACGTCGGCGTCGACCGGGAGGCCGCCGAGCGGGTCGACGAACTCACCTCGATCTCCGGGCCGATCACAGAGACAGTCGAGGAGCTGGCAGAGCGGGCGCCAGACGACGAGGCGACCCGCGAGGCAGTCGAGCGAATCGAGGGGTTGGCCGACCGGCTGGGGGCGTACGGCGTCGCCGACGTCTGTCGATTGGACCTGTCGATCGTCCGGGGGTTGGCGTACTACACCGGGCTGGTGTTCGAGGCGTTCGACAGCGAAGGCGAACTGCGGGCGTTGTTCGGCGGCGGTCGGTACGACGATCTCGTTGGCTTGTTCGGCGACCGCGAGGTGCCTGCCGTCGGGTTCGCGTTCGGTTACTCGCCGACCCGAGAGCTGTTGCAGCGGGAGGGGAAGCTCCCGCCAGAGACCGTCACGACGGACGTGTACGTCGCGCCCGTCTCCGAGTCCGTCGCGCCGGAGGCGGTCGACATCGCCGGCGACCTGCGAGCGACGGGGCTGACGGTCGAGACCGACCTCACGGGGCGCGGGCTGGGCGATCAGCTGTCGTACGCCGACGGGATTGCGGCGAGTCTGACCCTCATCGTCGGAGAACGCGATCTCGCGAACGACGAGGTGACTGTCCGCGACATGGCGACCGGCGACGAGCGACAGGTGGCGCTGTCGGTGCTGACCGAGACTGTCGTGGACGACCTGGCGTGAGACGGGACGCCGGGTGAGCGACAGGACGGGGCGACAACAGTCGGAATTTCAATCGTTGACTCGAAAAGTAACGGCGGCTTGACCCCGCCAGCAGTCCGGTCACGTCGACCCGGCTACAAATCTAAAACGCCCAACTGAGCGGTGCGGTGCCGTGTGAATCTCACGTCTTCAGGTGTGTGGGGCAGTCAATCTACGGCCCAGGACCAGGATTGCCGTTCCTGGCTTCCGTCAGATCAGGGTTCAACAGCAACCCCCAACCCTCGACAGCCAGCGAACCGGAGACGACCGCCACCACCACCAGGAACAACAACGGCCGTGGCCGCGCCACGAACAACTACAGTGTGGTTGAGTGCATAGCTTTTTATTTGTGTAGTACTAAAGCTGGGTCTATATTTTATTTAGGTCATATTACATTTTACAATTTTTGATCTATATAGAAACAGAATTGCCAGCACGCTTCGGCAGTACTAATATATCTGAGTGAGACATCATCGTCGATGTCGACGATACCGAAAGGCCGAGGGGGGACGTTCGACGAGTTGTTCGACGACGTAACCGAGACACTGTACGTGTTCGACCCGCGAGCGCCGACGTTGCGGGCGCTCGCGGTCGCCGCGGGTCGCCACGACGGGCCGACGCCACGGCTCAGGGTGCTCGCGGGGGAGACGACGCTTCTCCGGTTCCAACGCGACTTCGTGGCCGCCGCGACGGCCGCAGGGTTGGCGGCCGACGGTCGACTCACCGTTCGGACGGACGAGACCACACACGGGACGACGGTGTTCGCCTCTCGGGACGCGGTGTTCGTGCCGGTGCGGATACCCGACACCGAGCCGACGGTCGCGGCCGGCGAGAGGGGTGTCGTGGCCGACGTGTTCGCCACCTGTCGGGAGGCGTGGCGCACCCGGGAGCCGTTCCAGCTTCAGACGCCGCCGTTGTCGACCGTCGACGAGACGCTGACCGCGGAGTTCGGGACGGAGGCGGCCGCCGACTTCCGGACCGCACTCGCCACTGCGGCTGACCGGGACGACCCGACGGCGTTCGACCCCGTCACGACCGTCCTGTTGGTCGGAGCACGCTACGATCGGCTCCACTACGACGTGAGCAACTGGGGCGAGCGACTCGGCGTGGCGAGCAAGGCAACGTTCTCTCGAAAGAAGGGCCAACTGGAGGCGGACGGTGTGATCGAGACCAGCCAGGAGGCGAGCCGTCCGGGACGACCCAGACAACGACTGTCGCTGACGGCCGACTCCGAGCGTCGCGTCGCCGAGGCGGGGTTCGAGACGGTCGTCACCGACGTGTTGTACTGAGCAGAAAAAGCAGGGATCGAGAGACGGAGAGACCGCGCCAGTCAGTCGTCGGCGGGCGCGGCGTCGCTGCCGCCGCCGGCATGTTGTTGTTTCGTCCACTGGAGTTTCCCGCCGGCCGCGAGGATCTCGCGTTCGCGCTCGGAGGCGCTCATCTCGCCGGTCGCCTCCCAGTCGTTGTTCACGCGGATGGTGAACTCCTCCTTGCCGGCGCGGACGCCCGCACCGACATCGTCGACGATCTCCACGTCGTCACCCTGGTCGATCCGCTCGTAGGTCTCCGCGTCGATCTCTAGGGGAACGAGCCCGAAGTTGAACAGGTTCGCGTGGTGAATCCGGGCGAAGCTCTGGGCCAACACCGCCTCCACGCCCAGGAACATCGGACACAACGCCGCGTGCTCGCGGGAAGAGCCCTGTCCGTAGTTCTCGCCGGCCACCAACACGCCGCTGTCGGCCGCGCGAGCGCGGTCCGGGAACGAGGAGTCGATCCGGGTGAGCGTGAAGTTCGCGTACTCCGGGATGTTCGACCGGAACTTCAGCGCCTCCGCGTTCGCGGGGGTGATGTGGTCGGTGGTGATGTTGTCGCCCATCTTCAACAGCGTCTCGCCGGAGACATCGCTGCCGAGCGGGTCCTTCAACGGCACGTCGCCGATGTTCGGCCCCTTGATCAGCTCGTCGTCTACCGGGTCGTCCGGCGTGATGATGTCTGGGTCGTCGGCACCGTAGCCGTCGGAGTAGCCGTCACCCATCTCGAAGCCGGGCGCCTCCAGATCGAGTTCACGCGGGTCCGTGATCTCGCCCGTGATCGCCGCGGCGGCGGCGACCTCCGGCGAGCAGAGGAACACGGAGTCGTCCTCGATCCCGGAGCGGCCCTCGAAGTTCCGGTTGAACGTCCGCAGCGAGACGGAGTCGCTGGCGGGGACGTGACCGATCCCGATACACGCCCCACAGGTCGCCTCCGAGAAGTTGACCCCGGCGGCCATCATCTCGGCGGTCCACCCCTCCCTGGCGAGCATCTCGCTGGCCTGTTTCGACCCCGGCGCGACGACCATCTCCGTCGTCGGGTTCACGTCTTCGTCGTCCAACATCTTCGCGGCCGGGAGGATGTCCTCGTAGGCGCCGTTCGTACAGGAGCCGACGATCACCTGGCTCACCTCCTCGCCGGCGACCTCGCTCACCGGGACGACGTTGTCCGGCATCGACGGCTTCGAGATCAACGGCTCCAGCTCCGAGAGATCGAGTTCGATCCTGTCCGCGTACTCCGCGTCGTCGTCGGGCGTCAGCTCGACGTGTTCGTCACCGCGGCCGAACTGTTCGAGCCACTCCTCCGTGCGCTCGTCTGTCGGGAAGATCGAAGAGGTCGCGCCCAACTCCGTCCCCATGTTGGTGATCGTCGTCCGCTCGGGGATCGACAGCGAGTCGACACCCGGCCCGGTGTACTCCAACACCTTGTCGACGCCACCTTTTACCGTCAGATCCTGCAACAGCTTCAGGATCACGTCCTTGGCGGTCGCCCACTCCGGCAGTTCCCCGGTGAGATGGACGTTCACCACTTCCGGCATCTCGACGTAGTACGCGCCACCGCCCATCGCGACGGCGATGTCAAGGCCACCGGCGCCGATAGCGAGCTGGCCGAGTCCGCCCGGCGTCGGCGTGTGGCTGTCAGAACCCAGCAGGGTCTTGCCGGGTGCCGCGAAGTTCTCCTTGTGGACCTGGTGACAGATCCCGTTGCCCGGCCGGGAGTAGTAGGCACCGTACGTGCCGGCCGCCGACCGCAGGAACCGGTGGTCGTCCGTGTTCTTGAAGTCGAACTGGTAGGTCTGGTGGTCACAGTACTGTGCGGCCAGCTCCGTCTGCACCTCGTCCATCTCTAAGGCCTCGAACTGGAGCCACACCATCGTCCCGGTGGTGTCCTGTGTGAGTACCTGATCGACATCGATCCCGATCTCCTCGCCGGTCTCGAGGTCGCCCTTGACGAGGTGATCGGCCAAGATCTGTTCCGTGATCGTCTGTCCCATAACGTCTCGCTCTCCCCGCCGAACAGATATAAATCCGGCGAGAGGGCACTGTTCTCGCAGAACCGCCAGAGGGCAGCCGGGTGTTCGGCCACGCTGGTCCCGTCCGTCGCAAACGTTGTCGTCGCTTCGACGACTGGTGTGTCGAGAGTCGTCGGTCGTCGCAAGCGAGACAGCGTTCGTCTCCCCGGAAGCGAGGCGACATCCGTCTCCCCGGAAGCGAGGCGGGTCCCGTCGGGATCGTGTCACTTACGACGACGACGGTCGCCAACCAGAACGTGTTCCAGTCGGGAGCCTCGGTGGCGCGCCACCTACGGCCACACGGCGACGACTCACTCGGAGACGACCAGATCCAGCCCAACGGCGTCGACCTCACCGTCGACGCGGTGTTCGAACCGGTCGAGCCGGGGCGACTCGACACCGACGGCAAACGGGTCGGAGAACGACGGCGGATCGAACCGGACGGCGACAGCGAGGGGGAACTGCTGTACTGGTTGGAGCCGGGTGGGTACGTCGTTCGGTACGGCGAGGTGATCGCCGTTCCGGAGGGGCACGTCGGGTTCGTCCTCCCGCGGTCGACGCTGCTGCGAAACGGCTGTACGTTGGAGACGGCCGTCTGGGACGCCGGCTACGAGGGGCGCGGCGAGGGGCTGCTCCAGGTTCACCACCCGATCGAGATCCGGCCGGGTGCGCGGATCGGCCAGTTCCTCCTGTCGTCGGCCGACCACGAGGGGACGTACACTGGCGCGTACGACGGTGAACACACGGGCGGTGACGACGCTCCCACAGACGGCGAGTGACCCGTCTCAGACGACCACGAGCAACGCCTGTGAGACGGTCTCGACAATCGTCTCCCACGCGGAGAAGCCGACCGTGATCGACGCGACGGTGTCGAGCCCGAAGAACGCGAACAGTGCTGCCCCGACGTAGTGGGCCTTCCGGAGGTCGAACCGGTGGGAGAACCGGTGGAAGAAGTAGGCGTTCGCCAGGCTCACCGGGATGATCGCGGCCATCTCCCCGGCCCAGATCGCCGGGTTGGCGCCGTACTGTGCCGCCAACCCGATCGTGATGAGCTGGGTCTTGTCGCCGAACTCGCCGACGGCCATCAACGAGAAGATCGAGAGGAACCGGCCGACCGGCCCCCCGATGCTGAACCGACCGATCTCGAAGTTCGGCGCCACGTCCGGCACCGCGCCGACGACACCGCCGTCCGTCGCCGACAGCCCGTCGTGGTTGACGCCGGGTGCAGACCGGTACAACAGGATCGCGAACACGAGGAACAACGCGGCCGTCGCGGCGTCAAGCGCGACCCCCGGGAGCACCCGTTGGATCGCCTGCCCGAACAGAATCTCCAGGGCGGTCCATCCCGCGAACGCGGAGCCCGCGGCACCGACCACCAACAACGGGTGGAACCGTGTCGACAACCCCGCGATGATGAACTGCACCTTCTCGCCGGGCAACACGGTCAGCTGTGCGAGTGCGGCGATCAGCGCGATCTCGAGGAACCCGGTCACGCGCCGGCCCCCGTCTCCGCACTGTCCGGCTCCGGTGTGTCGGCCACGGTGACGTGGATCGACTCCGCGACCGACTCCGGGAGACTCTGTTCACCGTCGTCGACGGCGACGGTCACCATCCCGAACGGCGCCACGTCGACGACCGCGACGGTCGTCCCAGGCGTGACTCCGGCGTCGTCGAGATACGCCAGGTCGGCGTCGTCCCGGTCGCTCACTCGCGCGACGACGACCCGATCACCCGCCTCACACGCCGACAACGGGACGGTCGCCTCCCCGCCCGGCGGCTCCAGATCCGGACTCGGGATCGGGTCGCCGTGCGGATCGGCGGCCGGCTCACCGAGCACGTCCGCGACTCGGCGTTCGAACGCCTCGCTGATGTGGTGTTCCAACGCGTCGGCCTCCTCGTGGACTTCGTCCCAGGAGTAGTCAAGCCGCTCGGCGAGGTACGTCTCCAACAACCGGTGGTGACGCAACACCTCGATGGCGACGGTGCGTCCCTCCGCGGTCAGCTCGGCGCCCTCGTACTTCTCGCGCGTGATGAGTCCTCGTTCCGCCAACGTGTCTAACATGCTCGTCACCGTCGGTGCGGTCTTCTCCACTCGCTCGGCGATACTCGAGGTCGCAACCGGCGGCCCGGACTCCTCCTCGATCACGTAGATCGCCTTCAGGTAGTCTTCCATCACGTCGCTCAACATCGTCTGACGGGCAGGATTAGACGCATCTAATTCATAAGTGTGGTGGATCACACCGGAGTCACCGGTTCGGAGCCGGCCGGGTGCCGGAGAGACCGGGAACGGCCTCAGTTCGACCAACGGGTGAAAAACTCCCACATCGCGTCGCTGGCCTCCGGTGCGTTCGGCGCCGCGAACGACCCGGCGTCACCGCCAGACCACTCGTGGCCCATGTCGTCGACGAGCCAGTACTCAACGTTCACACGACCCTGTGTGTCCGTGTAGCGGTCACGCCGGTAGTCGTACCCTCCCGTGGAGTCGTAGATACGGTCGTCCGGATTCGTCGTGACAACCCCGCCACCGGCGACGAGATCGTTCGTCTCGACGGCCTGTGTGCGTGCTTGGTCGCCGTTCGTGTCGTTCACGGTGAAGTCACTCTCACCGTGGAACACGATAGTGGGCACACGGTCAGTGACGCCGTACTCTTGCATCGCCTCGTATGCGTCTTCGGCCTTGTAGTACGGGTCTGGCCCCCCCCACGTCATCGCGTACGTTCCAGTGGTCGCGGTGTCGGCGGCGTCGTACTCCAGCCCCGAGTGGATGCCGCCGGCCGCGAACACGTCCGCGTACGACACCATGAGGTTCGGCACCATCCCCGCCCCCGCGGAGAAGCCGGCGACGTAGATTCGGTCGGTGTCCAACGACTCCACGCTCGCCGCGTTCAGCGCGATGTTGGCGATAGACGCCCCCTCGCCGCTCCCCCGTTCGGTGTTGGCGTCGTAGTACCAGTTCCAACAGTCGAAGGCGTTCGAGAACGACGACTGGTCGGGGTAGACGACGACGAACCCCTCGCGTTCGGCGACATCGTTCATCCCCGTCGCGGCCGCGAAGTCGTCCGGCTCCTGTGAACAACCGTGGAGCATCACCACCAACGGCTCCCCGCCGCTGGCGTCCGACGGGACGTACTTCGTGTAGTGGAGCCCGTCGTAGTACTCGTCCGTGTACGATCCTGCCGCCGACGCCGGGAGTGTGGCGACACCCGCGACTGTGACCCCTGCCCCGACCGTCTTCAGTAGCTGTCTGCGACGCATGACACATAGTAACAGGGTGTGATTCGGGCATAAATTGCCACGTTAACAAATTAACCTCGTGCTGTTGACACTAGAATACACCGTGGCGCAGCCGGAACCCTCGGAGGTGGGAGGCAGACGACGGCGAGAGACACGAGACAACCGACGACGGTCGGCAGGTTCCTCCGCCCGAGTCGCGGTCACGCCGGGGGGTCGACGCTCGTCACCGACGATGTCTTCCGGAGGTCCCACACCTGTACGTCGGCACCGTCCGCGAGCGGCTGGCCGTCGAACCCGCCGGCGGAACGCCACTCGGCGAACGGTGACACACGCGCCAGCAGCTCTACCTGCTGTGGCGGGAGGTGTGCGTTCAGGTACGTCTCCTGGGCGGTTACCTCGCCGTCGCCGTCGAGCAGCTCCCGTTCGGCGCGGTACGTCTGTGCGACCTCGTCGGCGACGGTGGTCCGGGTGCGCGCTTGCAGTGTCTCTCCGTCGTCGGTGGTCACGCTCGTCTCCCGCCACTCACCAAACGACGACGCGATCACCGCCTGTCGCGGGACGTACACGTCGAACAAGAGCCGGCCACCCGGCCGGAGGAGCGTGTGTGCGGCCTTGAGCGCGGCCAGCTGGTCGTCGACGGTCGTGAGTGCGGCCAACGAGTTGTACGGGACCACCACGAGATCGTACAGCCGGTCGACCCCGGGCGACCGGAAGTCACCGACCCAGACGGTCGGGTCGAGACCGGCGGTGTCGGCCTTCTCGCGCAACACGTCGAGCATCGCCGGCGAGGCGTCGAACCCGTCGGCGTCCACGCCGTCCCGCAACAACGCCAGATACAGGCGACCGGTGCCACAGGCACCCTCCAACACCGGCCCGTCTGCGGCCGCCGCAGCCTCGCGGTAGAACGCCTCGTCACCGACAGTGGTGTCGCGCAGTCGTTCCTCGTAGAACCGAGCGAACGGCTCGGTGTACTCGTTGACTCCGGTCACGCCTGTCTCCGTGTGCGTCTCCGTTGATAAACCGGCTCGTCTTGTTGCACTGTCCGTGACAACGGTCGGCCCGCCTCGCTCGCCTGTGCGTGACCTCCCTGCCCCGAACCCTCGTCCCGGTTCCGTTTTCTCACTCCGTTCGAAAACTCACTGCACGGGCGGCGAGGGATTCGAACCCCCGGCCCCTTGGTCCGGAACCAAGTGTTCTGTCCACTGAACTAGCCGCCCTCACCCGTCTCTAACCCGGACGGCGATTTCAACCCTTCGATGCACAGAGGTCGCCGCTGGGACACACACTCGTTGATCCTGGTTCGGCACGGACTGACAAAGTATACACCGGGCGACAACACAGTGAACACGGTGAAACGACGAGCCGCGCTGGCGACGGGATTCGCCGCGGCTACGGCCACAACTGGCTGTCTATCGGCAGTCGCAGGACCTGACGTACGCAGAGCGTACAGCTTCGACAGAGAACAACCGTTCTTCGACGGGCAAATGCCGTTGTCGGAAGATGGTGTTGACGCGACGCTCGCCGCATCGGACGACGCAATTGAGGCGCTTCACTGGGAGCTGTTTGAGGACACACAAGAGGAACCGTACCGCTCCGCGAACCCACCACAGACGTTCCTCACCGTCGCGTGCGCGCCGCTGGATCAAGCCCGAGAACGGCTAGACGATGTCGACGCGGTGCTCGAATCAGACGGGACGTTCCGTCTCCAGTACCGCATCGCCCCGAAGTACGGTGGGGCCGAGACCGAACGGACGTTCGGCTACGAACTCGTAAAATGGGAGTCGCGGGGGCTGGTTCCAGACCGGGTAGTCGTTGAACAACTGCCAGAACCCGACCCGCGGGAGTGACGGCCTTCCCTCCCGGTGTGGGTCGTTGTCGACCCCTCAAACTGGGGGTGGGCGACACAACAACACTGACGCGTGTGTCAGGGCGTCTCGCCGGTCTCGATGGTGAAGTCGTCGCGGGGGTAGGCGACACACGTCAGCGTGTAGCCGTCGTCCAGCTCCGCGTCACCCAGCATCTGTTGGTTGTCGTGTTCGACGTACTCCTCGGCGTTGCCGCCGGAGGTGATCTGGCCGGCACACGAGACACACTGCCCCTGTCGGCAGGCGTACGGGAGGTCCATCCCGGTGTCTTCACCCTGATCCAACAGGGGTTCGTTGTTCGCGACCTCGATGGTCTCGCCTTCCTTGCCGAACTCCACCTCGAAGTACTCGACTTCGTCCTCGGGGATGTCGCCGGGGCCGGCCGCCTCCTCGGTGACCGTCTCACCCTCGGCGAGTTCGCCGTCGTCGCCGGTCGGCACGGCGCCGGCGGCGACACCGCCGCCGCCGATGGCACGGTTGCCCGGCTCCGGGAACTCCGTCTCCTCGACCGTCGAGGCCCGGTGTTCGAGCACCTCGTCGGAGATGTCGCCCGTCGGCTCCCAGCCCGTTCCGCGGGCGTAGTGGAGCGCGACGAAGACGACGACGAGAGACGCCGCCAGCCCGAGTGCCACGGGGTCTACCATGCGCGCGGCTTGGATACGGGGGTTCAATACCCTTGTGATTGGCCACCCGTCCGTCGACGAGCCGGAATCGCCGCCGTCGGGCGGTCAGCCCGCGGGTTACGATTCCTCGCGGCGCCGCACCTCGTGGCGACCGAACCCGTACCGGAGCCGGTTGGCCAGCCGGCGCGCGAACCGGTCACCCCGCGAGCCGAACCGTTCGGCGAGTGCCTGGTGGATCAACGGCACCGGCACCTCCCGTTCCAACGCCTCCTGGACGGTCCAGGTGCCCGTGGAGCCGCCGGCGACGTGGTCGGCCACGCTCCCCAGGTCGGTCCCCTCCTCGCGGAACGCCTCCTCACACAGTTCGAGCAGCCACGACCGGATCACCGCGCCGTTGTTCCAAGTGCGTGCCACCGCCTCCAAGTCGAGATCGTACCGCCCCTCGTGGAGCAGTTCGAACCCCTCGCCGTACGCCTGCATCAGCGCGTACTCCACGCCGTTGTGGACCATCTTCACGTAGTGACCGGCGCCGCTTGGCCCCATCCGGTCGTGGCCATCGGGGCCGGTCGCGATCGCGTCGAACACCGGCACGAGCCGTTCGTACGCCGAAAGCGGGCCGCCGACCATCAGCGAAAACCCCAGATCTGCGCCGGCCGGGCCACCGGAGGTGCCACAGTCGAGGTACGACGCGTCCGTCGCCTCGGCGCGCCGAACGGAGTCTTCGAAGTGGGAGTTGCCGCCGTCGACCACCACGTCGTCGGCCGCAAGGTGTGGCTCCAGCTCGTCTAAGGTGGCGTCAACCGCGTCGCCGGCCGGCACCATCAGCCAGACCGCGATCCCGTCGTCGTCCACGCGGAGCCGGTCACACAGGTCCGCGAGTGACTCTGCGGGGTCGGCGCCCGCCGCCGCGGCCGTCGCCGTCGCCTCGGCGTCGAGGTCGAACGCGACCACGTCGTGGCCCGCCGCCAACACGCGCTCGGTGACGATCTGTCCCATCCGTCCGAGTCCGACCACTCCCAGGTTCACACTCGGGGGTCGGTCGGCTGTGTGTTGTCGGTTGCGGTCGGCCTGTCGACACAGCGTCGTCAGTCGCCGCCCGCGCCGCCGTCCGTCTCAATCTCCTCGGCTCCCGGCGGCACACGTTCGCGCTGGAACTCGTCGAACGCGTCAAGCTCCTCGTCGAGCGCGTACTCCACGCGTCGGTCCTCCCGGTTGTCGGGGAGTCGGTCGCCGACCTCGGTCGCGACGGACTCCCACCCGGGCTTGACCCGGATGCTCCGGGCGGGGGTTCCGACCGCGACGTGGTGGGCGGGCACGTCGCCCTGTAAGATTGCCTTCGCCCCCACCATCGCGTTCTCACCGACCCGGGAGCCGGCCCGCACCATCGCGTCGAAGCCGAGCCGCACGTCGTCCTCGACGATGGTGTGGTAGTTGTACACCTCCGTCTGGTCGACCACGTCGTGGTCGTGTGAGTAGACGTGCGCCGAGTCCGCAATCGACACCCGGTCACCCAGCGTCAGCCGGCCGCGGTCGTCTAAGTGAACGTCGTCGTGGATCACGACATTGTCGCCGACCTCGATGTTGTGGCCGTAGGTGAACGTGATCCCCTTGAAAAACCGGCAGTCGTCGCCACACTCCGCGAACAGGTGATCGGCGAGCATCCGGCGGAACCGGAGCGCGAACTCGATGTTGTCGGCCATCGGCGTCGCGTCGAACTGTCGCCAGAGCCACTGGAGATACTTCGACTGTTGGAACGCCTCCTCGTCTTTCTCGGCGTAGTACTCCGACTCCAACGTCGCGTTACACGGGTCGTACCCCTGGAGCCGCACCCGTTCTGCCGGCGACACCTCCTCGCCCGCCTGCCAACGGTCGTACGCCTCCCGGTCACCGAACAGGTCCACGAGCGTCTCCCGGACCACGGCACACGTGTCCTCGTCGGACGTGAGCCGCTCGTCGACCCGTTCGACGAACTCAGACACCCCCTCCTCGGCGTCTGCCGGGAGCTCCACGTGGCGTTTCGTCACGGCTGTGTACTACCTCCGGCGCGGTCAAATGGGTTCTGGTGTCGGCTCCACTGGTCGGCACTCGGTGTCACGCCGTCGTTTTCTGCTCCAGAGTAGTAATTCTTTCGCGTATTCGGGTGTTAGGTCAGCGGAGCGACAGTTGCTTGCCCCGTGGCCACCAGGCGTGTGGTATGTCAGATCGAGCGTCACAGTGGGAGGAGACGCCGTCGTGGTCCGTGTCGGCCGCGTCGGAACTGCGCCGGACACCAGCGACGGTCGCGCCGATCGTCTACCCGCCCGAAGAACGTGTTGGCGACGACTTCCACCTCTGGGACACCTGGTTGCTGCGGGAACGGGACGGGACGCTCGCCACGCCCGGCGGGGTGCGAGTGGTGTTCGCGCTGACCGCGCCGGATGACATCCTCCCGGGGAAACGCCACGACGCCGCCCGGATCAGGTGTCTCTACTCTCATGACGGCCGGCGGTGGCACGACGCCGGCCCGGTGTTCGAGCCGGCGGCGGCGCTCGGCTCCCGGCAGTGGGCTGGCTGTGCGCTCTACAAGCCGGACGGGGAGAGCCAGGGAGCGCTCACGCTGTACTACACCGCCGCCGGCGACCGCGACGAGACAGAACTGAGCTACACACAACGGATCGCGGTCGCGACCGGCGGACGGCTCGCCGTCACCGACGGCGATTTCGACGTGACGCGCTCGTGGGACCACGAGACGCTCCTCCGCCCGGACGGGACGCGCTACGAGACGGAGACGCAGTCACGGGGGATGATCTACACGTTCCGTGACCCGTGGTTCTTTGAGGACCCCGCGACGGGGGAGACACACCTCCTGTTCGAGGCGAACACCCCGGTGCCCGCAGCGAGCGCCCCGTGTGGCGGGGACGAGGAGGCGCGGTCGTTCAACGGCTGTGTCGGGATCGCGACCAGCGACGGGGGGGTCACCGACTTCGAACTGGGGTCGCCGATCTTCCATGCCGCCTGTGTCAACCAGGAGTTGGAACGGCCACACCTCGTCGTCCAGGACGGCCGGTACTACCTGTTCGTCTCCAGCCACGACCACACGTTCGCGCCCGGCTTCGACGGGTTCGACGGGCTGTACGGCTTCGTCGCCGACGATCTCCGCGGGGAGTACCGCCCGCTCAACGACACCGGGCTGGTGGTGACGAACCCCGCGAACGCACCGTACCAGACGTACTCCTGGCTCGCGTACCCTCACGAGTCGGAGCTGTTGGTCACCTCCTTTTTCAACTACTACGACCTCCAGGGCCGGTCGTTGGACGACGTGGCGGGACTCTCCCCCGCCGAGCAGTTCCGCCGGTTCGGCGGGACGCTCGCCCCGACCCTCCGGGTCGGGCTTGACGGCGACCGGAGCCGGCTCCGCGGCACACTCGATCACGGCCACCTCCCGTTGCCGTCGGAGTCGCTCCCCGAACCGGCGGAGCCGGCCGCCCGGCGGCCGGCGTACGGCGGCGCGCCGACGGTGCTCGGCGACGGCGGCGAGGAGTGAGTCGCGTGACCGTCGACCCACCCCTCGGGCGGGGCACCGTAGAACGGACGGCGGCCCCGACCGGAACTGTCGTGTCGCCGGCGCGCGTACGGCTGTCGTGACCGACTTCGACCCCACCCGGCCGTTCGAGACCGTCGCGCTCGCGTCGGTCGACGGCGTCAGCGAGCCGACACTGCGGGACGCGCTGGCGGCCGTCCAGACCGCGATGGAGCCGTTGGCCGTCGCCGACATCGTCTTCGAGTACCGCCGGACGTTCGAGCCAGACCCGTTGGTCACTCGCCACGGTGACGCCTACTACCTCGCCGTCCCGCCGCGGGTCTGGCCGGAGTTCGCGGGCGTGCTGGAGTTCGCGGCGCCGGTGGTCGACGCCTGCCGGGCCGTCCACGCGGACTGTTTCCACGCCGTCGCCGACGACCCCACAAACGACCGAGAGCCGCTCGTGTTGGTCGAGTGAGACCGCGGGAGGAAGCGACCGCCGGACGAGATTACTCCTCGCCCGCCTCCCGCCTGTCGCCGGACGAGATTACTCCTCGCCCGCCTCCCGCCTGTCGCCGGACGGCCCCGTTCCGGTGGGTGAGACCTCCTCCCACGGCGTCGTCTGCTCACCGGCGTCGGGCGTCGCTCCCGACTCCTCGCGAGCGGTGTCCGTCGCCGCGGTGTCGTCGACGGGGGTCGCGAACCGCATCGTCACCATCGACCCGCGCGGCTCCCGCTCGGCGAACGAGACGTTGCCGCCGACGCTGTCGGTGATCCACTTCACCAGCCACAGCCCCAGCCCGCTCCCGTGTTCGAGCGCGGTCTCCGTGCCGTGTTCCAACACCTTCCGTTCGGACTCCGGAATCCCGGGCCCGTCGTCAGTGACGGTCAGCCGCACCCACTGGTCGCCCGTCTCGACGGTGATCCGGACCCACGGCTCCGCGCTGTCGTTGTGTTCGATCCCGTTGGAGACGAGGTGCCACAGCGCGGAGCCGACCAACTCGTTGCCCAACGCCACCACCGGCCCGTCCATCTCGGTGTCCACCTGCGCCGCCGGGTACGTCTCCCGTGCGCGCCACGCGACGCTGTCGACCGTGTCGTGGAGCTGGATCGGCTGTGACTCCCCCCGCTCGGCGTGGAGTGTGCGGTCCACCTCGCGGGCCTGCTCGCCCAGCTCGACGAGCCGGTTCGCCTTGTCCCGGACTGTCTCCGCACGCCGCCTGACGGACGGCTCCAGATCCGACTTCAACAACAGGTCTGCGTACCCCAAGACGACGTTCGCGTCGTTGCGGAGGTCGTGACGCAACACCCGGTTGAGGACCCGGAGGCGTTGTTCGTACCGTTGCCGCTCCGTCACGTCACGGACGTTGACCAACAACCTGTCCGCGCCGTCGCCGACGCCGGTCGCGACCACCGCCTCCACCGTCCGCCAGCCGCCGTCACCGTGTTTCACCCGGAACCGTTCCCGACTCGTCGCACTCGCCGGCTCGTCGCGGCCGGGCGCCTCCGAGCGAGACTGGCCGCCCGGTGGCGTCTCTGGACCCGAGGCGACGCCGTCACTCGTCTCCGTCGTGTCGGCGTCCACCGCGTGGCCACCGTCGGCGACCCCGTCGCGGGCGCCCGTCGACTCCGACCCCGTCGTCGACTGGAACGCGCGACCGACATGGTCGCGGTCGTCCGGATGGATGAAGGGGAACACCGACCGCCCGGTCAGCTCTGCGGGCTCCAACCCGAACACGCGGCGTGCGGCCGAACTGGCGTACTCGACGGCTGCGTCCTCGTCGAGCACGATCAACACGTCGTTCGACTGCTCGATGTAGGTCCGGAACCGACGTTCGACCCGTTCACGGTCCGTCACGTCCCGGAAGACAAACACGTTTGCCGTCCCGCTGGTGACGGTGACCGGGGTGCGTGTCGCCTCGAAGTGGCGGCCGTCGTCCGTCTGGAGCGTCGCTTCTCCCTCCCGCAACAACGTCTCGACGGCGTCGTTGTCCGGCAACACCGCCGGCGCCGGCCGTCCGATCTCCGTCTCACCGACCCCGAACGCCGCCTGCGCCGCCGGGTTGGTGTCGACCACGAGCCCGCGGTCGTCGGCGACGACAATCGCGTCGTCCACCTCCTCGAACACCGTCTCGTGGGCCACCGGCGAGAGATCGAACAGCCCGTACGCCTGCGTGGCGACGACGAGCAACCCCGAAGAGAGCCCGAACCACACCGGCGTCGTGTCGTACCGTGGGACGACCGGCACGTCCGCGAGGTGTGTCAGCGCCGTCACCGCGGGGATCACCACCGCCGCCGCCGACAACGCCGCCCGTCGCCGGTAGACACCCGCCGAGTGGAGCAGTTCCTCGCCCAACGCCACTGCCGCGACCGCACAGACGAACACCCCGTACGCGAGGTGTGCGACCAGGAACACCCCCGGAACGGCGACCAACCCCGTCTGGCCGCCACCGGTCACCGTCGACACCGCGGTGACGTAGCTGCCGTGGAGCGGGTTCGTCGCCGCGAGCGACGCCGCGGCCGTCGGCTCCACCGCTAACACCGCCGCGACCCAACTGCCCACGAACCGAGCGTTGCCGGTCTGGTACAACGCGAACAGTAAGAGTAGCGTCGGCACCGGCGCCGCGACCACGTGTCCCGCGCGCAGCCACACCATCGCCGTCTCCGTCGTGTCCGCCGACAGCCGGAGTCCGAACGTCACCGCCCACAGCGCCGCCGCGAACGCCGCCCCGGCGAGCGCGTCGCCCGCGGCGCCGGTGCTGGCACGACTCCGACCAACGGCGACCAACGCCGCCAACCCGGAGACGCCGGCAGCGGCGAACGCCGCACCCGTCAGCAACGACTCGTTGTACGCCATTCGTTCACGTACTCGTTACCCCGACTTCTGGTGGCTGATTGAAAACACTTGTCCACGATCTTTTTCTACACCGGAGTGGGGAAGACAATACGCCGGCGGTGTCAGCGCACGGAGTCGAGGATGAGCTGTTGTTCCGTCCGCTTGACCTCGTGTTGCACGTCACGGACGGCGTCGATGTTCGCCGAGATCGAGGTGACACCCTCGTCGACGAGGAACTCTACCATCGCCGGCTTCGAGCCGGCCTGCCCGCAGATACTCGTCGCCACGTCGTACTCCCGACAGGTCTCGATCACGTCACCGATCAGCCTCAACACGGCGGGGTGGAGTTCGTCGAACTGGTCGGCGACGTTCTCGTTGTTCCGGTCGACCGCCAACGTGTACTGGGTCAGGTCGTTCGTCCCGAAGGAGGCGAAGTCGATCCCCTGTTGTGCGAGCCCTTCGATCTGGAGCGCCGACGCGGGCGTCTCGATCATCACACCCCAGGTCTGTGCCGCGGGGTCGATCCCAGCGGCACGCATCTCCGTTTTCGCTGCCGCCACGTCGTCGGCGTCGTTGACCAACGGGAGCATCAGCTCCACGTTGTCGTACCCCATCTCCCACAGCCGGGCGAACGCCGCCAGTTCGTGGCCGAACAGCTCCGTCTTCTCGAGTGAGCGTCTGATCCCGCGCCACCCCAACATCGGGTTGTGTTCGACCGGCTCGTCGCTTCCACCCTCCAGCTCGCGGAACTCGTCGGTCGGCGCGTCCAACGTCCGCACCCGCACCGGCCGTGGGTAGAACTCCTCGGCGACACCCCGGATGCTGTCGACCAACTCCTCGACGTACGCGTCCGTCCCGTGGTCCGCGACGTACCGTTCGGGTGTCTTCCCGGTCGACAACACCATGTGTTCTGTCCGGAGGAGTCCGACCCCGTCGGCACCGGTCGCGGCGGCCCGCTCTGCGGCCTCCGGAATCGAGACGTTCACCTTCACCTCCGTCGCCGTCATCGGCTTCACCGGGGTGTCCGGCCGCACCGCCTCCACCGGTTCGTGGCTGTCGTCGTCGTCCGACACCGTCACGGCGCCGGCCGTGACGGTTCCCTTGTCGCCGTCGATGGTGACGACCTGGCCGTCCGACAGCTCCCGGGTCGCGGTGTTCGTGCCGACGACCGCCGGCACGCCCAACTCTCGGGAGACGATCGAGGCGTGTGAGGTCATCCCCCCCTCGTCGGTGACGATCCCGGCGGCGCGTTTCATCGCCGGCACCATGTCCGGCATCGTCATCTCCGTGACGATCACGTCCCCGTCCGCGACCTTGTCCAGCTGGTCGAGCTTGGTGACGACCCGTACGTCCCCCGACACCGTGCCGGGCGAGGCGCCGAGCCCGGAGACGAGCACCTCCCCCTCGTTGCCGCCGCCGGTGTCACCGGCGCCACGTCTACCGACCCCGCCGTCACTCGCCGCGTCTGTGCCGTTCGCCGCCGCGTCTGCGCCGTTCGTCGCGGCGTCGACCGCGTCCGTCCCGTCGCGTTCCCGTTCCTCGGGCGTGGCGGCGTCGTCGATCGTGGTGATCGGCCGCGACTGGAGCATGTACACCTCGCCGTCGCGGATCGCCCACTCCACGTCCTGTGGCTGGCCGTAGTGGTCCTCGACGGTCCGACCCAGTCCGACGAGTCGTTCGATCTCCGCGTCCGTCAACACCCGTTGCTCGCGCCGTTCGGGCGCGACCTCGCGTTCGACCGTCTCCCCGGTGTCCGGATCGCGCTGCAACATCGTCTTCTTGTCCGCGACCGTCACCTGTTCGACGGCCGCCGTCTCGCGGTCCACCTCGTAGTTGTCCGGCGAGACGGTGCCGGAGACGACCGCCTCACCCAACCCCCAGGCGGCCTCTAAGATGATCCGCGGGTCGCCCGTCGACGGGTGGCTGGTGAACATCACGCCGGACTTGTCGGCCGGCACCATCTGTTGGACGACCACCGCGATGTCGACATCCTCGTGGGGGAACCCCTGGCGGTTCCGGTAGTAGATCGCACGCTGGGAGAACAACGACGCCCAACACTCCTTGACCCGTTCCAACAGCGTTTCCTCCCGGACGTTCAGGAACGTCTCCTGTTGGCCGGCGAAGGAGGCGTCCGGCAGATCCTCAGCGGTCGCCGACGACCGGACGGCGACGAACGCCTCCCCGTCGGCCACGTCGCGGTAGGCGGCGACGATCTCCTCGCGGACGGACTCCGGCAACGGCGTCCCCATGATCAGTTCGTGTGCCCGTTCCTGGGCGGCCGCCAACGCGTCACTGTCCTCGTGGTCGACCGCGACGGCGTCGAACAACGCCTCGTCGATCTCGGCCGCCTCGATAAACCGCCGGTAGGTGCCCGCGGTGACGACGAACCCGGGCGGCACCGGCAGCCCGGCGGCCGTCAACTCGCCGAGTGATGCCCCCTTCCCTCCGACCGTCTCCAGGTCGGTCGCGTCGGTCTCGTCCAACCAGAGTACAGCCATCTCGTGGTGAACAACTCTCGGGAGAACAGTATGAAGCTTCCGAACACTCCGTAGCGGCGGCAGAACATCAAAAAGTTACTCGGCTCCGAATTTTCACCTGCCGTTGCAGCTGTCTGTGGACGACACACCGTTCGGCCGTGTGCGAGTGGAAACGACCCGCTCTCCCAGCCAGTGGTGGCGACCGTGATTTGTTGTGACCCTGATCTGTTGTGACCGTAGTGTGTCGTGACCGTGGGAGTGTGTGGACGCGACCCACGGGCTTTTGTCTCGCCGTCGCGGGAGACACGAGTAGGATGGGTGTCCAAAGCCTCGTCAGGGGAAGCGTCGCCTGGGACCGGTTGGAGGCGGTCGCGCGGGCGGTCCTCGACCGGACGGACCGCGAGGTGGGGCACGTCCGGTTCATCGAGGCGGACAACTGGCTGTCGACCCCGTTTGTCGTCGACGGGGAGTTCTTCGTGAAGGTGATCAGCCGCCGCAACTCCGTCGTCCACGCCGTGTTGACGACCGGTCGCAACCTCGGGGCCGTCACCGCCGGCACGGAGGGGTTCTTCGAGCACGTCGCCAGCCCCTACGAGATGGCCCGTCGGGAGCTGGAGGCGACCAGACGGATGCGGGGCGCGGGAGTCGACGCCCCCGAACCGCTCGATGTCTTTGAGGTTGACGGGCTGGGCGTGCTCGTCTCGGAGTATCTCGACGGGTTCGAGCCGCTCGACGCCGTCGGCCCCGACCGGGCCGAACGGCTCGCGCCGGGGTTGTTCACCGAACTCGCTCGTGTCCACGACGCCGGCCTCGCACACGGTGACCTCCGCGCGGAGAACGTACTGGTCGTCGACGATGATCTCTACTTCATCGACGCGACCAGCCTCCAGGAGCCGTCAGAGACGACCCACGCCGACGCGCTCACCGCCACCCGCCAGTACGATCTGGCGTGTGCGCTGGCCGCACTGGAGCCGTTGGTCGGCGCAGGGGTCGCCGTCGACGCCGCTCTCGTGTCGTACCCGGCCACAGACCTGTTGGGCGCTCGCGAGTATCTCGGCTTCGTGGACGTGCGCCCGGACCACGACTTCGACGGGCCGGCGCTGCGCGGGGAGATAGACCACCGTGCGGACGGTGAGGCGGGGTGACGCGCCCGGAGCGGCGGACCCACAGCCTATTTGACGCCCGTCACGCAACACTTGCGTATGAGTCGTGACCCAGACGGTGCGTACCGACACTACGTCGACGGCGAGTGGATCGACGGCGACGGCGCGGAGACGTTCCAGAGCCACAACCCAGCGAACGGCGAGACGCTCGGGACGTTCCAACGCGGCACCGAGAGCGATGTCGAGCGGGCGGTCGACGCCGCCACCGCCGCCGAGTCCGAGTGGCAGGCGATGTCGCACACGGACCGCGCGGAGTATCTCTGGGACATCTACCACGAGCTGAAGGATCGACACGAGGAACTCGGGGAGATCGTCACCAAGGAGTGTGGAAAAGAGATCAGTGAGGGGAAGGCGGACGTGACCGAGGCGTGGCACATGGTGGAGTGGGCCGCCGGCAACGCCCGCCACCCACACGGTGACGTGGTCCCCTCGGAGATCTCCTCGAAGGACGCCTACATGCGCCGTCAGCCGCGGGGGACGGTCGGCTGTATCACGCCGTGGAACTTCCCGGTCGCGATCCCGTTCTGGCACATGGCCATCGCGCTCGTCGAGGGGAACACGGTCGTCTGGAAGCCGGCCGAACAGACGCCGTGGTGTGGCCAGATCATCGCGGAGATGTTCGAGGACGCCGGTATCCCCGAGGGCGTGTTCAACATGGTCCAAGGGTTCGGCGACGCCGGCAACGCGGTCGTCGAGGACGACCGCGTCGACACGGTCCTGTTCACCGGCTCTGCGGAGGTCGGCCACCAGATCGCCGACAAGATCGGCGGCCAACCCGGCCGGGAGGTGTCGTTGGAGATGGGCGGGAAGAACGCCGTCGTGATCACCGAGGAAGCGGATCTGGACGTGGCTGTCCACTCTGCGGTGATGTCGTCGTTCAAGACCACCGGCCAACGGTGTGTCTCTGCCGAGCGACTGATCGTCCACGAGGACGTGTACGACGAGTTCAAACGCCGGTTCGTCGACGTGGCACAGCGGGTCGCCGTCGGTGACCCGCTCGACGACGAGACGTTCATGGGGCCGCTCATCGAGTCTGCCCACCTGGAGAAGGTCCAACGGTACAACCAGATCGCCCGCGACGAGGACGTGAACGTCCTGGTCGACCGGGAGGGGTTGGACGACAACGAGATTCCCGCGGGCCACGCCGACGGGGAGTGGATCGGCCCGTTCGTCTACGAGGCCGACCCGTACGCCGACTTACGATGCACCAGCGAGGAGGTGTTCGGGCCACACGTCGCCTTGCTGGAGTACTCTGGCGGGATCGAGGCGGCCGTCGAGATCCACAACGACGTGGAGTACGGGCTCGCGGGGGCGGTCATCTCCGAGGACTACCGCCAGCTCAACTACTACCGCGACAACGCCGACGCGGGGCTGGCGTACGCCAACCTCCCGTGTATCGGCGCGGAAGTGCAGCTGCCGTTTGGCGGCGTGAAAGGCTCCGGCAAGGGCGCTCCGAGTGCGCGTGAGGCCATCGAGGCCGTCACCGACCGCACCGCCTGGACGCTCAACAACAGCAAGGACATCGAGATGGCACAGGGGCTGTCGGCGGAGATTCTGACGGAAGACGACTGACGCCGACCCGCTCGCGTCTGCGGCCGACCGCCGTTCGCTGGCGACGACCACTGTCTCGGAGGTCGACGACTACCGTTCCCTGACGACGACGAACTCCGCCAAGTCGCGCAGGTAGCCACGGGCGTCCGACTCGCCGACGCCCGCGGTCTCTAAGGCCGCGAGCGCCTCGTCGGCCTCCGTTCGAGCGCGTTCGTTGGCCGCTTCGGGCGTGAGATCCGTCACCTGGAGCACCGACGGCCGGTCCATCGCCTCGTCCTGGCCGGTCGGTTTCCCGAGTGCGTCGCCGTCGGCGGTGGCGTCCAACACGTCGTCGCGGATCTGGAAGGCGACACCGACTCGTTCGGCGTACTCGCCGAACGCCTCGACGGTGAACCCGTCGGCGTCGGCCGCGATCGCGCCCAGCTCCGCGGCCGCCCGGAACAACGCCCCCGTCTTCCGGCGCGCCAACTGCATGTAGGCGGTCTCCGAGTCCGGCTGGTCGGCCAGCTCCGTCGCCTCACCCTCACCGAGTTCCACCATCGCCTCCGAGACGACCTGCATCGCGCGTTCGTCCGACGAGAACAACCCGAACGCCTCGCCCAACAACCCGTCGGAGGCGATCAACGCCGGCCCGTGGCCGTACTCCGCCCAGGCGCTGGGTGTGTTGCGGCGGACCTCCGACCGGTCGATGATGTCGTCGACGACCAACGAGGCGTTGTGGACCAACTCGACACCGACCGCGAAGTCGACGGCGTCCTGCGCGTCCCCGCCGGCCGCCTCGCAGGCGAGCAAGGTGACGGTCGGGCGGACGCGTTTCCCGCCGGCGAGCGCGACGTGTTCCACCTCCGCCGACAACGCCGGCGGCTCGACCGCCCCGGTCACGTCCTTCAGGCGGTCGTTGACCATCGCGACCCGTCGCTCCAGATACTCCATCGTCTCCGACGACGTGACAGAGCGGCAAGAGAGTAGCGGAGTGTCCGGGAGACCCTTCCCGTCAGACTTAGTTGTGAGGCACACGACGTACAGTTGTGAGCAGTACAGCCAGTCTTTCCTCGGCAGTCCGTCCGCTCGCCAGGCTCTTCTGGCGTACCGCCTCGGGGACACTGGCGCGGGCCGTCGACTTCGTCTTCGGGCTCATCTTCGTTTTTTACGCCGTGAGAGTGGTCCTGTCTCTCTTCCCACTCGGTCTGGGTAGGTTGACCCCTGTCGATCCTTCGCTGTTCGTCTACATCGTCGCCGCAGTTCTGTTTATATGGCAGTTCTTCCTCCAGGCTATCGTATTCTCTGAGAACTGGTTCGAGAGTTCAGACGGCGACAGCAGTTGGTTCACACGAGTCGTCACTGGCTACTACAGAGCGATTTACACAGCCGTCACGGTCGGGGTCTCGGGGTTCATTGCAGTGCAAGCCGACGCCGTCGGAATGCTGTCGGTCGGGCTCGCTGTCGCCGTCTGTCTCCCACCCGCCGAGACCGCTCTCTCACGCCGATGGAACGTGACACCGTTCGGACTGGTAGCGTTCGTGGTGTTGCTGTGTTACGTCCCGCTGCTGTGGGTGTTGGCGATGGCACGGACTGCTGTCGTCCACACGTCTGACCGGCTGGTCGAGGCGTGGCGTGTCGTCTCTGACAGTGTCGCCGTCGCTGCCGCGGCGCCGAACCCGAGTGACGGGTCAGTGCTCGGAATCGCGGGGTCGTGGGTCAGGCATCGCGCTCGCCTGCGGTAGGCCCGTAGAACTCACTCCAGACGAATCGCCAAGCGACGACGCTCGTGCTCACTGTCACGACTCCGGAGGTTTGGAACGCTACCGCAGACGACACGCCGAGTACGAGCACGCCGACGAGGAAGTAGAACTATCCGAACGCGAGTCCGGCGAGGAGTCCGACACCGACCGTGGCCGCAAGGTCGACTGGATCAAACGCTCGATGCTCCCAAATCAGCACATCGGCGACTCATCCGTCCCGCCACTTCAAAATTGTACAATTTGTCGAGAGACGACTGCCGCCTCAGCCTCCAAGCTCCTCGATCAGCTCTGAGTTCTTCTCCTCGATGCCGCGGCCGACGGACACGAGGAAGTCGGCGCTAGCGGTGTCCACGTCACCGCCGCCGACCTCCTCAAAGCCGGTGACGCGCGATCGGACGACGTTCTCGTCGAGATCGAACGCGAACGACTCGACGGGCGGGTCGACAGGCGCCCCGGCGGCGGGCCACTCCCCGCCGCGGACGGAGACGGTAAACGGCTCTTCGGTCATCCCGACGGTCGTCTCCACCTTCGAGCCGTACATCTCGCGGGTGACCTCCAGGCACCCGTCATACGCGAGGTCGACGGCGTCCGTCGTCAGCGGCAGCTCCAGCAGGGTGGCGACGGCCGGGAAGTAGTCCAGCCCGTTGACGGAGTTGAGCGTCAGCAGCGCCGGTTCGGCTGTCGGTAATCTCACGCTCTGGCCCGCGTGGGTGCGGCGCGTCGCGTTCACGGTCGCCGTCCCGTGAGGGGGGCGTCTCCGCGCTACCTCTCGGGTGGGTCTGCCGACTCGGCGTCACTCCCCGTCGTCGTCGGTGCCGTCCACGTCCGGGAACGAGATCAGGTTCTCCCGCCCGAGTCGGAGCTTGTCGATCTGGTCCTCGTCGGCCATCGCCGACAACAGCTGTGACACCTTCGCGTCCGACCAGCCGGTCTCGGAGACGATGTCGGCCTGTCGCATCCGGCCGCCGTTCTGCTCCAACAGGTGTTCCACCCGTTCCTCGTCGGAGAGGAGCTCCGGGTCCAGGTCGGTGTCCGTCTCCGGCTCGCCGGCTGTCACAGACGGGTCGTCTGTGTCGGCCGTCGACTCGGCGGCTCCATCGTCCGACGCCGACTCGGACACGGCACCGTCGGCCGACTCTCCGTCGGCGTCTGTTGTGTCGGGTGAGTCGAGCGCTGCCCCGCCGTCCCCGTCGTCGGTCGAGTCGACGCCCGCGACGCCACCCAGTCCGCCCTGGTAGGCGACCAATGCGACGACCGCGGCGGCGAGCGCGATCACGACCGCGCCGAAGGCGACGACATTATTCGTCCCACGGGGTGGGGTTGGTGTCGGTGACAGCGTCATCGTCTGTGACCGTGTCGCAGTCGTAGTCGCAGTCGGAGACGACGTTGTCGGCGTTGGCGGCTTCGTGGTCGTCGGTGCGAGCGTGTACGTCACGTCGACCGGCTCTGCAGTGAGGTCACGCGGCCCGACAACGCGGATCTCGAAGTCGGTCAACGGGTAGTTGGTGGAGGTGATTCGGGCGTCTGCGACTGTCTCGACGACCAACGCCTGGTCGGCGTCGACCCGCGGGAGCCAGGTGTTGGCCCCCTCCTGGAACACGTCTCGGACCCGGAAGGTGCTGTCACCCGTCTCCTGTGCGAAGTTCGTCCACCGGAACCGCAACACGAGCACACCGGTCGTCTGGTTGCGGAGCCCGCCGTCTCGGGAGACGTTCTGGATCGTCATCGGCCGCCCGGTCGTGTCCGCGGTCGACGCGGCCGCCCGCCGCCAGGCTGCGGCGTTCGGGCCGACGGTCGCGTCACCGGCACGGTACGTGGCGACGAACCCCTCGAACGCCTCCCGTTCGGCGCCGCTGTCGAGGTCGTACAGTGTCCTCACAGTCCACTGTGCGTCTCCGTCACGGGTCATCGACGCCCGGAACAACGTCTGGCGTGTCTCGACCTGTGTGAGCGACCGCCGGCTGTCGACGGCTCTTGCCGAGTCGGCGGTCGTCGACACTCCCTTCGCCGAGGCGGCCGACTCACCCGCCGGAGCGACCGGCCCGCCGGCGTCGGGCGGGGGCGGCTGTCCGACGGCGGCCGGAATCAGGAGGAGGAGGACCAGGAGCGAACAGAGGGCGGGGCGCCGCATTGTCGTCGTGTGGTTACTGCGCCCGTAAAAAACGCTTTCCATCGTCAGGGCGGGGCGGGAAACGCCAACCGGCGACCGTGTAGTCCATTTTATGTGTGAGGCCGAAGAAGCCAGTCGCGATGCGACTCAGCGCTGCCCTCCTCGCGGCCCTCCTGGTCGTCGCTGCGGTCGGTCACGGTGTGACCGCCGCGGGGTCGTCGGCTGTCCCAGCGACACCCGACACCACGACGGCTCCGGCCGCTCTCGACGCGTCGCCCACACCAGCCCAGTCGTCGGTCGGGTCGTCATCGTCGGTGGCGGTCGACACAACGGGGGCGACCCTTGGCTCCGTCCGCTCGACCGCGTTGGCACCGAACAGTCCACACACGACAGCCGAGCGAGTCACCGACGACGACAGCGACGGACCGAACGTCTCTCGCGTGTTGATACTCCCCGCAGCGGCCGTCGGCGCCAGAAACGTCACGGCAGTCACCGTCGACACGGCCGGGGCGACGGGGCTGGGCAGTGACGCGGTCGAGACCCGGGTCGGGACGAACGCACTAGCGTCCCGGCTGGGGGTGACGCGGGGCGAGGCCCGGCGAGAGTTGTTGGGTGACGCCGTCGACAGGTTGGCCAACGAGACGGCGACGCTCGAACGTCGACAGGCGACCGCGATCAGATCGTACAACGCCGGCGAGGCGACGACACGCGAGTTCCTCGCGGCAGTCGCACGGATCGACCGCACTGCGACGTTGCTCGAACGCCGGGCGGTGTTGTTGCGGAACGTCAGCCGGGAGACGTTCGCCGAGGGGAGTCCCATGGCCGACAACATCTCCCGGACGCGGTCCAGCCTTCGACGGTTCCAGGGCCCGGTCCGTGACCGGATCAGCGCTTCGGTCACCGGGCGGAACGACCCGGCACGGGTGTTCGTCGCGACGACCGAGCAAGGGGTCACACTGAGCACCATCGACAACGGGACGTACGTCAGAGAGGTGTACCGCGGGTTCCTCTGGAACAACGGCGGAACCGGGCTCACCGGTGCGGAGGTGTCGAACGCGGTCAGCGAGGCGTACCCGGAGATCTGGGAGACGCGCAACCGGACCAGCGGCACCGGGTCGGCAGACGCGTTCGTGCTCACCGTCTCACACCCCGACGGACGGTTGGACGCACACGTCCGCGGGGAGAACAGACGGGTGTTCCGCGAGGTTCAACGGCTCCCGTTGTCGACGTACCCGACCGGCCCGTCGACCAACCGGTCGCTCAACGGGCTCGTGATGCGGGTCGACCGGACGTACCCCGGCGGCCCGCTCCGGGTGAACGTCACCGACCAACGGACGGGTGAGCCGGTGAACACGAGCGTCGCGATCAGTCCCATCGGTGGCCCGGGGCTCGTCACAGTCGGCGAGACCGGTGCCGACGGGGTGCTCTGGACGCTCGGCGGCGGCGGGAACCAACAGGGGTACACGATCACCGCCAGCCAGTTCGACGGACCGGGTGTCGTCGTCGTGGTGACGGGGCCGTCCGAGCCGACGACGGTGGCGGACGCTCGGGGGTGACAGATAATGAGTGACGACACCATCTCGGGCGGCACGAGCGAACAGACCGACGACGGGGTCCCGATCCACGCGGCCGCCTGCGTCTCGCTCGTCGCGTTCGGTCTCCTGGCCGCGGGCGACGGGGCACTACGGGCGTCGAACGGCGGGCTCGACTTCGCGGTCGGGGGGACACTCGTCGGCGGGGTCGGGGTTGCCGCCGCGGGCGTCTACGCACTGATCGGCGACACGACGGAGTTCGACGGCTGGCACGGAGTGGTGGTGATCCTCGGGGTGGCGGCGTACGCGGCCGGGACGGTCATGCAGGTGCTCTCGTAGTCGTTCCCCACACCGGTCAGTCTGCCTCACGGTACGTCTCTCTGGCGGCGACGCGGACGCGGGTCGCCGTGCCGTTCTCGCCGACGACGGCAAACACCGCACGATTCTCCCGGACGAACCGGACACCGCCGGCGGAGACACTCTCGTTGCCCGTCGGCACCGGCACGGAGACACTCCGGTTGTCGCGTGTCAGGTTCAGTCGGAACGGTGACGCCGCGTCCGCCGGGGCGTCAGTCGCGACCAACGAGACGTTCCAACCCGCGACACGCGGCTCCACCTGTGCCGGATCAGAACGGTGTGCTAGCCGTCGCTCGCCGTCGTGTGTGAGTGTCACTCGGTATACCGTCGGGCCGCCGGCGGCGCTGAAGCCGCGTCGGGTCACCCGCACCTCCTCGCGCCAGCCGACACCGCCGACGACGACCCGGCGGTCGCCCGCAAACGCCAGCCGCCCCTTCGAGACCGCGGTCGTCCAGACGTGACGGTCGGGGTTGCGGACGATCACCCCCGAGGTGTTCACGTCCGTCGACAGCCCGAACGCACCGACGTCGATCACCGACACCATCCCGTTTTGAACGTCCTCGGCGTAGGTGACGCTGTACCCGCTGATCTCGACCGGCTCACCCGGGAGTTCGTCGTCGTCGACGGTCGTGAGGTTCGCCAGGGTGGCCGGACCAGCCATGGCGGCGACGGCCAGCAGAAGCACCAGGAGCGCGACCGGGGCGAGAAACGACGGTCGAGAGTCGGTGTCGTCGACACCGGCGAGCCGGCGCTCGCCGCCGGAGCGGTCCGCCGACCCGCCGTCGGTCCGCACCGCCTGGAGTCGTGCCGAGAGGGTCGTACCGCTGTCGACGCCGACGGCCGCCACCACCGCCGCGAGCAGGACGACGAGCGCCAACCCGACCGCACGGAACAGGACGTACTCCCCACCGCCGAGGAACCAGTAGACGGCCCAGAGGTTCTGGCCGACCGCGACCAGCAACGCGCCGACGAACAGCCGGCCAGGAGTGGGGAGCTGTCGGCCACGGCGCAGTGCCAACCACCCCGCAAGGAGGATTCCGGTCAGGAGTCCGAGCGCGTGGCCCTGGATCGCCACGTCGGCCCACCACGGGGTGATGAACGCCGGTCGGCCGGAGGCGGTCAGCAACGGGTCACGGAGCGCGCGGTAGGCGAGCCTGATTCCGTCGCTCACCACCAACGCCGCGACCGTCGACAACGGGTAGTAGACGAGCGCGAAGCCGGCGAAGGCGAACACGACACCCGAGAAGCCGATCACGGGGCCGAGCGCGAACGCCGCCGTCGCGACGCCGACACCGACGACCGCGGCCGGAAACACCAGAAACGCCCGGACGTACGGGTTGCTCGCGGCGTCGGCGAACGTGTGTGCCCCACGTTCCTCCGGGAAGTGGCCCCACGCGTACTCGACGAGCGGTGCGAACGCGAGCGTCGCGACGAGGTTACCGACGAGGTGGCCCGGCCCGGCGTGACCGAAGGCGGCCGTCACCACCCCCAACGGGGCGAGATACGACCACGCCCGGAACGGGACGACAACCGGGTTCCGCCACGCCCCGAGCCCACCCTGGAGGAACAGGTACACCACGAGAACGATCCCCACAGAGACGAGCGTCCCCCACGGCACCCCCAACAGGAGCCGTTGCCGGAGCGTGGCAACCGGGCGGCGTCCCGCACGGCGTTCGAAGGCGACACCGGCGACGACCGCGGCGAGGAGGGCGACGACGAGCGCCCCCTGTTGTGGCAACGGCGGCAACGTCTGCCCGACGACGAACATACAGGCACTGTGCCGGGGCGTGGTATTCAATCACGGGGAGACGAGGACGGGCAGGCGGGAGCTGGCGTCGGCGGACTCCGGCTCCGGGTTTTATCCCGTCGGCCGTCGCCGGTGGCGTGTGGACAGTGATCTGACGCGACGCGGACTGGTCGGAGCGATCGCCGCCGGCGCGACGGCCGGCGGGTTCCTCGGGCCGGTCCGTGGCTACCTCTCCGGGTTCGCACCGTTGTCGGGTGGGGTGTGGCGGACGGCCCGTGCCGAGACGCCCGACGCCGTCGACTCACCGTACGGCACCGCACAGCTCCGCCACGACGACCACGGTGTCGCCCGTGTCGAGGGAGACTCCGAGGCGGCGGTCTACTTCGCGACCGGCTACGCACAGGGACGCGACCGGTTGTTCCAGATGGATCTCCAACGCAGACAGATGCGGGGCCAGCTGTCGGCCGTCGTCGGCACGGCGACGGTCGACAGCGACCGCTTCCACCGGCAGATGGACTTTGCGGGCGCCGCGAGCGCGACCTGGGACCGGATCGGCGACACCGAGGTCGGGCCGTTGGTGGAGGCGTTCTGTGACGGCGTGAACCGCGCCCGCGAGGATCACCCGCTCCCCGTCGAGTTCCAACTGCTCGACGCGGAGCCGGCGCCGTGGACGCCGACGGACGTGATGCTCGCGGAGAAACAGATCGCCTGGGGCCTCACGGGGAACTTCCAGAGTCTCCGGCGGGAGACGCTCGCCGCCGAGGTCGACCCCGCGGCGGTCGCGGAGCTGCTCCCACGGCGGCTCGACCACGACGCCACGATCCTCGGCCACCCGGGTGCGACGGAGTCGTTCTCGCCGGCCCCCGAGCGGGTCGAGACGAACGCCCAAAAAACGAGTACGGCGGGAACACGCACACCGTTCACCGACCGCGAGCCGACCGCGACACACCCAGAACTCGCGGGTGCGCTGTCGGCACAGGAGCCGCCGCCGTGGGTCGGCTCCAACTCCTGGGCCGTCGGCGGTGACCACACCGAGTCGGGGGCGGCACTGCTCGCGAACGACCCACACCTCACCCTGCAGGCGCCGCCGGTGTGGTACGAACAGGTGCTCTCGCCGCCGGGGTACCGCGTCCGGGGGGTGACGTTCCCGGGTGTGCCGCCGGTCGTCATCGGGGAGAACGACCACGGCGCGTGGGGGTTCACCAACGCCAACGCCGACGTACTCGACTGCTACCGCTACGAGACCCGTGCCGACGGAACGGAGTACCGCTACGGCGACGAGTGGCGCGCCTTCGAGACGGACGACCAGACGATCCCCGTCGCCGACGGGGACGACCAGACAGTGACCGTCCGCCGGTCCGTCCACGGTGTCGTGGTGGACCGCGCGGCCGACGGTGACAAGCTCCGGCCGGCGGTCGGGGTCGCCTGGACCGGGCTGTCGGCGACGGACACCACGCTCGCGGTGCGGGACCTCAACCGTTCGACCGGTGTCGATGACGCCGCGGACGCGCTCCGGCGGTTCGACGAGCCGACCCAGTGTTGTGTGTACGCCGACCGGGACGGCGAGATTCTCTACCGCGTCACGGGGAAAGTGCCGATCCGGCGGACGGACGGGGAGCCAGTTTCCGGCGATCGGGTGTTCGACGGCTCCGCCCGCGAGGGGGAGTGGCCCGGCTACACCCCGTTCGGGGAGTCGTCGTGGGACGGCGCGATCCCCTACGCGGAGATGCCACACGTCCGGAACCCAGAGTACGTCGGCACCGCGAACCAACGGGTCGTCGACGACAGCGACTACCCACACTACCTCGCGGCGTCGTACGACGCGCCAGACCGCGGGCGGAGGCTCTGGGACCGACTCGACGCGCTCGTCGACCGTGGCGACGTGACGCCCGAGGACCTCCGCGCGCTCCAGGGTGACGTGGTCTCGGAGCGGGCCCGTCGGTTCCAGTCCGTGCTCGCGGAGAGCCGGTCGTCGTTGCCGACTGCTCTCCAGTCGGTGGTCGACGAACTGACCGCGTGGGACGCTCGTCTCGACCGCGACTCGCGGGCCGCGTTGGTGTTCTGCAGGTTCCTCACACACTACCGAGCGGCGGCCGTCGAGCCGGTGTTGGCCGACGAGCTCGACGACCGCCGGGACCCCGGCGAGTACACCCCCAACGACTGGGTGTTGGCGGGGCTCCCCCCAGAGTCGCGGTGGTTCCCAGAGGGGCGGGCGGCGGCCGTCGAACGCGCGCTCCGGGCGGCCGTCAAGGAGATCGACGCGAACGACTGGGCGGTGTACGGCGACGCCCACCAGACGACGGTGACACACCCGTTCGACCGCGGCGGGCTCAACTACGAGGCCCACCCGACGGACGGGTCGGCGGCGACGTTGTTCAACGTCCACAACGCGGCCGACGCCGGCAGTAGCTGGCGGCAGGTGTGTCCGTTGGACGACCGCGAGTCGCGGTGTATCCTCCCCGGCGGGAACGACGGCTCGCCGTTCGGAGCCAACTACGGTGACCAACTGCGCGCGTGGGCCGACAACGAACTCAAACGGATGGACCGCACACAGCGTGGCGAACTGACTGTCTCCTTCGGGGGTGAGGAGTGACCGACACTGACAGCCGCACGGCGACTGACGACAGCGCGGCGGTGACCGACGGCGGTGCGCCAACTGCGGAGAAAGCGCCGACAACGGGTCCGCTCGCGACGCTCCGCGGGCAGTCCGGGCGGCGACGACTGGTGACGCTCGCGGCTGTCGTGGTCGGGGTGGGGGTCGCGTGGTTCCACTGGCTCGGGTTGGTCGTCGGCGCGGCACTGGTCGCGCTCCCACAGCGGTCGTTCCGGCTGGGCCTCGCGGCGGGGGTCGGCTTCGGTGCTGTCGCGGTCGTCGTGAACGTCGCCTTACTCGTCGCGAGCGGGCCGGCGGCACTGGCGACCGCGCTCGCGATGACGCAGGTGTTCGGGGTGAGCGTCGCCGCACCCCTGGCCGCCGGCGTGGTCGGCGGGCTGGTGCGTGGTGTCGTCTGACGACCACGACGGGTCAGTGTTTTCAGTCGGCAGTCGCTGTACACGGCCGAGACAGATGTCTGGTCCCCGTGTGTTCGTCGTCTGTGTGCTGGTCGTCCTCGCGGGCTGTGGCGGACTGCCGTTCGGCGGCTCCGACGACGGGACGCCGACGCTGGCAGAGGTTGCCGAGTCGACACCGACGGCGGAGACGACCGCGACGCCCACGCCGGACCCGACGACCACGGCCGGAGGGAACACGACTGACACCGACACGGCCGGGACGAACCGGACGACACCTGCCGAGGAGAGCGGCAACGAGAGTGGCGCGGCGGACAGTCGGGAGCGCGACGGACGACAGGTGGGTGAGGCCATCGTCGGGAGCGGAGCGAACGCGACGGTGGAGGGTGGCCGAATCTCCTCCGATCGGCTCGTCAGCGCGCACCGCGCGTACTTCCAGCGGGCGGAGTCCGCAACCCGCGTGGAGTGGGGAACGGTGCGACTGGAGATTGGAAACGTCTCCGAGGCGGTGACAGTGAACGGCACCGGCCAGCCGGCCGCCGGGGTGAGTGTCGCGCGGACGAACGACTCGACCAACCGGTTGCGGACACAGTCGTTGCTCGGCGGGGAGATCGAGCAGTTCCTCGGTGCCGACGCCGTGTTCGTCGGGAACGCGACACAAGTCGCGGTCCGCGGCGACCGGTCGGCGGCCGCCGAACGGCTCCAGACAGGGAGGCTGTCGAACGACTCCGCGCCGGGGTCGTACCGCAACGCCAGCGGCGCGGTGTTCGACAAGACGACCGCGACCGACGGCGAGGGGTACGACTACTCGTACAACCCCGCCGACAGCCAGTTGGCGAACCGGACGACCGGCAACGTCACCGACACGTTCCTCCCGACGCTGTCGGCGACGAACCTGACGTACCGCGGTGCGGGGAGCGTCGCCGGCTTCGAGGGGTACGTCTACGACGGCAACGGGACCGCGGCCGTCGACACCGACGAACTGGTGTTCGCCGGCAACGTCACCGGATTCGACACCACGGTCGTCGTCGCGCCGGCGGGGTACGTCCGGTACGTGAACGTCACCTTCGAGATCGAGACGGCGACCGGGACCGCCGGCCAGTCGTTGGAACGCGCGATCGTCCGGGTTAACGACACCAGTGTGACGCCGCCCGCGTGGTTGGACCGCGCCCGAGCGAACCCGGAACGGACGCTCCTCGATTTCGGCGACGACACCGACTCCGACGGGTTCGAGCGGACAGACGAGGCCTCCGAGACGGTCACGCTCGACGAGGGGACCGCCACGCTGAACGTGAGCTTGCGACAACCGACCCTTGACCCGCGTGCGGCGATCACGGAGACCGCACGGTTCCAGACCGGGGCGATTGAACGGCTCCGGGCCGGGCCGGTCGCCCGCTACGACTACGCCGAGGGCGCACAGAAGGTGACGATCACGCTGACGTACGCCGACGACCAGGTGCCCGGGCCGGAGTCGAACCTCACCGCAGTGGTCTGGAACCGCGAGCAACAACGGTTCGTCCCGGTCGACGCCCGGATCGACACGGCGACGAACACGGTGCGGATCACGCTCACCGGCGACGCGGTCGACGCCTCACGCAACCGCGCGGTGGCCGTTCTGGACTACGAGCGCTACCTGGCGTTCCTCAACGAGGCGACGTGACACGGCGTATCGACAGTCCGACGCGCGATCTCCGTTGCCGTCTGTGTCACAGCGCGGTCACGTCGCGCAACACACGCTCACGGCCGTCGACGAGCGCGTCCTCCAAGGCCGTCCGGACCGGGCCGGGGTCGGCCGGACCGCCGGCGGCGGCGACGGAGCCGACAGAGTCGGGGTCGAACGCGACACCGAGCGCGTCGTACACGGCCGCGAGCACCCCACGGATCGACGCGCGGTCGGCGACGGTGACACTGCCGGCGACGAGCGCCGCCTCGCCGCGAACCCGTTGTGCGATGCCGGCGATCTTCCCGCCGCCGGTCGCGCGGACGGAGTAGTCGCCCGGACAGAAGCTCTCCGGCGGCTCTCCGCGCTCGACGGCCGCGCCACACGCCCGGAGCGCGTCGACGACCGTCCCGACGGCCGTCGCGTAGCGGTCGTCGAGCCCGGTCCGCGCGTCGTCGGTCGGCACCGCGTGCGCGAACGCCAACGTCGAGCCGGCGTACGCGACCGCCCGGCCGCCGACCGACCGCTCGACCGGCGGGAACCCGTGGTCGGCGGCGGCCGTCCGCGCCGTCTCGTAGCCGTCCGCGCGGCTGTCTCGCCGGCCGAACGCCAACTGTTGGCCGGGCGTCCACACCCGGACGGCTGGGGTGTCCGTCTCGGCGGCGCGTTCGACCATCGCGCGGGTCGCGTCGCGATCGGCCTCGCGGGTCGCCCGGCGGCCGCGGTAGACGCGCACCGCTCGTCTGCCGGTCACGGGTCACAGTCTGTTCCGCGGAGGCTAAGCGGTTCCGACACCGACCACACACATGGATGTGGTGTCGTTGCCGTCGCCTGTTGTCGGCCGCTACCGCCGGTTCTCGTTGTACAACTCCCCGTACCCGGCACACGACGCCGGCCACGGGATCGATCTCTACCCCGCGAGCAACGTCGGCGTCTCCCCGGTCGCCGGCGAGGTGTTGGACACCCGGACGGTCGGCTGTCCAGACCGGTCGTACGCCGCCAGCAACGACCACCTGATCCTGATCGACACTGGGGCGGGCGACACTGCCGACGAAACCGCCGTGGGCGACCCGACCGGTGCGGGTGTCGTCGCGCGTGTGCTCCACGTCGACCCCGCGGTTTCGGCCGGCGACCACGTCGCGGTCGGCGACCCGTTGGGGCGGATGGTGCGGTCGGGGTTCTTCGGCCCGTGGGTCGACAACCACGTCCATGTCGACTTTCGTGACCCCGAGGAGAACCTCTATCGTGCCAGCGGCTCGCTCCCGGTCGCAGTCGAGACGCCGGTCGTCCCCGCGCCGTGGGACGGCACCGGCCGTGTCGTCGACACCGGCGAGACGTACGCGGTGTTGGACGCGCCGACACACCCCGCGCCAGACGGGGAGACGTACGCCACGCTCGCGTCCGACGGTGGGGTGCCGTTGGACGGCGGGCTCCCGCACTACACTGGCGGCGGGCGGCTGGACCGCACGCTGGACGAGCCAGAATCGCAGGAGAATGCACCGGAGCCGCTGTCGCTGCTCGGGACGACGATCGGACACGGGGACGGGCGGACGGTGACATGGACGGAGACGCAGGTGACTGTCGACGGCGAGCCGGTGACGGGGCTGTCGTTGTTCGCCTCCCGCGAGCCCGGCTTCGGCGCGAAGATCGTCTCCCGGCCCGAGGCCGGCCAGCCGAGCTTCTCTGTCGGGGAGACGGTGACAGTAGGTGTGGAGTCCGTCGAGACGGCCGAACGGCTGGGATAGCTCGGGTGGCAGTCTCACCCAGCCGGATCGGTTGGAAGTCTGGACGCGGGGTGGTCAGCAGTATCTGCTACAACACTCGCAAGAACAGTCGCAGTCCTCGCAGTACTGGAGACACCCGTTTATGCCCTTCTGGCAGCAGTACAGCTCACAGGTACACTCCAGACAGTACCCCGTGGGACACACCGTCGGCTCGGGTGTCGACCCGTACACTACCAGGTCTGATTGGTCGACTGGCTCACCGTCGGTGGCCGGGTTGAGGACAGCGCGGGCAGTGTCCTGTCGTGGGTAGACGGACACGGAGAGATAGCCCGCTTCGACCCGTCTGAACGTCTTGACTACTGGGACGTGCTCTTCGCCAAACGATTCGACATCGACACGCTCCCCGACGCCGTCTACCGGTTCGGTGAGCGTGTCGAGGTCGCCGATCTCGGCCTCCGGGAGCACACCGTCTGCCGCCAACTCTTCCAGGAGCTCCGTCTGTCTGTTCACGGCCCGACGTGCAGCCGACGGGTCGCGGTACTCACGGACTATCTCTTCGCGTTCCGTTCGGCTCAAGGAGCGATCCGACTCGGCAGTTGCAACCGAACCGAGGCCGGCGACACCTGCAGTCGCCGCCGCACTCTTCAGTACTTCTCTCCTGCCGATGTCAGAGCTACTTTCGTCTGCCATCGTTTGCGTTTTTACTCTTTCAGAAATATATCTTTTGTAATTCTCGTTGTCCACTCTCGCGGACATGTAGAATTCCCGATGCTTCTCCGTAGCCGTGTGAACTCTTTTATCTACCGCGCCGGATCGTAGATCCAATGGACACACCTCGCCCCGTCGTCGCCTGCGTGCTCGCGGGCGGCACCGGGACACGGCTCTACCCCGCCGCCCGGTCGGACCGCCCGAAACAGTTCCTCCCGTTGGCCGGCGAGCGGTCGTTGCTCGCCCGCACCCTCGACCGGACGGGCTTTGCGGACGCGACGGTTGTCGCGACGCGCGACCGGTTCGCCGACGCCGTCCGGGAGCGCGCCCCGACCGCCGAACTGCTCGTCGAACCGGCCGCGAAAGACACCGGGCCGGCGACGGTGTTCGCGACCCACGAGATTACGCGTCGTCACGCCGCGGGCGCGCTGCCGGTGCCGGCCGACAGTCCCGCGCCGGTGGTGGTGTTCCTCCCCGCAGACCACCACGTGCCGGAGCCAGAGGCGTTCGAGACGGCGCTGGCGGACGGCGCGCGGGTCGCCGCCGACACCGACCGGCTCGTCACGTTCGGTGTCGCCCCCACCCGGCCGGAGACGGGGTACGGCTACATCGAGGCCGGGGCGGAACACGACGGCTACCACGAACTCGCGGCGTTCCACGAGAAACCAGACGACACGACCGCCCGGGCGTACCTCGACGCCGGCCACCGGTGGAACGCCGGGATCTTCGCGTGGACCCCGGGTGCGCTCCGGCGAGCGGTTCGCGAGTCACCGTTGACGGGGATGCTCGACCCGCTCGACGCCGGGGAGCCGCGGGCCGCGTTCGAGGCGGTCGACCCCGTCAGCGTCGACAACGCGGTGATGGAACGGGCCGACGACGCCGCGGTCGTCCCCGTCGAGTTCGCGTGGGACGATCTGGGTGCGTGGGACGCGCTCACACGGGTGATCGACACCGACGGAGACGGCAACGCACGGGTCGGCTCGTCGGTGACTGTCGACGCCACGGACAACGTCGTCGTCGCGGGCGAAGAGAGTCACGTCTCCGTCGTCGGCTGTGACGGGCTGTGTGTCGTCGCGTGGGACGGCCACACGCTGGTCGTGCCGCGCGACGACGCCCAGCGCGTCCGGGAGGTTGTCGCGCGACTCCGGGAGCGAGACACGTTCTGAGCCACTGGGGTTCGGTGCCACGCCGGTCGACGGCCAGCCACACCGGTCGACGCCCAGACCACAACGCTCACACGCGCCGCCGGCGACCCACACACCGTGACCGAGAGTCTCGTCATCGGCGGCACCCGTTTCATCGGCCGTCACCTCGTCAAGGAGCTGCGCGCACACGGCCACCAGGTGACGATCTGCAACCGCGGGAACCACGACAACCCGTTCGCGGACGCCGACGGCGTCGACCACGTGGAGACAGACCGGACGGAGCGTCGCGACCTGGAGGCCGCGAAGCTGGCCGTCGAACCGGACTACGTCTTCGACATGGTTGCGTACCACCCCGAGGATGTCGCGGTCGCGACGGAGGTGTTCGCGGATGTGGACGGCTACGCCTACGTCTCCTCGGGTGCGTCGTACGCGGGCGAGGAGATTCCCAAGCGTGAGGGCGTGACGGAACTGCGGGAGTGTACACCCGAGCAGGCGGCCGACGACAGCGGGGAGACGTACGGCAACCGGAAGGCCGAGGGTGACCGGATCGTCGCGAGCGCGGCCGAGGAGGGCGTCGCAGCGTGTGCCGTCCGGCCGTGTATCGTCTACGGGCCACACGACTACACGGAGCGGCTGGACTACTGGATCGAGCGCGTCCTGACACAGGATCGGGTGGTGGTGCCGGGTGACGGAGACAACGTCTGGCACCGCGCGTACGTCGAAGACGTGGCGTCGGCGCTGCGGGTCGTCGCGGAGTCCGGCGAGCCGGGTGAGGCGTACAACGTCGGCGACCGGCGGCTCGTCACCATCCGGGAGATGGTGAATCTGATCGCTGACGTGGCCGAGACGAACGTCGAGGTCGTCGGCGCGGGCGACCGCGAACTGTCGGCCGCGGGGCTGTCGACGGACGACTTCGTGCTCTACCGTGAGTACCCACACGTCCTCGCGACTGCGAAACTCGCCGCGCTGGGGTGGGAGTCGACCCCGCTCCGGGAGGCGATGGCCCGGAGTGTCACCGCTCACCGCGAGTCGGACCGCGACGGGAGTGACCACGACCCCGGTCAGGCGGAACGAGAGACCGTCCTGGACGTGCTCGACACGGTCTGAGTGGATCGGCTGGGCCGTCGGATCAGGCTGGGGGAACTCAGCCGTTCACCACGCCCGCGAGCGTGCCGGCGGCGTCCGCGAGGAAGGCGACGCCGAACCCCGCCAACACCAGCGCGGAGCCGACAGCCACCACGGGCGCGAGTGACGACACCCGGCGACGGGCAGAGACGAGCGCCCCCGGGAACCCGGTGATCCAGACGCCGATGCCGGCGAAGAAGCCGACCAGCAACGCCGGCGAGCCGGTCTCGACGACGACGGTCCCTGCCAGCGCCGACACCTCCGCGGCCGCAAACAGGTCCACCTCGCCGGGGTCCAACAACCCGACCCCGACCGTCAGCCAGAACAACACCTGGTAGGGGTTGGTCAAGGCGAGGAGAAACGCCTTACCGAACCCAGTCGAGACGAGACCGTCGTCGGGTGACCCGGAGCCGCGTTCGTCGGCGTCGCCACCGTCGAGAAAGCCAACAGAGAGCGTGCCGCGACCCCGGAGCACGGCGAACACGCCCGCGTCGGCCGCGGCGCCGTAGGCAAAATAAAGCATCAGGAGACCACCGACACCGACCATCAGCCCGCGGACAGTCGGGAGGCGGTCGACGAAACCGACCACACCCAGCGCCGCGAGGACGAAGAAGACGCCGTCGGCGGCCGCCGCGCCGAGTCCGGCGCGGAAGCCGGCAGTCCATCCCCGGAGAACGCTCTCCTCGGCGATGATCGCGTTCATCGGTCCCGGTGGCGCGGCGAGCGTCAGCCCGAACACCACACCCGCCGCAAGCGTCGTGGTCACTGCCACGGTATTCGGTCACGACCCACGTGGGGAAAGCGGTTGTGGAGCGCCGGCTCTTTGTCGGTGCGCGTCACAGAGCGGCGCGTGAGCGACCACGCAGACGACAGCGAGCAGGATCACAGCGGCGGCGGACACGGTCACGACGAACACGATCACGACCACAACCACGACGAACACGATCACGGCGAGCACGATCACGACGAGCACGATCACGACGAGCACGATCACAACCACAACCACGACGAACACGACCACAGTCACCACGCGCCGGATCTGGAGACAGTCAGTTACGCGGTCCTGACAGTGTCGAGTTCACGGACACTGGACGACGACCCGTCGGGTGACATCATCGAGTCGGCCGTCGAGTCGGCCGGCGACGAGGTCGTGCGACGGGAACTCGTCGGCGACAGCTTCGACCGGGTGCAGTCGACCGTCCACAGGCTGGCAGAGCGCGCGGATGTCGACTGCGTGGTGACGACCGGCGGGACCGGCGTGACGCCGGACGACGTGACAGTCGAGGCAGTCCGCGGAATCCTCCAGACGGAACTTCCGGGGTTCGGAGAGCTGTTTCGCGACCGCTCACGGGAGGCGGTCGGCACCGCGGTGATCGGGACGCGCGCGACCGCCGGGATCGACGACGGCGTTCCCGTGTTCTGTCTCCCTGGGTCGGAAAACGCTGCACGGCTCGGGATCGAGGAGCTGATCGTCCCCGAGGCCGCCCACCTCGCCGGGTTGGCGTCGGGTGAGGACTGAGCACAAAGCGAGACGAGACCGGCCAGACAGCCACCCGACAGCAGTCGGCGCGCGCTACCGGGGAACGAAGTGACCCGCGAGCCGAGTGGAAGGCTGCGGTGCGGGGCGGTCCAACACCACGACAGCAGACGCGAGCGAGGGTCGAAGACCCGAGCGAGCGCTTTTTGATCGACATTTTTTCCTTGGGTGGGCGCGCGCAGCGTGCCCTACCCGAGGAGCGAAAAAGGTCGGTCCGTGGGTGTTTTGCCGTTCGCGGTCGGAGCGTGTGGTATGAGTAGTCGGCGGCGGAAGCCGGACTGGTTGAAGTCGCGTCCCCCGTCGGGTCAACAGTTCACGGAGATCAAGTCGACACTCCGGGAACACGACCTCCACACCGTCTGTGAGGAGGCGAACTGCCCGAACCTCGGCGAGTGTTGGAGCGGCGAGGGCGGGAGTGGCGACGGCGGGACGGCGACGTTCATGTTGATGGGCGACCGGTGTTCCCGCGGGTGTAACTTCTGTGACGTGGAGACCGGCGGGATGGAAGCGTTGGACCCCGACGAGCCGGCGAACGTCGCAAGCGCCGTCGCGGAGATCGGGCTCGACTACGTCGTGCTCACCTCCGTCGACCGGGACGATCTCGAAGACGGCGGGTCGCGACACTTCGCCGAGACGATCCGAGAGATCAAACGCCGCGACCCGGAGATTCTCGTCGAGGTGTTGATCCCGGACTTCGGCGGCGACCCGGCGGCCGTCGAGCGGATCGTCGACGCCGGCCCGGACGTGATCGCCCACAACGTCGAGACGGTCGAACGGCTACAGTGGCCCGTGCGTGACCGCCGGGCGGGCTACCAGCAGACGCTGGACGTGCTCGAACAGGTGGATCACACCGCCGACATCCGGACGAAGACGAGCATCATGCTCGGACTCGGCGAGTACGACCACGAGGTGTACCGGACGCTCCGAGACCTCCGGGCGGTCGGCGTCGACATCGTCACCCTCGGGCAGTATCTCCAGCCGTCGCGGTCACATCTCGACGTGTTCGACTACGTCCACCCGGACGCCTTCGACACGTGGCAGCGCGTCGCCGAGGAGGAGTTGGGGTTCCTCTACTGTGCCTCGGGGCCGATGGTCCGGTCGTCGTACAAGGCCGGCGAGTTCTTCGTTGAGGCACTGCTCCGTGAGGGGAAGTCCGTCGAGACGGCGCGAGCGACGGCGCGAGCGGGCGACTGAGCCGGGTTTGGCTCCGTTTTTCTAGAGATTCTGCGTTGGTTTTTGTATGGAGTTTTCTCATCCATCTTCAGTCTTTTTTGATTAGAAACGAAAACAAAATCACCCGTGAGAACTGAGAGACAGATAGGAGATGGAGATAACGTGGCTGGACGACGGTGTCAGAGTGACCGACGCGGCGAAGAACACTGTCGTCGTCGGTACCGAGGAGTGGTCGCCGGCCTCCGAGGGGCCATCAGTCACGGAAGCGTTGTCTGCCGTCGACCGTGGCCCCGACAAGCCAGAGCAGATTCTGTCGGGGCGGGTCCGGGCGCTCAGGCTCCCGCCGGTGGTGGTGGCGGCGGTGCCGTTGGCTGGCGAGGAGACTCGACAGCTGTTGCCGAGTCGGACAGTCGAACTTGACGCCGAGCCGTACGTCGTGGATGTCAACGCGAACGTCCGGTTGTTTCTTCGGTTCGACGGGCCGGCGACCGGTCGCTTCGAGACGAGCGGGGACGGTGGGTACGTGATCGAGTTTTCCGAGCCGACACCCGTGTCGATGGGGTTCGAGAGTCTGGGGGAGGTCGTCGAGGACACAGTGACGGTGTCGGAGACGACCGACGGCGTCGCGACCGCGCTGACGGCGTTGTCGGCCGCCAACGACACCACCTCGCCGGATCGGACGTGGCCGACGACTCGTGACGAACCGCCACGGATCGAGTTTGGTGGCTCGACGGACGTGCCGGCGGCGGTCGCCGCCGACCGTCCCGACACCGGGATCGAACTGGTCGTCCCCGACGACCTGCGGTACCTCTTCACCGGAGCGTCGCTGGTCCACTACCTCGGCGCAGAGGTGTCCGTCAAGCCGGGCGCAGAGCCGGCACTGCGGATTGAGGGGCGGCGAGAGCCGCTGGGGGGGTTGCCGTCGTACCAGCACCGGACCGCGGAACTGTTGACACGGTGTTTCTATCTAGACTGTGTCGCTCGGAGCGCTGGGCCACACGGTGGTCAGCTGAGCGTCGTTGACGTGTTCGACGACCTCGGGCTCGATGTCGACCGGCTGTACGAGGCGTCGCTGGCCGAGCGGGTGGAGACGTACCTCGACGTAGAGTTTCGACAGGTTCGAGACCGGTTCCCCGAGTGGCACCTCTCGATGTACGTCGCGCCGACTTTCGACCATGTGCCGACGCTGTCACACCTGCTCCAACAGCTCCCACACTTTTTCCTGCCGGAGTCACACGACCTGACGGAGAGCGAGTGGCTCGAACTCTCCTCAAACGACACGTTCGCGCGCGACCCGCCGGACCCGGAGCCCGACCCCGACGCACTCCAGCGGGTCACCCGGGAGGTGTCGAACGTAGACTTGGTCCAGCCCGAACTCGGCTCAAGCCGCGAACACGGCTGGCTCGCCGACGACGTGCCGATCGAGGTGTTCAAAGCGTTTCCGGAGGCGTACGAGAACCGGCGGAAGTATCTCGCCCGCGAGGGGAGTGAACTGACCGTCGCGGCAGTGCTGAACAACGCCGATATGCGCGCAGAACACGACCACGCCATCGAGCACTACGAGCTTCGTGCAGACGAGTTGAACATCGACATCACGATCCGGGAGAACATCTCCGTCGCGGAGTTGGCCCGGACGTTCGAGGCGACACACGATCTCGTCCACTTCATCGGTCACCGCGAGTCGGCGGGGTTGGAGTGTGCAGACGGCTACCTCCCGACGGCCAGCCTCTCGGAGTCGAACGCGCGGACGTTTTTCCTCAACGCCTGTGGCTCCTACCCGGAAGGAGAGGCACTGATCAGGAAGGGGTCGATCGCCGGCGGCGTCACCTTCGAGAGCGTGCTCGACAGCGAGGCCGCGCGGGTCGGGACGACGTTCGCCCGGCTGATGGTGTTGGGTTTTTCAGTGAAACGGGGGCTGGACTACGCGCGCCGACAGCTCCTGATGCCGAAAGACTACGCCGTCGTCGGCGACGGCACCCACGTCCTCGCACAGAGCGACGCGCTCGTGCCGCCAACGCGGTGGCTGTTCCGCGACGGCGACCAGTTCCGAATCCTCGCGGACAACTACGAGCCGTGGGCGCACGGCAGCTACATGCAGTCGACGCTGGTTGGGGGGACTGACCGACGACACCTGCTGGGACACGAACGAGTGTACACCGTCGACTGGTCGGAGCTACAGGAGTATCTCGACACTGCACAGGCACCGATCGTCTACGAAGAACAGCTGTGGTGGCCCGACGAACTCCGGCAGGAGCTACGCCGTGGGTAGACTACGGGCCGATCCCGACCATCCCGTTCTCCAGCGCACTCGCACAGTCGTTGTCGACGATGCCGAGCAGGTCAAGCACGATACTCCAGAACCCACAGGTCGCGTTGGAGGCGTTGTTCGTCTCGGTCGTGTCGGCGGCGTCGGACGCCGCGACCGCGGAGCCAGCCTGCGCCGTGAGGAGCCCCACGACGAGCATTGCGGCGACCAGTAGCCGAGCACCACCGCGGAGCCGAGCGAGCGTTCGCGTCCGTCTCGTTGACTCGTTGCGAGCCATGTTCACACAGAGCAACTACGGGTAGTTATAGTTTTCTCTAATCAGCCGTAAAATCCTCGTTGAAGAAAACACAACTCTGGGATGATAATTAGGGTACTTGAACCCACCCACACCGAGGGGGGAAGTGTATGAATCCGACACACGGCGCCGGGAGGCGCCCGGCAATTCTTACGAAAACACTATGCCGCGAGAGTGGCAGGTTCAGGTATGCGAAGGTGGGTACCGTGAGCACGCTCGAACGCGATCCGACGGAGGATATGGTACGGGTACTCGACGAGGACGGGGGCGTTGTCGGCGACGTGCCCGACCTCGACAACGACGAACTCGTCGAGATGTACCGGCAGATGAAACTCGCCCGTCACTTCGACGAGCGCGCGGTGTCGCTCAATCGGCAAGGGCGGATGGGGACGTACCCGCCGTTGTCGGGCCAGGAGGGAGCACAGATCGGCTCCGCGATGGCGATGGCGGACGACGACTGGATGATTCCCTCCTACCGGGAGCACGCGGCGGCGCTCGTCCGCGGACAGGGGTTGACAGAGACGCTGCGCTACTGGATGGGTGATGAACGCGGTGACAGCCCCGGCGAGGGGACGAACGTGTTTACCGTCGCGGTGCCGATCGCCTCACAGATTCCTCACGCGACGGGGATGGCGTGGGCAGAGAAGCTCCAGTCGGACGGCGACCACGGGGCGTTTCTCTGTTACTTCGGCGACGGCGCCACCAGCGAGGGGGACTTCCACGAGGGGTTGAACTTCGCGGGCGTGTTCGACACGCCGAACGTGTTCTTCTGTAACAACAACCAGTGGGCGATCTCCGTCCCGCGTGAACGCCAGACGGCAAGCGACACGTTGGCACAGAAGGCACAGGCGTACGGCTTCGAGGGCGTTCAGGTCGACGGGATGGACCCGTTGGCGGTGTACAGCGTCACGCGGGAGGCGCTCCAGAAGGCACGCGATCCAGACGAGGAACAGCCCCGGCCGACGATGATCGAGGCGGTCCAGTACCGTTTCGGCGCACACACCACCGCCGACGACCCGTCGGTGTACCGCACCGACGAGGAAGAGGAGCGCTGGCGCGCGAAAGACCCGATTCCGCGGTTGGAGTCGTACCTCCAGAGTCAGGGGGTGCTCGACGACGACCGGATCGAGGCGATCCAGGCGAGTGTGGAAGACGAGGTGGCCGACGCCATCGACGAGGCGGAGGCGACCGCCGACCCGGACCCGCAGTCGATGTTCGATCACGTCTACGCGGAACAGACCCCGGAGCTCCGCGAGCAGGCCGAGCGGTTCGCCCAGCTCCGCGAGAAACACGGCGACGACGCCTTCCAGATTGAGTGAACCCATGAGCACACAGACACCAGACACCGAGGCGACACAGAGTCTCACGCTCGTCCAGGCGGTCAGGGACGGGTTGGCGACGGAGATGCAACGGGACGAGGACGTGGTCGTGATGGGGGAAGATGTCGGGAAGAACGGCGGCGTCTTCCGTGCGACCGAGGGGTTGTACGATGAGTTCGGCGAGGAGCGCGTGATCGACACGCCGTTGGCAGAGTCCGGCATCGTCGGCACCGCCGTCGGGATGGCCGCGATGGGGATGAAGCCGGTCGCAGAGTGTCAGTTCTCCGGGTTCATGTACCCCGGCTTCGACCAGATCGTCTCACACATGCCGCGGCTCCGCACGCGGTCGCGCGGGCGGTACACCTGTCCGATGGTGTTGCGGGCGCCGTTCGGCGGCGGTATCCGCGCGCCGGAACACCACTCGGAGTCGAAGGAGGCGTTTTACGCCCACGAGGCCGGGCTGAAGGTCGCGATCCCGTCGACCCCGTACGACACCAAGGGGATGTTGACCGCGGCGATCCGCGATCCGGACCCGGTCGTGTTCTTGGAGCCGAAGCTGATCTACCGCGCGTTCCGCGGTGACGTGCCCGAGGAGCCGTACGAGGTGCCGTTAGGCGAGGCCGCCATCCGGCGGGAGGGGACGGATGTCTCCGTGTTCACCTACGGCGCGATGACCCGTCCGACGTTGGACGCCGCCGAGGAACTGGCCGACGACGGAATCGACGCCGAGGTGGTGGATCTCCGGTCCGTCTCCCCGTTGGATCGGGAGTCGATCGTTGAGTCGTTCCAGAAGACCGGGCGGGCGTGTGTCGTCCACGAGGCGCCAAAGACCGGCGGGTTGGCCGGCGAGATCACCGCCACCCTCCAGGAAGAGGCGTTGTTGTACCAGGAAGCACCGATCCAACGCGTCACCGGCTACGACGTGCCGTACCCGTTGTACGCGTTGGAGGACTACTACATGCCCAACGAGGCGCGCGTCGCCGAGGGAATCCGCGACGCGGTGGAGTTCTGAGATGACACGCGAGGAGTTCAAACTCCCGGACGTCGGCGAGGGGATCGCCGAGGGGGAACTGGTCAACTGGATCGTTGAGGAGGGGGACACGGTCACCGAAGACCAGCCCGTCGCCGAGGTGGAAACGGACAAGGCGGTCGTCGACGTGCCGTCACCGTTCGACGCCACCGTCGCCGAGCTGCGCGCCGAGGAGGGGGAGATGGTCCCCGTCGGCGACGTGATCGTCGTCTTCGACACCGGCGACGGAGCGTCCGACGACGGGTCTGCAGAGACCGGCAGCGCGGACGCGGCCGGCGACACAGACGCGACCGACGACGGGGCGAGAGCCGACAGTGGCACAACAGCCGGGGCGGAGCCGGCGGCACCGGCTGCAGTCGAGAACGGTGAAAGCGAGGTCGCAGACGGCCGCGTGTTCGCGCCGCCCTCGGCGCGCCGAGAGGCACGCGAGCGGGGTGTCGACATCACCGCAGTCGAGGGGACCGGTCCGAGTGGTCGGATCACCGTGGCGGACGTGCGCGACCACGTCGAGTCGTCGAGCGACCCGGAGCCGAAGGCAGTCGACATCGACGCCGGCGAGTCGGTCGTCTCTGGCGGGGCGAACGGATCGTCCGCCAACGGTGCCGTTGCCACTGACAACGCGTCGGCTGCCAACGGTACAGCGACGGCAGAATCCGTCGAGTCGGCCGACCGCGACCGGACGCTGGCGGCGCCCGCCACCCGGCGGGTGGCCGACGAGGAAGGTGTCGATCTGGACGCCGTTCCGACAGACGAGCGTCGCGACGGGGAGGCGTTCGTCACCGCCGAGCAGGTGCGGGCGTACGCGACCGCACAACGGGAAGCACAGGCCGCAGACGCCGCCGCGGCTGGTGGTGGCTCTGCGGGGGCGGCGGCCGGTACGGCTGGAGCGTCGGCCACCGCAGAATCGTCGCCGGAGTCGGCGGCCGCGGGGGCGTCGGACGCCGCCGGAGCGACGGCAGGCGGCGACGGGGTCGCCGACACGGTGGCGTACCGCGGCGTGCGGCGGACGATTGGCGAGAAGATGGCGGAGTCGAAGTACACCGCCCCGCACGTCACCCACCACGACACGGCGGTCGTCGACGACCTCGTCGACACGCGCGAACGGCTCGCCGAACACGCCGCCGAGCGCGACGCCTCGCTCACCTACATGCCGTTCGTGGTGAAGGCAGTGGTCGACGCGCTCCGTGAGTTCCCGATCCTCAACTCCCAGCTCAACGAGGACGACGAAGAGATCCTCATCCGGGACGACTACCACGTCGGGATCGCGGTGGCGACGGACGCCGGACTGATGGTGCCGGTCGTCGAGAACGCCGACCAGAAGGGGCTCGTGGAGCTGTCGAGTGAGATCGCCGACCTGGCGGCGCGCGCCCGCGACCGGGAGTTGGCACCCGAGGAACTCCGCGGAAGCACGTTCACCATCTCCAACTTTGGGGTCTTCGGCGGGGAGTACGCCACGCCCATCATCAACTACCCCGAGACCGCAATCCTGGGGATCGGTGAACTCGACGAGCGAGCGGTCGCGGAGGACGGCGCGGTGCGGGCCGCACCGACAATGCCATTGTCGGTGTCGATCGACCACCGCGTCGTCGACGGCGCCGAGGCCGCCCAGTTCACCAACGCGGTGATGGACCGGCTGGAGTCGCCCGAACTGCTACTGCTGTAGTTCCCCACGCAGTCGTCTCCCACGAACCAAGCAGCAGTCACCCGCGCAGCCGGCCGCCGTCGACGGGGAGTGCGACCCCGTTGACGAAACTTGCCGGCTCCGACGCGAGGAACGCGACGACCTGGCCGAACCCGGTCGGATCGCCAATCCGATCCAACGGGATTGCGCTCGCCCAGTCGTCGAGCCCCGCCTGATACTCCTCGTAGTCGCCGCGCTCGATCCCGGCCTCGATCAGGTTCTCGATCCGGGCGGTCTCGTGAGCGCCCGGCAACACCGCATTCGCGCGGATCGACGGCGCCCAGTCGCGGGCGACGCTCTTGATCACGCCGATCACCCCCCGGCGGACGGCGTTCGACAGGATCAGATTCTCGATGGGCTCGGCGACACTCGTCGACGTGATCGCCGTCACCGTCCCCTTCGGGCTCTCCGCGAGGTGGGGGCGTGCGGCCCGGAGCGTCCACACCACACTCATCACGAGCGTGTCGTACGCGCCGTACCATGCCTGGTCGTCGGTGTCCTCAAACGAGCCCGGCGGCACCCCGCCGGCGGAGGTGACGACGTGGTCGATCCCGCCGAACCCGTCGACGGTCGCGTCCACGAGCGCCTCAACCTCTGTGGGTGCCGTCAGGTCCGTCTCCACCGCCAACACCTCGCCGGGAGTGTCTGCCAGCTCCGACTCTGCGGCCGCCAGCCGCTCGGGCGTGCGGCCACAAATCACGACGTTCGCGCCCGCCGCCGCGAGCGCCGACGCGGACGCGAACCCCAGCCCGCTCGAACTCGCCGTCACCAGTGCCGTGTCGCCGTCGAGTCCCAGATCCATACCCACGGTTCGAACGGCGACTGCAAAAGTCGACGGCCTCCGTGGCGTCGTCTGCGAGAGACGACCGCGGTCGGTCAGTCGGAGCGCCGCACCTCGACGGCGCCGTCGGCAGCGACGCTCACCAACAACGGCGTCGTCACCGCGCGCCCCTGGACGGCGTCACCGGCGGCGTCGGACACCAGTTTCATCAGATCCGGCGCGGTGTAGTTCACCTTCACGTCGGCGGCGTCACAGGCGTCGTACACCGTGTCTGGCACGTCGTACAGGTCGGTGTCGGCCGGGATCTCGACCCGGACGGCCGCCGACAACGCCTCCGCGACCGAGGCGGTCTCGCGTGCGCGGGCGACGTTCGCGCGAGCGCTCGACTCGACACTGGAGACGTTCGCACGGGAAGTGCCCAGCCGGTCGGCGATGGTCGACTGCCGGAGGCCACGCTCCCGTAACGCCAACACCTCCGCCTGCCGTCGCGTCAACACGTTCTCCGCGGGGTCGAACCCCGCCCGTTCGAGCAGCGTGTCGGCGTCGGGAACCGCCGGTTCGTCTGTCACGTGCGCGTATCGGGAACACGGGAACCTAAACCCGTCTGTCGGCCGACGGAGTCTGGACTGTCCACCCGTGCGTGCCGTTCGTGGCTGGGGTCAGCCGCCCCAGAAGTTCTCGCGGGAGCCGAGCCGGTCGTCGTCGAGCCCACGACGGTCGGTGTCGTCGTCGTCGGTCGCGTCCGTCACCTCCGTGTCAGTCGCCGCCTCGTCGTCCTCGGGGTCGTGTTCGGCGACGACCTTGTTCGCGCGGGCGTGGTTCTGTTTCACCTGGTCGATCCGGACGGTGACACGGGCGGGCGGGAGCACGCCGTCGACGAGGACGATGAACCCGTCGTCGGTCTTGCCGACGCCGGCACCGCTCTCGTGGATGTCGTCGACATCGAGTGTCACCTCCTCGCCCGGCTTCAGTGGCTGTGACTTGAGATCCGAGATGGGCATGTCGTAGCTGGCACACCACTCGGCGCCGCCGCGGTCGCCGTAGTGTGAACACCCCATCCCCTGGATGCGCTCGGAGTACCGGGGGCACTCGTCCGCGAGTGGACAGTCCGCCATACCACACCGTCTCGCCGAGAGCGATTAATCCTTTGTGTCCGGCCCCGGCCGCGGGGGCGTGAGCCACACCAAACGGCTATGTCGCCGCCAGCCCGAGCACACGCATGGGACTCCTCGAAGACGTGATCGACCTCCTGACGGCAGATCCGGCACTGACTGCGATCCTCGCGACACTGTTGTTGTTGGTGTTCGGCGGGTACTTCTTCCTCAGACGGATCGTCGTCAGTTCGCTCCGGGGGTACCAGGAGGGACGGCAATGAGCCCGCCGGCGGGGCGTCACGACGGGGGCCGACCGACACGCGAGTAGACACGCACTTGTGCGCGGGCCGAGAGTCCGGTGTATGGTAACCGCGGAGACGCTGGGGTTGTTCGTCGTCGCCAGCCTCGCGTCGTTGTTCATGGCGTGGTCGATCGGGGCCGGGTCGTCCGGCTCGACACCGTTCGCGCCCGCCGTCGGGGCCAACGCGATCAGCGTCTTACGGGCCGGGCTGATCGTCGGCGTGTTGGGGTTTCTGGGCGCGGTGCTCCAGGGCGCGAACGTCACAAGCGCGGTCGGGACGGAGCTGATCGGCGGGGTGAGCATCACCGCGACGGCGGCCATCGTCGGGCTACTCACCGCCGCCAGCCTCGTCGCGGTCGGGGTGTTCGCAGGCTACCCCATCGCCACCGCGTTTACCGTCACGGGAGCGGTCGTCGGCGTCGGGCTCGCGTTGGGCGGCGACCCCGCGTGGGCGAAGTACACGGAGATCGTGACGCTGTGGACGCTCGTCCCGTTCGTCGGCGGCGGCGCGGCGTACGGCACCGCGCGGGTGCTCCGTTCCGACCGGGTGCCCGAGACGACCGCCGTCCCGGTGCTTGGCGCGCTCGTCGGCGCGCTCTTAGCGAACATCGGGTTCACCCTGTTGGGGTCGGCCGGCGAGCAGGCCTCCGTCGCGGCCGTGCTCGGACCGGGGCTGGGGGTCGGCTTCGGACGGGTGCTCGTCACGCTCGCGTTTGCCGCGCTCGCCGGCGGGTTGTTGCGGCTCGATCTGGCCCGCGACGAGACTGCCGGCCAACGCCGGTTCCTGCTCGTGTTGGGAGGGTTGGTCGCCTTCTCCGCGGGCGGCTCACAGGTCGGGTTGGCGATCGGGCCGCTCGTCCCCCTGTTGGGTGACGGGATCGACCTCCCGGTGGTCGCTCTCCTCGTCGGCGGGGGGGTGGGGTTGTTGGCCGGCTCCTGGACCGGCGCCCCGCGGATGATCAAGGCGTTGGCGCGTGACTACTCCAGTCTCGGCCCACGGCGGTCGATCGCGGCGCTGATCCCCTCCTTCGCCATCGCACAGACCGCCGTCGCGTTCGGCATCCCGGTGTCGTTCAACGAGATCGTTGTCTCGGCGATCGTCGGCTCCGGCTACGCGGCCGGCGGGAGCGGCGTCTCCCGACAGAAGATGGCCTACACCGTGGTGGCGTGGATCGGTTCGCTCGTGCTCGCACTCGGCGGCGGGTACGCCGCCTTCACCGCGGTCGACTGGGTCGTCTGAGCCGCGAGGCGTCCGGCCCGTGGTCACGGGGGTCGACGACTCAGCTCTCAGCCTCGACACCCGGTTCTTCGGAGTCGCCGGAGCCACCCGGCAGTCGCTTGGGGTCCGGATCGGCGTCCGTGACAGACACCCGAGCGCGGATGATCCGGGTGTTGTCCACCTGTTCGATCCGGATGTCGACGCCGTTGTAGCTGATCTCTTCGCCCTCCTCGACGAGCCGGCCGGCGCGGTTGAACACGAACCCCGCGAGCGTCTCGAACTCCTCGCCTTCCGGGAGGTCGATCCCCAGCTGCTCGTTCACCTCGTCGACGTTCACCTCCCCGCGGACGAGCACCGTCTCGTCGTCGACGAACTCGAACGGCTCGTCTTCGTCACCCTCCAGAATCTCGCCGACGATCTCCTCGGCCATGTCCTCTAAGGTGATCAACCCCTCCGTGGTGCCGAACTCGTCGATCACCACGACCAACTGGACGCGTGACTCCTGCATCTCCTCCAAGAGGTCGTCGACGTTCTTCGACTCCGGCACATGGAGGGTGGGTTTGACCACGTCGTCCAACTCCGGGCTCGCCTCTCCGTAGTAGCGTTTCCGAACCAGATCCCGGATGCTGACGACGCCGATGATGTTGTCGAGTGTGCCCTCGTACACCGGGATACGTTCGTGGTCCGACTGGACACACGTCTCGATCGCCTGGTCGACGGTCGCCTCCGTCGACACCGCGTGGACATCCAACCGGGGTGTCATCACCTCCTTCGCGATGGTGTTGTTAAACCGGAAGATCCGGTCGAGCATCTCCCGTTCCTCCTCGTCGATCACACCCTCCCGTTCGCCGGTCTCGATCATATCCTGGATCTCGTCGCGGGTGACGTAGGAACTCTCGATCGACGACCGGCCGCCGGTGACCCGGTTGACGATCCGAGTGAGATAGTCGAAGGTGATGATCAACGGGAACAGGAGATACTCCGACAGCTTCAGCGGGCGGGCGATGCGTCGGGCCCACGACTCGGTGTTCTCGACGGCGTAGCTCTTGGGCGCGGACTCACCGAACAACAACACGAGCGCGGTGATCCCGAACGTGGCTGCCAGTATCGCCCGCCCCCGGGTCATGAACTCGGCGAACAACCCTGTCGCGATCGACGACATCGCGATGTTGACGATGTTGTTGCCGACAAGAATCGTCACGAGCAGTCGGTGCGGGTCAGACTTCAGGTCACTGACCGCTTCGGCACCGGGCAACCCCTCCTCGACCATCGCCTCGACCCGGTGGCCGGCCAACGAGAACATCGCAATCTCCGACGACGAGAAGAACGCAGACAGAAGAATCAACAGACCAATCGAGAGCCACCCGCCGACGGTGATCGCCGTGTCGGCAGTCGGGAGGCTGTCGAAGATTCCAGCCTGGAGGAGACTGGCGGTGGTCGATGTCGGCGACAGGGCCATACGGACTATGCGTTCGGTAGCTCTGTGGTTAAGTATTGTCCTCTGCTCGGGTTGGGCGGCGCAGTGGCGACGGGGCCAGCAGTGTGGTCGGGCGAAGGGGTTAGGACCGCAGACACCGTACTCCGTGCCGTGACAGACGACGAGATCACACTGTACCGACTCCAGGCGTGTCCGTTCTGTGAGCGTGTTGTCCGGGTGTTGGACGAACACGACGTGGCCTACGAGTCGCGGTTCGTCGAGCCGATGCACTCCGACCGCGACGCCGTCGCCCGGCTGACCGGCAAACGCACCGTGCCGGCGATTCGCGACCCGACGACCGGCGTGACGATGTCCGAGTCCGCAAACATCGTCGACTACGTCGACGCGACGTACGGGGGTGCGTGAGCGTGGTCGGGTTCGACGTGGTCGAACTCCCGGCGACGGACCACCCGGAGCCGGGGGAGACGGCGCCCGAGTTCACGCGGCCGCTCGTCGACGACGAGTACTGGGCCGACGCCAGCCTCTCTGGGTTGGTCGCCGACGGGCCGGTCGCGTTGGTGTTCCACCCGATGAACGGCTCGTTTCCCGCGACGTACACCTGGAACGAGATCCGCGACCGCGAGTGGGGCGAGCGGCTCCAGGTGGTCGGTGTCTCCGTCTCGACCCCGTACGCACACAAACAACTGATCGAGGACCGCGGGATGGACTACCGGTTGTTCTCCGACCCCGGCGCGGAGCTGGCGGACGACTACGGTGTCGCACACGACCTCGACGGGATGACCGGCGTGACCGAACACCGCCCCGCGGTGTTCCTGGTCGACGAGGACCGCACGGTCCGGTACGCGTGGGTCTCCCGCGAGTGGCCGGAGTTTCCCGACTACGACGAGATCGAGACGGCGATCGACGACCTCTGAGTCTGCCGAGAGCAGACCGTTCGAGACCTAGCAAATTTTATTATCTAGCGGCATAGAATCGTATGTAGAGTATGAAATCTGGCTCGACACGGCGGGGGTTCCTACAGACGGCGGCCGTGGCGGCCGTCGGCGCGGGGGCGGCCGGGACGACGGCGGCGGCGGCGGGCTACGACTACCTCGACCCGGTGTTCACCACCTCGGATCTGAGCGTTCGCGAGGGGCCAGGGACGGGGTACGCTCGGAAGGCGGTCGCAGACGAGCGCACCGGCGGCCGGGTGTACCAGGGGCCGGAGTCTGCGGACGGCTACGACTGGTGGAAGGTGAACGTCTCGGGCGACAGCGACAACGGGCCGGTGACGGGGTGGGTCGCGGGTGACTGGCTGACCGCGGCCGACTTCGCGTGTCCGATGACCGGCACCGTCACGGACACCTACTGGGCGTGTCGGCCGTTGGGGGGGTGTTCCCGTTACCACCGCGCCGTCGACATCGCGGGTGGCGGCGGCACGCCGGTGACCGCAGCGGCGGGCGGCACCGCAGAACACCGCTACGACGACGGGGGGTACGGCAACTGGCTGTTGATCTACCACGGCAACGGCTGGAAAACCGGCTACGGCCACCTCTCGTCGTTCGCGGTCGGGGACGGCGCGACCGTCCAACGAGGGGACACGGTCGCCTACGAGGGGTCGACCGGCTCCGGGTCGGGACCACACCTCGACTTCCAGGTGTGGGACCCCAACTGGTCGAAACAACGGAGCTACTACGACGACGGGGAGTCCGTCGTCGAGGGAACGGGCGTCCCGCGAGACTTCTTCTGAGTGAGGCGGTTGCTCGGGCTGGTCGTCGCGGTCCGTGCGGGCGACGCGTCACACACTTGCCCGCGGGCGGTCGACGGAGAGTGTGAGTGACACACTCGACCGGGCCGCGGCCGCCGTCCGCGACGGCGACGTGGTCGTCTACCCGACGGAGACGGTGTACGGGCTGGGTGCAGACGCGACGGACGCCGCCGCGGTCGAACAGGTGTTCGAACTGAAACGTCGGGAGCGCTCGAAGCCGTTGTCGGCGGCGTTTCCCGACACGGAGACGGCGCTGGCGGCCGTCGACGCCGGCGAGCGCGCGACGGCGTTCGCCGAGGCGTTTCTCCCCGGTCCGGTGACAGTGGTCGTCCCCCGCGGCCCGGCGTTCCCAGACGTGCTCACGGCCGGGCGGGAACGCGTCGGGATTCGCGTTCCCGACGACGAGACCGCCCGCGAACTGGCCGCACGCGCCGACTGTCCGGTGACGGCGACGAGCGCGAACCGGTCGGGCACCGGGAGCGTCCGTAGCCCGAGCGCACTCGACCCGGACCTGCAGAAGGGGGTCGCGGCCGTCGTCGACAGGGGTGAGACACCTGGCGGCGAGAGCACCGTCGTCGACCCGGAGCGGGGTGAGGTGTTACGAGCTGGGGCGCGCGCAAACGACGTGCGTGACTGGCTGGAGGACACCTGAACTGCCGTCGCAACGAAGTTTCCAGTACTGTTCACTAACGGACAGTGCAACAGACAACTAGTTTGAAGTCACAACGAGTCGCACGCACATCCGAATGTCCAACGAGACACAGCTCACGGGGCGTGTGGTGCAGCCGCCGACCGGACCGGTGGCGGACGTACCGGTCGTGGTCGTCGACGGTGACGGTGACACCGTCACGCGGACCGAGACCAGCGCAGACGGGCGGTTCTCACTGACGGTCACCGCGGACGCGACCGACGTAGTCGAACGGCTGGTCGTCGGCGACGCCGTCGAGGAGCCGGTCAGGGAGACACTCGACGGTGACGGTGAGGTGGGGACGGTGGTGATCCCGCCGGGGCAGACGGTCGGCGGCGACGGCGCGGCCCCAGACGGCGGCGAGGGCCCCTCGCTCGGTACCGGGGAGGGTCCCTCTGCCGGCGACGGAGAGACCACACCCGACAGTGGAGCGCCCTCGACCGGCGGCGGTCCCTCGGAGGGGGCGATGCGGATGATGATGGAGCCGTACGGCGACGACGCCACCGGGCTGCCGGAACACGGGAGCGTCTCACAGCGGGGGATGACGGAGACGCCGACCCGGCCGGCCGCGTCCGGACACGGCCGGTTCGGGCAGTTGTTCGACTTCCTGCCGGCGGCGAGCCACGAACCGGAGTTTCTGGAGTTGTTGGGCGCCGCCGGCGGCCCGATGGACATCGGTGACGACGAGCGCCCCGAACGGGCCGACTACCCGCCGGCGGGGTACGTGTTCTACGGGCAGTTCATCGACCACGATATCACGCTCGACACCACCTCCAGTCTCGACCGACAGGTAGACCCGGCGGCGCTGCGGAACTTCCGAACCCCGGGACTGGACCTCGACAACGTCTACGGCGCCGGCCACGAGGCCGACCGGCATCTCTACGCGCGCCGGGTCGGCGGCGCACAGGACAACCCGTACAAGCTCCTGCTCCGGGAGAACGACGCCGGCGAACTCGCCGACCTCGCGCGCAACAGCCAGAACACGGCCCTGATCGGCGACCCGCGCAACGACGAGAACCAGCTCGTCTCACAGCTCCACTGTGCGATGGTCGGCGCACACAACCGGATCATCGAGCGGTTGGAAGCCACGGGTGAGACCGAAGGTGAGGCGGCGTTCGAGGAGGCCCAACAACTGCTTCGGTGGCACCACCAGTATCTCGTCGTCAACGACTTTCTCCCGCGGGTGTGTGAGGAGCGTGTGTTGGCGGACGTGTTGGAGAACGGGCGGCAGTTCTACACCCCGCCGGCCGGGGAGACGCCGTTCATTCCCGTGGAGTTCGCCGGGGCCGCCTACCGCTACGGCCACAGCCGGATCGAGGAACGCTACCGGCTCAACGACTCCTTCACGGCGGACCTGTTCCAGGCGAACGGCGGCGACACCCTCCGCGGGTTCCGCCCGGTGTCGAGCGAGCGCACCGTCGACTGGTCGTACTTCTTCGATCTGACCGACACGGGGTTCGACGGCGCCGCGAGCGAGGCGGACGTGCAACGGGTCGCGCCCATCGACACGAAGCTCCCGGAGAGTCTCCACCGGCTCCCGTTCACAGAGCCCTCGTCGCTGGCCGCCCGGAACCTCCTGCGTAGCCGCCGGCTGGGGCTCCCGTCCGGGCAAGCCGTCGCCCGCGCGATGGGCGTGGAGGTGTTCACCGCCGACGACCTCGGCTACGACGACGATGTCGAGGCCGTCCGTCGGGAACACGGCGTCGAGCCGGGCGACGAGGAGACGCCGCTGTGGTACTACGTGCTCGCGGAGGCGGCGGTGGACAACGGCGGCGCACGCCTCGGCCCGGTCGGCAGCCGGCTGGTCGCCGAGACGCTCGTCGGACTGATCGACGAGAGCCGCGCCTCTTACCGGACGGTCCAACCCAACTGGACGCCCGAGTTCGTCGAGCCGCTCCCGTTCGACGAGGAGCTGACGGTCGGTGAACTGTTGGCGTTCGGCGCCGCCAACCACTGAGCGTCGCGGGGGGCGACGGACGCTCGTCACAGCCCCAGCCGGCTCCGCAGGCTCTTCGTCTCGATCCCACACTCCTCGCGGTACTCACACGGCTCACACCGCGGGGAGTCGCGGAGCCGCGGCGGCGGGCCATCGATCCCGCGTGCGGTGCGGAGCGCCCGGCGGTACGCCGCGGTCCGGCGGACACCGATCCGGACGGGCCGAACCACGGCGTGGGCGGGGTACTCGACGAGCGCTCGGGGGATCTCGCGTTCCCGTTCCCACGCGAGCGCCTTCGCGGCCGCGACCGCACGGACGCTCTGTGGCTCCCACACGCCAGTCTCGTGTGGCGCGCCCGGCGAGACGATCACCGGCACCGGTGGCGCCGCGGGGCCGTCGGCCGCTGTGTTCGGCCCGTCGTGATCGTCGTCCGCGCCGTCGGTCCCAACGGCAGTTCCGGCGAGAAGCTTGTGTGTGATCCCGTGACAGTCTTTCCCGGCGAGATACAGGTCACGCTCCGATGGGTTCGCGAGTGCCGGCCACACCGGGCGGTCGGCGAGCGCGTCCAGTCGGTCGCGGTACGTCGACGGTGGCACCGCGATCGGCTCCGCGTCGAGATCGGCGCCGTTCCGTAGTGCCGGGTAGCGGTGAGCCAACTCCATCGTTTCGACGACCTCGCTGGGCACGCCGCGGTCGTCGTCCGCTCGGGCGTAGTAACACTGTCGCGGACAGTAGGCGGCGCGAGCGAGATCCGAGAAGGCGACCAGGTCGGGGTCGGCCGGCGACTGCTCGTCTGTCGGGTGTGCGGGAACGTCGTCGGACACGACCCGTCTGGTCCCGGCACCACACTTCAACCCTCGTGTCGTCGGTGTCCGGGGTCGCTCCCGGCGTGACGAGACCGCGTCGCTTTTTATACCGGGCGACAGAACTGGTTTGACGATGACAGCCTCACAGAGCAACCTCGCCGGGCTGTCACGGTTCGTGTTCCGTGCGCCCTCTTGGTACCGGAGCGTGTTCGCGGCGTTGGTGTTGGCCGCGTTCGCCGGAGTCGCCGCCTTCGACAGCCCGGAGGCAGGTCGTGTGTGGCGAGGAATCCTCTTTGTCGGCCGGGACGCGTGGGAGGGGATGTTCTTCGTCGGCATCCCCACCGTCGTCGCCGGATTGGGGACCGCCTGGGTCGACCAGTACGTCGGCGGGCGGCTCTCCCGCGATCGGTCGATGTTGCTCGCGTTGGTGTGTGAGGTGGTGCTCGTCGCCGTCTTGGCGGTCGCCGGCACCGCCGTCTACCTCACGCCGTTGGGACAACGGTTCGTCTTCGACACGCTCGTGATCGGATTGGCGTCCGTGTTCGCGCTCCGACTACTCGTGATCGTCGCCATCTCGCGGACCTCGTTGCTCGTGGCGACAGTGCCCGCGAGCATCCAGACCGGCGCCGCGGCGGTGTTGTTGTTCGTCTACAGCGGCACCGTCCGGCTCGTCGAGGTCGGCGGCCCGATCGAACGCGCCTTCCTGATGGCGTACGCCTCCCGGGTCGACGCCGCGCCCCCCGAGTTGACCCTCATCGCGCCCGAACACTTCCTGTTGTTGGGGGCGACCTGTACGCTGTACGCCGGCGCGGTCTGGGCGTTTCTCTACGTCGTCGACCGGCCGTGGCGGGAGTCGCTGGGGGTCTCCGTGTTGGACTTCCTCCAGGGGTTCGTCGGGCACATCGCCGAGGGGAGCCGCGAACTGGAGGACTTCTTCGAACAGTTGGGCGAGGAGGCGGTCGTCCCGGTGACGGTGTTGGCCGTCCGCCGACCGGACGGGACCGAGACGGCACGCTGGGTGTTGCCGATGATCCACCCGGGGCCGATGGGGGAGATCGGCGGCGGCAACCTCCCGCTTCGGGTCGCCGAGGAGACCGAGGGGTTGGGGTTCCCCCCACACGCCACCGCCGGCCACGACTTCAACCTCGTTACGGAACGCGAGGTGGGGCGGTTACTCACCGCCGCCGACCGGGCGAGTGAGAAGCTCGGCTACACCGCCGAGGCCACCCGGAGCGTGCGGACGGAGTCGGGTGAGGCGTCCGTGGTTGGACAGGCGTTCGGCGACGGCGCGCTCCTGGTGTCGACGTTCGCGCCCGGCTTCGCCGACGACGTGGAGTACGGGGTCGGGCTCTCGGCGGCCGCCGAGGCCCGCACGAGCGGGATCAGCGACGTGATGCTCGCGGACGCACACAACTCCAACAACGGGCTCGACGGCGCGGACTTGGGCCACGTCACGCCCGGGTCCAGTCGGTCGTTCGACATGATCTCTGCCGCGGGTGAGGCCGGTGACCGACTCGCGACTGCACCCCGGGACGACCTCGCGGTTGGCGTCGGCCATGTCGAGACCCAGTGGGACCCCGAGGAGGGTGTCGGGCCGTTGGGCGTCCGGGTGATGGTCACCGAAGTCGACGACCAACGGACGGCGTACGTCCTCGTCGACGGCAACAACATGGAGCCGGGGCTCCGCGGCGAGATTCTGGACACGCTCGACGTGGACGAGGCGGAGGTGTTGACCACCGACACCCACATCGTCAACACCGTCGAGGCGGAGAACCAGGTCGGCGACGCGATCGACTGGGAGCGGCTGATCGACGTGGTCGAAGAGGCCACCGAGGCGGCGATCGCGGATCTCGCGCCCGGCGAGGTGGGGATGGCGACGGAACGCGCCGAGGTGACTGTCTTCGGCAACGACCGCACGGAGACGTTGGCGAGTCACGCTAACGCCGCCGTCCAGATGGGCGGGGCGTTGGCCGCCGCGGTCGTCCTCGCCTCGCTCGCGCTGTCTGCGTTGTTGTTCTTCGTGACGTGAGTCGTCTCCGTGGCCGGCCACCAGCCTGTTGGCTACCTCGCCGGCTCCAGGATAAAACCGGGCGACCGCCGCGTTCATGTCCGTCGCCGCCCGACACTCGGCCGTGTTAGTTGCCGTCTCGGACACCCACGGTCGCGAGGAACACAGACTCCACGGACGCACCCGCGAGGCGGTGCGGGCGGCCGACGCGGTCGTCCACGCGGGCGACTTCTACACGGGGAGCGTGTTAGACGACTTCGAGACCGTCGCGGAGCCGTTGTACGCCGTCGCCGGCAACAACGCCGACAGCACCGTCCGGAGCCGGCTCCCGGAGTCCCGAGTGGTCGGCTACGAGGGGGTGACGTTCGCCGTCCGTCACCGTGCCCGGTCGCCGACGGAGTTGGCGTTGTTCGGCCGCGAACACGATGCCGACGCCGTCGTCTACGGCCACAGCCACGCCCCCGGCGTGGAGACGGCCGATGACCTCGTGCTCGTCAACCCCGGGAGCCACGCCCAACCCCGCGGGAACCGAGCGGCCCACGCCGAGTTCGACCCCCGACCAGACGGCGGGCTCGACGGCCGACTCGTCACTGTCGACGGGGAGCCGTTCGCCGAGTTCACTGTCGGTGTCGACGACTAACGGCGGTGTCGGGTGTGTGGCCGTGACGACACGAGTGGAGAGTGGGCACGAGTGGAAACTGGACACGAGTGGAAACTGGACACGAGTGGAAACTGAAGGGCGCCGCCCGCGTCGGGCGGCGGCTTGGAGGGCCGACTGCGGGGGAACCGCACCCGTTTGTACGGCAGGTCAACATAAGTAGCCTCCGTAGACTCAAACGGCCGTTTCAGTGTCGGCGTCGGAGCAACAGGACCGTCGCCAACGCGACACAGCCGCCGACGAACAGGAGGACGCCCGGGGAGGCGGCGAGACTGTCGAGCAACGCCGGCGCGGTCTCACTCGCCTCCGACACCGCCGGCGTCGCGGTGGCGTCCGCCGCCCGCACGGCGTCGTCTGCCGACGGGGTGGTGGTGGGCGCTGCCGCCGTCTCGCCGGTCAACTCCACGTCTGCGGATTCGCCACTGGCCGACTCGGCGCCGTCGCCGCCACCCGCGGCCGGCGCGAACGGACCCCCCAACGCCAGCTCGGCGGCGACCGCGGCGCCGCCCACCGGGAGGAGTGTTCCGAGCAGCCGCCGGAGCGCGCCACGGAGCCCGCCAGTGTCGTCCTCCTCGCCCGCGACCACCACGAGCGCGCGGTCGGCCGGCCCGTAGACGCTCATCTCGCGACCCTTCTCGGAGTAGACGGTGTCCGTCTCGACGACCAGCCCAGCCTCTGTGAGACTGTCGAGGTGGTACTGGGTGTTCTGGAGCGTGGTGTCGACGCGGTCGGCGATCTCGCTGGCGGTCGCGGGCTCCTCGTGGAGGCCGCTCAGAATCTCACGTGCGGTGCCGGCGGACAGCGCGGACAACACCTCGTCGGCGTCGTCGCCGTCGATCCCGACGACGCGGGGCGGGTCCGGCTGGTCGTCGCTGTCGCGTTGTCCGGGGAGGAGGTCGGCCATCGGCGACACATCCACCCGCCCGCGAGGTAAGTCTTCAGGGAGTCGTCGCACACCGAGTCGACGGTGGCGAGACGTGCCGACGGTAGCGAGACGTACTGATGGTGACAAGATACGTCGACGGTGGCGAGACGTGCCGATGGCAGGCGAGACCGACTACCGACCCGTCGGCTCGATGTCGTCGCCGACGGCGTCCATCACCTGGATCGCGGCGCTGGCGGCGAGCCCCTTCGCGACCTCCTCGCGGTCGTCGTCGTCGAGTCCGGCCGCCAACTCCTCGACGCTCGGGGAGAAGCCGGCGCTGACCGCGTGCCCGACGGGCGGTCGGACGGCGACCGTCGCCTGCGGGCCGTCGTGCCCGTAGTTCAGCTCCGACCCGACGGTGTAGCCGTCCGGGAGATACGACTCCGTCCGCGTGACGATGTTGGACACCGCCTCCCGGAGGGCGTTCTTCTGGTCCGTCGTGAGGTCCACTTCCTCCGGCTGCCCGGCGTCGACGACGCCCGGCGGCCCCGCGTAGGGGTTGTTGCCGTTCATCGAGAGTCGTCTCTGTTTCGGGAGGCCCGCGGATAAGTGCGTCGGCACCTGCGAACGGCTCACACGGAGTCCGTGTCGAGGCGGGTCGGCTTCCGCCCGTCAGCCGGTGTCGCGGTGCCGTATGCGGCGACCGTGACGGCCGCGACGTGAGCATCGGGGCGTCGCCGGCCGACCGCGAGGTGGGTCTCTCGGTCCGGAAGTGACCACTCGCGGAGGTCCCCGCCGGCCGCGAGCCCCCGGCGGATCTGCTCGCGGACGGTTTCGGGATCGGTGCCGGTCGCCTCGTAGAACAACCCCGGTCCGGGGCCGGTCGCCCACCCCAACCCCGCGACGAGTTCCGGCTCCGTCTCGGCGGGCTCAGCGCCCGCGGCTGTCGTCTTGTCGGGGGGTGTGGTCGCCGTCTGGGCGACGGGGTCTGTCGCCGTCTGGTCGGCGGGGGTGACGGGCGCGGCTGTCGCGTCCGGGTCGACCGCCTCGGTCGGCGCCGCGGTCGCCTCCGCGAGCACGACCGTCAGCGCGTGGCCGGCGGGTCCGCGGTCGGGGACACGGTCAGCGACCCGAACCTGCCCGTCGGCGGGGACAACAGAGGAGACGGTGACGAGGTTGTAGTTCGCGACGCCGGCGCCGGCGAGTGCGGCGTCCAGTGCAGACAGCTCCGTCGGCCCGCGGCCGACGCCGGCCGCGACAACAATCTCCATACGAACGGGCGGCAACAGAGCGAAAAGTGGCTGTCGGTCGTCGCCCGCCAGTGCCGAGAGATTTAGTACTGGTACGGACGGAGTTCGTCCGCGAGCGGCCCCTCCTCGTCGTCTTCCACCTTCTCGCGGGCGTCCTCGAAGTCCGACTCCCGGACCTCCGAACGGCCGTCGCGGATGGCGAACATCCCGGCCTCCGTCGAGAGCGCGCTCACGTCGGCCCCGGAGTAGTCGTCCAGTTCCGCGGCGATTGTGCTGAAGTCCACGTCGCTCGCGACGTTCATGTCGCGGGTGTGGATCTCGAGGATCTTCTCGCGCCCCTCCGGTCCCGGCTTGGGCACCTCGATGAGCCGGTCGAACCGACCCGGCCGGAGAATCGCCTCGTCGAGCATGTCGAACCGGTTCGTGGCCGCGATGATCCGCACCTCGCCGCGGTCCTCGAACCCGTCCATCTCCGAGAGCAACTGCATCATCGTCCGTTGGACCTCTGCGTCCCCGGAGGTCTTCGAGTCCGTCCGCTTGGCGGCGACGGCGTCGATCTCGTCGATGAAGATGACTGCAGGCTCGCGTTCGGCGGCGAGTTCGAACAGGTCACGGACGAGCCGTGCCCCCTCGCCGATGAACTTCCGCACCAACTCCGACCCGGCCATCTTGATGAACGTGGCGTCCGTCTCGTTGGCGACCGCCTTCGCCAACATCGTCTTCCCGGTGCCGGGCGGGCCGTGCAACAGGACCCCACTCGGCGGTTCGACCCCGACCTCCCGGAACTGGTCGGCGTTCACGAGCGGGTCCTCGACGGCCTCGCGAACCTCCCGAACCTGGTCGGCGATGCCGCCGATGTCGTCGTAGACGACCTCCGGCGAGCCGTCGACTTCCATCGCCTGGGCACGGGCGTCCGTCTCGTCGTCCAACACCGTCTGGATCGAGAAGGAGTCGTTGATCGCGACGCGGTCGCCGGCCTCCAACTCGTCGGCGAGCCCTGCCGACACCTCCGTCAACACCTCCTGGTTGTTACCGTGTTGTTTGATGACGACACCGTCGTCTGTCATCTCCTCGACGGTCGCAACGTACAACGAGGAGGTCTTCAACGCCTCGTTGCGCCGTTTCAGCTCGTCGACCTCCTCGCGGAGGTCGCTCCGCCGTTGCTCGGCGTCGTCGAGCCGGTCGTCGAGCTCTTCGTTCACCTGGACGATTCGCGTGAAGTGTTTCCGCATCGCGTCAAGCCGTTCCTGCTCGCTCATCTCCGGGTCGAGATCCAGACGAGGACGCTCCGGGAGAGAGGGACTGCGTGACATGTGGTACGTCAGTTGTAGGGCGCGGTTTCTTATGTGGTTTGGGGTCGCGTGGTCTTTTTGTTTCTCGACAGCCCGGCGCAACGCCCGCCGGCCGCGCCCTCCTCAGTGTCGCGTCGCCGTGGGTTTCAGCCCGTCTCCAGGGGGATTCGACCAGCCGTCACTCCAGTTCCAACAACGCCGCCGCGCGGTCGAGGAACTCGTCGTAGACATCGATGGCAGACTCGACGAACGCCGGCTGGGTCACGTCGACGCCCGCGGTGTCGAGGATCTCGACGGGGTAGCCGTTCCCGCCGGCCGCGAGTGCCTCGCGGTAGTCGGCGGCCGCCGACTCCCCTTCGCCGCGGATCGACTCGACGATCGCCGCCGCCGCCGAGACCCCGGTGGCGTACTGGTAGACGTAGAAGTTGTAGTAGAAGTGGGGAATCCGCATCCACTCCCGCCGGATCATGTCGTCGACCCGGACGGCGTCCGTCGCGTAAAACGTCTCCTTCACGTCGCCGTACAGTTCGTCGAACGTGTCCGGCGTCAGCGGCTTGCCTGCCTCGGCGTACTCGTGGATGCGTTGTTCGAAGTCCGCGAACATCGTCTGTCGGAACAACGTCGACCGGAACCGTTCGAGATACTGGTCGATGGCGTAGGCGGTGAGTTCGTTGTCGTCGACGTTCTCCAACAGGTGGTGGGTGAGCAACGTCTCGTTGACCGTCGAGGCGACCTCGGCGACGAAGATCTCGTAGTCGGCGTACTGCCACGGCTGGCTGTCGTTCGCCAGCTCCGAGTGCATCGAGTGGCCCAACTCGTGTGCCAGCGTGTACAACGAGGAGACATCGTCCTGGTAGTTCATCATGATGAACGGCTGGCTGTCGTACGTCCCCGCGGAGTAGGCGCCGGACCGTTTCCCGCGGTTCTCGTACACGTCGACCCACCGCGACTCCAACCCCTCGGCCATCCGCGACTGGTAGGCGTCGCCCAACGGCGCGACGGCGTCGATCACCAGCTCCTTCGCGCGGTCGTAGCCGATCTCGGGGCCCTCGTCGCCCGTCAGCGACATGTACAGATCCCAGCTCTCGACGGTGTCGACATCCAACGCCCGCCGTTTCAGCTCCGCGTGCCGCCCGAGCGTGTCGACGTTGTCGGTGACGGTGTCGACGAGCGTGTCGTACACCTCGACTGGGACGTTCGGCCCGTCCAACGCCGCCGCCCGGGCGGAGTCGTAGCCACGGATCTCCGCCCGTTTGACGTGGGTCTTCGTCGACTTCGACAGCGTCGTGCCGACGGCGTTGCGCACGTCGCTCCACTCCTCGTAGAAGGCGGTGTGTGTTCGTTCGCGGAACTCCCGATCCGGCTTCTGGAGCAACGAGGTGAAGTTGCTCTGTGAGACCTCGACCGCCTCCCCGTCTGGCCCCTCGACCGTCGGGAACGTCATGTCCGCGTTCGTCAGCATCTGGTACGTCTCGCTGGGGGCGTCGAGCACCTCACCCATCTCGGAGAGAATCTCCTCGACCTCGCTGGATCGGGTGTGTTCGCGCTGCCGACGGATGTCGTCGAAGTAGTGGTCGTACTCCGCCAGCGCCGGCTCTGTCTCGACGAACGACGCCAACGTCTCCTCGTCGACCGCCTGGAGCTCCGGCTCGAAGAAGCTGATCGCGCTGGACAGCTCTGAGGTGAGCGACTGTGCCTGTGCGGCCATCGCCTGGTACGACTGGTCGCGCGTGTCCTCGTTCGACCGCAGTCGGGCGTACTGTGAGATTCGGCTGATGTCGCGAGCCACCGACTCGTACGTCTCCAGAAACTGCCGCAGCGTGGCCGCGCTCTCGTCGACCCGCCCCTCGTACACGCGCAGGTCGTCGATCCGTTCTTCTGCCGCCGCCAACGCCTCCTCCCACGCCTCGTCGTCCGCGAACAACGACTCGATGCTCCACTTGTACTCCTCGTCGATCTCCGAACGCTCGGGGACGCTACTCACACATACTGGGTAGGCAGGGGTGAGCCTAAAAGTTCGTATTACCGACAGAGTCTTCTGAGCGATCACCAGCGTGCTTCTCGTTCGTCTCTGACCACCACCTTTTGCACAGATGATATGTTTCTAGAGGGAATAAAATTTTAATATTCATCCTAAAATAGAGCCGGTAAGGAGATGTCTGGTGTCGCTAACAGTGGTTGCAGGGTCAGTTACTACGTGAAGTAGGGAGCAAACATGTTGGTCAAAGACGGAGTGACAGAGTTGCTCGCAGATGTGTTCACCGCGTTGGCACACTGGCGTATCTTCCCTGCAGTGTACGGGGCCGCAATGACTGCTGCGGCCGCGCTCCTGTTGTCGGTGTACACTACCACAGTGGTCGTGGTCGCCTTCCTCATTCTGCTGGCCGTCTACAACCTCAACAACGTGTTCGACACAGACGAAGACGAGACGAACAACCCAGAGCAAACAGAGTTCGTTCGACAGCGACGGCGATGGGTCTACGCGGTCGTCGCGATCTCGACAGTGGCCGCGGTGCTCCTCTCGCTGCGAGGCGGCTCGTGGACACCGATCCTCGTCGTATCGGTGTTCGTCTCCGGCGTCGTCTACAGTGTGGAGTCTGTTCGGCTGAAGCAGGTGTTTCCGATTAACACGATTCTCGTCGCGGTCACTCTCTCGACGGTCGCGGTGGGTGTTCCGGTGGCGTTTGCGGAGGGTGTTCCGACGCCGTCCGTGTTCGTCCTCTTCGGTTTCCTCTGTGTCCGGTTCACTGTCACTGTTGAACTGTGTAACATTCCAGACATCGCCGGGGACCGTCGCGCCGGGGTGACGACTCTCCCGGTTGTATTCGGTGTTCAGACGACAAAACGGCTGATCTACGCCGTCGAGGTCGGCACGTTCGTGTCACTCGTCTTCGGGGCTCGGGCTGGTCTCGTGCGCACAGAGGCGGTCGTCGTGCTCGGGGTTCCGGCCGTCTGCTCGGTGGTGGCCACCCACGTTACCGACCGAGACCCGCCGCCGCTCGGGCCAGGGGTGTACGGCGACGCACAGCTACTTCTGGCAGGCTGTACTGCGTACGTCGTCGTGTGACCCGGCTTCCGCCTCGTAGCTCCCGGTTCTCGGAGAAGCAGGACGCCAATCACTATCGTAAGATTCAAATTTTTCTATTCTAGTTGCAGTATCATGAACCCGTACGTATGGTTAGCGGGAGCTATCGTCTCCGAGATTATTGGGACGACGATACTGAAGCTCTCGAACGGCCTCGAGAACACAGTGTTGGGAATCACAGCGATTAGTATGTACATCGTCTCGTTTTACTTCGTGAGTCTCGCGTTGACCGAACTCCCTGTCGGACTGGTGTACGCGACGTGGTCGGCCGTCGGGATCGTGGGGCTGGCTCTGATCGGGATCGTCTACTTCGACGAGCCGATCGACCTGGCGGCCGTCGTTGGGTTCGTACTAGTGACCGCTGGGATCGTTCTTCTCAACGTCTACTCCGACGCGTACAGTCCTGCCTGAGAGTCAGGGCAGAACCGACACGGCGTGACACCGGTGTCTTCTCGCACAGACAGGGTGGTCGCGAGCGCCTCACTGGACAAGTAGCCAGACACCCGGCGCGAGCATCGGAATGCTCACGACTGCGTTGACGATCGGCAACTGGCCCAACACCCGGTCAAGCGACATCGACGAGAGGAGGTAGTAGCCGACGACTACGGGGTAGACGACGAACAACACACCAGCCAGCGGGTGGAACTGAGCGAACGCAACTGGTGCAGCAGTCCACAGGACGAGGACGTAGACCAGCGACCGACGCCGGTCGAGAACGGTCGCGAGTGTCCTGACGCCTGCTGCTCGGTCGGCGTCGATGTCCGGAATCGCCGAGATCGTGTGGTACCCCATCGTCCAGATCCAGAATCCGGCGACGACACCGGCTGGGGGGAACGATCCAGCGACCGCGGTGTACGCTGCGATGCCCGGAAGAATGTACGCTCCGTTCATCACAGAGTCGAGCGGCGGAGTGGACTTCAGTCTGATCGGCGGCGCGCTGTAGACGACGGCGACCAGAGCCCAACCTCCGAGGAGCGACAACGCCGGCACCGAGTCGGTGAGCGGAACGAACACGACGAGTGAGGCTCCACTGAGCGCGATGGCACCCCACACGTACCCCTCGTCGCGGAACTGTACTTCGCGCCCGTCGTCGCTCTTCCGGGGATTGTGTTCGTCTGTGTTTCGGTCGAACGCGTCGTTGACGCCGTACCCGAACAGGTTCCCCGGAATCAGGAAGTACAGTAGGAAGACGACGACGAGCGGTGAGAAGAGATCACCGATCGACTCCGCTGCATACACTACGCCAGCGAGGACTGGGAACGTAAGATGGAACCAGTACTGCGGGCGTGAGAGGCGGTATAGGTACCGCAGCCGTGTTCGAACTGTCGGGTCCACAGTGTCGTGACGTTCGTCGACTCCCTGTCGCACAGTTACGCTCAGTTCAGTTCTGAATCGTATTAGTGCTATTTTCAAATTTCTCGTACTATAGACATTCACAGATGTGACTAGTCAAACTCTCGTCGGCAGTACGGTGTGAGCGACAGAGACCAGTCGAGACAGTCCTCGGCAGGAAGACCGCGGCCGCCCTCTAGTCCATCGCGATGTACGTCTGTGTCCCCTCAACGCCGTTGATCGTCTGGATCGCGTTCGTCGCGACCCGTTTCACGTCACCCGGGTCGTCGGCGACAGTTTTAGCGACGAAGTCCACGTCGCCGGCGACGACGTGTGCCTCCACGACCCCGTCGAGGGCCGCAAGCGACTCCTTCACACGGTCGGCCTCGCCGGTGTTGGCCTTCACCATCACGTAGGCGGTGACGCTCACGCGAACTCACCCCTCGACTGCGGCCGCGGCCGTCTCCTCGGCGGACCGGCCCAACAGGAGTTGGCGCACGTCACCCAACACGTCGAAGTCCGCGAGCACGGCGATCCGGTCGCCCGTCTCCAAGGAGTCGTCGGGCAACGGCACCCCCATCGGCCCACCGGCCTTGCCGAACGCGAGCACCCGGGCCTGTGAGGGGAGTGTCACCTCCGAGAGGTTGTACCCCTTCATCGGGGAGTCGTCCGTGATCGTGAACAGAACCACCTGGAGGTGTTCGGCCACGTCCGCGATCGCCTGGAGGTTGCCGCCGAGCAACGCGTTCTTCGCGCCGATGGCACCCAGCCGCTCCGGGTAGACAATCTCGTCGACCTCGTCGGCGTACTTCTGGTAGATCCCCTCGCGGTAGTCCTCGTCGATTCGCATCACCGTCCGGCAGTCGTGGTGGTTGGCGATCAGACAGGCGGCGAAGTTGGTGTTGAGGTCGCCCGTCAGCGCCCCCAACGCGTCCGCGTCCCCGACGCCGGCCTCGACGAGCAGTTCCTCCCGGGAGCCGTCCCCTTCGACACAGTCGAACCCCGCGTCGCGGACGCGAGTCGCCTGATCGTCGTGGCCCTCGACCAACACGACTTCGTGCCCCTCCTCGCGCAGCACGCGCGCTGTCCGCAGGCCGACCCGACCGGCACCGACGATGACGAATCGCATACGGGCTTGGTACGACAGGTCTCTGTAAAAGGGTTGTCCCCACCCCGACGCCCGCGGGTGGTGGTCGTCCGTCGACCCCCGGACCGCGTCGGAATCCGCCGACAACACGGCCAGAAACGATATGTGTCGAACAGTGGTACAGGTTGACATGGTCCGGGCGTACGTGATGGTTCGAGTGGACGCGGGTGTCGTCGGCAGCGTGGCCGACCGCGTTCGCGACCTGGCGGCAGTCGCGGAGGGACACGCGGTCGCCGGCGACTACGACGTGGTCGCCGAGGTCGTCGCCGACGAGATGTACGAGGCGATGGAGACGGTGGCCGACGAGATTCACGAACTCGACGGGACCAGCGAGACGAAGACGTACGTCTGTCTCGACTGACGAGAGAGTGGACGACACGGAGGAGATCGACCCGCCACGCCGCTACAGCTCCGACCGCGGGCGTGGCGTCGTGTTCTTGTACTCGACAAGTCGGAACTCCTCGTAGTCGCGCTCGGAGACGACCCGCCAGCCGGCACCCAGATACGGGAACTGGGCGTCACCCGCCAGATCCTCCGGTAGCTCCGAGACGAACGCGCGGTCGGTGAACGGGAGCAACGCCCGGTAGACGCCGCCGCCGCCGATGACCGACAGCGCGTCGCTCTCGGTCGTCTCCGCGACCGCGACGGCCTCGGCCCGCGAGGTGACAAACTCGACGCGCTCGTCCGGCGACGACCGTGACTCGTCGCGGGTCAACACGAGGTTCGTCGACTCCGGCACCGGCTCCATCTCCTCGAAGGTTCGTCGGCCGACGACCAACGGCCCGCCACGGACCCGGTCACGGTACTGCTCGAAGTCCTCCGGGTACGACCACGGAACGCCGCCGTCGGCACCGACGCCGCCGGTCCGCGAGACCGCGACGACTGCCTGGATCTCCATACGGTCGTCTGCCCCCAGCCCGGGCGAAAGCCTGGCGATTCGTCACCGCTAACGGATGTTGGCGAGGTGGGCCAACACCTCCTCGGGGAGTTCCGCCTCGTCCTGCTCGCGTGGCGTCACCAGTGACGGGGCTGCCCGCTCGGCGGTCCACAGCTTCGGCTCGTCGATTGGGCGGCGGTAGACGAGCAACTCCCTGTTCGGCGTCGCAAGCGTGCCGTCGTCTGTGGGCTGGTCTGAGCGGGTGTTCGTGTTGTCCACGTCGTTCGTCTCGCTTCTGTCATTCGAGTCGCCTCCCCGGCTCCCGGTCGGGTTCGGCGTTTCGGTCGCGGGTGTGGCGCGTGTTCAGTCGCCGGCGCCGCCCGACTGGTCGTCGTCCGGTGTCGACGAGCCGTCCGGTGTCGACGACTCATCTGTCGCCGGTGTCTCGTCTGTCAGGGGCAACCCGTCTGTGGTGATCAACACGGACACTGCCGTCTCGCGGGTCGCGTCTGCCGTCTCGTGGCTCAACTCGACCGCCGCCGGCGACGGCTCCGTGACCGTCTCGCCGCGCCGGACACGGACGGTCTCGGGGAGCGTCGCGATCCCCTCCACGAGCACGCGGACCGCGCGGCTGTTGTCGGCCGGGAGCGTGACGGTCAGTGTCTTATTGGCAAGTTCGACCTGTGTCTCGCGGAGCGTCTCCGTGTCGGTGTCGAACCACGCGCCGGTCGCGGTCGCGTCTGTCGTGTCCGTCGGGTCTGTTACGTCTGTCGCGTTCGTCGCGCCCGTCGCATCTGTCGCGCCCGTCGCATCTATCGCGCCCGTCGTGTCTGGAAACACACGCAGCGTCAGCGGATCGTCCTCGCAGGCGGCGACGTGTGGCCCCGGCTCCTGTTCGGGGACGACGGTGCCGGCGGCCCAGAACGCCGGCAGTTCCGACCGGGGTGACGACAGCCGCAGTCGTGTCGGTCCCTGGTGGGACTCCCCGGTCCAGTGGTCGATCCACTCCCCCGCGGGGAGGTGGACATCGAGCGGCTCGCCGGGAGCGAGGTCGGGGACGACGAGCAGGCTGTCGCCGACGAAATGTTGGAGCGCGTCGGCCGGCACGTCGGCGTCCGGGCGCGCGACGTGGACCGGCCGCAACACCGGGAGTCCCCGCCGAGCGGCGGCGACCCCGTGACGGTAGAGGTACGGCAACAACCGGTAACGGAGGCGGGCGTACCGCCGGACGGTCGCGGCCACCTCGTCGCCGTAGTGCCACGGCTCCCGGGGCGTCTTCCCGTGGAACCGCGGGTGTGACAGCGCGAGCAGTCCCCACTGGGCCCACCGACGGTAGAGGTCCGGCGACGGCTCCGGCTTGTAGCCGCCGATGTCACAACTCCACAACGGGACACCGGAGGCTGCCAGACTCAGTCCACCTCGAACCGTGGCCGCAAAGCCCGCCTCGGTCGACGCCGCGTCACCGCCCCAGTGGACCGGATACTGCTGTGCGCCAGCCCAGCCGGATCGGGACCATAAGAGCGGGGTCTCGTCGTCTGTCGTCGCCTCGTCGAACGCGCCCGCGACGGCCCGCTGGTAGTCCACCGGGTAGCGGTTGTGTGTCGTCCGGCCCGTCCGGCCGTCGCTGGTCACGGCCTCCGGTGGCAGGTACTCCCCGAAGTCCGTCTTGAACACGTCGACCCCCTGATCGAGTAGTCGGCGGTGTCTCTCCTGCCACCACGCGACTGCGTCCGGGTCCGTGAAGTCGAGAATTCCCGCTCGGGTGTCGGACTTGCTCGGCCGGCGGACGACCAACGGCCGACCGGCCCCGTCCTCGACGAGATACTCCCGGTCGCGGGCGGTCGCGAACGGCGCCGTGCCAGTCTTCAGGTACGGGTACTCCCAGACGGAGACGTGGAACCCGTCGTCTGCGAGATCAGCCAGCAACCCCTCGGGGTCCGGGAACCCGTCCTCGTCCCACGACAGCCCGAGTTCGTCGAGATCCATCCACCCCGGATCGAGGTGGAGCAGGTCGCCGGGCGTGTCCGTCTCCCGGAGGCGGTCGGCGACGGCCCGCACCTCGGCGGCCGACTCGTAGCTGTTGCGCGACCACCAGACGCCGAACGTCCACTCTGGCAGTCGCGGCGGCCGACCGGTGAGTGCGGTGTACTGCTCCAACACTGTCTCGGGATCACCACGAAAGACGACGAGTGAGAGTGCGCTGTCGGCGACGCCCAGACTGGTCGTGCCGGGCGCGGTCGCGCCGAAGTCGAACGTCGCGTCGGCGGCGGTATCGACGAACACGCCGTAGCCGCGATTCGAGAGGTACAACGGGACCGGGAAGTACGTCTCCCGGCTCCCGGTGCCGTTCGGTTGGCGCACTCGGGCGGTGATCCGGTCGCCGCGGTGGTCGACGCCGCCGAACTGCTCCCCGCAGCCGAACACGTGTTCGTCTGGCGGGTGCCGCACCGCGAGGTGGGTGTCGTCGACGACCAACGGCCACCCGCCCCGCTCCGTCTCGGTGAACCCCGTCGGCGGCACGACCGGTCGGTCGCGGCTGTCCGTCTGGTCTCCCGTCGCAAGGAGTGTCCGGCCGCGGGCCGCGTCCCGGATGCGAAGGTCGGCGCTCACGGTGTCGATCTCCGCGGTAAGCCCGTCGGTCGCGGCGCGGACAGTGTCCGTGTCGGGGTCGCCGTTGCCGTCGCGTTCGACCGTCAGGTCCGTCTCCGTCCGGAGCGTGTCGTAGTCCAGTCCGAGCGGCGACTCACCGGCCGGGACCGCCTCGGGGTCCGGCTGGAGTTGGAGGCGGACGGCGTCCGGCGAGAGAAACTCGACGGCCAGCCGCGGCCGGCGGCCGTCTGTCAGCGAGTCGGGCGGCCCGGCGCCGTCGACCCGGTGGGTGGTCGTCCGACAGACGACTGTGTCACCCTCTCGGTGCCAGTCGGCGACGCCCGCGAGTCCGACGTGTGTCACGCCCGGCGGTGTGGCGTCCTGCGGGATAACTCCCCGGTCGTGGCGGCGGACGACAGACCGTTAGGAGACCGCGTCGTAGCGTGGCCGTGCTCGCACTCGACATCGAGAACTTCCTCGTAGAGATCGACGACGGCAGCGTGAAGAACGTCGGCCCGCAGACGAAGGCGGCGACGGCGAAGCTGTTCCACCCCGAGACGGTCGAGGCCCGCGCGTTCGGCGACAGCCAGGTGAAGTTCGTCGCCGAGGACGCAGACGGCAACGAGGTGCAGATCGCCGTCTCGCCCGAACAGGCCGCGGCCGTCGCCGACCAACTGGCGGAACTGCGTGAACAGGGGCTCGTCGAGTAGCTGTCTCCTGGGCTGGTCGACTGGGGCGACAGTCGTGTCTCGCTGGCGGCAGTCGCGCCTCGCCGACGACAGCCGTGTCGCGCCGGCAGCACCAGACCGACGGAATTTTTGTCTACTCTCGCCCGACTGGTCGGTGTGCCGTCGAAGCGTCGCCAGCGCTCGCGTCGGGCCGTCCTCCGTGGTGTGGGTGGAGCCGTGGTCTTCGGGTCGGTGTCGGCGACCACTGTCGCGAGAACCGTCTCACCGGAGCCACCGACCGTGACTGTGAGTATCCGGCGAGACCGAGCGAATCCGATGTCGCTGGAGCAGGCGAACGTGCGTCTAAAAGCGGCAGTCAACCGGTTCCGCGACGAAACAGGGTTCGAAAAGGGAATCGGCTACTCACAAGAGGACACCTCAGAAGGGCGAGACGTGTACGCACTGACCATCCACGTCGACGGAGAGGGTCGCCCTGCGTCGTACATCGGGTCTGTCCACAACGGACCGGGAACGGACGCTCGCGACGATCCGAAGGTAATCGAGCGACTCCACCGGAGAGCCGACAAGTTCGAAGCCCGTGCGACGGAATCGGTCACGAACGTCACGAGTTTCGGAGATGGAAGCACAGGTTCCGTCTCTACGGCGACACTAAGTCCCGACTGGCGGGTGTTCGAGTCACCACAGAGAGACACAGTGTCGGATTGGGGAGTGTTCGAGACGGATATGAACGTTGGGACTTATATCTACAACGACGACGACGAACCGAAGACGTACCACTTCGGGACATTCACCTCTCACAGGAACAGTCCAGGGGTCCACACGTACAACAACAACTACCATCAGAACAACGGAGGGATGGAACACGACTACGGGACTGGACACCCTGTTGATCTCGGTCGCTACGCCCCAGCCTCGAACAAGACAGGTAACTACTCCTACAGTGGGTCGATCGGGGTTGGGATCGACGGGCAGAGTCTGACGATTGGAGCGTCGTACGACCCAGTCAACGTGTCCCGTTTCGACGAGTCTGATGATGTAAGGGATCGCGCAGTCTGGGACTGGAGTTACAATCCAAAACTGCTTTGGGACGGTGCAACACAGAATCCAGACACGTTCGAGCCGTCGTCGCTCGGGTACACCGAGACGACACCCGAACAGGACGACCTGATTGTCACCATCGACCGATCTGCAGACTGGTTCGACCCGAGGGCAGGGAGTACGAGCCCAGATCTGTCCTCTGCGACACTGATCAGGTACGACTCGGCTTGAGGGCAGGTGTCGTCCACTGCGTGGGCACACGAGGACACCGACGCGTTCTTTTCGCCCCCGAGCGAACGACGACTGATGCAGTCACGAGGAGACCACGACACGCCGGTGACGGACGCGACACTCCTGCCGGACCGACTCGACCCCGACTCACAACGGGTGCGCGGCGACGGGGTCGATCTCCACGTCGTCACCGCCGGCAACCCGGCGGACCCAGCGGTGCTCCTGTTGCACGGCTTCCCGGACTTCTGGTACGGCTGGCGCGAACAGATCCCCGCGCTCGTCGACGCCGGCTACCGCGTGGTCGTCCCGGACCAGCGCGGCTACAACCTGAGTGACACACCCCAACCGGTGTCGGCCTACCGGATCGGACGGCTCGTCGCCGACGCCGCGAGCGTGATCGACTGGACCGGGCGGGAGTCGCTCCGGGTCGTCGGCCACGACTGGGGTGCCATCGTCGCGTGGAGTCTCGCACTCCGGCGGCCGGAGCTGGTCGACCGACTCGGGATTATCAACGTCCCGCACCCGACTGTGTTCCGGGAGACACTGCAGTCGAACCCTCGACAGTTGCTGCGGTCGTGGTACGCCGTCGCGATGCAACTCCCCCGGCTGCCAGAGTGGGCGTTCGCGCGTGACGACTGTGCCCTGCTGGCGCGGACGCTGGCGGCGACTGCTCGGCCGTCGGCGTTCTCCGCGACTGACCGGCGGCGCTACCGCGCCGCCTGGCAGGCACCCGGCACTGTCCGCGGGATGGTGAACTGGTACCGGGCGGCCGCCCGCCACGGCGTCGACACCCCCCGCGACCGGGTTCGCGAGCCGACGCTGGTCGTCTGGGGCCAACAGGACGACGCGCTCCTCCCGGAGATGGCCCAGGAGAGTGTCGACTACTGTGCGGACGGCCGGCTCGAACGGTTCCCCGCGGCATCCCACTGGGTCCACCTCGAAGAACCGACCGCCGTCTCGGAACTGCTGGTCGACCACCTGACGACACCGACCTCGGCTGCCGACTGATCGGCCTGTCGTCGCCGGCGGTCCATTTCGGTGTCGCAAGAGAACAACCGAAAACACGGACCGAAGAACCGATTATTCCTATCTATATTTGAACTTTGGTTATCAAGTTCGAGTGACGGAACCGGACACTCTTGTCAGTTCACCACGCGAAGGGTTCACACGGACACATGGATCTGGATCCGCGCAGCAGCTACGGTGGGAAGGTAGTCGTCGGGTTTCTGATCGTCGTCTTAGTGGGTGGAACTGTCGGCGCGGTGTTGGTCACCGGAATCCAGTCGGAGGTGCGGAGCGAGAAAACGAGCAGTCTGACCGCCGAGTCGGACCTACAAGAGGACACGGTGTCGACACTCCTCGGAAGTCTCCGGGCGCGAACTGTCTCGCTGGCGGAGTCGGTGCAGTCGATCCGTGCGGGTGCTGCAGGCGAGAGTGTCGCCCAGTCGGACATCCGGTCACAGTTCCTCAAACGGGCCGAGCGGTCGAACGCCACCGGCGTCGTCATGCTCGCGGACGACGACGACGAGACGGTGTTGGTCAGCTCCGAGTCGAACCTGGAGGGAACGTCGTTAGCGTTGCTGGGGTACGACCCGCCGACGGGGCTGTCGCCCGGGGAGACGGTCGTCCGGCTCTCCGTCGACGGCGGGGCGGAGTCGTGGGTGGTCTACACCCGGACGACGAACGGTGATCTGTTGCTCCACCAGACGCCGTTGTCGTTCGTCAAGGCGGAGTTGAACGGGGTGTTGGCGGAGAGTGACACCCGGATCGTCGACAGCGACGGCCGGATCGTCTACGACTCCGTCGCCCCGGAGCGGGTCGGCGAGCAACACGTTGCCGGCGACGGGGTCGACTCGCCGGCCGTCGCCGCCGGCTTCGAGACATCGACACCCGGCAACACGACGGTGCCGGCCGACCAGAGCCCGTTGAACGGGACGACACTGTCCGCCTACGACGGGGTCGACGGAACACAGTGGACAGTCGTCTCCTACACCGACCCGGGGTCGTTGTTCTCGACAGCCCAACTCGTCTGGCGTGACCTGTTGATCCTCCTGACCATCGTCGGGCTGTTGCTCGGTGGCTACGCGCTCGCCGTCGAACGCCCGGCGGCCCGGCGGGTGCGGACGCTCGGGGCGGCTGTCGACCGGCTCCAGGCCGGTGAGCTGGACACCCGACTCGAACGCAGCCGGGGGGACGAACTGGGTGATCTCGCAGAGGGGTTGGACACGATGCGCCGGAACCTCGTGAGCGAGATCGACCGCGCGCGGGCGGCCCAAGAGGACGCCGAGACCGCCCGCGCGGACGCCGAGGCGCTCTCAGAGGAGCTCGTCGCGAAGGCGGACGACTACGCCGACTCGTTGTCCCGGGTCGCGGCGGGTGACTTCACCGTCCGTGTCGACCCCGAGAGCGACCACGAGGCGATGACGACGGTCGGGGAGACGCTCAACGAGACGCTCGCACAGCTGGAGACGACAGTCGGGGCCGTCCAGTCGTTCGCAGACGACGTGGCCGACTCGATGGACCGGCTGTCGGCCAGCGCCGACCAGATCGAGACCGTCGCGGGTGACGTGGACGAACGGGTCCGAGAGATCTCCGACGACACCGACGAGCAACGCGACCGACTCCGCTCTGTCGGCGGGGAGATGGACGATCTGTCTGCGACCGTTGAGGAGGTTGCCGCCACGATGGACGGGGTCGCGGACAACGCCCAGCGCGCCGGAGCGGTCCGGAAGGAGGGGCGCGAGGCCGCCGAGGAGGCCGCGACGGCGCTCGACGAGATCCAGACGGAGACCGAGGAGGCCGTCGCGGCCGTGGAGGCGCTCGTCGACCGCGTCGGCGAGATCGCCGGCTTCGCGGACGTGATCGCGGACGTGGCCGACCAGACGGACATGCTCGCGTTGAACGCCAACGTCGAGGCTGCCCGAACCGACACGGACAGTGACGGGTTCGCGGTCGTCGCCGACGAGATCAAGGCGCTGGCCGAGGAGGCAGGCGACCGTGCCGACGACATCGAGCGACTGATCACAGAGATCGAGTCACAGAGTGAGACGACTGCCGACCGGATGCGGACCGCGGGCGACCGACTCGCGGCGAGCAACGAGACGATCGAACGCGCTATCGAATCGTTCTACGAGATCGACGAGGCTGTCGCGGCGGTGAACAACGGGATCGAAGATGTCTCCCGTGCCACCGACGAACAGGCGGCCTCAACCGAGGAGGTTGCCGCAACGGTCGACGAGGTGACCGACATCGCGGAACGGACCGCCGGCCTCGCGGAGACTGTCGCGGCCGCGACCGACGAACAGACGACTGCGATACACAATGTCTCACAGACTGCCGACGATGTCGCGGACGCCGCTGCCGATCTCTCTGAGACTGTCGCGCAGTTCGAGGTGGATGTCGAGGGTGGTGCGTCTGCTCCCGAGGCGGAGGTTCCTGAGGCTCCGGCGGGAACGCACGCTCCCGACGGCGGGAGTGTGGAGTCGGGGAAGGAGGGGACGGAGTAGGAGCCGCAGGAGTGTGGAGTCGGGCAAGGAGGGAACGGAGCGGGAGCTGGAGGAGTGTGGAGTCGGGTGAGGGGCGGTGTCGGTCGGCGGAAGGGTGCCGTCGCTCCCGATTTCTCGTGTGAGAGGAGTGCTCGATCAGGGATTTGAACCCTGGTCGTCGGCTCGAAAGGCCAACATGATTGGCCGGACTACACCAATCGAGCGTATCAGCTACTGCGACAGCCGTCCACTTAATCCCGTCGAACCTCCGCGAACCACCCGCACGCGAGCGGACTACTTCCCTTCGAACTCGGGGTCGTCGTCACCCATGAACGCCATCACGCCCTCCATCAGATCCTCGGTGTTCATCAGCTGGCCGAACGCCTGTGCCTCAACCGCCAACCCGGCGTCGGTGTCGTCCCGCCCGGCCAACATCGCCTGTTTCGTGTAGCGTTGTGCGACCGGTGGGCCAGCCGCGAGGTCGCGGGCCAGTTCCCACGCGCGTTCGTCGAGCGCGTCCGGCTCGTGAACCTCGTTGAGGAACCCGTAGTCGGCCATCGTCTCGGCGTCGTACCGCTCGGCGGTGAAGATGATCTCCTTTGCTCGCCCCTCACCGACGATGTGTTTCAGCCGTTGGGTCCCGCCCCACCCCGGGAGCAGCCCCAGATCGTGTTCCGGCTGGCCCAGCTCTGACCGGGTCGAGCCGATCCGCATGTCCGCACACGTCGCCAGCTCCATCCCGCCGCCGAGACAGTAGCCGTCGATGGCCGCGAGCACCGGCATGTCCGCGGCCTCCAACTTCCCGAACGTCTCCTGTCCCGTCCGGGAGAGTTCCGTCCCCTCCAACGGGTCGCCGCCGCCGGCGGCCATGCTCTGGACATCCGCGCCCGCCGAGAACGCACGGTCACCCGCACCGGTGAGGAGGAGTGCGCGCACGTCATCGTCCGCCTCCAGCGCGTCGACCGCCGCGTCGAGATCCGCGAGAAGGTCGTCGCTGATCGTGTTCATCCGGTGTGGCCGGTCGAGTTCGACGTGGCCGACACGGCCGTCGACGGTCACCGACAGCGTGTCGAACCCGTAGCCTGCCGTCTTCGTCGTCTCGTTGTCGCCGTGGAAGCCGGCGTCCGTCTCCGCGAGTTCTTCGAGATACGCCGCCGGCTCGTACCGCGCCGCGCCGGTCGCCTCGTGAGCGTCTTCGAGCGTCTCGACGAGCGCCGCGATCCCGCGGTCGTCGGCCAGCTTCGCCGGCCCGTCCGGGAAGCCGGCGCCGAGTTTGACCGCGCGGTCGATGTCGGGGGCGTCGGCAACGTCGTCGCCGATCAGCCCCGCGACCTCGTTGGCCATCACCGCGAGCAGTCGGTCACGCACATCGTCGCGGCCGGCGTCGGCGGGGATCTCCGCGCCGTTCCCGTCTTCGTAGTCGTAGAAGCCGACGCCGGTCTTCTTCCCCAACTCCTCGGCGTCAACCTTCTCGGCCAGCAACGGTGACGGCTCGTAGGCGTCACCCGACGACGCCGCCATGTACTCCAACACGTGGTAGCCCACGTCGATCCCGACCTGGTCGGCGAGTTCGAAGCTCCCCATCGGGAGCCCGAGATCGAACTTCGTCGTCGCGTCCACCTCGGCGATCGTCGCCTCGCCGTCGTGAACGAGCCACGCCGCCTCGTTCATCAACGGGACGAGCACCCTGTTGACGACGAACCCCGGGGAGTCCTTCCGCACCCGCACGGGCGTCTTCCCCATCTCCTCGGCGACCCCTTCGACGGCGTCGAGTGTCGCGTCGTCCGTGTGCCCCCCGGAGATCACCTCGACGAGATCCATCCGCACCGGCGGGTTGAAGAAGTGCATCCCGCAGAACTGCTCGGGGCGGTCGGTCTGTTCGGACAGGTCGGTGATCGAGATGCTGGAGGTGTTGGACGCGAACACGGCCCGTTCGGGCGCGTGTTCGGTCACCGCACCCCACACGTCGGCTTTGATCTCCATCTGTTCGGGCACCGCCTCCACCACCAGGTCCGCGTCACCGACCGCATCCTCCACCGGGACAACCGGGTCGACGCGGTCGAGCGCCGCCGTCGCCTCGTCGTCGCCGATCCGGTCTTTCTCCGCGAGCTTGTCGAGTGACCACTCGATGCTGTCGTACCCCTCCTGGACCAGTTCCTCGTTGATGTCGCGTAGCTGCACGTCGTACCCCGCCAGCGCCGCCACCTCGGCGATCCCGTGGCCCATGTTGCCGGCACCCAGGACTGCCACCGTCTCCACATCTGTCGCGTCCATGCCCGACCCGTCGCGACGTGAACGATTCAACGTTTCCCTCCGCGCGCTCGGGAACGGAGCGTGCGTTCTCGGGCGTTTCTCTCCGGCCGTCTCGTCGAGAGCACCACCCGGAACACAACACTTTCGCCCGTCGCCGACCCCCGACCCACATGGTCACGGGCGCACCGGCGAAGCTGCTCGACAGACGCGAGCAGTTGACGCCGATGCTGTCACAGTACGTCGAGTTGGCGGAGACGTACGACGACGCGATCCTCCTGTTTCGGGTCGGCGACTTCTACAAGGCGTTCTGTGCGGCGGCCGACGAGGTCGCCCGGATCTGTGAACTGACCCGGATCGAACGCGAAGACTCGACGGGCACCTACACCGCCTGCGGGATTCCCGTCGAGTCGGCCGCGAGCTACCTCGACCGGCTGCTGGCTGCGGGTCACCGACTGGCCGTCGCCGACCAGGTGGAAGACCCCGCAGAGACGACCGGGCTGGTCGACCGCGCGGTGACACGGATCGTCACCCCCGGGACAGTGCTCGACGACGACCTGTTGGAGAGTGCGGGCGCGAACTATCTCGGCTGTGTCGCGCGCCTGAGTAGTGACACGTCGGCGGGTGACGACACAGACGCACCGGGTGACGACACAGACGCCCCGGGCGACGGCACACTGGGGTTCGGGCACGTCGACGTGTCGACCGGGGAGTGTGCAGTCACGAGCGGGTCGCGGGCCGCGATCCGCGCGGAGCTTGCCCGGATCGACCCGGCGGAACTCGTCGTCGGGCCCGCCGTGGGCGAGGAGACGCTCACGGCGTTGGACCCGGACGCAACGGTCACCCGCCACGAGCCAGACGTGTTCGAACCCGACGCGGCCGCCGACCGGCTCGCACGCTACGCCGCGGCCGACCGGTTCGCGCCGAGCGAGCGGGTCGCCGCCGGCGGGTTGTTGGCGTACGCGGAGTACACCCAAGGCGACGACGGGCCGTTGTCGTACGTCGCCCGCGTCCGGCAGTACGACCCCCGCCGGAGCCTCCAGTTGGACGCGACCGCCCTCCGCGGGTTGGAGCTGTTCGAGGCACACACCCCCTCCGGGCGGACACTACTGGAGACGATCGACGAGACGCGGTCGGCGTTGGGCCGGCGGCGGCTGGAGTCGTGGCTCCGCCGTCCGTCGGTCGACCCCGACAAGATCGGGGCGCGACACGACGCCGTCGCCGCACTCACCGAGGCGAGTCTGGTCCGGACGGAGCTGCGGGACCACCTCGACGCGGTGTACGATCTGGAACGGCTGGTGAGTCGCGCTGCCCGAAAGCGGGCCGACGCCCGCGATCTCCGGTCGTTGGTCGACACACTCGGGGTCGTGCCGGAGCTGCGGGCGGCGCTCGACGGGATCGACGCGCTGGCCGACCTCCGGGCGGAACTGGACCCACTCGCCGATCTGTGTGCGTATCTCGACGACGCGATCCAACCGGACCCGCCCCGGGAGATCACCGAGGGGGGTGTGATCCGCGACGGGTTCGACGACGAGTTGGACAAACTCCGGGCGACCGCACGCGAGGGGCGGGAGTGGGTGGCCGATCTGGAGGCCCGCGAACGCGAACGCACCGGGATCGAGAACTTGGAGGTGGGGTACACCCAGGTCCACGGCTACTACATCGAGGTGACGAACAGCCACCTCGACGCCGTCCCCGAGGAGTACACCCGTCGACAGACGCTGAAGAACAGCGAACGGTTCTACACACCCGCGCTGAAACGGCGGGAAGACGAGATTCTCGGCGCGGAGGAACGCGCCGACAGCCTGGAGTACGAGGTGTTCACCCGCGTCCGTGAACGGGTCGCCGACGCCAGCGACCGGATTCAGGCGTTGGCGGACGCCGTCGCCCGACTGGACGCGCTCGCGGGGTTGGCGACAGTCGCTGTCGACCGCGACTACACCCGCCCGACCGTGTTCGACCCGCCGGGAGACGAATCCGGCGACCCCGCGGACGACAGACTCTGCCTCGAAGGCGGTCGCCACCCTGTCGTCGAACGGACGGAGCCGGAGTTCGTCCCGAACGACGCCCGGCTCCCGCGGGGGAGTGTCAGCCTCCTCACGGGGCCGAACATGAGCGGGAAGTCCACCTACATGCGCCAGATCGCGTTGGCGGTCGTGTTGGCACAGACCGGGAGCTTCGTCCCCGCCGAGACCGCCCGGCTCCCGGTCGTCGACAGGGTGTTCACACGCGTCGGCGCGAGCGACGACATCGCGGGCGGGGAGTCGACGTTCATGCGGGAGATGACGGAACTCCGGGCGATTCTCCACGACGCGACGGAGCGTTCACTCGTCCTGCTCGACGAGGTCGGGCGCGGCACGTCGACGGCCGACGGCCGCGCAATTGCCCGTGCGGCCGTCGAGTTCCTCCACGACGAACTGGGGGCGACGACCGTCTTCGCCACCCACTACCATGATCTGACCGACCTCGCCGACAGACTCCCAGGCGTTCGGAACCGCCACCTCGACGCGACGCGGACGGACGGGGAGGTGACGTTCCGTCACCGTGTCCGTGAGGGGGCGGCCTCCTCCTCGTACGGCGTCCGTGTCGCCGAGATGGCCGGGCTCCCGGGTGCGGTCGTCGACCGCGCGCGAGAACTCGTCGGCGGCGACGACCCCGCACAACAGACGCTCGGAGAAATCGCCGGCGAGCGATCCCCGGCCGAGACAGCGTCGGCCGAAACAGCTCCGGCCGCCGAGAACGGACACGAGACACCGAGAGAGACAGACGATACACACTCGGAGACGACAGACGACACGCGTCCGGAGACGACAGACGACGAGCAGACGATAGACGACACGCGCCCGGAGCCGAGAGACGACGCACACTCGGAGACGATAGACGTCGAGGAGACGACAGACAACGAGCAGACGGGGTCTCCGGCAGAGACAGCGCTGTTGGCGGAGTTGGCGGACGTGCCGGTCGCGGAGACGACGCCGTTGGAGGCGCTCCAGACGCTCCACGACCTCTCCGGGCGTGCAGACGAACTCGTCGACGACCGGAGTGACAGCCTCGACGGACGGGACGAGGGAGACAGCCTCGATAGACGAGGTGACGGCCAGAGTGACAGTCTCGACGGACGAGACGAGCGTCACGGGGGCAGGAGTCGTGAGTGAGGAGGGCCGCTCCGAGCGTGTCGACAGAGCGGGGCGCGTCACACAGCTACCGGCGGAGACGGTCGACCGGATCGCCGCCGGCGAGGTGGTGACACGGCCCGCACGGGTCGTCGCCGAGCTGCTCGACAACGCGCTTGACGCGGGTGCCGACCGGATCGAGGTAGCGGTCGACGGCGACGGCACCGACCGGATCGCGGTGCGTGACGACGGCCACGGACTCCGGGCAGACGACGCACAACTGGCGGTCCGGCCACACACGACGAGCAAACTTGTCGCCGCGGACGACCTCCGGACGGTCGACACGCTCGGCTTTCGCGGGGAGGCGTTGGCGAGTGTCGCCGACGCCGCCGGCGAACTCCGGCTCCGGACGAACGACGGCCGCGGGGCGACGGAGGTGACCGTGACGGGAACCGCCGGGCGCTTCGCGGTTGAAACGGCGCCCGCGAGCCGCGCACGCGGGACGACTGTCACCATCCGGGACCTGTTCGCCGACCGCCCAGCGCGTCGGGAGAGTCTCGCCGACTCGCGCCGGGAGTTCCGGCAGATCGCCCGGACGGTGACCCGGTACGCACTGCTCGCGCCCGAGACGGCCGTCCGGCTCGTTCACGACGGGACGGAGACGCTGTCGACCCCCGGCACCGGACTCCAAGACGCCCTGCTGGCCGTCTACGACCGCGAGACCGCACGCACCGCGGTCGCGGTCGACCACGAGACGAGGCTACTCTGGGGTGAGGAGTCCAGCGAGGAGGGCGAGGAGAGCGAGGAGGGCGAGGACGGCGGAGACGGCGAAGAGAGCGAGGAGGGCCATGAAGACACCGTCCACGTCGACGGTGTCGTCTGCGGGCCGTCAGTGACACGCTCGGACCGTCGTGCGGTCCACGTCGCCGTCCGCGGGCGGCCGGTGACGAACGAACGCCTCCGCCGGGCCGTCGTCGATGGCTACGGCCGGTTGTTGCCCGACGGGGCGGCGCCGGTCGCGGTACTCCGGGTCGGTGTTCCAGCGCGAACGGTCGACCCGAACGTCCACCCGGCAAAAGACCGGGTCGCACTCGCGGCCGCCGAGACCGTCACAGACGCCGTCGAGACGGCCGTCGCGGACGCCCTCCAGACGACAGACCACGCGCGGGCGGCGGAGACGGCGACCGATCTCGGAACGCAACTCGCGCCGGAGACGGGGACAGACCTGCTGAGCGAGGCGACGTATCTCGGGCAGTTCCGCGAGCTGTATCTGGTGTGTGCCGCCGGCGAGGAGTTGCTCGTCGTCGACCAACACGCCGCACACGAGCGGGTGAACTTCGAGCGGCTGCGGGCGGCCGTCGCGGCGGAGTCGGTGCCGTCGCGGGCGCTCGACCCGCCGGCGACGCTGTCGGTCGATCCGGAGACCGCCGCGGCGGTCGCGGCACACGACGACCGGCTGTCGGCGCTGGGGTTCGACGCAACGAGTCTGGGCGGCGGGACCGTCCGGGTGCGTGGCGTCCCGGCGCCGCTCGGACGGGTCGCCGACCCCGACTCACTCCGGGCGACGGCCGCCGCACTCGCCCGCGGGGAGACGGTCGCCTCCCGTGAGGATCTGGTGGCCGATCTTGCCTGCCACCCGTCGCTGAAGGCCGGCGACGAACTGGGCGACGCGGACGCGCGAGCGTTACTCGACCGCCTCGCGGAGTGTGACCAGCCGTTCGCCTGTCCACACGGCCGGCCGACCGTCCTGTCTGTTGCGGCCGGCACCCTCGCAGACGGGTTCGACCGGTCGAGCCGGCGACTCGACTGAGACCCCGCCGGGCGGGTGTCCTGTCACCACTTCTTGCAGTCGGCACAGACGTAGCCGGCGTCTGTGTCGCCTGCAGCGTCCGTCTCGACTGTGTCGTCCCGCCAACGGGTCGTGGTCGCCGCTCCACAGCGCGCACACGTTCCGTCGGGGTCGACATCGAACGTCGGCCGCAACGGTTCGAGATCGTCGGGGTCCGGGAGGGCGACGGCCGCGTCCGGCTCTGTGTCGTCACCGGCGGGTGGTGTGTCGGCGTCGTCTGGGGAGTCAGTGTCGGTGTCGTCTGTCGAGTCGATGTCGGCGTCGTCTGCGGCTTTCGCGCCGGTGTCGTCCGCGGTGTTCACGTCGGCGTCGTCTGCGGTGTTCGCATCGGCGTCGTCTGCGGTGTCCGTATCAGTCGCGTCGCTCTCCGGCGTCTCGTCGACGAACTCGTCGAGCGAGCGGTCCCGGCTCACACTCAGACACACGCCGCCGCGGTAATCAGTGTGCCGTCGGCGTCGCGCGCCGCCGGGGCGTCAGTCGTCCGTGACGGACGGCCGAGCGTCCTCGCCTGTGGCAGACGGCCGAGCGTCCTCGCCGGTGACGGACAGCCGAGCGTCCTCGTCACCCGCGACGGGCGTCGAGTCGACTCATCTCCCGTCTGCGGCCGGGTGTGACCAGTCGATCCCGAACGTCTGTGGCCGGGTGGTCCGTGACAGCGTCTCGAACAGTCGGTCGGAGACGACCTCCTCCAACACCGTCCGGAGCCGTCGGGGGTCGTCACTCTCCTCGAGAATCCCCAGATCCAGCTGCGCGCCGGCCATGTCGGCGTGGCCGCCGGCGGAGCCGACGGCACCGAACGCGTCCCGCAGTGTCTCCCCCAAGTCGACATCCGTCCCCCGCGCTCGGGCGGAGACGTACACCGTCCCGTCCGTGTAGCCGTAGACGACCGCGACGCTGACTCCCGACAACGAGAGGAGTTTCTCCGCCGCCTGCGGGAGGGTGTCCCGGTCCGGCAGCTCCCCGACACAGGAGGTGACAATCTCGCCGTCCCGCACGCGGTTGTCGATTGCGGCCGCCAACACGCCGAACACACTCCCGGCGACACTCGGAGACTCCACGCGGTCGAGCAGTTCCGGATCGGCCCACTCCAACAACGTCGCGGCCGCGTCGAAGTCGGCCTCCGTGGCGCCGCGGACGAAGTCCCGGGTGTCGACCCAGATTCCGTACAGGAGCGCGGTGGCGACGTTCGTGTCGAGATCGATCCCCATCGTCTCGACGTACTCGGTCAGCATCGTCGCGGTCGCCCCCATCTTCGGGCGAACGTCGGTGAACGCCGCGTCGACCCCCTCGCCCGGTGGGTGGTGGTCGACGACGACCGACGGCGCCACGGACGACGCGAGGCTGTCGTTGACGCCCGGGACGGCGTGATCGACCAACGCGACAGTGCCGTACTCCGCGGCTACGTCAACGCCGGCCACGTCCCGGAGTTCCAGTTCGAGGAGGTTCACTAACGCACGGTTCTCCTGGTGAGCGATCCGGCCGGCGTAACACGCCTCCGCCTCGACACCGACCCGTTCGGCCAGCGTGACCAACGCCAACGCGGCGGCGATGGCGTCCGGGTCGGGGTTGTCGTGGGTGACGACCGCCAACGGCTCCGGCACCGCACGGAGCGTCGCCAACAGGTGCCGGAGCCGTCGCCCGCGGTCGGTGCGTGTCACGTCACGAATCCGGTCGGTGACCGCCTTCCAACAGTCGGCGACGCGGTCTGTCGTCGCGGCGAGCCGCTCACACACCGCCGGCGACGCCGCGACCGGCGGGACGGCGACCAACACTGCGTCCGGGAACGCCCGCCGCGCCGCGGTCGCGGCGGCGACGGCCCTCTCTCCGTCGGTGTCGGCGACGACCACTAAGTCGGCGGTGGCTGGGTAGCCGCTCGGCTCCGTCGGCTCTGCCAGCGTCGCGTTCACACCCGCCTCACGGAGCGCCTCAACGTGGTCGGGGTCGGCCGAGAGCACCCGCATCTCGCCCGGGGCATCACGCGCCACCTCGGCCACGTCCGTCGCCGCCTCGCCGGAGCCGAGTACGAGCCGCTGCACGGGGTGACACTGTCCGGTGGGACGGAAGAAGCTACCGTCTACTGTCGAGTCACCCCAACACCAAGGGGCCGGTCGCCCGCGTCGCGAGCAGGGTGAACCCGGCGTCGGCTCCGGCTCGCGGGGTGAGAACGACCCAGAGCCGCACGGCCGTCTCCGCCTGTAACTGCTCCTGTTCTGTGTGGGCGTGGTCGACAGCGGCCGTGATCCGCGTCGCCAACGCGTCCGTGAACTGCTCGCCGTCACCCCGCGGGACGTGCGCGGTCACAGCGGAGCAAGGCGGAAGCCCACCCCTTTAGTGGTGGGTAGCTGACTCTTTCGGAGTGTACTCACCTCCTTGTGAACTGTCGTCGGCGGGGGTTCGCCAGCTTCAAGCGGAGCGGCGTCGACCGGACGGACAATGACACGCGAGCGGACTGTCTGGCTGCGGGCCGACGACGCGGTCGGGGACTGGGACCGGCGACGGCGACGGATCACCGCCGGGCTGGAGACCGGGGTCGACTGGGTCGTCGTCGACGAACAGGACGTGTCGAAGGTGCGGGAGCTGGGCGACGTTCGCGTCGCCGCCTTCCGGTCAGACACGGACGTGGATGTCGATGTCGACGTGGTCGGTGCCGACGGGGAGATCGTCGACGCCGACGCGACCGGGGACGCCGATCCGGACGCCGTCGTCGTCGGCAAGAACAGCGAGGGTGACGGGACGGTCGACCTCCCGGGTGATTTCGCCGGCTCGGCGGATCTGTCGACGCTCCGGCGGGACGGGCAGGCCGACGGCGCGTTCGTCCGGATCTTCGACGAGTCATACGAGTCGTTCGCGGGCGAGGCCGCCACGGAGAGTGAGTTCCTGCTCGTCGCCGCCGAGGACTGGACGATCATCCCGTTGGAGAATCTGATCGCCCGCGTCGGCGAGGAGACCACGCTCGTCGCCGGCGCGACCACCGCCGCGGAGGCGAAGACCGCCTTCGAGACGCTGGAGATCGGTGCCGACGGGGTGTTGCTCGACACGGACGACCCCGACGAGATCCGGCAGACCTGCGAGGCGCGCGACGAGGCCGCCCGCGAGCAGTTGGAACTGCAGACCGCGACCGTCACCGAGATCGAACGCGTCGGCTCCGCCGACCGGGTGTGTGTCGACACGGGGAGCATCATGGACCACGACGAGGGGATGCTCGTCGGCTCGATGTCTCGCGGGCTGTTTTTTGTCCACGCCGAGACCGCCGACTCCCCGTACGTCGCCTCCCGCCCGTTCCGGGTGAATGCCGGCGCGGTTCACGCGTACGCCCGCGACCCCGACGGCGGGACGAGCTACCTCTCGGAGCTGTCTAGCGGTGACGAGGTCCAGATTGTCTCCACCGACGGCACCACACGCGAGGCGGTGGTTGGCCGCGCGAAGATCGAGCGTCGGCCGATGTTCCGGGTGGGCGCCGAGGTGGAGACTGCCGACGGGACGGACCGCGTGGAGACCCTGCTCCAGAACGCCGAGACGATCAAGCTCGGCACCCCGGACGGCCGTGTGGCGGTGACTGATCTCTCTGAGGGTGACGAACTGCTGGTCTACTACGAGGACATCGCGCGTCACTTCGGGGAGTCTGTCGAGGAGTCGATCATCGAGAAGTGAAACACCTCGGTTGTCTGACTGGCGATATTCAGATTAGGATTGAACAACGGGACCTTTCTGATTGATTCATTCTGAAAAACGAATGCTTCAGTGGATGTCTCGACCAGATCGACTTAGAGAAATGACACCGCAGCTGCTGGTGAAACTCAGTATTCAGCTGTATCTCGCCGGCTTTTCACCCTCAAATACTGTTCATTCTCTCGATATATTTGGTGTCGATCGTGTTCGGCCCACCGTTCACAACCGGGTTCACGAGGCCGATCTACGGCCCAGATCGGGACACACTCCGGATCACGTTGCGGTCAACGAGACCGTGATCCAACTTGACGACGACCGCTACCGGCTGTACGCTGCTGTCGATCCAGATCCGAACGAATTACTCCATACGAAGCTTGAACCGACGAGAACCAACGCGTTCGCCGTGAAGTTCTTCCCCGAACTCCGTGAGAAACGCGGTGTTTCTCGTCGACGGCGCACCACAACTTCATGAGGCGTGCAATCGCCACGATTCCGATTTCAAGCATGTCCACACCGGAAATCACAACAGCGTCGAACGTGTCTTCCGAGGGATTAAACGCAGAACTCATCAGTCTTCAAACTGTTTCAGTAACGCCGCCAGAGCGACAGCTGACAAGTGGTTGGATCGCTTCGCCTTCGCATAGAACCAGCTTATCTAAATACTACTGTCTGACTGTCTCTAGATTTTGATTCTACGAACAGATCACTGTGGAAGGGAGTTCGACCCTCTGGTTGCAAAAACCACTTTCAAACAGAAATAGAAACCTGGTAAAATAATATACGGCAACGCGTTCGCCGAAAAGACGATGTTCGCGAGACGACTGAACGTTAGGGACAGACAGGAGTGGCGGATAACAAAATAGTGATTTCAGTCTGATAGAACACATCGGGTCGTTGATCAGTATTCCCATCTACGCTCCTGAGGATGAGCAGAAACAGACTCCGACTGGCGTTCTGAACTCAGACACGGAAGCGGAGATAGAGGGATAAAAATTGCAAAAGCTTGTAGAGAATGTAAAATCGTTCGCGAAGTATGTAAAGATGGTACTATGAGCTGGAAACAGGTTGCTCCGGAAACGTACGCCGAGGATCCGACCGAAAAAGAGCGAATCGAGGCGTTCCGGCTCACCGAGGAGGATATCAGGACAGTCGTCGGTCTACCTAGCGACATCGAAGCAAATATAAATTATACGAATATACCAAATATTTCTTAATCCAGCCCAAATGTCAGCGTCACCGGGTCCCCGCCCGTCAGCCCGAACCGTTCGTCCCCACGCCCCTGATTCACGTCACATTCTACCGAGCCGTGGCTCCCGACCGTCACCAGCGGCTCGCCCGGCTCAACGGCCGCGAACGTTCGTTTTGCGGGCGCGGTCGTCGTCTGTGTCGGCCCCTCGACACCCACACGCTCCCCCAGTCGGTCGTCCAACACCGATCCCGGGATGTTCGTGATCGCGTTGCCGAAGTCGTCGACGACGAGCACCTCCCCGGTCGCGGTCTCGACCCTGCCGTCCCCACCATCGGTGCCGTCCGCGCGGGTGAGCGTCGGCTCCGGGAACCGACAGTCGGCGAACTCATCGGTCGGTGAAAGCGCCTCCAGCGTCTCCAACGCGTCAACGCCGACCTCGTGGACATCTGCGGCCGTCGGCGCGAACACGTCCCGGCCGTGGAACGTCGCGCTCGCGGGGTCCGCGACCGTGATCTCGAACAGTTCGAGTTCGTCGGAGTCGCGTCCGTCAGCGTCGGCCAGCGCTCGCGCGGGCGGGAGCAACACCCCGTTGTCCGGGCCGACGAGCGCGTGGTCGCCGGCACGCACGACCAACGCGGCCCGGTCGGTGCCGACACCGGGGTCGACCACGACACAGTGGACCGCCGGCGGGAACTCCGGCAGGACGAATCGGAGCCAGAACGCCGCGGCACGCGGGTCCTGTCGCGGGAAGTCGTGGGCCACGTCTGTTACCGTCGCGTCGCTCCGGCGGTGGATCACCCCGCGCATCGCGGCGGGGTACGGCGTCCCGAAGTCGGAGGCGAGTGTCAACATTCATCGGGTGTCGCGGCGGCGGCGACTTCTGTCTCACGCCCCGAGGGCGCCGACTCTCCGGTCAGGCGGTGTCGACCAGTGTCGCACCGCCACCGACGCTCGTCTGGACCGCCTCCGCGTCGACACCCGCCGACGCGAACCCGTCGACCATCGCCTGCGCGACGGCCGACTGTGTCTCCGAGCGGGCGACCGCGAGCACACCCGGGCCGGAGCCGCTCACTGTCACACCTGTCGCGCCGGCCGCGAGGGCGCGCTCCCGCACCGTCTCGTACCCCGTCACCAGCGCCGCGCGGGCGGGTGTGACGACGGGGTCGTCCAATCCGCGGCCGACCAACGCCGGCGCCGACCGACACATCCCGACGGTCAGCGTCGCGGCGTTGCGAACCGTCTCGACGTGGTCCGACACCGAGAGTGACTCCGGCACCGCCTCGCGTGCGGCCCGCGTGGGCACTGCCTCCTCGGGGAGACACACCACCAACGAGAGGTCCGGCTCGACGACGGTTGTCCCGTCCGGGCGGGTGATGGTGAACCCGCCGAGCAACGCCGGCGCGACGTTGTCTGCGTGGACCTCGCCGGAGGCGGCAACCTCACCCTCCGCGGCGACTGACACCAGCTCCGTCCGGGAGAGCCCTCTGTCGTACAGTTCGTTCAACGCGACCGCCGCCGCCGCGGCCGACGCCGCCGACGACCCCATCCCGGAGGCGGGGCGCACCCCCTTCTGGATCTCGATTGCCGCGGGTGCGTCCAGTGTCTCCGCGACGACGCCGGCGGTGTTCTCGCCTGGCGCGGTCGGAATCCCCGCGCTCCCGACGCCCGACACGCTGATTGTCGTCTCCGCGGCTCGTCGAACTGTCACCTCGTCGGCCGGTCGTTGGAGCGCGGCGCCGAACGTGTCGTAGCCGCTCCCCAGGTTCGCCGTCGTCGCCGGTGCGCGGGCCGTGATCACGTTCCGCGTGACTCCGGGCAGCCTGAAAAGGGTGTCTTCAGCGCTCGGCGGTGACGTACAACAACGGCGCGACGACGAGCAACACCAGCCCCAAGAAGAGGTAGTGGATCGGCACCAACGACTGGGGGGTCAGCATGAAGATCACGCCGAACGACAGCGTCACCAACGACACGACCTTCCGCGACTTCAGTGGGAGCGTGCCCGCGATGGAGAGGATGAACCCCAACAACAACGCCTGCCCGACGTTGTACTCCAGCAGGAAGGTGTCGACGACCTGTAACGGGAGCATTCTCTGTCGAATCTCTCTACCCGTCCAGTATGAACGTTCCGTTCCTCACCACTCGGCCAACGGCGTCGCGACGAACGGGACGTGTGTCTCCTCGGGGTGTTGACCGCCGTGTTGGCCGACGAAGTCGAGTTTCCCTTGTTCGTCGCCGAACCACACGCCGACCGACTCCGGCACGACGATCAGGTCCCCGGCACGCTCCCGGAGTTTCGGCGACACCTCACCCGTGCCGAACAACCCGTCGTCGACTGCCGTCTGGCCGTCCAGAATCCGCGCCTCGAACGATGCCGCCGCGAGCGCCTCCCGCACGGTGTCGACTGTCCCCGGCTGGACGTGGAGGTGGAGGTTCCGCGGGCCGCCGGTCGGCAACACCGGCCGACCGTCGTCGTGTCGCACCAGATTCCCCCACACCGCGGGCAACGCCGAGAGGTCGACCGCCTCCGACGGCGCCGACTGGCGGTGGCCGTGGTCCGCCGTCGCGAGAAGGAGGGTCTCTGCGGCCGTCGCGTCGTCCAGTCGGTCGAGTTCCCGTTCGACGGCCGCACAGACAGCCGCCAACTCTGCGTCGTAGTCTGGGCTCCGGGTGCCGGCGCCGTGGGCCGCGCTGTCCACGTTCGGCCAGTAGGCGTACACGTAGGTGGGCTCCGTCGCCGCCGCGAGTTGGCGTCTGATCGACAGCGCGAAGGCGGCGACGCTGTCGACGCCGTGTCGCTGTGCGCCAGCAGTCGCGACCTCGCCGTAGGGCCCACCGACGACCCGCGACGGTTGGATCGCGTGGCTCTCGACGCCGGCGTCGGCGAGCCGTTCGTACACCGACCGGCCGTCGAAGAGATCGGTCCCGTTGACCGCGCCGTCGGTCGCAGTCGTCAGATCTGTCGGCGGCGTCTCTGCCGGCACACTCGGTGCGGTCGGCGCTGTCGAGGCCGCGACGGGGCCGCTGTCCGCCGCGGCGGTGTCGCCGTCTGCGCCGGCAGTGGTGTCGCCGTCTGCGTCGGCAGTGGTGTCGCCGTCTGCGCCGGCAGTGGTGTCGCCGTCTGCGTCGGCAGCGGCGATTCGGGCGTCGTCAGCCGGTCGGGTGAGGAACGGCAGCGTCTGGACCGTCCGGTCGACCGACGGGAGCCGGAGATTCCACCCCAGCAACCCGTGTTCGGCCGGCGTCCGGCCGGTGTTGAGCGAGGTGATCGCCGCAGCCGTCTCCGTCGGGTAGACGGACGTGATCGGTGTCGTCTCTCCGGCGGCCGCCAGCCGGTCGAGCAACGCCGGCCGTTCGCCCGCCTGGAACCGGTCCCAGCCGTAGCCGTCGATCAACAGGACGACCACGTTCTCGTACTCGCCGTCCGGGACAGCCGCCGCCGGCAACGACCGGTCGAACCCGACGCCCAACGCCGCGGCGGCCGTCCCCGGAACGCGGTCGAGTGAGTGGCTGTCGTACGCCGGCCACGCGTAGCCGTCCGCGACACGTCCCGGCAACCCCTCGAAGGCACCCCGTGTGGCGTAGAAACTCGACTCGTCTGTGACGCCCGTCGACGGCGAACTGTCTGTCACACCGATACGTGTCGGTCGCGTGTCCTGTAGCTTCTGATCGGTGGAGCAGACAGTGGGGCGGCAAGCGGCGACGGGGCCGTCACTCCTCGATGGTGTCGGGGTCGTCGTCGTCACCGTACGTCACCTCGCCGCTGGGACCGGAGAGATCGAGCGGCCGGAGCCAGACGAACCAGGCGAGAACGACGGTGCCGCCGTAGCCGATCACGTAGACGACCGGGCCGATCAGATCGTACCCCCACACGCCCAACTGACGGCGGACGATCCCGGTGCCGGCGACACCGACGACGAGCAACAACACCAACTGCACGCCGCTCCGGCCCGAGAGCCCGCCCGCCGCCGCGTCGTTGCCGTCTGTCACACGCCGCTTTCGGGCCGCGTGTTCCTCAACTCGTCGGTCCTGTGTCGACACCGGTGAACTCGAACCGTGCGCCGCCGTCGGCCGACTCCGTCGCCGACACCGTCCAGCCGTGGGCGCCGGCCATCTCGCCGACGATCGCCAGCCCGAACCCGGTGCCGTTCGCGGCAGTCGAGTAGCCCGGCTGGAACACCTCCTCGCGGCTGTCCGGGTCGATCCCCGGCCCGTCGTCTGCGAGGTAGAACCCCTCGGCCTCCGAGAGTGCGCCCAGTTTGATCGTCGGCCGCGGACCGGCGTGTTCCATCGCGTTCCGGAACAGGTTCTCGACGACGTGTCGCAGCCGCCGGGGATCGGCCCCGACAGTGAATCCCTCCGGGAGCCGAACCCGGAGTGTCGCGTCCGTCGTGTCGACGTTGTCCCAACACTCCTCGACGAGTAACCCCAACACGACCGGCTCGGGCGACTCGACGGTCGCCCCCTCGCGGGCGATGGTGAGCACGTCCTCCGTGATCGCCTCCATCCGGTCGAGCGCGTCCGCGACCGCCGCGAGGTGGTCGTCGTCTGCCCGATCCCGGCGCGCCATCCCGAGGTGGCCCGTCGCGACGTTCAGTGGGTTCCGGAGGTCGTGGCTCACCGCGCTGGCGAACACCTCCGAGCGTTCCTTCTCCCGGCGGAGCTCTCGGGTGCGTGCCCGCAGTTCCTGTTCGCGTTCCAGCCGTGAGAGCGCCTCCCGGGCATGGGCGGCCAACAGCTCCGTCAGCTCCAGATCCGACTCGTCAAACGCACCGACCGCACGCGACACCGCCTGGAACACGCCGTGGTCGCCAATCGGCACCGTCAGCGCCGCCCGGAACTCCGTGTCCGCCGGGGTGGCGTCACGCTGGGTGAGATCCGTGACGATCGACGGCTCCCCCGTCCGGCAGGCGCGGGCCGCGAGGTTGTCCTCGGCGTCCACCGGCGTCGTCTCGTAGTACTCGTCTTCCGACAGTGCCGCCGACATCGCACGCGGGTGGAGGGTGTCACCCTCCAGTTCGTCCGCGACGGAGATGTCGAACTCCAGAATCTCCTCGGCGGCCGCCACTACCTCCTCGTAGACGGAGTCGGTCGTCTCACACCGTTGGATGCGCGTGGCGGCGTCGTGGAGCGCCGCCACCTGCTTTGTCCGGTCCGACAGCTCTCGGCGGGCCGTCGCGTCCCGCAGACTGCCGAGGACGCGTTCCGTCCCGCCGATTGTCGCGACCTCGTAACGAACGTCCACCCACAACAGCTCCCCGTCGGCGTCACGGGCGGCCCACGTCGTGGTGCCGACGCCCGTCTCGACTGCCTCCTGGAACGCCGCCGTCCGGTCGTCACCCTCCGGTGTCGGTCTGTCGTCCACGCTCGCCGACTCGTCACCCGCCTCGGTCGCTCCCTCACTCGCGTCTGTCGCTCCGTCACCCGCGTCTGTCGCCTCGTCGTCCGTGTTCTCTGTATCGGCGGTCGGCTGGGCGGCAGGGTCGCCGCCGTCGGGCTCCAACATCGCGTCACCGTCGGCCAACACGCTGTCGCGGTCGCGGCCGAGCGTCTCACAGTAGGTGTCGTTCACCGCGAGGAGTCGGCTCGTCTCCGGGTCGCGGACGGTGAGTCCAACGCCGGCCTTGTCGAACACCTCGCGGTAGCTCACCGCCGTGTGGGCCCTGGCGACGGCGTCTCTGACCCGTTCGGCGAGCCGTTCGAACCCCTCCCGGTCGGCCCGCTTCGGGAGGTAGCTCGTCACGGCCGCGTCGACGGCCTCTCCAGCGACCGCCTCCGAGCCGCGCCCGGTGAACAGGACGAACGGGAGCTGTGGCGCCCGCTCGGCGACCGCCCGCGAGAGTTCGATCCCGTCCATCCCGGGCATCCGGTAGTCGCTGACCACGCAGTCGACGGTTGTCGCCGACAGCCGGTCGAGCGCCGCCTCCCCGTCGGAGACGCGTGTCACGGCAAACTCGCCGATCACATCCTCCAGATACGTCGCCATCGTCTCCGCGAACTGGTCGTCGTCCTCGACGTGGAGTAGCTCTATCGGCTCCTCAAAGGTGAACACCGCCGTGTCGTCGGTGGCATCTGAACGGCCCACGACTGTCTACGCGTACGCAGTCACCCGACTGGTATGAACTTTCCCCCGCCGCGGCTCAGACAAATCGGAGTCCGACGGCGACCGCGACCGCCAACGCCGCCAACAACAACGCGGCGAGACCGCCGTATTCGACGAGTTCACTCGCGTTCACGGCTCTCCCGACGGTGGGCGGTGACTTCACCTTTTCGCCGCACTCGCCACTACCGGCGTGATCGCTCGCCGGCGGGCCGCAACTGTTTCCACGACCGTCGTGGTGAGGGTCGGTATGGACGACGGACTCCGGGTTCGACTCGACGGGATCGTCGGGATGCTCGGCCTGTTGCTCGCCGCGTTTCTCATCCGACCGGTGTTGTCGGACACCGTCTCGGCGTTGCTGGGGGTCGTCGTGGCGTTGGTGACTGTCGTGTTGATGTTGTTCGGCGTCGAGAAGACGTTCGGCGGGTAGCTCGTCGCGAGAACGGACGACGGGCACACCGGTGGCTGTGTGGTGTGAGACGGAGTGAGTTGGCTGGGGAGTCAGCCCCGCGATCCCGTTCCGCGTCGGAACGGGAGTGGGCCAATCCGGATTTGAACCGGAGGCCTCCCGGTTATCAGCCGAGCGCTCAACCTGACTGAGCTATTGGCCCAGGTGAG
>ERZ1034569.2-NODE-2-length-113128-cov-10.805037_pt1 | contig 113128 bp, 104 predicted proteins | sample MGYA00520706_ERZ1034569 | MGnify/ENA primary metagenome ERZ1034569 (study PRJEB33760, sample SAMEA4777722) | hypersaline lake metagenome | biome: hypersaline environment; feature: brines | place: Spain | collected 2014-08 | depth 0 m ...
GGTGGGATTTGAACCCACGAAGTCTCGATTACAAGTCGAGTGCATGTACCGCCCATGCTCCCCTGGCACATTGCATACTAATCATTCCCCCTTTGAGTGTGTATCGTTTTCTATATCCTTTCGATAGGTAACCCGATGCACAGTGTAATCGTGTGATTGATAAAAATCGCGTGCAGCGCTATTATCTGCCATCGAATCAAGTATGATCACAGTCACTCCCGCGCCTGACAGCGACATCTCAGCACGGTTAAGCAGATGGCTACCTACCCCTTGTGATCGATAATCCTCTCTGACAAAGAGATCTCGAATGATACCGCGCGCCTCCGAAAGAACATAGTATCCCTCTTCGATTGCGTATAACACGAACCCGATGATTTGACGGTCTGTCTTTGCAACCCAGATTTGATCATCAACAATGTGTTGAGCGATAACGTCCTGTATCTGTGTGCGATTTTCTGTTACCGATACATCTGATCCGAACTTTCGTTGTCCATCCGCCAAACGCATCCACAACGAGACTAGCTGCCCAATTTCATCGATTTCCGGACGTGAATAATTGATTTCGTTATCTGACATTCTCACTTTGTTGCTGATATATCATATCAACCGTGCACACCTGCTAAACGCCAACCGAGGTAGTGATACCAGTCGGTGGTTTCTGCGTGTGGTTTTATTTGTTTAGTCTACTCTACAAACAATTCGATTCGATTAAACTACATTAGACGAGATGGTGTCTTGAAATAGTAATTGACACTGCCGTAAGCAATCTGCGACATCATGTGAGATAACATAGACACCTCTCGATTGAGGCCACATCTTCACTGACGAGTTCATGTTCTGTATGAGAGCAGGTTTGACAATGTGCTAAAGACAGTTGTATCAACGAAGCAAACATTCGACAGCTATTCAACTCACATGAATTTTATATTTTGCCAGGTGTGAATACCTTAGTTGAAAGAACGGACGCCTTTTTAGTATGCCGACCGAATTTATTGTATGAGTGAAGAATCTGGACGGCAAAATCTCCGAATGCCGGATGAAACGGAGATGTTTGCAGTAGTTGTTGAACACAATGGTGGGAATCATGTGCGTGTTCAGTGTCAGGACGGACAGAACCGCATGGGTCGGATTCCAGGCCGAATGAAGTATCGAACCTGGATCAATGAGGGTGACGTAGTGCTTATTGAGCCCTGGGACTGGCAGGATGAGAAAGCAAATATTGAATGGCGATACTCTGAGCAAGATGCGGAGCAGCTCCGAACTGAAGGACACATTGAGTAGAGGCGTTCATTCTATGTATCAATCCCCGACGATACATCAAGACTCTTGATGTTGCTTTTCATTTCAACCAATAGAAAGCGTCGAATCAACGAAACTCTTGATCTGAGACCTGAAGGTTGATATGCCGAAATGGTCTGACGATAGCTCAGGAGGAATGTCAGTATCGTGGATCATCTCAATTTGATTGACTGCCTGTGGGATCGTCTCAAAAAGATACTCCTCACGGTGTCTGACAATATCGCGCTGACCACCACTGTCGTGAACAAGTGTATGTAATCCAGCACTTACATATTCAGCGACTGACATTCCAAAGTGCTCGCGTTGCTTGAGATTAAGCCCATATTTGTGTTCGCAGAGAAGTTGTTCTAATCTCTCGCGGGAGATATCACGTTCAACATGCACATATGGTCGCTTCGCAGCAGCAGTGCTGAGTGCCCTCACATATGAGCGATAGGCTGTGCTCACCGAGCCAGCGATATGAAGATGAAGATCATACCCATCTGCTCGAAGTCGATCTATGAGCTCAATCGCCTTGTGCTGTCGTTTATCAGGTGCGAGCCGCCCGATGACGACGACCCCATCTTGTCGAGCGTTCCATGGGTGTGGACATTCAATCTGCGCAATAGGAGGGTGCACGACAGCTGGCATGACACCATACCGGTCGTGAAATACGTCTGCTGTCCATTGTGAATTGGCAACGACCGTTGTTTTGTGATCTGAGAGCGTCTGCCGCCGGGGAGCACCAACGCTTGAAACGAGAGTGTTAGCGAGCTCAATTCTACCATCATCTGCATGCCAGAACTGGGGGTAGTGAATATATTGTAGCGACGGGATCGATATGTCGAGTTCATTGGCGGTACTGACTACTGCATCAAAGTTCTCTGCAAATTGACGAAAGTACCACTGAATCAGTACACTCCGTGAAGCTAGCAGGTCACCAAGTTGTTCTGACGCAGCTGATAAGATTGATGCGATTGTCATACCTGCTGGTGGCCTCATTAGTTGTAATGACCTCGAGTCAATCTGGATGTTGAATTTTGACGCTAATTTCGCAGGCGATGTCTCTGACACGGTGAATAATGTTATGTCATGAGTTGGCTGCAGGGTCGCAATCGTTTGGAGACATACCACATCTGCACCCCCCTGGAAATCTAATGTGTTATGAATGATTGCGATATGAGCCATTGATTGTTTATCTATATCGACTGCGACAGAGGAATGAATGTGACGAATCAAGCGTGCCCGCGGGCTTTAGTCAGTCGCATTCGTAAATGTGATAATGGAATGTGTATTCACTGAAGCAAGTGATGTGGCGTCGGCAGATACCGCTGGAACTCTCAACTCTCCGCTTGAGTTGGCAGGTATGTGTGATCTCTATACGAGCAAACCAGAGCCTGTAGTCAAGAAGTATGGGATTACTCTACATACCTCGACTGATGAGTCAGTTGCCAACGAAGCAGCCGCAATTGGTGTTCATATCACCACAGATAATGTGTACACCCCAATTGCCAACCCACGTTTGAGACCGAATACAGATGCATCTATGAAAAAGTCCAGAGCGGTAAGCCCGGGTCGTGCTTCTCAACTCATCACAGTCGCACATAAACGCGATCTCAACGTTGCCGTCGCCACAGACAATGATGCCGGCATCGGTGGCTCTCAACAATTTCTTTATTCGACGATGTTTAAATTTGATCGCGACAATTTTAAAGATTGTTACGACACGTTCACGACGATGAGTGCACCGACAGATCGCACCGACTGTAGAGTGAAACCACTCCCGTCAGGCACACAACAGCCACACGTTCTTTACAGCAGTACCGTCGCTGGGACTCGGTTATTGCATTTGGACCGTGAACTCACATCACTCGCAGGAGCGGAGTATACGCGATGAGAGATATCGGGTGGAGACGGGTTGGGTCAACCATGCCGAGAGTCCGCCATCCAGGAATCGTCGCGACGGGGATCATATCATCGGCACTGCTGATTACGGCACTGAGCATTTTATTTGTGCTCGTCGATCGATTAGACTCGACGGTCAATGGAGTGGTTGCAGACTCTATTTTCCTCCTCTGGTTGAGTTGCGCAATCGTTGCAGCAACCGCTCAATTGTATTATTTTTACTTCCACTTAGATACAAATCATCCCCCAGATAGACGAGGACAATTATATGATCTATTGGGACTTCCTAATGCAGTGCCACTTGCCCGAGGGGGCCTTTTAGCTGGGCTGGCAGGGTTCATTCCGGTTATGATCCAACCAGCTGTTGTCTGGATTCCCTCGGTTTTGTATGGAACCGCCAGTGCGTTAGATTACGTCGATGGATTAACTGCGAAGGTAGTTGATAGACGATCAGTACTAGGTGAGAAACTTGACATGGCATTCGATTCCTTCGGTCTCGCAGTTGCACCAACCGTGGCTATCCTCTGGAAACAGCTACCGGTTTGGTATTTGATAATTGGAATCGCTCGGTATCTGTTCGTCGGCGTTATTAGCTATCGTGAATTTCGCGACCGACCGGTATACAGATTGCCGCCAAGTCGGGTGAGACGGCCGCTTGCTGGTGTTCAGATGGTATTTATTACGTTGTCGCTTTCACCGCTGACAACACTCGGACAGATCAGGGCAATCGCAGTCGTCGTGCTGTTGCCCTCTCTCATCATTTTCATACGCGATTATCTTGTTGTAACCGGGCGCAGATCCGCATAAAGAAAGATAATTATGTTCGGACGCAAATTAAAAGTAACTTGTGATATGATGAGCCTCACTTGTTTTTTCCCAGCATTCAATCACCGAAACACAATGCCGATACGAATTGACTGATATGAGTGTTCAACGAAGGATGCATGTGATTAGTATAGTGAACAAGAGAGGAGTGCTGTCTGTATAGATGGATCGTCGCTCACTCCTATTTACTGAACCGGGGAGTGTTCAGATTGAAGAGACACAGTATGATCCAAGCCCACAGGAGGTTATCGTTGAGACAGACGTATCTGCCATTAGCAGTGGCACCGAATTGCTAATATACAAGGGAAAGGCACAGCCATCAGCATCTGCAGACACTGCACTTGATGCACTTGATGGAACGCTGAGCTATCCGCTTCGATATGGATATGCGTCGGTCGGAACTGTCGTACAGACAACAGGTGGCGTCAGCGATGATTGGATTGGTGAGTCAGTGTTCGCGTTTAATCCACACGAGACACGGTTCGGAATCGATCCCACAGAATTGATTTCGATACCCCCAGACCTTTCAGCTCCTGAGATGGCCTTTTATCCGAGTATAGAAACCGCGGTCACACTCATATTGGATGGGTCACCGAAGATAGACGAAGTCGTGTTAGTGTTTGGAGCGGGAGTGATTGGGCTGTCAACGATTGCGCTACTCTCCAGATTTCCGCTTCGAAAATTAGTTGCTGTTGATCCAGTCTCACAGAGACAGGACTTTGCAAAAAAAATGGGTGCGGACTGTGCCATTCACCCAGAGGCAGTCTCGGACTACGTGGATTCAATCTCGACAGATGGAGTAGACCTCACATATGAATTATCGGGGAATCCAGCAGCGTTAGATGCCGCTATTGATGTTGCTGGGTACGATAGCCGTATTATTGTTGGCTCTTGGTATGGAACCGAGAGGGCACAGTTGGAACTCGATACGGAGTTTCACCGTGGCCGAATATCAATACAGTCCAGTCAAGTCAGCACAATCGATCCAGACTTGCGTGGACGGTGGTCAAAGGAACGTCGGACACAGACGACACTCCAACAGATAGACACGTTTGATGTGACTCAGCTGATTACTCATCAGATTCCGTTTGAGGATGCACCGCAGGCATATGACCTCCTGGATTCGGACGAAAATAGGCCGTTACAAGTACTACTCACGTACTGATACGTTTCGTCAATGTATTATTCGACACTAACACATCTTTACAAGGACACGAAAAATGAGTGAGTATCAGTTGATGGTGACACGTGAACTCATCGCACAGCACTTCCTCACAGTTCCTAACCCCGGTGAGGAAGGAGACATTCACAGTCACCGCTTCACGATTGAAATTGAGTTTGAGGGGGCGACTCTGAATGAATATGGATATATTATTGATATTGATTTAGTCAACGGGGCGCTTGACGAAATTGAGCAGCGCTACACGGATGCACTACTCAATGAGCTTCCTGAGTTTGAGGGACTTAATCCGAGTATTGAGAACTTTGCGAGAATACTGAGTGAACGAATGAGCCATGCGATCAGTGAGTGGACAGGCGACTCACTGACTGTTCGGGTGTGGGAAGATGAAATGGCGTGGGCAAGTCACTCTCGGTCTATATCAGAATGAATCATGCAAGAACGCGATATTTAGAATCGAAACGGAGCGTTGACCAGACAGCACTGTCAGAAGTAGTTCGGACGTCATTCGTTGATGCAGTTCCACCGAATCCATCGATTGTTGAGGTCGGGTGCGGAACTGGAGTGACGGTTCCTCGATTGTTCGAATGGGGTATCTCAGACGCAGCGTACAAAGGCATCGATCAAAGTCAGACACTGATTGACTTCGCAGAGGATGTCCGCCCCCGTGAACTTGCAAATCAGGGCCACTCAGTCGCGGAGACAGACGATGGGTTTTCTATCGGACCGTTTGAGGCACAATTTGACCGTGGCGAGGTGCCGGCAGCACTGGCAGATGAGCAAGATCATGACGTTGTGATGGCACAAGCATTCTTAGATTTAGTCTCGATAGAGCAGTTCTTCACCGCAGCGGTCGAAGCCCTTACTCCAGGGGGTCTTATTTATGCTCCAATTACGTTCGATGGGGCAACAATGTTTTATCCAAGCCACCCGGCTGACCATGCGGTTGAAAAGGGATTCCACCGGAGAATGGGTTCAACAGATGACCAAGCAGTCACGGCGGGCCGAGAGTCAATTGAGGTCTGCAGGCGCTTGAACGGCACCCTTCGTGCAGTTCGTAGTTCTGACTGGATCGTTCGACCAGATGGGCGAGGGTATCCAAGGGATGAGGCGTTCTTTCTTTCATGTATTTTAGGATTCATCGAGCAGAGTGTCGAATCACTTGATGGACCACATCGCCTTGATGAATGGCTTCAGACCCGGCGAAGACAACTGGATAATGCAGATCTCATGTACGTCGCACACCAATTCGATATTCTCTATCAGCGCGAAGAGTGAGAATTCGCATACATAGCGCGCGCTTCAACTGGTTTGTTGAAAATCGTATAGGCGGGCAAACACCTCTGCAGGGAACCTCGGGATCACTTTGCTCGGTGGCCTTCCCTTGCTGTGCGTCGTGTCTGACTCTTTTCGCTCGATGATACCGGACTCTGCCAACTCATACAGGAACCGCTTGACTGTAGATTCCGAGAGGTCTGATTGCTCAATTGCGTTCGTTGCTGTGCTCACTGACTGCCGCTGATCAGGGCCTAACCGAACGAGTTCACGGAGGACTGATTGGCGATTCTTCGGTAATGAAAATACAACCCCCAGTGGGACCCTTGAGTGTCGCATGTTTTTGATAACTGCCGTAATATCAGTATCAGCGAACTGTGCTCGATTGGCGTCATCAACACGCATGGCAGCCCCGAACAGTACGCACAGTGCGTCATGTGCATTTCCGTCAGCCCACTGTGAGATATCAGCAGCGATTGGATGTCGGATAGCCTGATTCGCCAAGCCATCAGAAGCACGCTGCATGAGTATATCAACGAGGATTTGTTTTCGATACCGGTCAACCGAGATCGATTTACCCGTATACTCAGTTAATGGCGTCTCGTTTGGTCGTTTTCGGCTCACGGCCAGCCAGCTCACATTCGTCGGAAGCCCACGAACGAGGTCAATAAATTCAGTCTCATCAATACTGAGCGACTCACCGACGTGGTCAACAGAGATAATGAGACCAGGGCTGCCCTCTAAATTCTCTGTGAGTCTCTCCCGTAGCGTCTCAGTTCCAATACCGTGCTTAGGGACTTGGTCTGCCGCTATCGAGTCGAGCACCGCGCGGTAGAAAGCGAACGTGCTGGAGGCTTGGCGACCATCAATGTAGGTGAATCGTGGAAATGTTTTGGTCTGTACGCGGGTGCTCGTATGGATTGTAGCAACGCTGCCCGATGGTAGCTGATCTAGATTATCCCACAGAGTGCTCACGACGGCCGTCTTTCCTGACCCAGTTGGACCATATACGTATCCATTCGGGGGGATACTTCCATTAAATGCTGGCTCGAGAAAATCAAGCAACTGCTCAAGTAGCGGTCCACGTGCAACAGGTTCATTAGCGTGAGCAACTGGTGAAATGAGTTGATAATCAGTGATGAACCGTGGCTGCGTCTCATTTTGCGTCCGCCTCTTGATTCGCTCCTCAATATCCATTGTGACGTGGTTAAAGCTGAATTGGTCCTGCTGGGTAAAAAAAAGATTCAGGTTAAGTTGATTACGGTGTTGGGACCCATGCTGCGCTGTCGAATATGCCCACGATAGCTAAAACGGCTATGGTGAATGTCGAAACGACAATCGCAGCCGCCGGCGGGTCAAAGTGAGTGTCCGAGTGAGCGTAGAAAACACGTTGGACAACTTCTCCGATCAAGGCTCCATAGGCGCCAAACAGACCTCCAATCAACAGCGCGACGACCTCTAGAGACCCGGTGGGGTCCGCAAATATCGCTAACGATGCAGTGCTTGCGGGAAGTGTCATGTGATGTGTGACTGGGATCTTCTCGACACCAAGGTTAAGAAACGTGAGACTGGCTGCAGAGATTCCGAACCCAAGGAATGCGCTCCCAGTTCGAATCGCAATGAATCCACCAAGAAGGCCCGTGACCAATCCAATCATTGCCACATTTGCCCATTTATACTGGTGAGGAAGCCACGGCTCAACTGCCAATCGTTGTGCAGACATTCCACCGTCCGTTGCGACGTCACCTCCATCGGCTGCGGTTCGCATTTCCTCACGCTCGAATGGGGACATATCCAACAGATTACGCCCATCACCACCGATCAATGGGTAGCCGAATGCTAATCGATGAGCGACTGCAGACAAGACCACCATAATTGCAATCGGATCCCATGGAAGTGCAAGTCCACCAGAGATAACCGTTCCTACAGCACCGAAAATGCCGAACAGTCCGCCGACTGCGAGAACATCTGGTCGAGTACCAAGTGCGTATGCGATGTCTTTTGCTGGGTGATAATCACCGTCATCAGGCTCTGGCATTGCACCTTGTTTCTGTGCAGCATATGCCGCTGCGGCTGCACCGCCAGCGAATGAGATGTGTGGTCCGAAGACTGCACCAAAGCCAAGAAGTCCGGTGACACCCGAGGATGTAATTGCTACTCCTGACGAAGCCCCCTCGATTCCGACGAGATTTGCAGCTTCACCGGCAATAACCATGAACCCAGTGAAACAAAACGCCGGCAGTGCACCTAACGCTGCACCAAATGCACCACCAGCAAAGGCTGCGATTAACAGGAAAATAAACTCGTTAACTGTGCCTCCATAGATGGGAACCTGTAGTAATGCGTTCATACTCACTCCTCCTGTGCCCAGTTCTTTGAGCGCTCAACTGCGTCATCCCAGCGCTCGTACATCTCATCTGCTTCCGCGCTTGGAATTTCAGGGCTGAACTCCCGATCAACTTGCCAGTTGTCTCGGAGCTGGTCGACGGTGTCCCAATATCCGACGGCCAAGCCAGCAGCGTACGCCGAACCAAGAGCTGTCGTCTCATCGACAACTGGACGAGCGATCTCTGTCTGAATAATATCGGACTGTAGCTGTGTGAGGAAGTTATTCTTCACCGCTCCACCATCAACTCGGAGTGATGTGGTTTCGATTCCCGAGTCAGCCTCCATAGCCTCAGCCACGTCGCGAGTCTGGTATGCGATCGACTCAAGCGTTGCTCGAACAATGTGTTCTTTGCTCGTGCCACGGGTCATCCCGACAATCGTGCCGCGTGCGCGCCCGTCCCAGTGTGGTGCACCCAGTCCGGTGAATGCTGGGACCATGTATACACCATCAGTTGAGTCGACGGAACTTGCTAATTCGGCCGTTTGTGCTGCGTTGTTTATGAGGTCAACATCTTCCATCCACTCGATCGCTGCACCAGTGACGAATATTGATCCCTCAAGCGCGTACTGGACTGGTTCACCAGACATCTGGAAGCCAATTGTCGTCAGGAGGCCATGATCGGAGCTTACTGCATCGTTCCCGGTATTCATCAGGTAGAATGACCCGGTTCCGTAGGTATTTTTCGCATCACCACGGTCAAATCCGGTCTGCCCAAACAGAGCAGCCTGCTGGTCACCTAACGCTCCTGCAACAGGAATCTCTTCGCCCAAGAACCCGTCTTCGTCTGTGTGTCCATAGAGTTCCTCATCAGAGGATGGGCGTACCTCAGGAAGCATCGATCGGGGGACATTAAATTCTTCGAGTAGCTCGTCATCCCATTCTAAATCTTTGATATTGTACAGCATCGTCCGGGATGCATTAGTCACATCTGTGATGTGGTTACCCGTGAGATTTGAAATGATCCAGGTATCGATCGTCCCCATCAACAGTTCTCCATCCTCTGCGCGGTCTTGCAGGTCGCCTCCACGAGAGGCCTGCATCTTGAGTGGTTCCGCGTTATCAAGAATCCACTCTACCTTTGTCGCGGAGAAGTATGCATCACATTCGAGACCAGTCTTCTCTCGAATCATCTCTACCTTTCCGTCCTCTTGGATTTCTTCTACTCGATCCGTGGTACGGCGATCCTGCCAGACAAGCGCATTATGAACTGGTCTTCCAGATGCCTCATCCCATACGATTGTTGTCTCACGCTGGTTGGTAACACCGAGCGCTTCAAGCTGAGATGCGTCAAGGCCCGCGTCTTCCAGTCCACGCGTAATAACCTCTTTTGTATTCTCCCAGATTTCAATCGGATCATGCTCAACCCAGCCTGGGTTAGGATAAATCTGTTCGTGCTTCTGATAGGCATTAGCGACCACTTGACCGCTGTGGTCGAAAACCATAAACCGAGTTCCAGTAGTTCCCTGGTCGATGGAACCAACGTATGTATCTGTCATTGTTATCTCCTTCAGTAGGACAAGGTTGATTATTTTATTATCTACCCTGTCTTATCAGTAAACAATATAGTGAATCATTATAAATGTTCCTCACGATTTTAGCTGATACAATTTATTTCGGCACCCACAGTATCGAGGGCATTCAAGAATAAGCGAGCGAATAAATTTCAGATGACTGAAATAATGTATTCGAACTGTCATCCACTACCAACCTCCTCAAGATGTAATCGCGTCAGTGCTGAGGCGGGGTAGTGCATGATCTGAGTGAATCACGCTCACTCGTTCGCTGTCATAGAGAGCAAGGAGAATACCCGCGCCTTCAGGCGCGGGATGAATCCGACAATCTGATTGACGCACCACCGACGACATTTCAACCGGATATTCAACGCTCGGTCGTTGATTTAAGAAGAAGCTGTTTATAATACGTTATGAACACAGTACGATGCTGGAGACAACCCGCACCTACGTCGCGCGCATCACGAACCACGAACAGGTTCGTGACGACCTCGACCAGTGTGGGTTCTCTGCATCGAAACTGTGGAACGTCGGTCGCTACTACATCCAAGAACGGTGGGATGACGACGGCGAGATACCCGACGAAGCCGAACTGAAATCGGAGTTGAAAGACCACGAACGCTACAGTGATCTGCATTCGCAGTCAAGTCAGCGAGTTCTCGAAGAACTTGCTGAAGCGTTCTCCGGCTGGTACAACTCCGACGACGGCAACAACCCACCGGGCTACCGGAAACGTGGCAACGACCACCCGCGCTCCACCGTCACGTGGAAGAAACGAGCCATCAAGCACGACGACAAGCACGGCCAACTCCGTCTCTCGAAAGGGTTTAACCTGAAAGAGAGCCGGTCTGATTTCATCCTCGCAGAGTACGAGACGCGCTCTGACGTGACCGTGGAGAACGTTCAGCAGGTGCGTGCCGTCTGGAATGGCAACGAGTGGGAGCTGCACCTCGTCTGCAAGAAAGAGATACCTGTGGAAGACGCACCCGGAGACAAGACGGCGGGTATCGACCTCGGTATCAGTAACTACCTTGCTATCGACTACGAAGATGGCGCAAGTGAACTATATCCGGGGAACGTGCTGAAAGAGGACAAGCACTATTTCACCCGCGAGGAGTACCAGACCGAGGGCAAAAACGGCCCGTCGAAGCGTGCGCGAAAGGCTCGCCGAAAACTCTCCCGACGCAAAGACCACTTCCTTCACACCCTCAGCAATCACATCGTGCAACGGTGTGTAGACAAGGGTGTGGGGAAGATAGCGGTTGGCGACCTCAGCGACATCCGCGAAGATGAGAACGGCGACTCACGGAACTGGGGTGCGTCGGGGAACAAGAAACTCCACGGCTGGGAGTTCGACCGTTTTGCCCGTCTGCTCGAATACAAGGCTGAGGAACACGGTATCCTTGTTGACCGCATGGATGAGAGGAACACCTCGAAGACGTGTTCGTGTTGCGGGCAGATTTGGGGCGCGAATCGTGTGGAGCGCGGTCTGTACGTCTGTGAGTCGTGCGGGATGACGATGAACGCGGACGTGAACGGTGCGGTGAACATCCGACGAAAGATAACTCAGAGTCCCCCGACTGGGGATATGAGTAACGGCTGTTTGGCACAGCCCGGAGTCTTCCTGTTCGACCGCGAGAGCGGACGGTTCACACCGAGAGAGCAGGGGGACTGCAAACCCTCAGATCCCAACGCTCGGGATTCCTCCGCGCTCACGCGAGGAGGATGTCAACTCGACTGGTGTTGTCCTGCTGCTCAGCGTCTCTTCTTTCCTATACAATAACATTTTTATCTCTCATCCATCCGATTTGAGAAAAATGGCGATATCTTGTCGGAGACATACTATCTCGGTTATTGGCTGCAGTGATACCATCTCAAAGTCTGACGAAGGGGCAGAATTGAGTGTCTCGACAGATATTTCAGCGCAGTCTGTCACAGAACTGTGCTCAGATACCATCCCGCCTGACTGCGTGATCATAAACACAGCAGGAATTACACAGAACACCAATGATACTGTTCATAAAATTAGAAAGCATCATCCACAGGTTTCGATTGTAATCACCAACGAATGTCGTGAGAAAAGCCAAGTGAGTCGGAGCGCACTCACAGATGTCTCTGCAGTCATTCCACAGTCGAGATGGGAAACAGAGCCAGCAGAAGCACTGACTCACCTGGCTAACACGCTCAACGTACCCACAGAGGGATCCCAAGTGCCGGATGTTGTTGTATCCCAGATCACCGAACCAGCATGTGTATTTGATTATCGAACGGGTTCAATACTTGCTTCAAATGAAAAGTTTGCATCATTCATTCGGCACGATCAGTCTTTTATCCAACACACCAGTCTTGATTCGTTTCTATCTGAACAGATCACATTTGATGAACTGACTGATTCACTTACACAATATAGCGAGGATGAAGAGTCATGCCGTCGACACCTCCCGCTCAAAACGAGCGACGAACAGATTGGATGGCTCCACGCGGAGATTAATTCAATCGAGGGCGTCACTGACGGGGCTATTCTCCGCGGAAGGGAGCTCAAAATCCAACAGACCAAGGAAGATTCACCACCGACTGTCGTGTCACAGTTTGATCTTCCCGCAGCGGTTCACCATCCAGATACGGGATCGGTTTTGAACTTCAATGCTCAGTTACGTTCAGTACTGAATCCCCTAGCAGACGAGAGTGAGATGGTATGCGATGACAACGCCGCGATCGAGTCGTTACAACGCCTGGCTATGGAGGCAGGATCCGAATGGAAACCGTGCTTTGAGGAGTGGTGTATACAAACTGGTGAAACAAGTCGGTGGTTTGTGACTCATGCGTGGCCAGGAACAACAAACGGGACACAATGTATATTTACAGTCTCAAGGGAAATTACTCGTCAAAAGCAACGCGAATCCGAGCTCCAGCGTGTGAAACGACGCTTTGATCTTGTCACACAGAATATCGATGAGGTGATTTATATTGCCAATTATGACTTCTCTGAGGTTGAATTCATCAGCCCGGCTTACGAGGACATGTGGGGGGAACCTGTTGAGGAGCTATACGCGAATGAGACATCGTTTATTAGTGCGATTGATGAACGTGACAAGTCCCAAGTGCAACAGAAAGTTGCCACTATGCGTGAGGAGATCAAATCGGGAGTTGCCGATGAAAGCTATACCTTCGAATTTCGGCTCCAGAACGCGGATGCGGATGATTCAGTTCGGTGGATACATGCTGTTGGATATCCCGTAGAGACAGCCGTTGGTGAGAATAAATACGTCGGAATTGCGGAGGACATCACAGAGCGAAAAAAACTTGAGCAGTCCAACAGAGAGCTTTTCGAAAACGTATCTGATGGGTTAGTTGTCCACGATCTCAAGACTGGGGAAATGCTTGATGTGAATCAGCGTTTCTGTGAGATGACTGGATACTCGAAACAGGAGCTGATTAGCGAGTCAGTCGAAAAGGTGAGTTCTGACCAACAAGAGTGCTCACAGGCGTTATCTCATCTAACACAATTAGAGCACGACGAGCAATTGTTGATAGAGTGGATGAATCAGACGAAAAATGGCGAGGAATATCCCGTGGAGGTTCATCTCTCTCGTGTGACACTCAACGGAGACGAACGTGTCTTGGCGTCTGTTAGAGATATCTCCGATCGAAAAGAGACTGAGCGTCGGTTGGAAACAATAGTTGAGCGGATCGATGATGGAGTTGTCCTTGCTGATCAGGATAGTGATACACCGGCATATATTAGCCCTAAATTACAGAAACTGACTGGCTTCGACACTGAGCAGTTGTCTGGGCCGGGCAGTCTGGAAGAGAGAGTTCCCACAGAGAGTCGAGAGCAGTTTCGTCAGGAGTACAAGATGATGATGGAGTATATGTCCGCTTCTGGTGAAAAAGAAAAACACAGCTTTGAGTTTCAGTTCAATCACCCGACGCGTGGTCGGCGAGTGCTTGAGCTAACAGGGTATCCGCTCGATGAGTCGTATGACTCGTATGATCATGTGTGTGTTCTCAGCGATATCACGAGTAAAAAAGAGCAACAAGCCCGAATTGAGCAAAGCGAACGGACATACCGTGAGATATTCAATAGTGTCAAAGCAGGGATAACAGTACACGATCCAGACTCGAAAGAACTCGTTGGCGTTAACGACCCGATGTGTGAGCTCTTAGGATATGACCGGGAAACAATCCTGCAGAAAGATGTCAACGGGATTACTGCGAATACATCTGAATATAGTAAAAAGCGTGGGGCGGAAATAATCGACCGCGTAGCAGAATCGAATACGACCGAGGAGTTTGAATGGGTCGTCAAAGATTCTTCAGGAGAAGCTCATATAATGTTGGTCAATGCGACCCTGGCGACGATTGATGGGTCAGACCGAGTGTTAGCGACATCTCAAGAGATTACGGCACGGCGGAAGCGTGAGGCAGTGATGGAGAATCTCCAAGGTGCAATCGACAAAATGCAGGCTGCAGAGAATGTCGAAGAGATATATCGGATTGTTGAAAAAACTGCTGAAGAGGTTCTGCAACTTCCACGAACAGCTTGCTGGGGCTATGATGAGTCTGAAGAGCGACTTCAATGTGTTTCACAGACCGAATCTGGTGAGTTCGGGCCCGACATATTGCCACCAGAGAGTCCTGAATACACAGCGTTCCAAGCCGGGAATACTCTGGAGTATAGCCCGGCTGAAAATCATCAAGAAGCATCAGTCCAAACGGCCATCCTGACTCCAATTCGAGACTACGGTGTACTAGCCGCTGGTCAATGCCAGAGCGGTGACTATGAGCCGTATCTTACTGACGCAGCACAAGTACTCACTGCACACGCTGCTGTTGCGCTCGACCGTATCCATCGTGGCAAACGACTCAAAGAGAGCGAAACACGCTTGCAAGCAATCATCAATCGAATCGATGAGGCTATCTTACTCTTGCCAGTATCAAAGCTAAACCAACCACGGCCGGAGCCGGATTATGTCAGCTCTGGCTACGATGACTTACTCGGAACACCACTCGGGACGATCCATGAGGTGTTCGATGAGGGGTTCTTTGGCGCACTCCACCCAGATGATTATGACTCGTATTGCCGATTTATTGAGTCAATTCAGGCTGATGTACAAGCGGGCGAGGTGGATCAGCGGTACATTCGGACATATCGTATTCGTCTTCACGATGGAACTACGAAATGGATCAGATCAGAATACTATCCGACCTCATGGCTTGAAGGTGAACCGCGAATTGTAATTGTCTCTCGAGATATCACCGAACGCAAGGCACGCGAGGAAACGATTGAGTCATTCCACGACATCACAGCGAAACTAACCACTACAGAAACAGTGCACGAGGCAGGCAACATTGCTGTGAATGCAGCGGCAAGCGTCTTCGATATCCCAACGACAGCAGTATATACTTACCAAGAGGGAAGTGGAGAACTATCACTGATTTCGACAGGACCGAATATGAACGCCGATAGAATCCCAGATACGCTCACCGCAGATATACAGCCGGTCTGGGAGACGTTCATTGGGGAGTCGATGCAGATTGAGTCAGTTGAGGCAACGCCAGTTCTGCAGACGGGCTCGTACCAGTATGTATTCATGTTGCCACTAGGAACGAATGGAGTCTTGATAATCTGGGGAAAACAATCATCGTTCGACACTGAAGCAGGAAGTATTCTTGCAGCAACACTTGAAGCCTCACTTAACCGGTTATATGGAGAGCAACAACTCGAATCCCACCGTGAGGAGCTAAATCAACAAACTGAGCGAGCGCAGCGACTCGATTCAATTGCGGAACTAACCCACCGCGTAGAGGCAGCGATTACCCGGGAGTCAACGCGAAAAGGAATTCAAAAAGCAGTATGTAATGAATTAACGAGTGTCGATCAATTCGCTGGTGCAATGACTGCAACGGGAGAAGTTGGGACGAATCGACTTACGACAGAAACGGTTGTTGGGATTGAATCACGGCTGGTCAACCAGAGTCTGTCAGCGCCAGAGAAGACACAAAAGGCATCTCATCCTGCGATTAAAGCATGGCAGTCAAATGAAGCATGCGTCGCTGAGGATATCTTACGTGGGGTAACCGGGGAGTGGGCAACAGATATCCGTCGTGCTGGAATCGCCGCTGTGTGTTCTGTGCCGATAGTATATAACGAGATCAGATATGGCGTCCTCACTGTGTTTTCCGAGCGACCAGATGCGTTTAATCGTCGCGAGACTGAAATCCTGAGTCAACTTGGGAAGTCGGTTGGATACGCGATCACTGCCATTGAGCGGCAGCGGGCGCTTGAGGCAGATAATACAATTGAATTGGAGTTCCACGCCTCAGAGATGCAGTTGCCCGTTGCTCAACTTGCCGATAAATTGAAAACCGACGTTGCACACGAGCGCACCATTCGGCGGAAAGAGGGAGTTGTCAGCGTATATTACCGTATATTCGATCCTCCGCCAGTTTCCGATGTAGAGGAGTGTTGTAGTTCACTCCCGGGGAGTTATGATATTCTCTCCGAGCAGACCGAGACATGTGATATAGAGCATCGGGTGGACTCTTGGATTGGGTCGCTAGTCTCTGAGTATGGTGGCATCCTCAGGCGGTGTTACGCTGCAGAGAACGATGTCGAAATCGTTATTGAACTACCACAAGAGACTGATACGAGAAGTATCGTGAATCGGATCCAAGGGGAGTATCCAGCACTTAAATTGACTGCGAAACGCCAGCACCGCCAGACAGTGGACACAATCAGACACACTCAGGACGCGATTACAGATGAACTGAGCGAACGTCAGTATGAGGTGTTGCAAACAGCATACTCAATGGGATACTTCGAATGGCCACGCGCGAACAGCGGAGAAGAGGTAGCTACGCAATTAGGTATTACACAGCCAACGGTCAGCAAGCACCTTCGACTCGGTCAACAGGGACTGTTTGAGATTCTATTTGGATCCACTGAGACAGAGGAGGAATACTGAGCTTCTATCGTATACTTCGCAGTTAACAGGTGCTCAGGGTCTTCAGGGAATCGCCAGGGCGAGTTAGCAAGGGTAGTTCACCCAGCAGGTGTGTTCCGAGAGAGTGGTCTCATAATTTCCGCTTTTGTCGGCGTTGAGCCAGGACTGGCATTCCTGTTGCTTGGGTGGGGGCAATGTTAAATGGAGTCGGTAGCGGCAGTGATACCATAGGGTTTCGATGGTGTTCAGTCAAATTGGCGTTGGCTGTGCGCTCGTTGTGACCGGTGTTGGTGTCGTTGTGCAAACAGTGTGTGAATGGATATGATGGATAAGCACCCAATACAGGAACATATCGGGAGACCAATAATATTCGAATTAATATGCTCTATATTAGTTGATTATCTATCAGTCGCTGAGAGTTTCCGGAGCCATACTGGAGCATCATGTGTCGCTTGACAGTTTCTGTGGGGCAGAAGCAAACGCACAATCAAGATAAATTATTTGTGACTACAACAGAGCGATATCTGCGACATCAAACTCGTAGCTGCATTCTTTGATCCAGTATTCGCGACGGTGGTGCCCATCACGAAGCGGATTAATTCTTGCATTGATCATGTCAGCCTCAAGGAGTCGTTCCAAGCGGCGATACAGTGTTGGTCGAGACATATTGCACTCCTCTGCTAGTGAATCAACAGACGTTGGCGTATCATCTAATGCCTGGAGAATTGAGCATGCATACTCGTCTGCTAATAGTTCAAGCACGACAGCTTGGTCCTCTGCTGAGAGGTGCTCTTCATGTCGTGAACCATTCTGTGTGCTCTCCTGATACTGTGCTACTGCAGCTGCACGCTGGCTTTGCTGGTTCATCGTCGTCATCGCAATGTACAACCGGGATCTGTGTATCAATCATGGATATTATGATTACTCACGTTCGAGCAAAATGGCTAGATAGATAGACTGACTCATCACCTGGACAACAGAGAGGGTCTGTATTGAACGTGCTGTGTTATAAATTGATTCTATATTGAGACCGCCAAAGGGGTGGGATTCAGCATGGACTCCCACTCCGGCCGAATCATCGGCAGGAGGCTTATACCCCCAATTCACGTTCAACATCCCGCTGTTCAGGTACATGCACAAAGTGTGTACTCGCCCCCCGGTTTGGGTGCGATGAAAATACCGCAGGCCAATGTTCTTGCCAGCGTGGTTCTCGTAGCACACTTTTGACACTCAGAGGCTTAACCCTCTGAGTTGTCCACCTGAGTGACCCCACATATCGAACACCGACGCGACATATCTTTTCTCGCCTGCACCGCTCAACAACAGGCTTACACGTTGCGGCGGCTTCGTTGCGGGCGTTCTGAACCAATCCCGTGTTCAAGGCGTCTTGTCGGACACGCCGTCGTAGCAATGCAGAGCGGATGCCCGAGATTAAACAGATATATGCGCTGTGATGACGAAAGTTGATGACTCCCGAATTGTGTGAGCTCAGGACAGTCACCGTCGCCAGTAGTCAAGCTCATTCTCAGCATTGAGCGTGCGAGTTGAGTCGACAACGCGGTGATTCACGCCGATATTAACCCTGGTGTAGTCGTGTATATTACGTGATTATGTTTCACGGATGTTCATCGCCGTGTCTAATGGAAGCGTGGCGTCATCACTGTCCACGTTGAGCCTGACTCAAATAGATGTTGTCTTGTCCATTCCATCTCCACTGTCAGCTAAATGAGACAGAATGAGATACGCTGGGAAGTGTGTCAGACTGTTTGTCTATGAAGTGTTACACGGAACGAATACACTTCCAGCCAGTTTCCGCAGTGTTCCCATAGGTGGAGCGACACTTGGCACGTTTCTTCATCGTCGAGAGCGTCTTCAATCATCTACTCAGTTGGTAGATTCGTCTGATAGTGATGGTGCCGCCGAATGCAGAGAAATTGTATCGGCGGTGATAGTGTATTTAGATGTCTTGACCAATGGTGATCAAGTTTATTCTGATAGGATAAGCTGTCCTGCCGCGATCGACGTGCCGCTTCAAATGAACTGAGGGCTCGTTTAGGATTATTTTGATGGGTGTGAATCTGTTCAGCGAGACCACAGGCATCTTCAATCCCAAGTGATGAGATGATTGACTCGGCAGGCGAGGCCGGATGACACGCAGACGCAATTCGTGCATGCAGTGAGTTGACAAGGTTCCGAGGTATACTCATCACAATTTGGCTATACTCCAGACTGGAATCTGTCAATTTCTCTGCTTGAACGGAGAGACGCTTGATTAACTCATGGAAGTGGCAACGAATCATTTCAGCACGAACAACCTGCGTTGACTCAATATTTTCACACGAAATGAGTGTTAAATGACTTCTATCACTGAAATTGAGATGAATAGCCGCACGAGAATGACCCCAAACCTCGTTTATGTGTGTTTGAGCATTATCTGCGTTCTCTATTTGAAATCGCCACACGTGTACTCCAGTGGTATGTCTCGTTGAATGGCCCGGAAGGCCGGCTTTTTGACTAGAAACAACGACATCGAATGCCTCCGTATGACCGCCGTCAAATTGGATAATGACTGATCGCTTGTTCGGACGAATTTTTGATATCTGTCGTGAAAGTACGCTTATATCATCATTTGAATCTCTTTGCCTCTGTATGACCGACTGTACTGTGTTCCCCGTGATGAGAGAAACGTTTGATCGAGACGAGTCACGTACTGATTCGCCAGTCGGCAGCATGTGTGCATGCGTGCGTGCTGGCGAGTGGCTATGATTTTCTATCTGATCCCGAAGACCTGCCTTATCTAAGACTCGCAGTGCGCTCCGAGATAGTGAGTAAATTTGGTTATCATCCGACGGTATCATTGTTGGAGCGATAGCGGGTGTGAATCCGCTCTGATTGAGAAGTCGAGCAAAAACAATGCTCGGGAGTCCACCTCCAATGATCAATATCTGAGGTGGCGAAGAATCTGATACTGAATCCGAGTCCTGCTCAGTATTATTCTGCATAGATCTTGAGTGAGGTGAGTCAGTCATCTCTTCGAGTTATCGATGATACCAACTTCAAGAATCTGTGTGGAAGTGTGACAACTCACATATACAAATGAAATACTGATACTTTTCGATTTTTAGGCCCAGTTTCGCAGAATGAAACAGGGCACAGAACTGGGTGTGAATTTGCCATCCGCACTCAGGACCGATTTGACTCAAAATGAGATTCACATCAGGCGAACCCGAGATCAAGATTTCTCTCCAAATCGGCCCTGCATGTAATAGGCCTGCTCGTAGTGCGGAGCAATTGGTAGACAGACAGTCCACGCTACCGACAGTATCAGCGGAATTTGGAGTCTAAGTTAACCGATTCAATCGAGAGCCAGCAACCTTGTCAGTATAGGTTGAGCCAACTATCTCCCAGATATCGGGTCACAGATGTGAGGTGTTCAAGCTAACAGCCTGTGACTTCGTCTCAAAGCGTGAAGTCAATACGACGGGGAATCATGAGTTTCAAATTCGTTATGCTTAGCCCTCTCTGAGTTCGCGATAACAGCGTTCCCCACCTGTGCCACGTCCGATATTAATTGACAGTGGAAATCACCACATGAGTCTAAAGTTGAGAGCTACATCGACAATTAGACTGGCTTCGAACCCAAGCGCACGAGTGACCTGACAGGGTGGGTAGTTCAGCCTGTCCAACATGTCGAATCAATATAGCTAGCCTCCATCTCCGCTCGAGTCTTTATTATTTGCCTCAGAATGGAAGTATCTATAGAATAGCCATAAGAATACGATGTGTGCCTTAGCCGAACAAATCAATGATGAGCAGAAGACGAAAACCAAGGAAAATTCAGTGACAGATATTGGGATAGAGGCTGTTCCCAGTTCAGCTGAACTGTTGGCAGACGATTACGCAACTGAGATCATCCGATCATTATCAACTGGGCCAAAATTAGGGAGGGACATCACAGGAAATTGTAGTGGATCCCGACCGACGGTGTATCGGCGTCTCAATCGTCTCGTAGAGGCGGGTTTCGTCGAGACAGAAGAGGTCACGACGAAAGATGGACATCAATGTCATCAGTTCTCACTTGTTCGAACAAAAGTCCACGTAGAAATCGATGAAAGTCGGATCAAAATGCAATTACGGTCATCTTGATAGCTTCACCGGCGTGAACGCTCAGCTGTGCGACATTCGATACATTTCTGTATAGATTGAGATAGAGACTTTCTACCCTACCACTCAAGTAGGGTCAGGTCCAAAACGTTGCAATGCCAATCGTTGAGGTAACACTCCCGGATGAATTGCTCAGCGAATTTGAACAGCTGGTGAGTGAAGAATTCGTTTCGGAGGAACAGGCAGTCGAAGATCTCCTTACCATGGGTATTGATGCATACAATGTCGATGTGATGGACGACTCCGACCCAGGAGACGATATCATCCAAGGCGCAGAGAATAATCTGTTTGATACAGCGTCAGATCCTGGGGGTATAGATGACGACCGGCTCTGAATGGTGATTGTCGTACCCCGAGGGTGAGAGTGTGTGGGTATTCAGTCAGCCAAAACGAGCTCAAGAAATATTCATGAGTAGATCCAATCAGTATATCATAACCTGTTTGTTGGTACCAGCGACATGAGTGTGTATGGATCTCAGAATACAGGGAAATGTCGCTCTCGTCACAGCCTCAAGTAGTGGTCTTGGAAAAGCATCTGCAAAAGCACTTGCAGCTGAAGGCGTTCATGTTGTCATTAACGGTCGGGACGAATCGCGGCTCAGCCACGCTGTCGAAGAGATCGCTGATGTCGCAGCAATGGGTGCTGAAGTTGTTGGTCACCCCGGCGATTTGACAGAGCCAACAGATGTTGACGAATTAGTAACACGACCGGTTGAAGAGTTTGGCCATCTTGACCACGTCGTCACTTCCGCAGGCGGACCACCTTCGAAGCCATTTCTCGAAACCACTGATGAGGAATGGTACGACGCATATGATTTGCTCGTCATGAGTGTCGTCAGGACTGTACGGGCGGCAGTACCTGAGCTCCGGGACAGCGAAGCAGGAACGATTATCAATATCACCTCTGCGAGCGTCAAGGAAGCGATTGATGAATTAGTCTTGTCGAATTCTGTGCGGATGAGTGTCATTGGCCTTGAGAAGACTTTAGCAAACGAACTCGGGCCTGAGATTCGAGCAAACGCTGTGCTCCCCGGCACACATGAAACACCTCGAATTGAGGAACTTGTTGAGCAGGGTGTCGAGAGGGGTACATATGATTCATATGAAGCTGGGTTAGAGGACTGGGCTGATGGCATCCCATTGGAGCGGATTGGGAGTCCGATGGAACTCGGGCAACTCGTCGCGTTCCTCTCATCTCCAGTCTCGGCGTATTTGAATGGTGTTGCTATTCCCGTTGACGGGGGTGCTGGTGCATCAAATCTGTAGTGCAATGAATAACTGAACGGGTTCAACCCACTCATTTGTTTGACAATTTCTTTCCCAACTGGAGCTCTGAGCACTTCAAATCCTCAATCACCTGGTTGAGAGATGTGTGTTCACCGCGGGGTATCCACGACTTCCACTGTGCGATATCTATCTTGGGTGCCCACAGTGAATACTGCCTAACGCGGTAGCTACAAACCCATCGAACAGTTATCTTTTCATATGAGACTTGAGAAAGCAACTGTTGGCGGCGGCTGTTTCTGGTGTACTGAGGCTGCGATGAAAGAGCTCGACGGTGTTCGAAGCGTTACATCTGGATACGCTGGTGGGGAGACAGATAATCCAACGTATCGAGAAGTTTGCTCGGGGTCAACAGGACATGCCGAGGTTGTGCAAGTTTCATTTAATCCGGCAGAAATTACGTACGAGGATATCCTTAGAGTGTTTTTCTCAACTCACGATCCAACACAGGTCAATAGACAGGGACCCGATGTTGGGACACAGTATCGATCTATCGTCCTGTATCACTCTGATGACCAGGCTCAAGTAGCGAGGTCAGTGATGCAGGCCGTGGCCTCGCGGTATGAAGCAGAACTGGCGACAGAGCTGGATTCGCTCACTCGCTTCTGGGAGGCAGAGCAGCATCATCAAGATTATTTCGAGAAAAACCCGCATGATGCGTACTGCCGCGCTCACGTGCAACCGAAGGTTGAGAAAGTTCAAAAAGAATTTAGTTAACTTCAATCGCTCAGGGCCAAGAAGAATCAGTATCCCGGTGGGTGAATGGCTCTGCTGACTCACCTGCGTACGTGCCGACACGATGACCGTCACCTTTCAAATAGTACTTGTACGTGGTGAGACCATCAAGTCCGACAGGACCGCGGGCATGTGTCTTGCCTGTCGAGATGCCGACCTCTGCACCTAACCCAAATCGAAACCCATCAGCAAACCGAGTTGAGGCATTATGAAACACGCTGGCTGCATCGACCCGGCGCATAAATTCGTGCGCAGTCGAGGCGTCGTCAGTTATGATCGACTCAGTGTGCTTCGATCCATATGAGTTGATATGATTGATTGCTGCATCAACAGAGTCGACAGTTTTGATTGCGAGAATAAGATCACCATACTCCGAAGTCCAATCGTCAGTCGTAGCCTCAGTCGCTGTAATCAGACGGCGGACTGCTTCGTCCCCACAGATTGTAACTCCCTCATCTTTTAATTCGGCCGCCAGCTCCGGAAGAAGTTGTTCAGTGATGTCCTGATGGATCAACACTGTTTCGACAGCATTACACACAGCTGGATATTGGACCTTTGCATCAATGATAACCTCTTTAGCCATCTGGAGATCTGCTTGATTGTCGATAAAAATATGACACACCCCCTCTGTATGGCCTAACACAGGGATACTCGTGTGTTGTTCAACATATTCGACGAACGCCGAACTGCCGCGAGGCATGATGAGGTCGACTGACTCATCCAGCTCAAGAAGAGTTGCAACGTCTGCCCGCGCTTCGATTAATTGTGCCCATCCACTTGGAATATCAGCAGTCGCCTCCTCGATAATTTCATATAGAACGCGATTTGAATGTGCGGCTTCACTCCCCCCCTTCAGAATCACCGCGTTTCCTGACTTCAGACTCAGAGCGGCAATTTGGACGAGCGCATCTGGTCGAGATTCAAAGACGGTTCCAATTACTCCAATCGGAACAGATAATTTAAATAAAATTAAATCTGTATCAAGCTCTCGAGCTTCAAGCGTCTTTCCTAAGGGATCTTCTTGTTGTGCGACGCTTCGGACCATCTCGGCAATGTCTGAGATTTTTGATGAAGAAAGCGTTAATCTGTCGACAAAAGCCTTCGAGTACTCACCAGCTTCGAGTTTTTCTGTGGCTCTCTCAACGTCGACTGCGTTCGCATCGAGAATACGATCCTTTTGTGCCTCGAGTTCATCAGCGATTTGCATAACTGCGTTTGTGCGAGTCGTATCTGATAGATTGGCCAATTGAAGAGCTGCAGCTTCTGCGGCCGCTGCTTTCTCTGTCGTCGATTGTGCTGAGTCGTTCATTTCAGAGAGGATATAGAGTATTCAAAACTGAGGCTCATATATTGATTGAAATTGATTATCTTGACAGCAATCACCTATCTATCGGCACGAATATTGTTCCGACCGGCTCGGCGTCTGCTACTCGTGCGAGCACATCTGGCTTTGTTGACCTCGCAATAATCGCTGGTATACCGTGCTCACTCACAGACCGTGCACTGTTGACCTTGGTTTGGATGCCACCAAAATCTCCGCTGCCAGTCTCAGAGACAATCTCTTCAACCTGCGTATAGTTCCGGCCAACTGCCTTAATCTTGGTAGCGTCAGGATTGTCCTTTGGATTACCGGTAAACACCCCTGCGACATCGGTGAGCGTCACAAGTAGATCACTGGAAATCCCAGTCGCGATTGATGCAGAGAGCATATCATTATCGCCAATACGAATCTCCTCGGTAGCAATCGCGTCATTCTCATTCACTATCGGAACAACACCCCACTCAAGCAGAGTCTCAATCGTATTTTTAAAGTTGGTAAATCGTTCTGTATTGTTGAGATCAGAGTTCGTAAGCAGGATCTGTGAGACAGTGAGGTTATACCGCTCAAAGCTTTCAGTATATCTCCGCATTAAGTGACTTTGTCCGATTGTCGAGAGTGCCTGTGATTCCTCAACGGTCTGACTCGTGTATCCAATGCGACCAATGCCCGCACCGATGGCACCTGAGGATACTAACACGACATCTTTTCCTGCAGCGACCAGTCCTGAGACATCATCAACTAATTTGTTCAGTTTGCTATCTGAGAGATTAGACGAATCATCAGTGAGCGAGTTCGTGCCTGCTTTGACAACAATCCGGTCGGCTGCTGCAGCGGCTTCTCTCGCCGATTGAATTTGAGATTCAGGAACAGCGTTGGGCTTGAGCGATTCATCACCGTGGTGAAAATTAGTCATGAGAGACCTCTGCAGAAATTTCACGAGATCGGTCGGTCGCTGCCGTGAGCGCCTCTCCAACCTGTTGTTCGACACGACTACTGAATAGTACTGACATTCCCTCGATTGTTGTTCCGTTTGGAGAGCACACAGCGTCAATCAACTCGTCGATGGACTTCTCAGCTGCTCGGACCATTTCTGCAGCTCCGATAAAAGTCTGAATTGAAAGCGCTTTCGCTGCTGTATCGTTGAGTCCTTCTTCAACTGCCTGTTGACGCATTGCGTCAATCAGATAGTAGACAAATGCGGGTCCGCTCCCGTTTAGCGCTGTCGCGACATCCATATGCGCTTCGTCAATAACAACATAATTGCCGAGTTCATCAAGCATTGCAGAGACCGTCTGATTTTCATGATCCCAAGAGACAGCCGCTGCCATCTCGTTCAATTGACCGGCAAGGTTCGGCATTACTCGAACCACATCAGCGTTTGTACGACTCATGACAAACTCTCGGGTTACTCCTGCAGCAATCGTCACTAACGTCTGTTCAGATGAGAGAGACAACTCCGAGAGAACTGCTGGGACAGTATCAGGCTTGACTGCGATAACGACGATATCCGCTGTGCTCGCCTCTGTGATATCGGTTGTTGTCCTCGTACAGAATTCTTCGATACGAGCAATTGTATCTTCAGTGATATCGTATCCAATCGTTTCGAACTCTTCGCTGGACCCCAGTCCTTTGAGTAGCGCGCTCCCCATATGACCGCACCCCAGCACGCTCACAGAACTCGTCATATCCCTTTCTGATAGAGCAGATAATTTACGAACTTCGATTTGCAGGAAAGAATGACGGTGTGAATTGCTACGATATATTCACAGCAGATGTCTTATCACAGAAGCCGGTCGTCCCGGGTGAAACTCCTGAGTAGCACACATTTTTTCTCATCTATCGGTTAAGCTGGCACTACACAGAAATAGACTTGGTCTACTAAGTGTCGCATCACATATTTCAGGAGTGAGCAAGCACAGAGTGAAGAATACTTGTCTCCATGCGCCCAAGTATGCGTATCGGAAGTGCAATGAGACTCGAATCTAACCTGCTTCAACACCAAACCCACCGGCGCCCGCGTGGCGGCGATTGATGAACGACAAAGAGACGATTCGTCGGCGTATCGGCTATCTGTTATCAGAATCGGGAGTGATTGGTCAAGACCATCTCGATGAGACAGTTGAATTGGCGTGGCCACGCGTCGTAACCGGATTCGCGATTATGTCGATGCGAACAGTCGATCTGGCTCTCATCGGTATTGTCCTTGGGGCCAGTGGCGTTGCCGGACTCGCCGTTGCGAATTCATTTTGGATGGTGGGTAAGTTTGCATATATTGGTCTTGCTGGAGGAACGTTGTCACTTGTTTCACAGAACTTCGGGGGAGGAGACAATGCAACAGCGCGAGCGGTGGTAGTAGCTAGCTTTGTCGGTATCGGTGTGGTTTCGATTGGCTTGATACCTGCGTTCATGTATTACGCACACGAGCTGATTGCGACATTGAGCAGTGGGTCAGCGGTTACACAGCATGGAGCCAGATACCTGTTATTTGTCGCACCAGCACTCTTTTTTGAGGGGATTAGCTTGATTGGTTCGCGAACGTACGCTGCGATCGGCAATACATTAACTCCGATGTACGTGCGCGCGTCCGGAGCGGTCTTAAATATCATGTTGAGTGTGATATTTGTCTTCGGATTCAACCTCGATGTGATTGGTGTTGCCTTGGGAACGACTGTCTCAACGGTTATTGTCTCGGTTGCATTTTTACTTGGTATCGGAGGAGTGGTGCCGTGGAGTACTGTTCCGCAGGTGCAGATTACTCAAGAAACGCCGCTGCCCTCATCCGATCTGTTCACGAGCCTACTCTCTGTGTCTGCCCCGCTTGTGGGCCGACGTATTGCACAGGGGATTGTGGTATTCCCGCTCCTGTGGATTGCAGGGAATTTTGGTGCAGTCACGCTTGCTGCGTTGGGTGTTGCGAGACAGATACGGAATCTACTGAATAGTTTCAGCTGGGGGTTCTCAATTGCTGCATCAACGCTCGTGGGTCAATCCCTTGGCAACGCAGACGAAACGGCTGCTGCGGTCTATGGCACAGAGATCATCAAATTCTCCGCAATCATATTTGTGGTTGCGTCTTCTTTCGTAATGGTCGGAGGGCAGCCTATCGCGGGGTTATTTGTGAGTCAGTCTCAAACTGGAATTACGACACAGTTCATTCAGGTGGCAGCGGTAAGTGGAATCGCCGCTGGTGTCGATGGCTCAATCAGTGGTGTTCTTCGTGGCGCCGGTGATACTCATACCCCATTTTATGCGACTCTTGTCGGATCTTATCTTATCGCACTCCCGCTGGCGTGGGGTGGGACAGTGACAATGTTAGGTGTCAATGGATTACTTCTCGCACTGATCGCAGAAAAGACAATTCCCGTCATCATAAATGGTCGCCGATTCCGAACTGGTTCTTGGAAGGAAATAAGCCGTCAGTACCGCCCGTCTCAACACTCTTGAAACCTGTAACCCGACGGCTTCTTTGTGGTCACCAGCTATCACCTACGACATGGGTGGAGAGATTTCATACGATTACGCTGATGAGACAGCCATCATCACAGGCTCAACGAGAGGAATTGGAAAAGGTATTGCCAGTGGCTTGGCGGGGGCAGACGCAAATGTGATCATAAACTCACCTAATGAAGATGAAGTATCAGAAGTGGCTGACAAACTTGATCAAAGGGGGTCTGGTACCGTTGTTGGTGTTGCAGCAGATATGCAGTACCCTCCCGATATAGATATGTTAATTCAGGCTTCCATTGAACACTTTGGACAGATTGATCTTTTAGTCAACAATGCTGCAATATGGCCTCGCGAAGATCGATTAGTGACAGCTGATATTGATGATTGGAATCGTACAATGAATGTAAATGTGCGCGCACAGTTCTATGCGGCACAGCGCGTGGCGAGACATATGATAGAAGCCGACGTTGAGGGGACTATCATCAACCACACCAGTCAGGCTGGCGATCGGCGGACAGATGCATTTGGACTCTATGGCATCTCTAAGACAGCAATTCGTGGACTCACGTGGCGGATGGCGCAGGAACTCGCTGAGAGTAATATTCGAATGAATGCGATTTCGACAGATGTGACCGAAACACATCAAACTCGGAAAGAGGCACGCATCCAAGCAGAGACAGAGGATCGCACGCCAGAGGAGATTCTTCAGGACCGAGGGAAAAAACGACCGTTAGGACGTGTCGGACAGCCGGTTGATCTGGCACACGCAGTCATGTTCTTAGCCAGTGAGAAAGCCGATTATATAGTCGGTGATACTCTCAGGGTGAGCGGCGGTGGAAACTTAATGTAACTGAAAGTTTATTCTCACGACTCAGCCAGGCAAGCTGAGTCGTCGTGAATACTCCATGTGTCGTCATATTATATGTATCAGAGCTCATACCGCCCTCGATTTGAGAATCGTATTGGCTGATAACGAGCAGGGCTCTACAGGCGGGGCAGGCCAAGTGCCTCGGGGTCGTTCCTGATCGGAAATCAAAGATGTGAGTTCCTATGATGACGAGACGCTCTGGGCCTCAAACCACTTCACTTGACCCAGAGGCCGTACGCTTATGACGCACGTCACCCGGGCGAATACAGTTTCGACGTTCATTAGCCACCTTCACCGAAGCAACGGCCGGCAGTTGCGAGAAAATGCGACATCTCTCAACATCAACGGCAAGTGGGACGGGTGTTGTTGAGCGGGGATGAGGTGGAACCGTCGACCCTCACGGGCGCACCGGACGTTCGGGACGAGACGTCCGACTGTGGAAGCAAGAGATCAAGAAGAACAAAATTGCCTGCGATAGCACGGCCGCATTTAATTTGTGCGGTCAAGATAATAAAACCGTAGGGCTTGTCCTCGGGGGATTTCACGATACTTCCTGCTAGTGCCGTTAGGAGTGTGTTCGCCACCGTCTCGCACTTGTCACGGTAGTTCGCTTGTGTAAGCGACCACAGGCTGGGTGGCCCGCCGAACTCTCGCCGTTTTCCTGAGAATAATTAAGATGTCACGACATGCGCTTGTTCATGTTCGGGGATCCCAGCTATCATCCGATTGACGATATCGTCCCGCTGCACATTTTCTTTTTCGATGACGCCAGCACTCTGTCCCTGATGAAGCACGTGGATTCGATCCGAGGCCTCACGAACGTAATCAAGATTGTGCGAGATGAGTATGATTGATATGCCACCCTGTTTCATCTTCTGGATCAGATGAAGAACCCGCTCAGCTCCCTCAACAGAAAGCGCACTCGTGGGTTCGTCCAGAATCACAATTTCCGGATCAGATAGTAAAGTACGTGAAATGCTGACGAGTTGTCGTTCGCCACCCGAGAGATTAGCTACTTCAGCATCAACGCTGACGTCGATGTCAAGATCTTGTAGCAACTCCCTTGCTCGAACACGCATTTTGGTTTTGTTCAAGATTCCAAACAAGCTATCTGGGCCATGCATCCTCTCTCGGCCCAGAAAGATATTCTGTGCGACGGTGAGATTACCAGCCACAGCGAGATCCTGAAATGTTGTTTCGATTCCCAGTTGCTTGGCCTCGCGAGGACTGTTCAGAGATACCTCTGATCCGTTGATCAGAATCTGGCCCTCATCCGGTTGATGAGCACCGGCTATGCACTTGATCAGCGTGGATTTCCCAGCACCATTGTCACCGGCGACAGCCATTATTTCATTTCGACGAAGATGAAAATCAACATCGTCAAGCGCAACGACTTCCCCAAATCGCTTCGAAACACCGTGCATCTGAATGATATTTGTCGTATCAGGCGGTTCTCTTTCGGCCATTATTTTAAATATTCAATGATGTGATTAAAATCATTCGAGACTGAGCCACCTGTTTGGTATGATCCCAATTTGATTGGAAACAGAACGTTCACTTTCATTCTTCGAAGTTATAATACGACGGTAGGTTCATACCCATTTTATGTTACAATCGGTGGCGAATATTGACTCATTGAAAAAGCGACTTACTTTTCGACAACTCTCCCAGTATGGTCCGGTAATTGGACTGATTGGATTATACGTTGGATTTAGCTTTCTTAATGATCGATTCTTCACTCTCTCAAATCAGGTTAATATACTCCAGCAAATCTCTATTATCGGTATCTTAGCAATTGGAGTGACATTTCCTATTCTGTGTGCTGAAATAGATTTGAGTATCGCACAGGTCATGGAAGTGACAGGTGTTACCATCGCCACACTTGCAGTCGGTGCACGCCTATTTGAAGGCTTTGCAGTTCCACCCTTCGTTGCTATCATCATTGGGCTTTCATTTGGTGCTGTATTTGGGTCGCTCTCCGGTTACGTGACAGCCCGGTTTGGCGTGCCATCGTTCATGACCACCTTGGCTATATTATTTCTAGCAGACGGGCTCGGACTGATTATTTCCGGTAATCGACCAATCATTGGTCTCCCATCAACTATTACTGATGTTGGAGGGTCAAATATATATGGCGTCCCAAGTATCATTTTGGTTTTCTTTCTACTTCTTGTGCTGTCGCAGCTAGTGTTATCATACACGAAGTTTGGATTATATATATATGCAATTGGTGGTGACCGCCAGGCGGCCGAGCGTATGGGTATCAATGCGACCCGTGTGCGATTAGCGACAATCGTTATTTCAGGGGTATTTGCTGCTGTGGCTGGACTAGTGTCTCTTGGAAGATTGGGGAGTGCTGTACCAACGATGGGCGCTGGGCTGTTGTTACCGCCAATTGCGGCTGTTATCTTGGGGGGAGCAGATTTATTTGGCGGTTCTGGGAATATGCTCGGGACTCTCATTGGCGTACTTATCTTAGGGGTATTGCAGAATGGACTGAATTTGATTGGTATCAGTCCTGCTGGCCAACTCGTTGCACAAGGAATTGTACTGATGATAGCCGTCTTAGCTAATGTCGTCGGGCGGGGTTCCTAAATTCGCTGCACTCATCACTACCGGTCTGTTCGTCGTATGACGAGCATCATTGTCATATCGATTAATAATAATGAGACAATCTCAGAGGGGGTGAACTGCCTTGGGGCTTCTCTGCGGCCCCAGGGCAGTCGCCTCAATTGTCTGTACGTCTAAGCTCAGTGTGTCTCGACAGTGGCGCCGCCACGTGTTTGTTATGACAAGAAAACAGTATATCGATCATACAATAGCTACAAATCATATCGATATACATTTTACACCGTAATTCATTATCTTCTCAGGTATGTCAAAAAGTGTGCATCGTCGTCGATTTTTACAGGCAAGCGCTATCTCAGGCGCTACGCTACTCGCAGGATGTAGCGGACAGTCTAGAGATGGGACAGAGTCGCAACAAGAATCAGAGTCGGAGAATGAAACCGAGACCTCAAGCCCGAGCATGGATGAGAGCGCCCTGCCAACCGCGGCATTGTCGATTCCGTCACTGGAATTCACGTTTTTTGCACGGATGGAAAACGCATTTAATCAGGCTATCAGCGATGGACTCATTGCAGAGGAATCGACATTCTATGATTCGGGCAACAGCCAGTCGGCACAGATATCTGATGTAGAAACAGCCGTGTCGAATGATGTAGACTTTCTGATGATCTCAGCAATCACAGCAGAAGGGGTCATAAACGCAATCGAGGAAGCGAATGCAGCGGAGATTCCTGTGATAGCGATTGATCGGAATGTCGCGGCGGGTAAAACCGTGACATATGTGGCCTCAGATAATGTTCGCCTTGGAGAGCGCTCCACCGAATTATGTCTTGAGTTTATGCAACAGCAATCTGATGCAGAATCGTATAATATTCTTCAACTCGAGGGAACTCCCGGAGCAAGTGTGACAAATGATCGAGGCCAAGGGTTTCAAAATGTCGTCAACGATTCAGACAACCTCACTCGCCTCGCGAGTCAAACAGGAGAATTTTCCACGCAGCAGGGGCTGAGCGTGATGGAGGATTTCATTACACAGTACGGTAATGAAATTGATGGTGTTTTTTGCCAGAATGACTTGATGGGTCTCGGTGTGCACCAAGCTTTACAGAATAGCAATCTTGATGTGCCAGTGACTGGGATCGACGGAACTGAAGCATGGGTCAATCGATTTAGTGAGAATGAATTTTACGGGACAATCGCACAGTTACCTGAAAAAATGGTAACAGAATCAATCTCACAAGCAAAGGCTCACATGGCAGGCGAAGATGTTGATGACACAATCCCAATTGAGGGACTCAGAGTAACACAGGAAAATGGCAGTGACTATCTTGACCAGTATTTCTAAATTGACTGGTTTTAGATTACTGGAGCCTGCAGCCGAAACCCCCCCGTAGTCGCTTCATCCGGGAGAAAGAAATGACAGTTCATATATTAGTTACGTAATCTATTCCGAAGTGCGAAGTTTGGAGTGATCCCATACGTTTAGACATCGTTTGGCAACCAACACGAAACAAACATCAGCTGGTTGCATCGAGTGAGATATTACGTCTCGAGTCTTTGCTGCTCACCGATATCCGCGGATTCGTAGGCCGTCTTGATAATGCGTATATCTGTGAGGCCATGCTCTCCATCTGCGTATGGCTCAGTTCCAGTCAACAAGCAGTGTGCGAAGTATTCGAATTCCTCTTCCATCTGGTCAATCTGCTCAAACTCTACCTCAATGGTTCCTTCACCGTGATCAATGTGGAGTCTCCGGTCGTCCCATGGGAAGAACGCGGGCTCAACCCGAACCTGTCCATCGGTCCCAGTAACACGAATATGACTTGCTACATGTGCGTTTTGACTCGCTGAGCACAGGCCAAAGACACCATTCTCAAACTCCAGTTGAAAGGAAATATGCTCGTCTGGGACGTCATCAAATGGTTGACTCTCAGCTGCAGCCATCGCAGAGACACGCACTGGATCACTCCCAAGTAGATATCGTGCGGTATTGATCGAATAGATGCCGATATCCATTGCTGCACTCCCACCAGAGAGTTCCCAGTCAAGTCGCCACTGGTCAGGATCTGGTATCAGTTCCATTATCGGTTGGGTCATATTTCCATGGACGAAGACAGGTTCGCCGATATATCCAGCGTCGATCAACTCTTTCGCTCGACGAATTGCGGGCTCAGTATGCATTCGATACGCGATCATGAGTGTGGTCTGTGACTGTTCGCATATAGAGACCATCTCCTCGGCACGTTCAATTGTCGCCTCCATCGGCTTCTCACACAGCACAGCTTTGTTTAGCTCTGCGGCTGTTTCGACGAAAGGGAGATGTTTGGCATTCGGTGTGACGATATACACCGCATCGTAGGCGTCACTCCGCGCTCCCTGGTGAAATTCCTCGTACGTGATTGCATGTTTGATACTATCGACACCCTGTGCAACAGAATCTGCCTTCGTTGTGTCGCTGGTTACCAATGTTGTCGTCTCTGCTAACGATGACGACTGGACAGCCGGGATTGCTTGCTCACGCGTCCACCAGCCAATCCCAATCATAGCGAATCGGACTGGGTCGTCGGTCTCCTCAACATGCTGCCAGTCACGATTTGTCACATCAGTTGTAATCGATTCTAAGTCCATACTACTCCTCACGGGTACTGATAAATATAATCCCGGATGCAGTGAAAGAGACACCGGGTCTGGGTTTGCCTTCCCACCGACAGTCAGAATTGACCGGTTTTAATCAGTGAGGATAATGGCTGGTTTTCGCCAGGCTGTCTCTCACTCACCTGACTCAGTCTGTCGACGTCGGGCTCTCTACAGGTGGAGCAGGCCGAGTGCCTCGAGATTGCCCGGAAATGGAAGATGTTCGCGATGACGCGACGCTCCACGTCTTGAACCACTTTCTTTTTCAAGGAGAGAATCCCGCCGTTTACGGCGGGCGTCCGACACCGCCTCCACGAACGCCGGTGGCCGGCCTGGAACCCAAACGCTGAGTACGTGCCCTGACGTGGATGCTACCACGGGTTCCGCCGTCTCCCAGGCGAGGGGAGACGGGCCGCCACCCATGCGGTGCTCCGCAAGCCCGGTTGATGGCCTTCGGCCGACAAGGTGTGACCGGAGCGGAGCGGAGCGGAGCGGAGCCGGGACGGAACCGCGAGGTTCGACCGCTTGGGTGAGAGTCACGTCGAGAAACCGCGTGACGATGACACGCTTGCGGATGGGAGCACGTGTGGCGGTGCCACAGGACGCTCCCGGCCGAGGGACCCGCCCACGCCGGGAGAGACGGAACCGAACCGGAGCGACCGGGTTCCCTGCTGTGGAAGGGAAGCCCCGCCGTTTACGACGGGCGAGGACGTCACAAGGATACGATCGCAGATACGCTCAGTGCTCATTATCACGACAATGGCTGATCTCGATCTGTGTAACAGCTATTTGAACGGATATATCAGGCTGAAAGGATGAAATGCATTACTTTCGTTTTGCTTTGTTCCGTTCAACAGTCTCGCCGCAATCGTGTCTGTGTAATGAGTGTGGAGAAATATAACTCAGCGGATTGAGTCATGAAGGAGCGAGTTAGGGTCGCTCCCATCAATCGAGCTGGTGAGTTTTTGTTGAGTTTCAAGTCCTGCCTGGTACCGTGAAATGATCTCTGATTGATGCCGAGGACATGCCGGGATTGCCACCATCCCATCACCGATCTGAATCACTGGATGTCCAGGTTCGTATGGGGCTAACTGGCACCCAGGACATGAAATTCCTCCAGCAGGATAGTACTCAAGTCGTTCGGCAGAATCACTTGTCGTTAATCCACAAATGGAACTGAACTGGTCACCATGGGTATCACAGCTGATCATCGGTATTGTGAGATTATCGATTATAAAGAATGAGATGCTCTCTCGCTGTGCAGATTCTAAAGCTTCTCGACATTCATCACAGCCGATATTCGCCTGTGCGAGAAACTCGCCTTCCTGTGCCGACGGTGTCTCTGCGGGGCGCATATATTATATAATGTGGCCTACAGAGGTATATATGACATCATTAGCCGTTGCCCCGTCGTCAAGCCCTGTTCCCCTTGAGCTACCTACCAGTATGTACCAGCTGAAGCTAAATGGTTGTTTTGACGACGTCTGAGAGGGCCGAAGTTAACCATTGAGACACGACTCCGGCTGTCGGGCGGTACACTGGCTCCCATCGTGTTGGCTTCATCCCACGGCCCAAGCCGATTGGCTTTCGCCTCGCCACTGCGGTAATCCGATCGTCTCTGTTCTTCGGCTCAAAGCTAGGTATCAAGAGACCTCCCCGTGGCGGGATTAGATATTCGTCCTCAAGCAACTGGTTTGGGTGAGACTATCGCTTGTGAGTGCGAGAGTTGGAACCGGTCCTGGGCGAGTTTAGAGACTCCACTCAACGCAGTTGTAAGCCGGCCATATCGTGCAATGTGGTATCCTGTGACTCGCATTTTTTACAATGACAGCAGCACTACTATCTGTATGCACACTCCTGGTCCCGATGCCGATACTGCATTTCGAACTGGACAAATTATTGCGACAATTATTGGATTATCTGTCGTCGGGCTGCTCTGGTACAGTGGGGCTTTTTCGTTGTATTTCACTATATACGTGTTATTGTTTCTCTTTCCGATCTATTTGATATTATCAGCCGCTGTGTTGAGCGTCTGGTTGGGATATAATACCGATCTGACTCAATTCCAGGCTGAGCTCTCCTGAAGCACCTCGGGGTCAAGTGGTTTGAGAGACGAACTCGGAGTCATCACCGAAAAGTTCGTCTCCCGTACGAGTGGCTTCTCGTTCCCACAGTTTATGTGAGCCTGATTAGGGCGTTCCGCACAGAGATACTCCCAAGGCACTCACACCCTGAACCATCCAATCGTTGAGCCACCCTTGACATCAGGTTGTTTTGAGTCTCGACGGTTGGCTCGGTTGTGGTCAGTGGCTTCACGTTACTCAATACCAGCCATTCTCAGTTCTTATGACTGGAAGTCTATTGAGAGGCGGCACAATTCAATCCAACTTCTTCAACGCCTTGCTCCGCAATCGAGACACACGCTTGCTAGTATGAAAGTCGTATTCGAGCGTTTTGTTGTAAACGGGTCGAGATTTGGTTGTTGTATCGTCCAGGACTCCTGTGTCGCCACTTGTGATGTTGAGTTCGAAGTTGAGCGTTTTGTGGCAATTTCTATCATTCGATACTGGTATTGTGGTCTCAGGAGTTTTACCGCTCAGTATTGTTGGTGTTTGGTAGGCAGACGGGATTCAGCCCCTCAAGTCTGGGGAGACTCCCCGTTGCTCTCTATTGTTTTGTATAGAGAGGGCTCTGACTGCTGGACTTTCCAGGTGGTGACATGATTTAAATATCTCCTCCGACGCAGCTGCTAGGCTCAGACAAGGGAGAATATCAGTTCTCGCGATTCACCTCTGCAATCGTGGCCGCAATCAAGTTTCGCATCCCGCGTCGTAACCGACCGCTCATCGCAGTTGAAGAGAGACCCAATGCCCCAGCCACTTCGCTCAGCGAGACGTCTCTCGGCTCGCTGAAATACCCTCGATTGAATGCTATCTGTAGCGCGGTTCGCTGTTCGTCTGTCAGTCCATACGATTCATCACCACCTGCATCTTCATTTGAGTATATCTCAATGATATCGAGACGAATATTTTCTTTTGCAGCATACTCCCAGATGCTATTCAGCGCTTGCCGCTCTGGTAACAATAGATGAACGAGCCATCCCTCACTTTTTGTCTTTGTGCTCATCAAGAATCCATTCACATCTGTCACCACAGTACTGATGAGTTTCGTCTCAGGAGTATGCTCTATATAATAGATACTAGTCTCGTTAGTCCGGTCAACTAACTCGAACTTATCAACAGTCTCATCAACGTCGAGTAACTGCTCAAGTTCATGTGGGTTGTCATATTCGATGAGGAATGGAAATACAGTTGAACCAGGATCAGTCGTCCCTTGTGTGATGACTTGGATATGGATATCATCCAGCTGTCGAAGTGTTGGAACCAAAGAGAGCTGTTCATGTTCGATATACACTTTTGCGGTGATTGACATGGAATTTAATTTGGACGCTTAATCCGAGTTGCTATAGCATTACAGACACCTATGCTTAATTTTATCTTCCAACGTTCCTGTCAAGACAGTTCTATGCGATGATGGATATGCTCACATACAGTAACATGAGACATTCAGATAGTATCCGCACCCTTACATTCGGAGTCTTGGATACCCTCGAGATGAATGCATATGCTGAAGTGCTGTCTATCTATGAACCAGAGATATTTACATTGCCTGTGATATATTATTAGTATTCAAGGAGCGCATTTCGATGATCATATTCAATTGTATCAATGAGCATGATACCGACTGAGCTAAGAGAATCAGTCCCGGCTTTCGATGATGTTCGATACATGAACACTGGTGCGAGCGGCCCGACACCGCGATCGGTGCTCGAGGCAGGACAGGCTGAACTTGAGAGCCACGAATGGGAGTCAGCAGGTGATGATGGCCCCTATCCACACGCATTCAATCTCTACGATACGGTTCGCGACTCTATTGCTAGCTTTATTCAGACAACTTCAGAAGAGATTGCACTTACACAAAGCACGAGCGATGGAATCAATCGGATTGCCACGGCGATTGAATGGGAGCCTGGCGATGTGATCGTACGAACTGACCTCGAGCATCCAGCAGGAGTCTTACCATGGGAGAGGCTAAAACAAAAAGGGTGTGAAGTCAGGGTAGTTCCGACTGAGAATGGCCGCATACACAGAGATGATTTCACTGACGCCATCCAGGGTGCAAAGCTCGTGTGTCTGAGTGCAATTACGTGGAACTATGGGACTGTGCTTCCGGTTGCGGAGTTATCAGCAGAAGCAGCGGACGCTGGGGCATTTGTTCTTGTTGATGCAGTCCAATGGCCAGGACATCTTCCATTGGATGTCAGTTCTTGGGATGCTCATGCAGTCGCGATGGCCAGTCACAAGTGGATGCTTGGTCTTTGGGGTGCTGGATTTCTCTATATTGATCGGGCAGCCTTGTCGCGCTTAGAGCCTGCACAAATCGGGTATCGCAGCGTTGCTCAAATGTCTTCGGGCGGATATGAACTCCATTCAGGCGCACAGCAATTTGAAGTTGGAACGACAAGCACTGCACCGTATGTCGCTCTCGATTCGGCTGTGACTCTGCTCGAGGATATCGGTCTGCCAGCGATTGAGTCGCACATACTGAGTCTCGCCGAATTATTGACCGATTCAATTGACGCTGAACGTATCTACAGCCCACGAGACCCAGAGACTGGCTTAGTTACTATCCAGGTTGAGAATCCAGATACGACAATTGAACGGTGTAAAGACGAGTACAACTTAGTGCTCCGAACTTTGCCAGAGCCTTCCGATGCGATTAGAGCCTCGATACACGCATACAATACGAGAGAAGATGTTGAGATATTGGTCGAGGCACTTGACCGTATAGCCAAGTGAACTCTCTCAGCCCACTCGCCCCTGATAGTCGATTATTGACAGGGGGACTGAGTCGGCACCAGCTGAATACGCGTGTATACCGGAGACAAATCGATTAGAAGCATCCGCTGAGAGTCGTTTTGATGAACAGAGATAGAAAGCAGCTTAACTGGCTTGGGTCGTCCGGGAGTCGGGGATTTCTAACATGAAGAGAATCGAATATCCTCAACCGATTTTACTTGACCTCAGATCAGTTCACGAAAGGATTTCAGAGAGGAGCTTGCGTTGCGCTACAGCAATGTGTTCGGTGAACGTTGATAAGCCAATATCCAACTCTCCAGCCACCATCGTCGCGTTTGCGTCTCTTGGATAACTGAAGTATCCCATGTTGTATGCTGTCCGTAGTACCTCTCTCTGTCTTTCGGTGAGTGCACCTCGATCGACCAATGTGCGGTCTTGCTTCTTTCCACCTTCCTTTGCATTAGCGTGCACTAAGTATCGGAGTTCGACTCGATCAGCGACCTCGTCAAGTCGTGACACAATGTCGCGTAGTTTTTCAACGTTTTCAAGATGCAATGTCAGATAAAGTGTTCCAGAATTGACTCGCACGTCCGCAACTGGAGAGCCGGCTGACTCCACTACATCACAGGCGCATCGAGTTGTTTCGTCTCGGTCGAATCGATACACCGTTTCGTTCCCAACATCAACGAGCGGCTCGATTGCAAATGACGACTGTGGGAGAGATGGTGTGGTCTCCTTGCCAGCACGAAACTCTTCGACGATATTCCCATCCGGGCCTGCCTGTGCCCAAGAGATATCTGAGATATCTCCGCAGCCGGATGTAGAGAGTGTTGCCACTGGACAGTTATCTGGGTCATGCACAGCTAACTCGGTTCGAACACCATCTACCATCATTCGCATATCGCGCTGGCAGAATAAAAATGCTTAATTTTCACCCAGACGGCTGTCTCCGACTTGCTCCTGGGAGTATTCTACGGACCGATAGCGTGAGAGACACACCTCTGACACAGAAATCCTCGCTGCCGAACACCACGGCAGCACTGTACTTGTCTCAGCCAGTCGCTGAACTCGCCTGATCTTAGCTAGCACTGAGTGAGAGTCACTACACAAACTCAAATGAAATCCCGACTGTTGGTTTCAACCTATTCGGTCTGCCCTGCCTGTAGATAGAAACTCATGTGAGACTCTGTTCGCCTAAGAGAACCCGCATCATCAGGGTGTGTGAGTAACCACATTTTCGAACATAACCGCAAACATGAGTACAGTACATGCGCGCAACTTATTTGATATTACCACAGTTGCACTCACGACCTCCCGAGCAAGCATCGTGGGACTCATCATTATCTTCTTGGGAATACGGCTATTGAATATCTCAATTCCACTGGAAACACAAGCGGCGATATATCTCGTTGGAATGGTTGCACTCAATCTCCCGCACGGTGGGTATGAACACTTCATGAATCTTCGTCGCCGTGCCATGAAATTTCGTGGGAAGTATATACTTGGTTATCTTCTCATGGCTGGTGGCTTCATCGGCCTATTTTTACTCGCCCCAATAGTTGGTCTAGCTCTTTCCATCGGCATTGCTGTTGCGAAGGGCGGTGGTGGTGATATATACGTGCTGAAATCGACAACTGGCGCAGAGCACATCAAATCCACGATACAGATGTATCTGGCTGTTGGAGCCCGAGGAGGTGCTGTCATGGCCGTCCCAATAGTTGCTTTCCCAGAGAGCTTTCACCGCTTTTCTGAGTTGATGGTGAGCATGATTCATCCCGAAGGGATTGGTGCCATTGGGTCGTATTTCAGCATTACCGGACCGCTCATCGGTATCGGATATGGACTGGTCTTCATTGGACATGTGTGGCTCGGCTTTCGTAATCGCGAGGGGACTGGCTCGTGGGAGATCGATGTGGCAGAGACAATATTACTGGTCGTGTACTTCGCCATTGTCCCGGTCGTCATCGCAGTCGGGTTGTATTTTCCGCTGTGGTATTCAGCCCGTCAAATTGCTCGTGAATTATCAGTCGATAAATCACCTACTACTCAAACGGACATACTCGGTTGTCCAGAGACAGACCCCACCTCTGTCGCGCTGCGTGCATGGTTCGTATTAATCGCTGGGGCACTCGCCACGGCATCTGTCGTTGTTGTATTCTGGTTTGCCATTCCGAATCCGCTTCCGAGTGGGTCAGTGCAACTTAGCGGAGTCGCGTTCTGGAGTGTGTTTATCAGCGTGATTGCACTTCCGCATGTGGCAATCGGTGGTATACTAGACAGACAGCGTGGGATCTGGTATGTCCCTTGATGTGATCTACCAGTCTATCTTCGTGATGTCCTCAGGGAGCACTATCTTGTATGATGAACATAACTACTCCTTCTGAGGTGCTGTTGAACAGCAAGCACATGTTTCAGGAACATCCGCTTTGATTCGTGAGTCGGGCTGGAAAGTTCGACTACGACTCCTCGCGTGGTACAAAATCTATTGGAGCGTTCTGCAACCTGGTCGTAGGGCTCACTTCTGGATACCACTTCAACTCACTCCAGACCAGCAAGGATTGTAGGATGACATACTCGATGACGAATCGACTCCCGCGAACTTCGCTTGCAGAAACACCGAAAAACGTGGACGCTTCATGTCACCGTCGAATACGAGATCGAAGACACGTCTGAATTACCCGACAACCCGAATCGGGTTGGATTTGATATTGAAGGGGCCGATGTTAGTCACGGGCTGTGCCCCCCGGTATGACACCCCTATCAAACCCCTATGACTCAACGGAAAGGAAGCCAAGCGACTCCGCACGGAGACGACATTTGTTTTATTGCACATGATGTAGACCTGAAGAGAGCCTGTCAGTGAAACAGATAGGCGATGACGCGGGACAGGTGCAGTCGCGATACCGCACGACTCAGTGTGAGCAGAGCGTCCCAGCGTCGATAACACTCACACTGTGTTGGGAGTCGAAAGCGAACTACTACTCACTGACATTCTCTTTGTGTAGAGTGCCCCTCACGACGGAGAGGATATCACACGACGGCTATGGCTACGGCCACAGTCACGGGCAAATAAAACCGCCCTCACTGCCTGAATGTGGCGGCTCTTACATCTCCCGTCGCCCAAGTCAGTTACGTGCCTTCATTGGGTTGAGCCGACTAAATCTTGATGAGCGGTCCGAATCCACGTCATTTTTGATCGCCTGCGTTACGTGCTCTGCACTAATAAGACACATAGGCATCCCAATTCCTGGGTTGGTGAATGATCCAACATAGTACAGACTTGGAACTGCCGTTGATCGGTGATCCGGTCTAAATGGCCCTGTCTGTCGAAGTGTGTGTGCGAGCCCCAGTGCTGTACCATCAGGGTATCCCATCGCTGCAAACTCGCTGATGCATGCTTCTTCTTGGAAAACGATTCGGCCACGTAAGTCGACACCAGTGTATGCTGCGATATCATCAAATACTCTCGATCGGAACTGCTGACGCTGAGCCTCATTATCGGGAAGCCCTGGTGCGATAGGAACAAGAATAACGAGAGTTGAATAGCCGTCTGGGGCGACAGTGTCGTCAGTTGCTGTTGGGACGTTAAGATAATACGATGGATTCTCTGGCCATTGCTTCTCATCGAATATTGAATTAAAATGCGGTTCCCAGTCTGTCGGTAACACGAGTGAATGATGATCTAGTGTTTCTATTTCACCCTCGACACCAAGATAGAGTAAAAACGCAGAGGGGGCATATGTACGATTCTCCCAGTACGATTCGCGATGATCTCGAACGCCCGTGGCCAGTAATTCACGCTCAGTATATGCCGGTGGGGCGGCACTTACACCACGATCAAATTGGGGTGTTCCTTTCTCTGTTTCAAATTGAATCCCGTTTGACACTGTCTGAATCGATTGAACACCTGTTGCTGTACGGATAGTGACTCCCTGATTATGAGCCAAACGCACCAGTCCATTTACGACACTCGCAATACCACCCTCTGGATAGTAGACGCCCATATTATAATCGACGTGACTCATGAGCGAGTACAGCGCAGGCGTGTTGTATGGTGACCCACCAAGAAAAACGAGTGTATACTGTAAGAGCTGCTGTAGTTTCGTCGACTCGAAATACCCAGAGACGTGCTCGTCCATTGATCCAAGCAATGTCACTCCGCGAGCTGTCTTCAACAGACTGGGGTCAATCCAATGACGAAGGCGTGGACGGTGTTCGTAAACGAACTCTTCCATGCCGATATGATACGCTTCCTTGGCCTCCTCAAGATATGTTTCAAGTTTCTCGCCGGCACCCGCCTCATATGATTCAAACAACGCTCGCTGCCCTGCTCGGTCTGCAGGGACAATGGCAGTATCGCCATCTTTCCAAAAGACCTGATAATTCGGATCCAACTGTCTGAGTGAATAATACTGCTCAGGCGTTTCATCAAAGTGGGCGAAAAACCGCTCAAAGACATCAGGCATTAGATACCACGAGGGGCCAGCGTCAAACTGGAATCCATCTTGCGAGATCTGGGTTGCGACACCACCCAGTTGCTCTTGTTGTTCATACAGCGTCACGTCAGCACCAGCGTTAGCGAGCAGTGACGCGGTAGCGAGTCCACTGATTCCACCACCGATAATACCGATTGATTCAGTCTCAAGTGTCGTGGCTGTCATTTTTGCGATTCCGATATGTGAGATAATGTGATATGAGATAGTTTCCGTATACAGTCCCCAATCATGTGCATTAGATAATATGTCAAAACAACGGGTAACGGAATCGCCGTGATACTGCGGGCATTCAGACAGGAATTAAAAAAACCGAAGTTTGTATGTGGCATGCAGGACGAGTAGAGACTGTGAAAGAAGCACTATTCATTGTCAGTCAGGAAGGATACTGGGGGGAGGAGTGTATCGAACCATTGAGAATCCTCACAGACGCAGGCCTCAACATCACCGTTTCGACTCCTACTGGGGGACCGCCCGTTATTGACGACCGTTCGATTGATCCCTCAGAAGTCGGACAGTCTTTAGCAGATCGTGTGTGTGAAATTCATGAGTCGGACGAGCGGCTCCAAAATCCGACTTCCCTTGCGCAAATTGACGCTGCTGACTATGATGTGGTTGTGTACCCGGGTGGACATGGCACAGAGTATGATATTACCCATGATAGACATGCACGCAAGATCCTCCGTGAGACGGTCAACGGCGATTATGGAAAAGCTATGATTCTGTGTCATGCGGTCGGGATCCTCGGATTCACGCGTGACGCCACTGGTGACTTCCTCGTGAATGGTCGATCGGTAACTGGCTTTCCAAATGCATGGGAAGAAGGAATTGTCGACGAAGATGACCGCATGCCAGATGGGAGAAAACTCCCATACTGGGTTGAAGATGAGGTGCGCGCTGCCGGCGCCGACTGGGATGCTGAACTTGACCAGGAAACGAGTGTCCGTATAGATGGAGACCTCATAACTGGTCGTGGTCCTGCCTCAAGTGGTGCAGCCGCGAAAACACTCGTTGACTCACTGAAGAGATAGCGCGACACACTGAAATCAGGCTTCAGATAGCTCATGGAGAAATTTAATCGGCGACAGGTGCTTCAGGCCATTGGCACAGTAGTTGCAGGCGGAGTCGCAGGATGTAATGCCCGTCCAGGCCAGCCCAATAGCTCAGACAGTGAGACCACTCGTGTTGGTAGTACCAGCACAACACCGGTACCGAATCCCAGTGAAGCTGGCAGTGTCTACACAGATGTGTATAATTCGACCGCAGATTCCGTTGTTTTTATCCGGGTCTCACAGGGGCAGGGGACGGGATTCGTCTATGATTCGAACCATGTGATTACGAATGCGCACGTGGTGAGACAGGAGCGAACTGTCTCTCTTCGATTCAAAGCCGGTGAATGGACTGATGGAACGGTTATTGGTATCGACCCTCACTCCGACTTAGCGGTCATTCAAGTCCAGAAAATCCCATCAGAGGCGACCGGTTTATCATTTATTGATGGGTCTGCCACGATTGGACAGGAAGTTGTTGTGATAGGCAATCCGTTCAATTTGAATGGGACAGTCACGACCGGTATTATTAGTGGCATTGACCGCTCAATTCCTGCACCGACGGGGTTTCGTATCCCAGATGCTATTCAGACTGATGCAGCAGTAAACCCGGGGAATAGTGGAGGCCCAATAATGTCCCTCAGCGGCAATGTCGTTGGGGTCATAAATTCAGGCGGGGCAGAGAATATTGCATTTGGTATTTCAGCAGCACTCACGTCTCGTGTCGTCCCAGCTTTAATCCAGTCGGGAGATTACAATCACTCATACATTGGCGTTGAATTTGAACCGGTTGATCCAGCCATTGCAGATGCGAATGATATCGAAGATCCGCGAGGGCTCATTATCGTTGAAACGCGCTCAGACACCCCGGCGAGTGGGACCCTGCAATCGAGCGCAACTGAACTCTTTGTTGAGGGCCGGGAAGTTCCAGTTGGCGGCGATATTATCATTGCTGTTGACGGCCACCCGGTCAATACGGCAGAGGACTTAGGCAGTTACCTTGCCTTACAGACATCGCCTGGAGATACAATTCAAGTAACAGTCATCAGAGATAGAAAGCGACGACAGCTGTCCTTACAACTGATCTCACGCCCGTAAATGGGAATATAGATAATTTATGCCACAATGTCACGACCACTGTTAGTCTACGACGGGCAGAGAGACATCTTTCGACGAGTGGCGGATGGTGTCACGTCCTTGATAGGCGATGTCCAGCCCATTCCGTGGGAATCTGCACGGGTACAGCAGTTTTTAGACGCCCAATTTGACGAGAAGGCATTTGTTTTTATGATTGTCGAAGATGAATATGTCCATGTCGGTGATCGGGCAGTTCAGCGGCTAGGGGAGCTATCTGAGCTATCAGCAGGGCTGATTAATACTCTCAGCTTGATATATCCATCAGTAGCTGGCCCTTTCGGGTTGATTGTTCACGGGAACAAGCCGAGCGATATACATGGATCATTTGAGTTGCACCCAACAGCTCAAGAGATCATTGCTCCACTTCGAAGTCCAACGGAAATTCCGCTCACGACAAAACACGGCGAGAGCACCGATACATGAGTGTCGGTTCCTGATGAGAGAGCTATTTGTCTCGCATACAACTACATTGACATTTCCCTCCACGTTCATGCGGAGAAATTCAGAGGGAGTTTCAGATTTGTCGTCCAATTGCCGGGCTCCCACATCGTATAGGTACAGGTAGTCTCACAGTATCAGTGTCGTCGACCGCTCGCGATGCCAAGCCACCGTTACTCCTCACCCGTGTATGGCGTCCTACTAGCAAAAACACCAGTGGGACGCGAGCGTTAGCAGGCATCAGCAGAGTCGGCGGTATCGTGTTGCCCGTTTTGGGCAGTCAGTACAGACACACACGTTTAGAATGTGCATTCACCGACTGGTCTTTCAGATATTGCCTCGTTAGGTAGACAGACAGGCCGCCTCCACAGAGTAGGACGGCCCGGAATCTGTTCCGACCGATTCCTCTGTTAGTTTCAGGTGGCCTGTCAATTAAACATCAGCATGGAAGAATTAAACCAGATGTTTGAACAGTGGTGTGTTTCTTCGGGCGACAACGTATATCTACGCCGCGCTGTAGACGGCGTAAGATGGCATCTGCTCAGTCTACAAATATCTCAGCTGCATACTGATTCAATCGAAGTGATCGTTTCGAAGACTTCGAACTCTCTCCATCTGGGGGATACTTTGTTGTGCACCAACGTCAGTGGTTGAGAGCGAAGCTGCGCATACAGCAATCCTCAGTGCTTCGTGAAAATCACGTCCCTCAGCCAATTGACTACACAGAAATCCATTTAAGATATCACCTGCACCGGTCGTCTCAACAGTTTCGACAGCAGGCGGCGATAGCACTCCCGTCTGTTCTCCCTCAATGGTGACTGGTCCCCCACCATGTTTGTGTATAATTGTCCCAGAAAATGCATCGAGGTGTTCAGATAGGGACGCATACTCATGCTCATTCGGTGTGATATATGAGATCACATCGTGATCTAATAACTTTTCAGTACCCTGGGGAGGTGCTGGGTCAAGAATGACCGTCGGCGGGGTTCGTTCATTTGCCAGTCTTTTGAGAAGAAAATGAACTGGTTCAATCGGAATCTCATTTTGCAGTAGAAGATAGTCCGCAGTCGTAATAGTTCTATAACAGTCGTCAATGTACTGTCGTCCAACCTGATTGTTTGCTCCCGGCACAACGATGATACGGTTTGACCCGTCAGGTTCAACATAGATATATGCAACTCCAGTTGGTGCAGTGACCTGCTGTATCGCATCGGTATCGACTCCTTTCGATTGAAGATGTTTCAACAGGTCATACGAATTCTCATCTCTCCCAACCATCCCAAGCAATTGAGTTCTGGACTCTCCCATCGCAGCTGCAACGGCTTGATTTGCTCCTTTCCCTCCATAGTACTGTTCCTCAATATTCTCATCAAGCTGTGGCTGTGTTTTTCCAATGGTAACTGTCTCTCCTCGAGACGGAAACCAGGGGTAGGTTTGGCTCAGCTGTGTGACTCTATCCACAGTGACCGACTTTTTCAGATCAATATTGATGCTACCCAGAGTGATAATTTTCGTCATTATCTTACCTCATATTGCCCCACAATCTGTGTGACTGACCAAACAGTAATAATGTGGTCAGATTCTGACGCGATACCTTTGCGGTGACATTACCGAATAGAAGCCAGCGAATATCTGGCCGGGGATGTATTCTTTTCACAACTATCTCTCTATTACACAGGGCTGTTCGGACAAAGGTACGTTTGTCGCTCATGAATCGCTACTTGCCAAGGTGGCAAATACAACGAGGCATAACCTCAGCCCAGAGTAGTTTGAGTGTAAAAGGTGATATATGATCGGTATCGCGGCATGAAAGAAACCGACGTTAATAATCTAATCAGCGTCTGACATCCTCCCACGACTGAACTCGTGGATTTCTACAATCACAGACCACGCCCACGACGGGGTGGTTCTCCACTCGTCAGAGACGGTGGGATTGTGGACCGTGCCAGTTCGGCCAACCGAGGTGGCGGGCTTCATCTCCCGCCACGGTGGCGTGCGTCTCCTTCCCTCACACTCGGGAGCATAACCAACGGGACGAACCGTGGGAGTTGTTCCGGCTGTTGTCGGATTCATCCCACGGCTGAAGCTGTGGGCTTTCTCCTCAAAACGCTGTAATGATGGTTCGAGAGACATGGATAGTCGACTTCGACGGCTGATTTCCGGACTGTTAAACTCCTGTAGTGAGTGTTCAGGATATGTGCTCAGAGAGGCGATATGAGTAACAATACGATTCGAGTCGGCGTAGACGTTGGTGGCACATTTACCGATGTCGTGTTGTGGGACGGGAACAAATTCACACAAACGAAGGTAGCAACGACAGAGAACCAGGCTGATGGGGTGGTGGCTGGAATTGAGAAAATATGTAATCTGACAGGCTCTGAGCCTTCACATATCGATAGTTTTGTACATGGAATGACGGTGCCGGTCAATGCGCTGCTTGAGCGGACTGGAGCCAAGACGGCGTTGATCACCACAGCTGGATTTCGGGACATTCTCAAGATAGGGCGACAAGACAGACCAAATTTGTATGATCCAACTGCCTCACGTGTTGCGCCTCTCGTCCCACGGGACCGTCGATTTGCTCTCTCAGAGCGAGTTGGCCCGGATGGATTGAAAGAGACTGTGTCAGCTGAGGAAATGCAACAGATAACGCAGGAAATCACACAGAAGCAGATCGATAGCGTCGCCGTATGTTTCTTGTTCTCATATCAGGATGCAACAAACGAGCAAAAGGTCAAAAACTATCTGAAGAACACGCTCTCGATCCCAGTGAAGATTTCAAGTGAAGTACTCCCCGAGATTCGTGAATACGAACGAACAGCTGCGACGGTTATCGATGCGTATCTCACGCCTGTGATGAATTCATATCTTGAGACACTCGCCCAACAGTGTCGTGAACGGGGCATTCCAGAACCACATATCATGAAATCAGATGGTGGAGTCGCACGTCTTGAGAGTGCACAATCTCGACCTATTACAACCATCATGTCAGGGCCAGCAGCGGGAGTTGTCGGAGCGCGATCGACTGCAAAGTCAGAAAGTGATAGTATAGCTACGAAGAGCTTTATTTCGCTTGACATGGGGGGAACTTCAACTGATGTGAGTTATCTCGATCGTGGTGAGATTACACGAACCACAGATGCAACAGTTGGAGAGCAGCCAGTGGCCATATCTGTTGTCGACATAGAGACTGTTGGGGCAGGTGGTGGGTCAGTTGCCTGGGTCGATTCAGGTGGTGCACTTCGTGTCGGCCCAGACTCCGCTGGTGCCGTGCCAGGCCCAGCATGTTATGATCGCGGGGGAACCGATGCAACTGTGACCGATGCAGCACTGCTCAAGGGATTCTTAGCTGATAATGCAACCCTCGGGAATGAGGTACAACTCAATCGGAGTAAGGCATATTCAGCACTACAGACAGTCGCAGAGGAATCCGACCTGTCAGATCCTCATACGGCCGCAGAGGGAATATTTGAAGTCGCAACACAGCGCATGGGGAGAGCAATTCGAAGTGTGACCGTCGAGCGAGGGTTTGACCCTCGAGAGTGCGGACTCGTTGCATACGGTGGTGCTGGCCCGATGGTGGCGACACAACTCGCGTCACAGCTCGACATCAACACTGTCATTATCCCGCCGTTAGGTGGGGTATTATCTGCATATGGACTTGTGAGCGCAAATGAGCGGTATACGTCTTCACAGACGTATCAGGCCTCCCTCGAATCAGCCAGTGATACCGAAATCGAGTCACTATATGCACAGTTAGAGGACAGTGTGAGCGATGAGTTCGATGAAAAACAGATCAGCTCACTGTCTCGGACCGCGGAGTTACGTTATGAGGGCCAAAGTCACGAGATATCAGTCGCTGTTGAGACACCATTCGACAGTAGGAAAATGATTGCTAAGTTTCATACAGCGTATGCAGATCAATATGGATACCAAATGGATGATACCGTCGAAATTGTCACCCTTCGTGTTGCAGCGGTACAAGATCGTGACATTCCACCGGCATCAGTAGGCGTCGCAGAGTCGACTCAACCAGTCGACTATCGTGATGTGCTCTTTGCCTCCTCAGGTGGAAAGCGTGAAACACCAATCTATCGGCGAAGTTCGGTATCTGTCAACGACTACATAGATGGACCAGCAGTTATCGAAGAAAGCGAGCATACGATTATTGTACCGCCCAGGTGGACCGCTGATATGATGAATAATGGAACAATACAAATCAGATCTTCAACATAATGAGTGAGTTAGATGCAATCACTTTAGAGGTCATAAAAAATCAGCTTGAGGAGGTTGCCGAAGAGATGGGCGAAGTGCTGATCCGTGGAGCTTACTCGGCGAATATTAAAGAGCGTGAAGACTGTTCAACGGCTCTCTTCGATCACCACGGACGACAAATCGCGCAGGCAGAGCACATCCCAGTCCATCTCGGGGCGATGCCTGATGCAGTTGCTGCTGTGCGCGAGCGGGAACCTGACCCAGGTGAGATTTGGATGCTGAATGATCCATTTATTGGGGGGACACACCTACCGGACATTACACTTGTCTCGCCGGTCGGTGTCCCAAATGGATCAGAGTGCACGCTTGATGATATCCTCGGCTATGTCGTCTCAAGAGCACACTATGCGGATGTCGGTGGAAGCGCGCCAGGGAGTATGCCGGCGGTAGGCCAAGAGATCTATGCGGAGGGGGTCCGTATTCCCCCGACTCGAGTCGCAACTCACGATGGTCAACAAAAAGATATTGTTGAGCTTATTCTCTCGAACATGCGTGGAACAGCGAAACGTCAGGCTGATTTCAGTGCACAGGTCGCTGCACATAGCCGTGGCGCCGAAAGGCTCAAACAGTTGAGTATGACACACGGTGAGAGGCTGACTGAGGCATATGACGCTGTTATTGAGTACTCAGCAGAGCGAATGGAAGCAGAATTGGCTGAGATTCCAGATGGCGAGTACCAAGCGCGGGATGTATTGAGAACAGTCGAGTCTGAGAGTATCGATATTAGTGTCACTATTCGAGTCGATGGAAAGCAAGTATATTTTGATTTTACTGAGACAAGTGATCAAGTCCAGGGGAATCTCAATGCCCCGCAAGCGGTCACAAAAAGTGCGGTCTATTTTGTGGCACGATGTCTGACCGACCCAGATATTCCGCCAAACGCAGGGTGTTATCGACCAATTCAGATACATATCCCAGAAGAAAACCTTCTCAACCCGGACCAACCAGCCGCAGTCGTTGGTGGAAATGTTGAAACCAGCCAGCGTGTGGCGGATGTTCTGTTTGCTGCGTTCGGTGAGGCAGAGCCTCAGATGGTACCAGCACATGGACAGGGAACCATGAATAATCTTGTTATCGGATCGCGTAGATCAGGTTTCACTTATTATGAGACAATCGGTGGTGGGGCGGGAGCCAGCGCAACATCTGACGGTGAAGACGGGGTGCAGGTTGGGATGACAAATACGCTTAATACCCCGATTGAAGTTATTGAGACAGAATATCCACTACGGGTTGAGCGATATGAACTCCGACAGGGGAGTGGAGGAGCAGGCGTTCACTCAGGCGGTGATGGCGTTGTCCGAACCCTGCGAATATGCGAGCCAGCAACAATCTCACTACTGACAGGGCGCAGAGATACCCCACCGAAGGGGATAGACGAAGGTGAGTGTGGATCAACTGGTAGCAATCGTATCGGGGGGAAAGTTGTCCCTGGAAAAATCACGACAGACGTTGAATCTGGGACGACTGTGACTGTCAAAACACCTGGTGGTGGTGGCCATGGAAATCCAGTCATGATGGATGATGAGACCGATGAGTGAATGCTGGTATGGTGAGCACAGGACACCAATCAGCGCCGTGCGTGTCGGACTATCACTGAGTGTGTTGATGTTTTGCTCTGGTCTGTTTGAACAGAGATGATCAGACGCAGTTCACATATCCTGAAATACCCATGAATCAATATACCTATTGAATAAATTAGTTGTATGAATTGCCCTCGTTGTGAAATACAACTGACAATAATGTCGCTTAGCGGTGAGCATGAGGTGACTTACTGTGATGACTGTGGGTTCGCTGATATTGAGTCGGATCACCTCCGCGTCAGTCAACCGACTGAGTCATGGGATGATGCGTTTGAACGATTCGACACTGTTCACCACACCAACGAAACAACCGAACACGGGGCACATACTGAGGACGAGGAAACATCATCGGTAGATCTCCCTCGGCTCAGATCTGATACTGATGATATCGGTAAGATACGTGTTCGAAAAGAAGGTGATGGCGACTCGGACGCACAAACCGACGAGCAAAACGATGAGAACAGGTCCTAAAAGGCGCGCAGTGAGTGAATATTACTCTTCGTTGGCTGACGCGGTCGTCCCCTGTGCTGATTCCTCTTCAGACCGAGCAGCCACAAGTGCACCACGACCAACGCTATAGAGGGGGTCGTCAACGCTTTGGACGTCACTGATTGAGAACGGAATATCTACATCCTTTAGATGCTGTTCAAACAGATCTTCAAACCCGTCCGGACTTGATGTTCCCCCCGTAACGACAACTGGAACATCTAAATCCTCCTCAATATCCTCTTCGTCTACCTCTGCAGAAATATTTTCAATCACGTAATCAAGCAGATTTTCATAGTAAATCGATAGCGCACCTTCAACCCCACCGACATCAGTGGTAAAATCGATACTGAAATCCTCTTCCTTGATCGACGTTATTTTATCAACTGGTGTCCCAGTAGCTTGAGCTGCTTGCTTGTCGATATAGTCCCCACCGCGGGCAATCGAGAATTTCATGACTGGGACCGCATAGTACGAAAGACAAATATTCGTCATTCCTGCACCGAATGAAACGCCTAATCCAGTGAAGTTGTTATCTGCAAGTTCGCTATATATGACCGCCATTCCCTCGTTGATTGGCTCCGGGTCGAAGCCGGTGTCTGAGAGCATCGATTCAAGTGTTTTTTGATGATATAATGTCGATAGGTCAGAGTCAATCGGGTCAGCTGGTGAAGAGAAGAAGATTTTCTCGTTCGGTCGGGACGGTGACCCGACCACCTGCTCAGAAATTAATTTGATCATCGGGATCGCAGAGGCTTCGTCACTCGAAAGAATCCCCTGTTCCATCGGGCGGCGCGTTTCCTTGTTAAATATGTTTGCAAAATTTAGCGCATCGTCGCCGACGACATATACCTTGTCGTCCTTGCGGATATGGAGAACCTGACTTCGGGATAGCATCTGCTCTGCCATATCGCTATAATCAATCTCGACGAATGAGTTGCGTTGTTGAACGAACTTTGTACCATCATTCTCTGGAGACGCCGAAATAATATTCATTGTCCCAACATCCAGTCCTTTCGCCATACTTCTACCTCAGAGGGAATGGATAAAAATCTTCAGTGTTGACCGGTGGTAATTGAGGGAAAATTGAGTCACAGAGCAGTTGTTCAGTCATTGCGTGCCAACTTCTGCAAGCGTATCACTCATCGACCAAACAATGACAGTATTTTCTCAACGAGTGTGGGTGTGGAGTGTGTTTGTTCTGCATGGCGCTGCTCTTGGGTTGTACGAAGCTCAGCAAGTGCGGAGGCCTGATCTGTCGTTCCAGAGCCGGTTTCGGTTTTTGTATCCCCACCTTTCAATCCTTGCAGTCCGGCTACAGCATCGTCAACGCTGCTTCCTGTTGACTCCTCAGCTGAGATATTGGACAAATCGACGGAGGCAAACTCATCTTCGTCAGCAGTAAGTGTGATCCCGCGTGTGTCATCTCGCTCGACTCCCCCCCAGTTGATCTCTGCACCTTCCATAGCTGTTTCAATATCACGGCGCACTTCGGCCTCAGATACATCATCTTCTGTTGCTCGCTCTTGTTCAGCCTCAGCATTTGCCTCAAGTTGTTGCTGAGCGAGCTCACGGCTCGTTCGCTCAACATAATATCCCGAAAGTGCCGTTCCTGCGGTCGCAACAACAATGATTGCTCCTAATGCATATAGTCCGACCACGATGCTGCTATTGTTGTTTAGAAACCACTTCTCCCAGTATACCTGAGTAAAGCGGACAGCAGCAATCAAACAAAGAGCAACGCCGCCGCTGCTAATAAAGTCAATCCGGCGCGAAACTGGCAGGAGCACAGTAGTGCCGAGCAGAAGGGTTGGGATGCCACTTGCACCAGTAAAGACCGCAAATTCACGCAGAATATATTTAAATTCTTGCCCAGGTTGAATTGTCGTGCTCCACAGGAAGATTGCAATCGATGTGATGATCAGGCCGACTCCGGTAAAAAACAGGCCGAACCCAACATACACCGTGCGGCTATCTTTTACGGGTCCGATGTACTGCCGATATACACGATGGAGGAATTTCTTCGAGCCATTATCAGACATACCTATATTGACCATGACGAAAGACAAATATCTTCGCCCCAATTCTGAACAACGACACAGACACACGTGAGCGGAGTGCCAAATCAATGGGAGCAATCAAGTAGAATAGCTATTCAGATACGCAAGATATGCTTCACACGGTATGTTGGTACTTCTTGAGGAGAGTGAAAGAATACTGTACTATGCTGGGTGCTACCCAATCCATATGTCTGTAAATGACTCAAAGAAATCAGAGTCTGTTGGAAGCATATTGTGTTGAACGGCTAACTCTTGTGCCCGCGAATTAACGTCATCGACAAACTGATCAACAGCAGATTGATACTGTTTTGCCCGGCTCCCACCAAAATACGTCCGTCGTTGGATAGCCGTCTCAGTGCCTTTGAAAATTGTATCACCGCTAATATCTGGGTTAATCTCTCCAGGAGCGAGAACCTGTGCCAGAATGACCTCATTCTCAGCCAACGAAGAAAGTCCAGTTTCTAACTCAGATAGGTCGCCAAGACAATCAGTTACGATAACAACAAGAGAGCGCGAGTTGATACTCCCAGCATATGTTTCGAACGCAGTCGCAAACTCGGCCTCGCCGCTGGGGGTGTATTCATTCAATTGATCAATGAGAGTCAAAACCTCCCCGCGGGTTGAGGCACCTGTATCGATCCGGTCATATGAGTTTGTAAAGAGTGAAAATCTAAATTCGTCGTGCGCTTCAGCGGTGAGATATGCATACCCCAGCCCTAACTTGGCTCCAAACTCAAATTTATCCTGTAATTCTTCTCCAAAGTCCATCGATGCACTTGCATCTAGGAGGATATGAACCGTCAAATTACGTTCTTCCTCAAACTGCTTGATATAGTATTCACCGGTCCGTGCATACAGTCGCCAATCAATCAACCGAGTATCATCACCACGTGAATACCGCCGATAATCACTAAATGTCAATCCCTCGCCGACGCTCTGTGACTGCTGTTCTCCCTGTTGAATACTCGTTGTCTGCTGATCTATTCCAGATTCAAATCGTGCTAGTTCGTCAAGGAATGCAGGTGAAATCACGAGAACTCGCTCACTAGTTCGCGTATCACATCTTCACTCGTCACACCATCGCGTTCTGCGCGGAAGTCAAGAAGAATCCGATGTCGGAGCACGGGGATTGCCATCGCTGTGACATCTTCCCAGGAGACATAGTTTCTCCCTTCAAGAAAGGCACGCGCTTTGGCAGTTCTTACTAACCCCATGCTTGCTCGTGGAGAGGCTCCAAACTCAACTGTCTCAGCTGTCCGTGTTGCACGGACAAGCTCAATCGCTTTATTCCGCATATCTTGGGCGATTGGAACATCCTGTACCAATGATTGAATTTTCATCAGCTCTTGCCGGTTTAAAATGCGGTTGACTGGCGGTGAGGACTCTCCTTCTACGTATAATTCAACGATATCCTGCTCTTCAGTGTCCGATGGATAATCCAGGACTAATTTTAATAAAAACCGATCAGTCTGGGCCTCTGGAAGCGGGTATGTTCCCTCTTGATCAACGGGATTCTGTGTAGCAAGAACGAAGAATGGACGCGGCAAATCATATGTTTCGCCCCCAGCAGTTACTTGTTTCTCCTGCATCGCTTCTAATAGAGCAGCCTGTGTTTTTGGTGTCGCCCGGTTAATCTCATCTGCTAAGACAACATTTGCAAAGATCGGCCCTTTTTCGAATACAAACTCGCGCTCGTTCTCTGATTCACGGATAATTTCGGTCCCTGTGATATCAGATGGCATCAAATCAGGGGTATTTTGAATACGCGAAAAATCGAGATCAGTTACATCGGCCACCGTCCGAACCATGGTCGTCTTTCCCAATCCAGGGTTGCTTTCGAGCAGTGCATTACCATCTGCCAGGATACAAACCAATAGCCGTTCTAATACGTCTTTTTGACCAATGATTCGCTTTTCAGTCTCCTCTCGGACTTGCTTCAGCTGTCTCTGCAGCGCGTCAACGTCCAGTTCTGTTTCACTCATATTGTTGTTTAGTTATCTAGAGTCTGTTTCTGTGCGGATTTGAATATTGTACTCTCTAATGAGTGCTGCATCCTCAACATCTGTGCCACTATCATATGCAGCACGTTGGCTTTGAATATTCGTTGCTGAGTCAAATCCCGTGTTTTGATAACCGGATGGTGCATCAGTCGCGTTTCCGTCTGTATCTCCGGATCCCGTAGAGCTGACCGTTGCGTTCTCAACGGCTTCACCCTCTGGGACATCCGTTGGGTCCCCTAATAATGAAGAACCATTCCGTAATCCATCATATTCGGTTTCTGATTCACCAGGAATCGTCTCAACGGAGTCTCGCTGTCCCGTGAGCTCAATGTCGACAACTGCCAAGTTAATCGTTGCTCCACTTAAAATAGCAACAAGTACGAGGGATGCAGCTATTCGTTTAAAATTAAGCAATCCGACGCTCGATGCTTTGTTGAGATTATCTAAGACCTCGCTGTACAGTCGATTTATCATTGCGGAATCTGCGTCTCTTCGCACTGCATCGCGCGCAGTGCGGAGTGACTCCTGTAACGGTGGATTAGCTGCTTCGAATTGCTCGATAAGTGGCTGTCGCTGCCGCCACCATACTTCAGCTACGAACACGACTATCCCTGTAGCACTTCCAATGAGAACTCCTGCGGAGAGCAAGACAGGCTGGCCGCTGGTTCCTAATCCAAGCGTATCGCTGAGCAACTCAGACGTCGTCGGATCAAGCGGTATCTGGTCTGGCAAAACCGGAACCGAAAACACCGTCAACACGACATTAACTAACAGCACAACTGCCGCAGCGTCGATAACTGCGTAAATCACTGCCAGTTTGACTCCTTCGCGATTGATTTCAGATAGTGCCGTTCGGATTTCTTCCTTGTTGGCGGATGAGGAGTGTGAGTTGTGTTTTGGAGTCATTGAGCTGATTGAATTGAACTGATTTGAGTTATGTCGGCTATCTACTTAACAGTACGATGGGATTGCAATCGTTGCATTTGTTCTGGCATCTGCACTTCTAAGTCTGGAGCAGGCATCTTGTACATCATTTTGCAAGCTCTCTTTTTCAGCCTGAAGATCACTCACTTGATTCTCAAGATCGGTGACGTCTGATTGAAGTTGCTGATTATCTTCCTGCAAAGTTTGTACCTCGTTTCGTAACTCACTGTTCTGTGCATTGAGTTCATTGACTCGCTGTTCAACTTGCTGAAGTTCTTGGCGCGTGTTCGCTAATTCTTGCTGAGTCTCTTCCAAATTCGACTCTGTCTGTTCAAGATTGCTCGAAACCTGTGACACATCTCCCCGAGCTGTTTGCAGTGTCTGATTCAGCTCCTGAACGCGCTGTCGCGCAGCGTTCAGCTCAGATCGTGTTTGATCAAGTCTTTCCCGAAGTTGCTCGTTTTGTGATCGAAGCTCACTATTTTCACTATTCAGACCCTGTACCGACTCTTGATAAAACAGAGTCGCCCCCGCTGTTCCGGCGACTGAAAGACAGATGAGGAGTGCCAATCCGATATTGATTGACTGTCCGATGATACTCATTTCAATCCGCTCTCTAGTGAGGTGTGACCTTGGTATACTTGAACTCGCCGGAGAACGACCTCTGTTACGAAGACGAGCAGTCCAACTGTGATGAAAACCCAGTCCCACTCACGACGGATATCACGGACACGAACTGACTGGTCACGGGCAAACTCCGCAATGTCTGCGGCTTCGCCAGTTCTGAACTGTTGCCCACCAGTTGCAGATACAGCTTCTGACAGAGCTGGCGATGAACCAAACCCAGCGAATTCGGCTGGATAGTTTGCAGCGTAAGTAATGTTACCAACCTGATGGAATCCGATTCTCTCTGGAGTGACGGATGCTTCATACACCTCATCTCCAACCGACCGAAAACTGCGATTTTCAATCTCTGGTGGCTCGCTCCCACGGTAGGTTATCGATGTCGGCTGGTTGAGACGTGTATCTGGAGCATCAGTGAAGCCGGTTGCTTTTCGATCTGGATTACCGATAACATAATTTGTTGTCTTCGTGAGCAGGAGAGAGTCCGACTGGTCAAGTAATCCACCAAGGGATCCACCCAGATCATATGTTGTTAAAGTTGCTACACGCCCCAGTCCGAACTGCCAGGTGGCCAACGCTGGATCTCCGTCAGGACTGGCAACTAAAAAGTTCGCACCCGGACGAACAGACACGTCATTCGCCCGTGTCGGTGAAGCTTCTAATGAGATACCCTGGGTAATATAATTCTGAGTATCGACGACAGTGAGTGAGTCGCCACCGACCGCCTGGCCGGCACCACCGAATAAAATACGTAGTCGGTCTGTTTGGTCGGCTCTAAAGTACGTCCCCCCAGATATGTCAGCTAATCGTTGGAGGAGTGGTTCATTGACCTGTGCTCCGGCGCCGATTGTGATCACTCTAATGCCCTGCCGGCCAAGTGTCTCTGCAACGACACCGGAGCGACTGCGGCTATCGACACCGTCACTAATGAGTAGCACTGTCCCACGCTGTCCATCGAGTAGCTCTTCTGCGCCGCGGAGTCCATTTGCGATATTCGTCCCGCCTCGGGATGTCAGTCGACGAATGTTTTTACGGACTCGGTCTCGACTTTGCCCGAGGTCAGATAGATTATTAATTCGGTATGCTTGCCGATTGAATCCAACGACCCCAACAGTCGTTTGATCGCCGAGTTGTGAAAGCGCGTCCAATGCAACTGCCTTTTGAATCTTCATGCCACCCTCGGTACTTCCTGAGACATCGATTGCCATAACGATCCGAGCGCTGCCTGGTGACGATTCTCCGAATTGTACCGGTAACATCGTCGCTAATGTGGTATTATCATAATTGCCACTTTCAAATGCACTTGGGCCTCCAGTGATAAACAGACCATTTCCATCAATCACGAACTCTTGAAGCGTTCCGATATTTCCCAGCTCACCAGCTGCAACATTTTGAACAACAACGGCGCTGTAGGGGTCTAAATTCGAGGGAACCGCAGTCGCAGTCTCGACTCGATACAGTTGCGATAGGTAACTCTCGAATGGATACGAACCACGAGAGATATACAGGATTCGTGGTTGCTGAACCACACGGGTGGTTGCACGCGCAATATTATTTACCTCAAAGAGGTCATCGCTGGCAATTTCAGCACGTATCTGATGTGAGCCAACCGAGTCGAACGTATGCTGTATCTGAATCTGTCCGGTGCCAGTAGAGATCTCTGTGGCATTGACTTCTTCGCCGTCGATTAATATACGAATAGGAAGCTCTTCAGATGCCTCGACACCTTGTATAGTAACGCCAATTTGAGTCGTGACACCAACGCTTGTTTTCTGCGGGGCTTCTATGCTCACATATTGTTCCGTTCGCTGCGCATCTGGGGAGACTGAACTGATTGTTGCATTCAACGAGCGAGCGAATTCTGCTGTTTCAGCTAAACTCTGCCCACCAGTTCGTTGACCGTCCGAGAGAACCACGACCGAGCTATTCTGCCTGAGATTCGCAGCAATTGAGTCGCCAAGGCGCGACGTATTCGCCGTCGCAATTTGTGACCTCCTGACCGGCATTCCGGTCTCCTCAATATCAGTTTCAAGTTGGTCAGCGACCGTTGGTGAGACTGACATACTACTTGAATTGTCAACGAGCAATGTCACTGATGGGTCACCAGCACTCTCCACGGTTGCGATGCTGTATGGGCCTGCCGCTCCGATAATTAATAACGTAATAATTAGGAGCCGAGAGATAATAAATAAACGTCTGGACCGAGCTGATGCGGTTCCATCAGTACGGAAGTAGATTAACACAAATAAACCAAAAGCACCGACTGGGAGTCCAACCAAGGCAATAGGTCGGGAAAGACCAATTAACGTATCTAAGAGTGAGGTCTGTATGTTAAGAAGCCGCACCCAAGCTGTAGTGAATGAATAAAACAACAAAGTCATCACAGATCACCTCGTCTACGAAGGAGACCAACTTCGAGAAGGCCAACCGCACCCCCGAGCAGCGCTACTACCCACGTTAGCGGGCGTGAAACGACGGTCTCCTCCTGTCTTGTCTCAAGCGATTCCGAGGCCTGCGTCTCAGAGACTGAGGCGGTATCCACAGCTGATTCAGATTCGCTCATAAGTGATACAGCGTACGTCTTGCCTCCACCTCGGTAGATGCCTGTCTCTTGTAACGAAATCGTTTGACCAGTCAGTGTTGTCGTCGGCCCCTCAACAGTGGTTGTATTTTCATACTGGAGTCGTTCACCGGTTTCGCGATTCAGCGACGATGTCTGGGCACGGCCGGCTAAGTAAAACACCGCTCGTTTCCAAAAGACGGGATACTGATAATTAAACCGAAAAGGGTCACTATCAGCGAGAGACCCGTAATATAGAATTCTTCCCTGACCACGCTCAGCAGTCGCGATGAGTGGACTCCCCGAACTGGTTGCAATATGAGTCTGTCCGTTTGTCAACGAGCCCCTGAGATACTGCTCTGGCGGCGGGAACTCTATCTGCTCAGTCAGTGGTGATGAGCGACCACGCACGACTGTTGGATTTGCTGCGGTTCCCTCTGGATTAATCAAGAGTAGATCCTGATAGGATGTTGGCGGCGATTCCTGAGCTACGATCCCTACTCCGCCACCATTTGATACGATATCGCGTCCAGTTTCGACGCTCCCATCAAGCAGACGTTCGGGTGCAACATCACTATACAGTATCACATCATAGTCTGGTCTGATTGATGTCGGTGGCTCTCGCACCGACAATGATACCACATCGATCACTGAAAGTGCCGTTTGAAGATATCGATTCGGGTCGTTTGACAAGAGCAGCACATCAACGGTGTCTTGGGTTGGTGCCGAGACGTACGCAATATTGTCCTCCGCGAAGGAGTCTGTAGGACGCAACTCTGCACGCCCTCCACCAGGGGGCGCACGAAAGGTCATATCGGTGATTCCATCAGGCGAGAGGCGGACCCGCTTCGTTGAGTTGCCAACCGATACCGTGCTGGTGACTGTGCTGCTACCGAAGTTTTTGATTGTATATGTGATGTTTTGCCCAGAGAATGACTGCGAAATGAATCCGATATTTGCTTCTCCTCCATCGTTGAACTGTTCAAGCGAGACTTGCAATCCCTGCGCGCGAGCCGACCTCACTGCTTCAACCCATCGGTTTCCTGCAAAGTCGCTCAAAACGACTATCCGAGCGTTCTCTCCGGCGACCGCTGTCGCTTGTGTGATTGCTGCCTGTAAATTTGCAGGCACTGGCCGTGCCTGCAATCCGTCTAAGGCAGTCGCTGTTTCACTTGGGGTCCCCGTCTGCAAGACTACCTTTGGTCGATTGCCAGCATACACAATTGAATTTGTCCCAGTGGAGGATTGTTTGGCTTCCGAGACTGCCTGCTCAAACCGAGTGCTATCAGATGTTTCGGTGAGCATACTAGCACTCCCGTCTATGACCAACACGGTTTCCGAAACGGTCTGACTTTGCGCGACCGAGATATATGGGCCAGCGAGTGCTATGGCAAGGATAACGATGACGAGCAGCTGAAGTAATAACAACGTATTCCGACGAAGTCTATCAAATAATGGGCGAGATGAGTCTTGTTCCTCCTCCTCAAAGATGAACCGGACAGTTGGTAGTTCGATTTCTTGTGGATCAGGTTGTATAAGATATAAATAAACAACTGGAACGGCCGTGAGGAGGGCTCCAAGTCCAATTGGAGAGAGCAAGAAATCATCTAGGACCATATCGAAAAGATTTCTGCAGTGAGTATTTGTCTTTCGGAACACGGAATGGAATGAAGCTGAGCTGAACCGAACTCACCTCACCTCCACGGGATTACAATACAGGAATCAGTGGGTTTGATTGCCTTGCCGATTCTGCTTTCGCTCCTGCGTGGGATGATTCGAAATATACACTTTGGTATGGTCGGGAATATCCTCGGTGATCCAAGAGTTTGCCCCGATTGAGACATGATCGCCGACATTCACAGGCCCGAGAACCTTCGTTCCCGCACCGATCACGACGTGATTGCCGATATTTGGGTGTCGCTTATAATCTTTTTTGAGCTTGTGAGCTTCGCCCTCCTGCTCTTTAAAGTGAAGGGCACCAAGAGTGACATCCTGATATAATCGAACCCACCGCCCGACTGTCGCTGTTTCACCAATTACGACTCCGTTTCCATGATCAATAAAAAAGTGCTCACCAATCTCCGCTCCAGGATGAATATCGATACCAGTCTGTGTCTTAGCATACTCTGTCAGCTCACGAGCATACTCAGGAGCCCCTGCTGTGTACAGGACATGTGCAATTCGCTGCATGGCAATCGCAAGGAATCCAGGATACGAGCGAATAATCTCCGTGTAGCTCTTCGCAGCTGGGTCGCCTTTATACGCCGCTTCGACATCCTTTTTGAGTGTTTCACGCAACTGTGGCAATGTATCAAGAACACTCGTAACGATTTCATCAGTGTTCGAACTCGTGTATGGGCAGACGCCCGCATGAAAAAGACTACCAAGTTCATCAAGTGAGTCTACGATGGCAAGTTCATCTCGAACTAGCTCTGGGGCATTCCAACAGGTCGGAAACAAGAGGCGTTGAATGAGCTCAATCTCGCCCCGCCGCTGATCTCGCTCTGGAAAACAGACCGAAACACTGGTTGGAAACGGTTCCTCGTCTGCCTGTATTGAGGTATGTAACTCCTTGTGTGCGTTTCCACCATATCGGTAGTTCATATATATCAATATTTACGCCACGGTTTGACCTTAGCGACTGCAGTTGCACGGTCTTAACGAGCCAATGTCATCAATATGAGCATTTGAGTAGAGAACTATTTGAATTTCCAGCAATAAACAATGGTATTGAGTAACCAAAGAATGAATCAGCATTGGACAAACACAAATATCGAACAAAATGTCTAAAGACAGTACGAAGTGTCGTGTCGAGACGACACAGTCAGCGTATCTTGAAACCGCAGATGGTGAAACGGCCTCAACCCGAATCCCTATCGAGGTTCGTACAACAGTTGAAGACCCGTTCAGAGCCTTCCAGCGAGTGCGGGAAGATACAACCGAGTCAGTTCTCTTAGAGACCAGCGGTGGAAACTCCGGTTGGTGTTATGCTGCAGTCAATCCGATTGAACGTCTTCAGGTCAATGAGCATGCTGAACAATTAGATAGCGCGGTCCGCAATTCTTCCAATCAAATAGCAAACGGGAGTCATTCACTTGAAGCACTTGATGCAGTACTTCAAAAAGAGAGCCTACGGCGTGGAGAATGTGAGGTTCCATATCCATGCGGAGTGTTTGGCTGGCTATCGTATGATATCGCACGTGAAATTGAGTCACTCCCAGACGAGACGCCACCCTCAAAGCTTCCGCGGCTACAGGTGGGCCTCTTTGAGAGCGTTATCGCGTGGAAAGTGCCGCAAGACTCTCCAGTTGAGTTACAAATCACGCACTGTCCACCAAGAGGGACGGATCCTCGCGAAACGTATCAAAATGGCAGAAAGCAAGCAAAGCAGCTTGCGAGAACGTGCACCCATCACGCTGCCTCTGTCGACCAACATGCCTCGTATGCAAACACAGATGTTCAATTCAAAAGTGAGTGCGGTCGTGAAAAATACGCCGACCGGGTAAGGCAGGTAAAAGAATACATTACAGCAGGTGATACGTTCCAGGCGAACATCTCCCATCGGTTGGTCGCCCCTGCACCGATCGAGTCGATTGCGGTATATGATGCCCTTCGGGAGGTAAATCCTGCTCCGTACTCTGCGTTCGTCGAGTTTCGAAATATTGATTTGATTAGCGCAAGTCCTGAGCTGCTCTTAGAAACAGATGGTGAGACGCTCATGACTGAGCCGATCGCTGGCACGCGTCCACGTGGGGAGACGTCAAAAGAGGACAGGCAATTGGAGACAGACTTGTTGGCCGATGAAAAAGAAGCGGCCGAACACGCGATGCTCGTCGATCTGGAACGAAACGACATAGGGAAAGTTTCCAGCTACGGCACTGTCGACGTAAGCGAACACCGTCGTATCGACCGATATGCATCGGTCATGCACCTCGTGTCGAAAGTAACAGGGAACAAAGAGAGCAGTTTCTCACTCGCTGATTCTATCGCGGCAGTGTTTCCAGGCGGAACGATTACAGGCGCACCAAAGCCTCGGACAATGGAAATTATAGAGTCGTTAGAGCAATCCCGCAGAGGTCCATACACTGGGAGTATCGGTGTTTTCGGGTTTGATGGGAAGGCGACGCTCAATATCACCATACGAACGATCACCCACGTCGATTCACAGTTTCGGCTGCGTGTAGGTGCTGGAATTGTTCATGACTCGATTCCAGAGGCAGAGTATGCTGAGACGTTGGATAAAGCTGGAGGACTCATCGAAGCAATGAATGAGGCTCTCGGCGAACGAACGTCGCTCTCGGTTGCACAGCACCCGATTGAATCAGTGCATGAGGAGACTGTTGATGCGGCTCAGTCTGCTGGGGGATCGCAATGATTCTCGTCATCGACAACTATGATTCGTTTGCGTACAACCTTGTGCAATATGTTGGAGAGTATGACGAGGTTGTCGTGCGGCGAAACGATACAGTCAGCATTGATGATATCCAAGAATTAGACCCAGATGGAATTATCGTGTCGCCGGGACCAGGAAGCCCTGAAGAAGCTGGCATATCGATTGATATATTCCGGCACATGACTATCCCTACGTTGGGTGTGTGCCTGGGTCATCAGGCCCTCTGCGCAGCGCACGGGGCTACTGTCGGGAGTGCTCCTGAGGTAGTACATGGAAAGAAGTCAATCGTGACACATGATGAAAGCGTGTTGTTTGATGGGATTCCAAGTGAGTTCGAAGTCGGACGATATCATTCACTGGCAATCAGTGAGCATGAGATTCCATCGCCGCTGGTCCAGACTGCAATTACAAAAAGTGCTCAAAACGTCGTGATGGGGGTTCAACACCCAAGATATCCACATTACGGTGTCCAGTTCCATCCGGAGAGTATCCTCACCACACAGGGAAAACAAATCATCTGTAATTTTTCAGATATCACCTAAACAGGTACAAAAAGCAGATATCGTATGGGAATTGTCCCAACAAACGGTATGAAAGATGTAATCAAAGTTCATTGCATCGCAACTTTTAATAAAGTAGTTGGTACAGTTTACATCGGGACACTAGTCCAATCTAACTATGGCACAGCCAGATTCTTCAAGTTTAGCAGAAGTGCTGGATCGAGTATTAGACAAAGGAATCGTCGTTGACACATTTGCCCGAATCTCGCTTGTCGGGATTGAGATTCTGACCGTTGAGGCGCGCGTCGTTGTCGCATCTGTTGACACATTCCTCCACTACGCAGAGGAAATAGCCAAGATTGAGCAGGCGGAACTTACCGCAACAGCTGAAGCCTAACGAGTTCGCGTCTTATTTTGGCTTGAGATGAACAGCGCGTCAGCGATCAAATTTTTTCACATTATCCACCAAGCATGAGTGTACAAGACAAGCAGGATGCTATTGTAGAATATCAAAAAGAGGCCGCAGAGAAAAAATCCGTATTTGATTCATACGTGGAGAATTTCCAAGAAAGTCTCTCAGAGAAGCAGGAGACAGAACATCTCGAAGCTGCCTTCGAAGAGTTCCGCACCGACATCATCACACAGGTTGGATCGTTTGAAGAATATGCTCACTCGTTCAATGCTGCGGTGGAGGAGCAGCACCAAGCGATTGAAGCTCTTCAATCGGCAATCGAAGATGTCAAGAGTACTATGAGGGAGTACAGCACACTGTTTGAAGCAGATGTTACCGAAAAACAGGACATCTCATCCTTCCTCGCCGCTGTTGAGGAATTCAATGCTGAAATTGAAGCAGCGAGAGACACCTTTGATGCGTTTGGCTCCGAGTTTGATGCTGACGTCGAACAGATCCAAGACATCAGCCAGCTTCAGACTGCCATTGAGGAGTTAGAAGAGGAATTCACCCGAGTGAGTGATGTATTTGGGCAGTACAGGATCGTCTTTGCCGAAGATGTAGAGTCGTTAAATTCGGAAATTATCGACAAACAGGATGAATTTATTATTACGCGGGATACGTTCGTGGAGTATCGCCAGCGATTCGACGATGAATTAGTCGCACCGATGCTTGCGAGTATTGATGATGTCGAATCCGCAATGCAGATGATGCAAGACGAATTTAGAGAGACTGAGCGCAATTTTGAGATTTATAAGACTGAATTCTACGGAAGACAAGAAGCTTCGACTGAGAGCCAAGGTCAAGCGGAATCCGCAGAAGATGTAGAATCGTCAGAGGAGACCGAAGAGAAGTCATCGCTCGAAACTGACTTTGCTGAAAACTCAGAGTCACAGGGAGAGCCGTCAACTGAAACTGAGGAGGGTGAGGAAGCAGAGCAATCAGCAGAAATCGAGTCAGTTGAAGTCGGCGAAGTATCCACATTGATTGAGGAAGAGACCGATGAAAATGAAGCTGAGGACATGGTACGGTGTAAAATCTGTGGCGAACAATATCAGGCAATTACAGAACCACATCTACAGACACATGACATGTCAGTGCAAGAATATCGCGAAGAGTTCGGTGAGGATGTCCCTCTCCGTCCATAGTGTAATATATGAGCAATAATTCCCGTGAACGAAAAGTCCGTGGAAGTCAGATTCGTTCATCTCGAGAGAACAAGCGGTCGAACAGTCGAGATAAAAAAGAGATTCGACGCTTAGAACGACAGCAACAGGGAGATGATGATTCCCAGTATCAATCGAGAGTGCTCCCAGAGTCTGACTCATTTGTTGAGACACCCGCAGTCAAGCGAATAAAGCGTCGAGCCAGTCGCTGGATAGATGTGAGTAGGCCTGTCCATCTTATCGGTCCTACTGGCTGTGGGAAAACAGCACTAGCAATGAATATTGCTGGAATGCGTGACCGACCAACTGTGTGGATCAATGGTGATGCAGATTTATCAACCAGCGACCTCATCGGTGAATTCGGTGAAAAAGAACGAATCAGTGAGAAAGATAAATACGTTCACAACGTTCAAAAAAGTAAGGAAATAATTCGTGATAGATGGGTCGATAACCCACTTAGCATTGCTGTCAGAGAGGGTGCAACGCTGGTGTATAATGAATTTTCGCGAACGAAGCCGGTCGCGAATAACGTCTTACTCTCTGTCTTTGAGGAGGGCATTCTTGAACTGCCGGGTCAACGTGGTGAATCACGATATATCGAGGTTCACCCGGAATTCCGTGCGATTTTGACTTCGAATTCAACTGAATATGCAGGAGTCCACAAGCCACAAGATGCCCTTCTTGATCGACTTATCGGAATTCACATGAATTTTTATGACGAGGAAACAGAGCAAAAGATCGTTTCCCAACATGTTGACTCATTGGATGCCGATACAGTCACCGAGATAGTTCGATTCTTTAGACAGCTTCGAGGAACAGTTGAGCACAGTATTGGGACGCGGGCAATGCTCATGACTGCCGAGGCGCTGAGCACGATGGAATCATATGACGAGACAGATGTCATTGAGTTATCTACAGACGTTCTCGCCTCAAAGATAGCTCACCAAGACGAGTTAGACCATCTTCGTGAGCAAATTGCTGAAGCGATTCATAAATCCGATACCGAGTGGAGATAGCGCCCAGTATGAGCGACGATTCACAGACAAAGCCACCTGAGGACTCAACTGAACCCGAGAGCCAGCAAGAAAATAACGAATCGAGCCAAGATAAGGCACTCTCGCTGGCTGAAGCACAGGATATCGTTGAGGAGGTCACTGAAGATTTGTTTGATCACAGCTTCGATGGGATAATCAAGGCGGAAACAACCGAGGAGGGTGGATGGCGGACCCTTGTGGAGTTGGTGGAGCGAAGCGCAATCCCAGACACACAAGACATCATCGGTCGGTATGAGATCACACTGGACCACTCTGGTAGTGTCGAAGGATACGAGCTACGAGAGCGATATCAGCGTGGCGATATGAAAGAGGAGATCTAGCCCACGATAGTGCAAGAAATGCACTACTATGTCGCAGTAGTCAATGAAAAGGGCGGTGTGGGCAAAACCACGACAGCCATTAACGTTGCTGGAGCCCTGAGTGCGGAGGGAGTTGAGGTATTGCTGATTGATCTTGACGCGCAAGGCAATGCGACAACGGCACTTGGATTCGATTCAGCATATACCGATGACAGCCTCAATATGCACGACCTGCTTACAGATGTAGGGAAGCAGTCCGCGGTCTCTCGTGTTATAGAACAGCAAGGCGAAAACCACGGCTTCAGCCGTGTAGATGAAACCGACATGAGATGGATCATCCCACAGGAATGGCCGACCTGACTCCCCGATGTATCTAAATACCCAGTGTTACGCACACCATATGGAAGTGCGGCGAACTGTCCCGGTTGCACTCGATGTTGACAGTGATAACGCCGCACTCCTTGCAGACATAGTGGATGCATTCCTCCGGTCGGCGCAATACGTCGTTGATCACGCCTTTCGGAGCGAGTACGTCACGACGAGGAAGACGACGCTCAATGCCGAGACCCACGACGATGCGCGAGAGAAAACGGGTGGTTTTAATCGTGGATTAGTGCAAGCCGCCCGCAACAAAGCCGCCGAAGCCTGCAAGAGCGTCGTGCGGAAGTGGGACCGTGGAAAGAAAGCCACTAAACCGCAGTTCACCAGTCCACACGTCGTCTACAATCACCGCACGGCGACCTTTCATGACGACTATGTAAGCCTCGCCACAGTAGACAGGCGAATCGAAGCCGACTATGTCCTGCCTGACGAGAGTAGCGACACACCGCACGCGGAATATCTGTTTTCGAGCGAGTACGAAACGACTGGTGCGGAGCGACACTACAACAACGGTAACTGGATACTCCACATCCACATCAAGATGGAGGTGGAGTCTGACACACCGGCACAATCGACACCTGAGAACAGGACAGTCCTCGGGGTCGACCTCGGAGTGAACGACCTTGCCGATACCAGCACTGGCACGTTCTGGACGGGTGACGAGTTCGATCACTGGCGACAGGAGTATGAACAGCGGCGTGGCAATCTCCAAGCCTGTGGCTCTCGATGGGCACACCGAAACATACAGCCTGTTGGCCGGAAGGAGAAAGGTCGGTTCAAACTGACTCTCCACCGTATAGCGAACGAGCTAGTTGCAGAAGCCCGCGAGTACGGTTGTTCGGTGATTGCGTTTGAGGACTTGACCGACATTCGTGAGCGCACTGGCGCGTCGTGGGGCCACAAGTGGGTCTTCAACCGACTGTCCGACTATGATGAGTATAAGCCCGAGGAATACGGTATCGACGTGGAGCAAGTTACTCCCGAAAACACGTCACGCCGTTGCTCACACTGCGGGTTTCCGCATCCAGATAACCGCGCTGATGAGTTGTTTGAGTGTCAGAAATGTGGCTACGAGACCCACGCCGACTACAATGCAGCCAAAAACATCAGCTTGCGGTATCTTCGTCGCAACCAAACTGGAGGCGGCGAAGGCGCACCCCTGGGCGTGCGCTTGAACAGCGGGACGTTGAACGCGAATGGAGGCTATTCCCCTGCCGAGGATTCGGCCAGAACGGGAGTCCACGCTGAATCCCACGACTTCTCGTGGGGAGCTCAAGAGACACATATATGAGCATATCGTGGTCATACCACATCGCAGGCAGTAAATCACAGAGACTAATGATGATATTATGAGTGAGAATTTGTACACCTATGGTATAATCGAACAGGAAGACATTCAAATGGATATTGAGGGTGTTCAAGATGCAGAGACACTCTATACCGTCGATTATCGAACTCTCTCCGCACTCGTATCAGAGATTGATACAACAGAGCCAGAACGCACCGATGAGGATGTACAGAGGCATAATCGAGTCCTCCAACAGGTGCTAGAGTTTGAGGATGGCCGGACTGTCGTTCCGATGAGTTTTGGGATGGCGTTCAAAAATAGTCGAACGATTAAGGGAGTGATACGCGGCGCTCGACGGGCACTCAGGAGTGCATTGAATGATATTGATGGGATGATCGAGCTAGGTGTGAAAGTGATTACAATTCAAGAAGACACGATCAATGAAGGCGAACTGCGTAATGATATCGTTGAACAACTCTCTGCAGTCAGCGTGAATGAGACTGAAAATGATCTCTTCAGCGACCGGCTTATCCTGAATAAATCATATCTGGTGGATCGGTCCAATCGGAGTGAATTTGATGAGGCAATCGAAGCGATTGAATCGACACATACTGACAGCGTAAAAATACAATATACTGGTCCTTGGGCACCATATAATTTCGTGGATATACATATCGGTGCTGAACAGTCTGGTCGATAACTCATGTTATTAATCGATGATTTACTCATACGACCGTTTATCTCGCTTGTAGAGATCATCCAAAATATGGCCTTAGATGAAATGTATGATACCGAGAAAATACGTGATGAGCTGAAAGAAAATCAACTCCTATTTGAGTTAGGGGAGCGCTCAGAGTCTGAGTATCGGCAGACAAAAGAAAAATTAGAGACACAGCTCAAACTTGCAGATGAAATACGGTCGCAGATGAGTAGTAAAGTCGAGATCAAACAGTGATGTCAGACAAACACTGACACTTGAGGAAACAACATACAATTAAGATGGTAAAAATAACAAAAGCGTCTAAAATGATCGCGGATACGGTTAGTTACCTGACAGAGCTAGAAAACTCTGATTGTGATGTGCAATATACGCGGGGTCATTTTGATACTGGGCAATGGTCAGTTGAATATAGCCACCGAACACAGATTGGCCTTGACCATGGAGTGTCTGTAGACTCTCAGAATCAGACACAGAGAGATGCATCTCTACAGGTGGAACTGCATTCGACCACAGATCAAAGGATACTCGTCGCTGATCTTCCTGATTCAATTGATTCAACAGAAGTTCGCGCTCAGCTTACCGACTCATCGCATGCAGTAGTTCTTTCAACCAATGGTAACAAAATTGCACACATTGATGTTGAGGAGTCAATCACACACATTGAAGAGACAGCGATTGAGAACAATGTGTTGAGAGTAACACTCCTCACAGGATAACAGTATGACAGCCAACGAACACGCCCCCACAAAACAAGCCACGCAGGCAATTAAAAAGGCAAAGTCGAATCGGGATCAAGCACGCAAAAAGTTGCTCCGGCAGCGAGAACGCCTAGCAGAGCGAAGAAAACAGAACAAATCCAAATCTGAGCAGAATCGGGCGCAAGATCCAAGCTCTGAAACGACTCAAAACCCGTCCGCACACTCAACGGTTCCTCCACAGAAAACGAACGGGCAGAACGCGGCACGGAACTCGCATTCAACGGTCCCAAGAGTGCCGAAATACTCAGACGTTGATGCTCAACAGCGGTTGTACGGACTTCGATTAGCTACACACCAGTCTGGGGCAGACACTGACAATGGGGAGTGACCCAAAGCCAACCCGCTCACAGGGTGACCTTGCAGAGATGCTTGAACTGCTTCTTGATAAGGGAGTTGTCGTGAATGCTGATATTGCTGTCAGCGTAGGCGACACTGAGTTGTTGGGAGTCGAGATTCGGGCTGCCATTGCCTCATTCGAGACTGCCGCAAAATATGGTCTTGAATTCCCTGCTGGGACGGACATGTCTAAACTTCCCGAGGAAGCTGACAATAAACAGACAGGTAAGATATCATCCGTTACCTCACAGGACAGCTCTGAGAGCAATTCAGGCACAGTTGAGCATATTCCCGATCATCTGAATACCTCCGAATAGTATGGAGTTCACACTCGCAGATTCCGATGGTGATGTTGAAACAGGACTTTCAGCTCTCGTTATCACAGTTGTCGAACTTTTGATCGAGGCATTAGAGCAGGAGGCAGTAAGACGGATGAATGCCGATGATCTTTCAGAGGCGGAAATTGAACAACTTGGTCGACATCTCCTCACACTCGAGGCTGAATTGGACTCACTGAAGACTGAACTCGAGATTGATGAGGACGTCTCGAACATGAAATCAGATCTTGACTCACTTATCCGGTCTGCGCTGGTGAGTTCAGACTCAATGAGACATGGTCAGGGGACACCGAATGGGGTGATAGACTTTGGGAAGCCCAAGTGATGGTTCATCTCAGCAGGATAAATCCAACACAGACGTATCTCAAAGTTACTATCTCTATTGTTTGATACCCGCTCCACAGGGTGAAAACGGCATACCTGAGTTGAATGGCGTTGATTCAACTGGAGTCGAATTGATACAGTCGGAGGGCATCGGATGTATTGTACATCCGTGTGATGGCCCGTATGAGGTCTCAACGATAGATATTCTGCAGAAAGAGATTCTGAACCACCAACGGGTCGTTGATACGATAGGTGAAACGTTTGGAACCCCGCTGCCTGTGCGGTTTAATACAGTGTTAGCAGGTGGTAAACGGCGAATACGTGCGTGGATTACTGAAAATCAAGACGATATTCAAGATGGGTTATCAAGCCTCGTCAATCACTGGGAATATCGCGTCCAGGTGCGATTTAATCGGTCCGGATATCAGCAGACGCTCACCGACTCAGACAAGAGATTACAAGAGATTGATGCTCAAATTGCAGCTGCGTCTGAAGGCACTGCATTTATGCTCGAAAAGAAGCGAGAAAATCGTCTCTCATCGCTCACAGATGAGAGAGAGTCTGAAATTGTCTCGCACGTTCGATCCATACTTCAGTCGAACAGTCGTGAATTTCAGTTAGTTGAAGAAACTGCAGCATTAGATTCAATTAGCTCGGAATCATCGGATGAGAAACAAGACGTCGCCAAATTTAGTGCCCTTGTTCACAAAACAGACGAGGGATCACTCGGGAACGCGTTGGACGAAGTCGCAGAGATACAGGGTGTCTCTATTCGATTCAGTGGTCCATGGCCACCGTATTCGTTTGCACCTGACATAGGAGAATAGATGAAGCCGACAAAAGATAGTCAACATGCATTAGTTGAGCTCGTCGATATACTGCTCCGGGATGGGGCCGTCATTGAGGCTGATATCGTCGTAACAGTTGCTGATATTCCACTGATTGGAATCAGCCTTCGCGCAGCAATTGCAGGAATGACGACGATGACACAGTATGGATTGTTCGCTGAACGAGCGAAACGCCGTACACAGAGTGATTGACATCCTCCCTGCCCTGAAGAGCGGGATCTTCATTTTGAAACTTCTGATCATAAATAGCTAATCTATGAGTTATACGAAGGATTACATATCCGATTGAGTATTTTGTGGGTCGTGATATACCTATACTTATACTGCTCCTGTGGGTTGAATTACAAACATGAAAGAAGTTGTTGACACAACTGATGCACCTGCTGCAGTCGGTGCGTATAGTCAGGCAACTATGACAGATGATTTACTGCTCACTGCTGGGCAACTCCCGCTGACAACAGAAGGAGAGTTGCTTGATGAAGCGCCAGTTGGCCAACAAACACGGCAGTGTTTAGAGAATATTGAAGCCATCCTTGATTCCGCAGGGTTGGAGATAGAATCACTCATCAAAGTGAACGTATTTTTAGACGATATGGCTGATTTTGACGATTTCAACGACGCTTACGCGGAGTTTTTTTCGAAGGCGCCACCAGCACGAAGTGCCGTTGAAGTAGCGGCAGTTCCCAAGGGGGCTGCGATTGAAATCGAAGCGATCGCAACACGCTCATCATAGCCGATCTTTGTGAGCACAGACGTCCGTTGATGTTCACCTGAGTTGATATCCTCCCCGAGATAAGACCCGAGGATTGCCAAGCGTTGTGATATGAGGACTCGGGACCTAGGTATAGCTGTTCCTTCGGGTGGAACGACCCAGAAGTTTAGTCGAACAGGAAGCTACGAGCCGTGCCAAACGGCCGTTACTCATCTGCTCCGGGCTGTGAACGACTCCCGCTCGCGCTCGCTGAGGCTTCCTGGTTCTGCGACACGTCACAGATGCTTGACTTCGGGTGCCCACGCAGTCTCCGCAGGTCGTTCGAAAATCGGAGATTTTCGTGATCACGAGAGACACCGCCTCTCAGACGACCTGGATTCGGAGTGACCCATACCCACTCCGACTCGCTCGGTGGTGATGGCGAGAATCATCTCACCGCTTGTCGGGCTCTCAGCCGAGACAATGAGTTGCTGCCATTATACGACCAGTGTTCGACTAGCAATGGTTTATCCAGTACCCGAGAGTGAAACTGAAACGATGACCTGTCTCCCATTTCGCTCTCAACTGTGCTGCGCTCTCGCCCCACTGGCGCGGATTGCGCGTCCGAAAATCGGCGATTTTCGGGACCACATCTTCGATTCACGAACGACTCCTTGAGGGGAGAGGGAGGGGGCTGAGCGCCTGCATTCAGCTAAATTTGTGTCTCCGATGGTTAATATAATCACATCTGCACTCATTTTCGCACTGCACGACTCACGTATAGTCGACGCTCTGGGCGGTTCGCGCCACGCTTCTGCCCGCGACACGAACACGTGTTACTCGTGTGCTGTAGGGGCGGCGATTGCCAAACGCCTGCTCACTGCATACTGATCTCACTATAATGCTGGTATCAATGCCGTGGGAGAGACGCCACTCTGATTAGAAAAGATAAATTTAGATCAAAATCATACAAATCTCAACTGAAACCTGCCGTCGGCCGCGGGCAAAGATAGGTATAGGTTGGCTATTCAGGCATCAAAAGAGTCAGAACAAGCCTGATATATTCCCGTCTGCATCGATATCCATTTCTGCGGCTGCCGGGTCGGCCGGCAGTCCAGGCATTGTCAGCACGTCGCCAGTGAGCGCAACGAGAAATCCGGCTCCTGCAGATGGGTAAATCTCGCGCACATCTAGGCTCCATCCATCAGGAGCACCTTTCTTGCGCGGATCATCAGTGAGCGAGTGGAATGTTTTCGACATACAAATAGGCATATCATCAAAGCCTAATTCTTGCATTCTCTCAATATCCTCCCTTGCAGTCGTAGAGTATGTGACACTTCCAGCGCCATAAATCTCGGTCGCAATCGTTTCGATTTTCTCAGTTATTGAGTCAGAGCTCTCGTAGAGAGGCTGGAACTCCGTCTCGTCGCCTGACTCAACTGCAGAGATAACGCGTTTTCCTAATTCCTTCCCCCCATCGCTCCCCTCAGCAAAGACTCTGGACTCAGCTGCCTGCACGCCGATTTCATCTCGACAGTGCGAGAGAATCGTATCTACTTCTCTGTCGGTGTCGTCAGGGAACCGATTAACTGCCACGACAACTGGAATACCGAATTTCTGCAAATTGCGGATGTGCTTATCAAGATTTTCAAAACCAAGTTTCAATGCGTCGATTCCTGCATCATTAATGGCGTCCATGTCTGCCGGCCACATCTCGAGGCCGTGATATTTGAGCGCTCGCGCTGATGCGACGAGGACCACTGTATTTGGTTTCATATTACCCAGACGACAGACGATATTCATGAACTTCTCCGCACCAAGGTCTGACCCGAACCCAGCCTCAGTAATTAAATAATCGCCCATCCCGAAGGCAGCCTTATCAGCAATGAGTGAGTTTGTCCCATGAGCGATATTTGCGAAGGGACCGCCGTGGACAAGTGCGGGCGTGCCCTCAATTGTCTGGACGACGTTCGGCTCAATCGCATCACGCAGTAACATAGTCACTGGCCCAGTTGCGTCAATATCCTCGGCAGTTACTGGTGCCCCACCTTGATCATAGGCAACGATAATTCGACTCACTCGTTCTTTCAGATCTTGAAGATCACTTGCGATGCAAAGCACGGCCATGAGTTCAGAGGCAGCCGTCAACAGGAATCCATCCTCTCGCGTCGTCCCACCGCTTGTCCCACCGAGACCAATCACCGTTTCGCGGAGTGCGCGATCATTCATATCTAAGGCACGTGGCCAACGAACATCGTTCGTTTCGATCTCGAACTCATCGCTTTGCGATAGCTTCGCATCAAGCATTGCCGAGATGAGATTGTGGGCCGAAGTAAGTGCGTGGAGATCTCCAGTAAAGTGTAGATTGATCTCTTCCATTGGGAGAACCTGTGAGTACCCACCACCTGCTGCCCCGCCTTTCACCCCAAAAACAGGACCTAATGAGGGCTCACGGATTGCAATCATTGCTTCTTCATTCAACGAGTTCAGCGTCTGACCAAGGCCTACAGTAGTGACAGTCTTTCCTTCGCCCATCGGTGTCGGTGTCATCCCGGTGACGAGAACGAGATTTTGCTCTCGGTCAGCGGCTTTTTGTTGTAACTGCGACACTGCGTCATGAGACAACTTTGCCGTATATTCTCCGTAGTACGACAGTTCGTTATTCCCGAGACCCCAAGGCTCCAACAGCTCCCAGATCGGTTTCATCTCGGCGTTCTGTGCAATTTCATAATCGGTTGGCATTGAGGCTTCATCGCCGGAATTAGTCATATAATTGTGTCTGCACGTGGCCACCCTAAGAGTGTTCGCGATAGTGACAATGTATTACCAGAATGAGTTTTTGCCATGTCGTCATCACGCCGCATAAAATATCCACCTGCTGAGATATCGACCGTCCCAAATCGGAGGCTCAAAAACGGATCCAAACACAGGCTGGACCCGTCCGACAGTATCATTAATCGTGGAACATCCTTAGCTGGTATGGAATATCAAGAAGCAGCTTCTCTTCTCTCGTCTCTTCAAACCCGACGACCGAAGCTCGGTATAGACACGACGTCTAAAATGCTGGCGCAATATGGTCACCCTGAGGAGGATGTCGACTGTATTCAGATTGCTGGCTCAAATGGGAAGGGAAGTACAGCAACGATGATCGAGAGGATTCTCCGAGAGGCAGGCTTCTCTGTTGGACTGTTTACCTCTCCAGCACTGGATGGATTTCGTAAACAGATCACTGTTGATGGTCGTCCGCTTCCCAAGCGGGCACTCAGAGAATATGGAAGTGATTTTCAGCCTATCTTAGAAGAGCTTAGGGAGGAGGATGATGAGCCCACACACTTTGAGGCCCTTACTGCAGTTGCAATTCGACACTTCGCTGAGAGTGACGTGGACTTCGCTATTCTTGAGGTTGGTATTGGGGGGCAATATGATGCAACGAGCGCTGTGAACCCTGTCGCGAGCGCAGTCACTAGTATCAGTCTTGAGCACACTGAGTTGTTAGGAGAGACTCGGGCCGAAATCGCACGTGATAAAGCGCATGTCGCTCCAAAATCTCGGCCGCTCGTGACTGGTGCGACAGGTACTGCGCTGGAAGCAATTAAAGATGAGACGGAGGTGATAAGCGTCTCTCAATCCCATGCTGAAGCTGATGTAACTGTGACATACGGCGGATTGGCGAACGAGACTGAGTGTCTGATTCAAGTGACGAGCGGTGGGTCTGATTTGGAAGCGGAACTCCAGTTGCTTGGTGAGCATCAGGCGCAGAACGCAGGGGTCGCTGTGAGCGTCGTAGATCAGTTGGTTGATATTAGCGACAAGGATATCAAGCAGGGACTGCGAAAAACAACACTACCGGGCCGGTTCGAAATTATTGATCACGACCCAATCGTCATTCTTGATGGCTCGCACAATCCTGGGGCATGCAAAACACTCGAATCACTTACTCGCCACTTCGAGTATGATAATCTGATCCTTGTTTTTGGTGCAATGCAAGATAAAGATCATAAAAAAATGGTCAATCAACTCCCCCATGTAAATATTGGCTATGCGACGCAACCAATGGTTGATCGGTCTGAGAATGCCAACAAGATTGCAGATGTTCTCACTGACTGTGCGGAGGTCGTCTATACTCAGCCAAATAGTGGTCGGGCAACCGAGAGAGCACTTGAATCAGCTGGAGAGAATGATATGGTTCTTATCACTGGCTCATTCTATCTCATTAGTGAAGCACGGGATCGGTGGACTCAGCGGATAGTGCCACTCTCGAACAATAGTGAGTCGACAACGACGAGTTACAAAGCTCTCCGTAATGAATTCAGTACCGTCGATACGCAAACAGCGACACAGTCTTTTCGTCTCACAGTTCGGCCAGATCAGCAGGAGGCAATTGAGCAGTTAACTCGTGACAAAGGAGCAGTTGTGCGTATCATCGATGAACATAGTTCTAGTAAGTCATTAACACTACTTCTTCAAGGAACGCTCTTGCAATTACGGCGAGTTGCAGCGCAAATGGAGTCTACCGGAGATGGGATCCAACACATAGGCTCGCAATTACAGGCGCAACTCTCAGATGAAACTCATAGTCAAGTCCCAGGCATCCAAGAGCAGCGAACAGCTGTCATGGGTATTCTAAATGTGACGCCAGATAGTTTCTATGACGGTGGAGAGTATAATACAGTAGACCTAGCAGTCGAGCGAGCAAAGGAGATGACGAGTGCAGGAGCAGATATTATCGACATAGGCGGTGAATCAACCCGCCCGGGTGCTGATCCTGTTTCAATACAGGAGGAGATCGACCGCGTTGTTCCAGTGATTGAGCGACTCCAAGCTGAAAATATTCCACTTTCGATTGATACTCGAAAAGCGCCTGTTGCCGCAGCAGCACTACAAGCGGGAGCTGATATCGTTAATGATGTATCTGGACTTGAAGATCCAGAGTTACCGCATGTTGTTGCTGAACATGACGCGCATCTAATTTTGATGCACAGCCTCTCAGCACCGGTTGATCCGTCATTAACTCCAAGATATGATGATGTTGTTGATGAGGTACAAAATGTGCTAAACGAGCGTATTCTTCGGGCACAAAGGGCCGGAATCTCCCGAGATAAAATTGTCATCGACCCTGGACTTGGGTTCGGAAAAACCTCACAACAGTCGTTTGAACTAGTTGATCGAATTCACGAATTTAATTCACTGTGCTGTCCTCTTCTGATTGGTCATTCAAGAAAGTCAATGCTGAAGAACGTCTCAAGTCCAGAGTCAGACCGGCTTCCTGCAACAGTCGCCGTGACTACGTTGGTGGCTCACAATGGAGTCGAGATTGTTCGAGTGCATGATGTAGAGGAAAATGCAGCGGCTGTTCGCTCAGCGGCCACTCAAACACGGTAAGAGTCGCGTCAGAGTAAATCTGACAACTCCGTTCTCTTTGCCGAGGGTCGCACTGACCCCACGACTCCACCGAACGGAGTGAGAAATTCCCGGAGTCGAGGCACGGTCTATGGCTGTGGAGTCCCACGAGTTCAGTCATTGGTGGATGTCAGACCACGATCACTGTTTATTTCCTTTGTTGCACGCTTTTCGCACGCTGCACTCTGCCGCTTACGTGTCTTCGATACTCGCAAAACGTGACTTGGAGGTGGTGATGGAGCAGTCGAACGTCGACGCATTTAGAGGGGACCCGAAATCGCTGGGGACTCTCGACGGCAGCCCTGTGAGATATTTCATTGCTGACTGTCTATTCCCGAGCGGTGTGAAGATCTACCGCGTACCGCACGCACTTGCTAAGCTATCATCCACAAACTATCAAATGATTTACATCAATAGAAAAATCGCCGATTGAAGAAGACCCAAAATACTGCCGTATAAGAATATAACCAATTCGGTAGCACGTGGGGTGAACCTTTATATGTCGATAACTCTCAGATGCGTGTAGTTGTGTAGCATGGCAAAGTCCATACTTTTGATCAAAGCGAGGTTCGATGGGTTGTCGCACTCCCCGACTATGAAGAGGAGGTGAGTTGGCGTATGTGCACACACAGAATGAGAGTATGGGTGCTACACATACCAGTTCCAGGTCCGATACCTGTGAAAGGTTCTAATTATGCCAATACAAACATCACAAAACCGCTTGGAGGGATCGTATGTCAGAGAATGAAGACGCAGCAGGAGAGATGTCTGATGGACTTCAGGTAGAGCTATTCCATCCGGAGTCTGACCGAGAGCCCGGGGACACAAATATTCAGAAGTGGGGATTCGACATTCACCCAGTTGTGTTCCCTGTCGCTCTTGTTGTCATTGCGCTATTTATTGCAGTCACACTTGGGATGGGAGATTCAGCTTCTGCAGCATATACGTGGTTATTCAACACAATCGGTGATACATTTGGGTGGTTCTATCTACTGGCGGTCAATATATTTATTGTCACTCTACTGTTCTTCGCGTTGAGTAAATATGGAAAGATCAAGATTGGTGGTGTTGAGGCTGAAAAAGAGTTCAGTGACTTTTCTTGGATGGCAATGCTATTCAGCGCAGGCATGGGTATTGGACTCATGTTTTTCAGCGTCTCTGAACCACTCTATTACCTGCAGACTGTTCCGTCATTCTTTGGTGCCGAAGCTGAAACAGGCGCAGCTGCGTCTGCAGCAATGGCACAAACATTCTTTCACTGGGGGTTCCACCCATGGGCGATTTATGGCCTTGTTGGATTGGGACTCGCATTCTTTTCTTTCAATCGTGGACTCCCACTCACGTTCCGATCGATATTCTGGCCACTTTTAGGTGAGAAGATTTACGGCTGGCCAGGACATGTCATTGATCTCGTTACCGTTTTTGCAACCTTGTTCGGCCTTTCAACTTCATTAGGGCTCGGCGTTGCGCAAGTCAACACAGGCCTCTCATACGTCGGTGGGGATATGCTCGGCGTCGCTAATATCCCGACTGGGACGATTCCACAGGTTGCATTGATCGCAGGGATCACGCTGATAGCAACAATGTCAGTGGCAGCCGGATTAGATGGAGGAGTCAAAAGGCTCAGTACGCTCAACCTGTATCTGATGTTTGCGCTGCTGGGCTTCCTGTTGATTGTCGGTCCAACAGTCTATATTTTCGGTTCCTGGGTTGAAGGATTGGGTGCATACTTTGGAAACATTCTTGCGCTGAGCTTCTTTACAGGAACCCTTGGTCAAGCTGCTAACGGCACCCCAACAGCATGGACAGTATTCTATTGGGGATGGTGGATTGCATGGTCTCCATTTGTGGGAATGTTCATTGCCCGGATTTCAAAAGGGCGTTCTGTTCGTGAGTTCATCATGGGTGTACTGTTCCTCCCGTCTTTATTCTCCACGCTATGGCTATCTACCTTCGGTGGCTCAGCACTATTTAATACTCTTGAAGGAAGCGGTGCTGCAATCGCAACTTACAATGAACTCGGACAAACTGTTGCGATGTTCGCAATGCTTGAGCAGTTCCCATTGGGCGCGCTGTCTGGCATTATTGCAACGCTGTTAGTCATTACCTTCTTCGTGACCTCATCAGACTCTGGATCGCTTGTTATCGACCACCTGACTTCTGGTGGGAAGCACGATGTCCCGAAGGCACAGCGAATTTTCTGGGCTGTCACTGAAGGAGCCGTTGCATCGATTCTGTTGATCGGAGGGGGCCTGACTGCACTACAAACAGCATCAATTACCACAGGTCTTCCGTTTGCTGTAATACTGTGTCTGATGTGTTATACAGTGTATCAGGGTCTCCGAAATGAGTACCAAATATTGGAGTCAGAGGAGTTCGCAGAGTCGATCCAAGACCTTACTGACCAAGATGAGGTTGAAGTCGTCACCTCAGGTGATGAGATGGTGACTGACATATCAAATAGCGATGAAGCACCAGGGAGTGATTGACACGGACCAGATTGGCTTCACTCGATCGAAGGAAAGTTCTCAAGCGTTTTTTTATTGAAAATTAATCACGATACTGCGAGCTACTCTCTTTCAATTTTATCTTCACTCTCTGAGAATAAAAAATACGGGCTATGATATATATGTCTGTGACGAGTATGACACGGTAATAAATGAGTTTGAGTTCACGTGGGGTTATTAAATGGTGTGCATCGGTTCTTCATCGCATCGTGGCGCCACTGCAGAAGGGAAATGGTCCGAATAAGTTTCAACTTTCAAGTATCGAGACTGCAACAACGACTTACCATGGAGATGTGGGATGGGCAAACCGACCAACGGCAGTAATTGAATGCCCGAAGTGTGAGGCAGATATTACACAACCGATGTCATCTGATCGAATCGACTGTGATCGATGTCGAGCACGACTCCCACACTATGACTTTCCAGAGGCGACTCTTCTCTATTTTCAATGCCCAAGCTGCGGGAGTCAAATGAAGCACGGAAAGCGCCATCCTGATGAGTTTGAAATTCCTGAGTGGGCAACCTGCAGTCAGTGTCGGTATCACTGGGAGTTTGAGCATTCATACAGTTAGGTGATTGAGACAATCAGAGAGATGGTGTCGATTGAATTAATTAGCTCGGATAATTCGAATGAAATCGTGAGTCCGACTACATGTGGAAGAATATGATTGCAGTAATTGCCGCTATCCTTGCTGGGCTATTTTTCTTGCTCGGATTAATCCTGATGACCGTCGGCGATTTACAGACAGCGGGGGCCACATTCCTTATTGCGAGTTTGATTATTTATCTCCGCGAGACCCGGCTTACCGAAACCTCATAGCAGCCGCTTATTTTAAATCGTGGACGCGGAAAGTCTGCAGCAGTTCAACTGATCTCATCGGCCTCCATTCGGCGAGTGATAACCGGAACAGATGCACTCCGAACAACTTTGTCAGTTGTTCCTCCGATCAAATTGCCTAATTTCCCCCGATATGCTGATCCAATCACTATGACGTCCATTTCTGCTTCGGCAGCGAACGTCACTATCTCATCACTCGGGGATCCAGTAAGAATATGTGATTCATAGTCTACACCTGCTTCTGCTGCCATCGAACCGAGATCATTCAACACAGATTCACCGTACTCCTCATACTCTCGACGAATTTCTTCCTCGTCATCACGGAGTGCAACAGCACGCGGCGCACCAGGGAGACTGATAACATACAATCCATGAACCGTGGAACCTACTTCGGCGGCTAGTTCTATGCCATGTTCAACACCTTTATCTGCCTCTTTGGTTCCATCATACGGCAGCAACATATCATTGTACATAGTTAACGTATTACAGTCATACGATAGCAATTTAAAATAATTTTCGGCAACAGACTAGCAATGCACTGTGTGTCGGGTCAAATTCACCCAGAAATGGCGACATTTTCGACTGGATACCCAGCCGACTCTATCGAGGTAATAATCGTATCAGCATGCTCAGACCCACTCGTCTCAATATTAAATATCAAGAACGCCTCACCAATATCGAGATCTTGGATTGACCGTTCATGCCGAACATCGTGGATATTCGCATCATGATCGGCGATTACGCCCGAAATGTCTTCTAAAACGCCAGGGGCATCATCGATTCGAATTTGCAATCGTAGCCGTTGCTCACGGGCGGTAAGAGCATGATCAAGGATCTCTCTGAGTCGAGTCATGTCAAGGTTTCCGCCACAGAGAAGTGGCATAACTGTCTCTCCAGAGACATCAGTCTGGTCGCTCAGCAGAGCGGCTACAGACGCTGCGCCAGCACCCTCAACGACCTGCTTTGCACGTTCAATGAGGAGTAGAATTGCTTGCGCGATTTCGGTGTCACTCACCGTGATGACTTCATCGACGTTTTCCTGTATGAGCGAGAGCGTTTGTTCTGAGATACCACCAGTTGCAATACCGTCGGCGATCGTGTCAACTCGATTCAACGTAACCGGGTGGTCTTTTTCTAAACTCTTGATGACTGTTTCGGCGCCATCAGCCTGGACTCCAATAACTCTGGTCTCTGGAGAGAGGTGCTTAATTGCAGTTGATATGCCCCCGATCAGACCACCCCCTCCAATAGGGACGACCACAGTGTCCGCATGTGGCAGGTCGTGATACATCTCAATACCAAGGGTTCCTTGCCCTGCGATAATCGCTGCATCGTCAAATGCGTGGACAAATTCTGCTGTGCTGTCCTCAGCAGCCTGCTTGGCATGCATCATTGTTTCTTGGAAGTCGTGTCCGACTAATCTTACACTCGCTCCGTAGCCACGCGTTGCGTCCACCTTTGTTTGTGGAGCATCAGTCGGCATAAAGATCTCCGCTTCTGCGTTACACTTCGCTGCTGCTAAGGCGACCCCCTGTGCGTGATTGCCAGCACTCGCTGCGACAAAGGAGTTCGTCCCATTTGCTGTCGATTGTTTGATTTTATTGTATGCTCCACGCGTCTTGAACGACCCAGTCCACTGCAGATGCTCCATCTTGAGATGAACCTCCGCATTGAGCATCTGTCCAAGCGAAGTGCTTTGCTCAATCGGCGTTGACTTCACGACTGATTCGTCAGTCAGTCGTTCGCGTGCACGCTGGATATCGACATAATCGATCGGCAGTGATTGTGTTGAGCTTATTTCGGTATCGCTCACAGTACCTCACCTCCGACCGGTATCAGTCCGTGAGATCGTTCTCTATGCATATGAGCCTCACCGAGTGATTTTCTCTCGGGCTGCATCATACAGTGGTTCATCACGAACAGTAGCGTCATACTCTTGACCTTCACACTGAATTGTGACTGATGTACCTGCCTCTGCGACTGTGGCAGGAAGGTAGGTATACGCTATTGAGGCATCAACACTATATCCGTAACTACCAGCTTGGACATATCCTTTCACTGATCCATTATGTGAGACAGGTCGGCCGCTCAACATAATATCAGTCGAATTATCAATCGTGAGTGGCGTGATTTTGTTCTGAGGCTGTCTCTGTCCTTGGTTATCTAACGCAGCTTGGCCGATAAAGTCCGTCTCCATATCGACGGCAAAGGGTAGTCCTGCTTCGAACGGATTCACGTCGGTATCGATGTCGGTTCCCCAGAGTCGATATCCTTTCTCTAAGCGCATTGACTCAAGCGCACCATCACCCATCGGTCTAATATCAAGATCTTGCCCGGCATCCCATAGGGTCTCCCATAGACGAGCACCGTACTCTACTGGTGCCCAGAGTTCCCAGCCCAGTTCACCAACGTAAGATACGCGCAGTGCTGTTACTGGGACTTCACCAACATAGAGTTGCTTAGCAGTGAAATATGGGAATTCATCATTAGACACATCAGCGTCTGTGCATCGCTGCAAGAGCAACCGAGAGTCAGGACCCCATAATCCAATAGTGCTTTTAGCGCCTTCTTCAATATTGACTGCGACAGTTTCTGGAGCATGCGACTTGAGCCATGACCCATGTATCTGTGGAGAGCTCCCGCCCCCAGTGGTAACCATATATTTCGTATCAGCGATTTTAACCACGGTCACATCGCCAAGGATACCACCACCTTGGTTCAAAAGCAGTGAGTATCGAACATCCCCGACATCAAGCGAGATATTATTGCTGCACATACGCTGCAGGAACGAACCTGCATCTGTGCCTTCGATCATGATACTACTGAATGAACTCATATCGTAGAGCGAAACCGCCTCGCGCGTGTGAAGATGTTCGGCAGCTTCGATACGCGAACGGTTAATCGCCTGCCACCCATCTTGGGCTGGTATCTTGTCCTCGTATCGCTCTAACAGGTCCTCGTTGCTCGCATACCATCGTGCAGACTCCCACCCACCGCTGTGGGTGAACTCCGCACCAAGATTATCCTGGTGAGCATGGAATGGACTTCGGCGGAGGCCTCGATGTGATGACGATTGCCATCGAGGTTCAACGATAGAGTAGACTTGTTGATATCGTTTGGCACCTTTGTCAACGAAATAGTCTTTCTCGCCGACATGCGGGGCAAATCGCTCAACATGAATCGCACTGCTATCGATGCGCTGTCCATCCAGCTGAGGAACGCCACTCTCCATCCACTCTGCTAATATATTTCCGTATCCCCCAGAGTGTGTCCACCAGATAGCAAGTGCACTCCAGAGCCCATCGACATCAGCGAGTGGTCCAAGCGCTGGCATTCCATCTGGAGTAAAGACGAAAATGCCATTCTCGGTCGCCATGTATCCCTGATCTTCGACGGCCGGCAGTAGCGTTTCAAACGCTTCCTGCGCGGATTTCTCTCGGTTTGGATGTGTTGGTTGCTCCCAATGCTTGGGTGTAAATGGATTCACAGACGCTTGCTCGTCTGCTGAATTCGTCCCCATTTCATCGGGATCGACCGACAACGACTCGTGATTGTATGAGCCTAATCCGATGGAGTTACCATGCGTACGGAAATATAGCGAATTGTCTTGGTCCCGACCAACTGGCAGAGTCGGGCCTTCACTCATTACCTCCTGAATGTCCCGATTGCCAGGTATCTCTAATCCTGTCGTATTATTCCCAATAGTTGAGCGTTCATTCGAAAGTTCAGTGAGCGGCTCAGTGACGACATATTGGTGTTCGACAGGTGCTATTGGAAGGTCAATATCAGCGAGTTGTGCTGTCTGATACCCCCAGTTATTGGTCGCAATCACACACCGTTCACACTCGATATTGCCACGGTCTGTGATGACACGGGTTATTGATTGTTTGTCTGTCTCTAAGTCAATAACTTGGGTATGACCAAAGAAGCGTCCATTTGTGTGCTCGCGATACCACTCTAGTGCGGCAATCCCATCAACTCTCCCATCAGTCGGAGAGTAATACCCACCCAATATCTCGGAGCTATCAACGAGTGGTAATCGATCTGAAACTTCTGATGGTGAGAGAAGCGTCGGGTTCGGTAGTCCGTACGACTTCGCCCACTCAACTCGTCGCTGCAGGAAATCCATTCGTTGCTCACTTCTCGCTACTTCGATTCCACCCACTTCATCATATACTCCAGCGTCGGAGAGAAGACGTGAAGTATAATATGCAGTCTTGGTTTGAATCTTTGATGGGGATGTCTGAAACATAATCCCTGGTGCGTGAACAGATGATCCCCCAGTGACTGGTAGTGGTCCTTGATCAAGAACAACTATGTCTTCAGCGCCAAGTTCACTCAGATGATATGCGACTGAGCTTCCCACGGCACCGGCCCCGATAATCACAGTGTGCGCTTGGCCCGGCAGTTCGGTTGAACTCATTGGTGATAACTCACAATGATTTTGTCACGGATATAAATACAACGGTGAGAGCAACGAACAGGCGAAATTCTTCACTCTCAGCCGCTCAGGCGTCAAGAAAGCATTTCCGGGTGATGAACGAACACGCGGATTCACACAGTATGACGACGATTTGATAGGTAGAGGAAGTATATGTTCCCAGAGACGACGCTATACGAGTGGTTCCTCTCGGACAGTGGCTGTGTAGCGGGTGCCTTCAAACAGGATGTCAACAGATGTGCCTGGATCCGTGTATGCAGGCGGCAAATATGCGTATGCAACACAGGACCCGACCGTATATCCATATTCTGCACTATGAACGTATCCCAATGATTCATCTCCATCAAGAACAGGACGATTGTCCAAGATTGCTACATCTGGGTCATCAAGGGTCAAACAAGCAACTTCCTTCGCAGGTGTGCCCCCATCAGCGGTTGCTGCTATGCGTTGGGTGAGTGCGTCCTTGCCAATAAAGTCAGTGTCGTAATCAACCGCCCACTCAAGACCCGCTGTTTTCGGAGTATGCTCGGTGTGTAGGTCCTCACCCCACAGGCGGAATCCCTTCTCAATACGGAGTGCATTTAATGCACCATTTCCGTATGGCCGGAGTCCATATGATTCACCTGCATCAAGTAAGATTTCCCATAACTGCTCACCGTACTCCGATGGAGTGTACAGCTCCCATCCGAGTTCACCAGCATATGACACTCGAAGTGCCCGTACAGGAACATTCCTCACATAGAATTCTTGCGTGGTAAAGAATGGGAATGCTTCGTCTGAGAGATCGATATGAGTGACTTCCGACAGAACCTTTCGTGCATTCGGGCCTGTACACACCATTGCAGCATAACTTGAGGTTACATCATTCACGACAACATCGGCTGGCGACTGGTTTCGGACCCATGCCACGTGATTGTTTCCAACCTCACGTCCAGTAGTGAGTACGAGATATCTATCTGTGTCGGTTCGTGTGACTGTTACATCGGCTCGAACACCACCTCCCTCATTACACATCAAGGTGTATTTGATCTCACCAACATCTATATCCATGTTGTTTGTACACAGTCGCTGGATGAATTCAGGTGCGCTACTCCCGATGACTTCCATCTTATTGAAAGAGGTCATATCATGAAGCCCGACGTTTTCACGGACATTCAGCGCCTCTGCCCCCTCTATTGGAGACCAGTATTTTCCTTCCCATCCATTTCGAGACGGGATCTGATCCTCATACCGGTCAACTAAATCTGCGTTTGACTCGAACCACTGTGGCTCTTCCCACCCGGCTTCAGCCCACAGTTCCGCATCAAGTTCCTTGTGGGTATGATACATCGGTGTTCGACGAATATTCCGTTGTTTGTCCGTCCAGACCCACTTTGGGTGCATAGCGTTGTAGACAATGCGGTACTCTTCGGCACCAATGTCTCGTGCAAAATTCCAGCTTCCTTCATGTTCATCAAATCGGTTCACATTGCACTCAGAGAGATTGATCGGTCCGTCAGCGAGCTTTGGAACGCCTGTTTCCATCCATTCAGCAAGTGCCTTAGCAGCTCCACCAGCGTGAGTGATCCAAATGGCTGCTGCTGTCCACAGACCATCATATGACTCAACAGGGCCGAGCACAGGGAGTCCATTTGGCGATTCCGCAAACATGCCATTATATTTATACTCCAGATCCACTCCTTGAGTCGCTGGGAGCAACTCATCGCTCGCCTGTCGAGGTGACTTGTGTGGACGGTCAGGATGCGTCGCAGTATTCAGATGCTTTTCGGTGAACTCATGAACTGATCCTTGCTCGCCGTCCGGATCGTTTCCACTCAGTTCCTGTGGATCTGGGACGATCGGTTCGTGATTATATGACCCGATTCCGTATGAATTACCGTGATTACGGTAGTACATCGCGTTATCTTGATCACGAAGGATCGGGCGGTCTGGGCCGACAAGTAGCTGGGCAGCTTTGCTTCCAGAGACGTTTTCGTAGTTCTCTAACAGTGGATGCGATGAGATATCTACTTCACTATCGGCGAGTTCGGGCAGTGACTCAGTCATCGTGTACTGGTGCTCAACAGGTGTGATTGGAAGGTGAACACCAAGTTTTTCGCTCAGTTGTCGAGCCCAAATGTTCGTTGCAATAACGACCTCATTGCAGTCTATCGTCCCTCGTTCGGTGTCAATGCCAGTGATCTCTTCACCACTGGTTTCGACATTCTCCGTCCGCGTATGAGGTACGAAGGTGGCGCCGTTGTCAATTGCCTTCCGTGCGAGCGCCTCGCACGCTACCACACCGGAGGCCTGTCCATCGGTTGGAGAATAATACCCGCCGAGAATCTGGCTCTCATCAACGAGAGGAAGTCGTTCTGAGACTTCAGATGGCGAGAGAATTTCTGGGTCGGGGATTCCCCATGCCTTGGCGTGCTCGACTCGACGTTGGAGGAATGCCATACGCTCTTCGCTTCGAGCTACCTCGATGCCGCCGACTTCATTATATGCTTGCTGACCGTCTGCACCTTCAAGATTAGTGTATACTTGACGGCTATAGTCAGCGAATTTCGAGAGCACTTTCGGCTCAGCAGTCTGGAACATAATTCCGGGGGCATGCGTAGATGACCCGCCCGTCGTTGGCATGGGCCCTTGGTCAACAACGACCACATCGTCTCGCCCCATTTCGGTCAGCTGGTAGGCGACATTACATCCAACAATACCTGCCCCAACAACGACAGTATCTGCACTGGCAGGGAGTGTCTCATTCGGGTTCATTTGGTTACAGATTATCTTTGATGGGTAAACTAATATGTACCGCTGCTTGTTATGTTCACACAAAGTATCAGTAATGATATAGATAACTATCTACCCTGTTCGGGGCGCAGCGGAGCGATGCACCACAGCATCAATCAACTCACACAGCGATTCCCCTGCGAGGCGAAGGAGCTCTGCCCCGAGAGATTTCGACGCCTCACGGGGGTCGCCAACGACCCCGTTCTCGGTGAATTCATCAGAATCGACAGCGAGGTTTACTTTTCCTTGCCACTCTCCCCATTGGTCACTGGCATCGACCGCGGCTGCTTCAATACGATCTGTCGAAACCAGCTGAGGGTATGTTTCCAGTAATAACGCTGTCTCTATTGAGCCAGCGTGTCCCATTTGAGACCGGTGTTCGTCAATTTCATCGAACCAGGTGAACGCGGTGGCGTATACTGGGTCCTCGCGCACGATTGTCGCTGTTACCTCTTTCAGAGCGTTCGTATTCCCACCGTGGCCGTTCACAACAATCACATGCTCACAATTGTGTGAGGCAAGACTATTGACGATATCTCGGATGTACGCCCTGAATATCTCTGGACGCGTCCAGAGCGTTCCATCAAACGCCCGATGCTCTTTCGCAATTCCGACCGGAACAGCTGGAGCAACAATAACGGTTGAGTCAGACGACGCTGCACCTTCCTCAGCAACTGCCTTGGCTGTGAGTGTATCGGTCCCAAGTGGTGCGTGTGGTCCGTGTTGCTCTGTGCTCCCAACTGGTAGCAGTGCACAGTCAGCGTTGGTAGCGGCTACATCTGTGGTTGAATACTCTTCGAGGTTCACGATATCAGACTGATATGAGCGATTAATCCATGAACCTACTGCACATAGATAGCTCACGAATCAGCACATGTCTTCAGAGTTATTCCGACATGACTCCGAGCGAGTCCCGATTGGAATCCTCCCGCATGGCAACGAAATTAACATTACCGTTCACCGATATGAGTCTGGACCAGGAGATACTGTATATATACAGGCCGGGCAACACGGGATTGAGTTGAATGGTCCGGTTGCACTAAAACGTCTTCATCACGCTCTTATACGGTCTGAAGGGAGTGGAACCGTCGTTATTGTCCCAGTGGTGAACCCAATCGCGTTCGATAATCGAGAGTATAGCACGCCACCGAATTACGACGCGAGAAATGGCAATATCAATCGCGTGTGGCCAGGAAATGAGAATGGAAGCTACGTCGAACGGATGGTAAACGAACTTTGGCCTATTGTTACCCAAGCTGATTACGCCATTGACCTCCACACAGGGTCTCCGGAAATGCTCCCTCATGTGCGCATATGTCAGAACACGACACCACAATGCCGTCTCGCTCGTCCATTTGGATCAGAATACCGGCTAATAGGCGAAGGTCCGGGGAACCAGGAGAATAACTCAAAGAAAACGACATTTCGGCTCGCAGCGGAGGGGGTCAATATTCCTGCACTGACCGTTGAGCTCGGCAACAGTGGGTCTGTAGGTATTGAAGCTGTAAGACGAGGGAGGAATGGATTGATGAGAATACTCCAATCACTTGGGATTGTCACTGGCCTTCCAGACGGACTCACACTCCCGGAGCCATCTTCACAGCGAGTTATATACGACGACGTGCCGCCAGTACGAACACCAGCTTCTGGTATCTTTGAGCCAACGAGTGAATTAGGTGTTGGTCAAGTTGTCGAAGCTGATACAAAATTAGGCCATGTATTTAATCCAGCAACATTTAATCAAGAGGCAACGATAACTGGAGGAGACTCAGGTGTGTTATATTCCCGTCTTGACGGCGGAATTGTATTCAGTGGCGAGCGCATCGCGAGCATTGCGACGGAGCAGTCTCCAGGTGGACAAATAAAATGATTAATGTTGAACGTATACTTCAATAGGTTCAGTATTCCCCATATACCCTTAGAAGATCATAAGTTGTTGTCTACTCACAAAGTTATGGGGTCGCAGATTAATGACTCACTTCATGCGCTATCAGAGTTTGTCGACACGTTTGAATCTAAACACGGAACGATCGGTCAAGTAGATGTTGAAATTCAAAGCAATCCAGCAGAAAGCTTGAGTGCAGAGCTTTCAGTCCCGCTATGTCTGTGCGCTAATTCAGATCAGAGCTCAGATGTCGTTTTGATCGATATCTCAGATATTGCGTTCAAACAAGACTCAATCCGATTGTGCGGATCCATTCCTGCAGTCGAATCTATTCGGTCATCAAGTGTAGTGTCGATAGAAGATACCGATGTCACACAGAAAGACGAGGAGCTCAAGCTCATCGTGACTTTGAGTATTGACCCAGCATCGGCTACGCAATCAAGCGTGATGACGACGACATCAGACCAGCAAACAGCATCACGAACTGTTGAGAATCGAGGCGGATCAGAGCGGCAGGTTGGTGTCTTTGGAGGGATTACCGGCAGCCAGTCAAATCCAACTCATGTGGATTCAGAACACCATTGCGATGAACCGCCGACGGGGAATGCAGATCAGACGGTCATACACGCATTAGAGGATGCACGAAGCGAGGATATCCCTGCGTACGATGACACAGCGTACCTTCGTGAACTATACAATCGATTGGACACGTTTGAGCAGATGGCCGAGCGAATTGAACTTGATGTCTCTGGAGAGACTGTCCGTCGATATATGATCGACGCAGGTATTCACTCCCCAACTACATACCAGCAAACTACCACTCAAGAGTCACAAGAGGACACCGCTTCATCTCCCGACAACCTCTCCGACGACAGCGGCGTTCATCGGTCTGATGAGCAACGATTACTGGCCGATGGGCGAGGAATGCCCGACCAGGTAACTGCCGCAGAATTAGCAGAGGCAGTGATTCATTCGCAGACAGTGTACCAAGTGCGCAGGCGGCTTTCGCTTGACGATGATGAGACAAGACAGCTACTCAGACGGTTCAATCTATTGGATCTTGTCATTCACCGTGTGAACAAGAACACACAGCATAATACAACCTATGACGATGTCATAGAGCGTATTCAGCAACGACTGTCATAGCTGAGCTCATAGGACAGACAGCCGTATATAAACGGGTTTGTCAATGCACCCGTACATCAAAATACGTGAAGAACTGACATAGACAACATATGTCACTTGGTGCGGTTTCACAGGCGACTGACGATGGAGTGAATCACTTGCTGGCAGACCCACGGTTTGAGCTGATGCCATTCGACAGCTTTGAGTCTGAGATCGAAGCGCTTCCGACCGGATCAGCAATTGCAATCACCACATCACCACAATTAGGTATCGAAAGCACCGTAGACCGTGCAGAACTGGCTGCATCAATGGGATATGAGGTCGTTCCACACATTGCTGCAAGATACGTCAATGGAGACGATCAGCTCAGGGACATTGCACGCCGACTTACTGGGGTAGGTATCACTGATATGTTCGTCCCGGGTGGAGATAGAGAGGAGCCTGCAGGCTCATACGAATCAGCATTGGATCTCTTAGAAGCACTAGATGACATGCCATATTCGTTCGATGAGATTGGTATTACAGGGTATCCTGAGGGGCACGATTTTATTTCAGATAAGGAATTGACACGTATCATGAATCGAAAAGCCCCCTATGCAACATATATTGTCACACAATTGTGTTATGATCATGAAGCAATTTTAGAATGGATTTCCGATATCAGAGACCAAGGGATTGAGCTTCCTGTCGAGATCGGCATCCCAGGTGTGATGAATTATGCGAAATTACTCAAGATATCGCATAAAGTTGGGGTCGGTGATTCAATTAAGTTCCTGCGGAAGACATCAGGAATTGTTGATACTGTGAAACGGTTCGTAGGGTCTCGGGGTGTGTATAAACCTGATGACCTCATCGATGGGTTAGCTCCATATTACGATGATGATAAGTACAATATCGATGGCGTTCACATCTACACATTCAATCAAACACCCGACGTCGAGTCCTGGCGACAAAACAGGGTCACACAGAGATAGATAGTGATGTGTCATTTCCGGAAACATAGCGTGTCTCAAGAGATCTCAGTCGATGATCCTCATTTAGCAGGATACAATCACTCCCGTCACGTCAGAAGCGACCGCGGGGCGGGAAGGGAAACAGCGTCGCCCGTGAGTTGTGGTGTGCGAATCGCGGAGCGATTTGTCACGTTCTCAGCGGTTCAGACAGCTCCACACGTTTATTCTGGCCTGTGTCACAGCATGTAACACGATGCTTCCCACATCTGCAAGCTATTCGAGCGCAGGGAGAGCGCGGTGGTTCACACAGTTCACAAGCACTGTATTTCAATGCAGTCGTCATTCAATCTGTAAACTGACGTTGCAAATCGTCACCACGCCTTTATTTCTGACACCTCGCAGTGCATCTCAGTGTATGCACAGATACACAAAAGAGTGAGCCGCGGCCAAGATTCAGATGAGAATTGAATTGAATTGGTATCGACACCAATAGCTTCGGTTTAGAAACTTACTTAATCACTCGCTTCTTGTTTTGCTCCTAACTTAGCCTGTTCTCTTGCGCTTGGGTTGACTGACTCCTTGAACGGAACCTCAGCTACCGTCGCAAACACCGACTCATCACCCTCACTATACCTGTCTGGTAGGTGGACCTCAAATTCGAGATCAAGATCGTCCTCATATATCTCGTCGTTTAATCTCACATCAGTTTCTTCCTGAAGCTTCTCTGCAGGGACAAACCCGAGTCCAATATTTGTTTCGAGATCTGGATTCCACCACGGGGAGGTCATGTATCCACATTCATTGCCCGTCTGTGGGTCGGAGATCAGCCAGAAATCAGGCGCATAGTCTCGAATAGGCTCGCCAGCTATCTTGAGACCAACAAGCTTGAGATTGAACGGATACTCGCCTTCGTTGATGAGAGACTGCTGTCTCTCAAGTTCTTCTTTGCCGATATAGTCTCCTGGTTTCTCATCTGGAACTTGGTATCCAAGATTTACCTGGAATGGTGACGTCTCGTGGTCCATATCTTGGCCCCATGAGAGAATTCCTGCTGCGATACGGCGATGATGTCCCGGTGCAATCTGCATTCCGCCGTGTGCTTTGACTGAATCTAACACAGGATCCCAGACACGTTCGGCGTTTTTCGATGCGTCTCGAACATATATTTCGAAGCCTTTCTCACCAGAGAATCCAGTCTGGCTGATAAGTACCTCTGCACCATTGATTTCTGCCTCCATCAACCCATAATAAGGGATCTCAGACACAGATTCACCAGCAACATCAATCATTACATCCTCAGAGAGCGGCCCTTGAATTTGCATGGGAGCAACATCGATTTCATCCACCTCAGCATCGAAATCCATGCCCACGTTGACACCCTGAATCCACTGCATTAACGTCGAATCTGAGATAGAGAACCAGAATTCATCATCAGATATTCGAAGAAGAATTGGATCGTTTAGGATGCCGCCATCCTCGTTACAGAGAATGACATACTTTCCGTGCATCGGATCGATTTCTGTTGCATCTCTGGTAATAACGTAGTCTGTCAGTGCTTCTGCATCTGGACCCTTGACACGTATTTGACGCTCAACTGCGACGTCCCACAGTGTCACTGCTTCTGTCAGTGCTTCATACTCCGCCATCGCACCACCATCTTCTGGCTCAACAAGTCCACGAGGGTGATATATCCGGTTGTAAACAGTGCACCGCCAGGCACCTTCTTCATTGAATGATTTATCGAAAAAAGGGGATTTTCGCACACGCGTTGAAACGAGCATCTCAATTCCGGGGTCACCAGTCTGTCTCAGATTTCTCGGGAGCACTCGATCAGACTGATCGACATCCGGATGATTCGGGTGATCTTGACTATCACTCATGCTTTTTTACTTATTGAGTATACCGACATAAATAATCATGCTCACCACGTCGTGGATTTAAATATGATCGTCAATCTATCGAATAGATGAGATGCACTTGCGACGTGGTAGGTACTCATTGAGTGGTTAAATAGTGTTGCTGGCTATCACATCGAAAGTCACGCATTGAGGCAAATTGATAGCAGCTTCTAATTTGAGGGACTCCATTGCATTATTTTCATATACAGGAAGCAAGCCCCGAATCTTGGCTCTTGGGGTGAAGCAACTGACCCACAAACAGCCACGTTACATCAGAATTGAATATCAATAATCGGAACGAAATATGACTGTGTTGGAAGAACTGCATGGATGATTTGTAACCCATGCACTGCAGTTACCTCTCGACAGAGATTTGACTGGTGCAGGCTCGGTCTTCTTCGTTAGCGAGAGGAGACAGTCGTCTGCTATCCCTCACAGGAGATGATCAAAACTGAGCGAACGCATGGGTTGTCATGGTTGGCTCGTGTTATTTTGCCTGTCATTGTCGATATTTATAGACACATTACCTCCCTGAGGAACGGTGATGTTTCGTGTGCCGACGATTTCGCCTGAATCATCAGTTACAACCACAGTCACTTCAACAGTATCGGTGGTTGCGTCTGTATTATCTTCTTGTTGCTGCTCAAATTCTTCCTGAGTGAGGAACGCATAGATCGGTTCTGTCCCGTCGACGAGTGTCACCGCGCCAGACTCAGCGTTCACGAATGCTGTATAGACAATTCCAGAGCGTCTTGACGGAACGACTTTGGTATGCCAAAATAATGTCTCTCCGCGCACGACTGGCACAGGTGCGACTGCTTCTGCATTTGATAATCGATTTACCTGTGGCCGCTGCTCAACGAAGTCGACTGCTTTCTGTGGGCCAATCTGTGATTCGGTGTAGCTTTGTACACTCAAATCGCCAGACTGTCCATCAGTAACCCAGACCTCATAGATACCATCGCCGCTTCCAGTCGGTTCCGTTGCAATAAAGTAGTCTAGCCTCGGCGCATCTGACCCAGTCGGGACAACAACGGGCCACGAGTTACCGCGCTCGGGGAGGTCCGCAATCGCGAGGACATCCTCCTTAAAAAACCACTTATTGAGCGCCCCATTTTTAAACTGCATTGACTCGACTTTGAACATTGCAATGTTATATGGATAGAAGTTTTGCCCAACGAGAAGCGGTGAGTCCTCTGCAGCACTCGGTGAAAGGCTCTGGATACGCCCATCAGGGCGCATTATTTCGACGGAACCATGCTGTGGAACTGCATAGAGCTGCGGGAGGGGGGCGAGTCGGAATCGCCAATCATACGTTGTCGTTGAGTGGGCAATATACGAGCTGTTGCCCGCTTTCGCGTTGAATGTTGTATCCCAATTGTGTCGTTTCAGCGGTGAGTGGAGCACGCTTTGGTAGCGATACGAGTCAAATAGGAGCTGCCCGCGACCAGTCTGAAAATTTGTGTCCTCAATGCTGACAGACTTCTCCGTTGTTGTCATATTGACATAGAGTGCCCCTCGTTGTGTGTTCAGTAACGAGACAAAGAAGTTGTCTGGGATTAATCCATACGACCATTTGTAATTACCGTCCTGATATGTAATATCGGAACTTGAGAGTTGATACTGTGGGAACTGCATCGATGACTGCGCATAATTATCAGAAACGCTTCGTGGCAGAACACGCACACTCTCGGTTGAGGTGTTTGGGAGTGTGTCGAGTTCAGTCGCATCTGCCTCAATAGTCTCTGCTACGTCTGTATGTGCATATACCCCACCAGCGACGGGTCCGGCGACGAGACCAAGTCCAACAAATATCAGAATCGCTAAGGTAAAGATTGCATTGCTCTCACGCTGGAATGCAAGCACGAGTAAGGCTCCTGATACGAGCCCCCACTGCGCGATACTCGGGGTTCCGATTACCGCCTTATATAATATCGACTGGATAGTCGGAAGTGCAATAATTAGGATAATGAGACCAATAACTGCATACGCGACAATCTGCGCTCGAGAGTACTCAAATTCGACGCTATCTGGAGCGCTCATTTGAGATCCCAAATGGAGAATTTCGCATTACGATTCATGTTTATGACACACTATTTATAATAAGCCAGTTCGGGGTTTGAACCTTCTCATCTCTGCTGTAGCGAGGAAATCCCGCCGTTCGCCACATGAGAAAGTCACCATGAAATTGACTCACTCGCCGTCAAGACCCCAGATATCCGCGTTAGTTAATTGCTGAACTACCTCAAGGTCGAGTCCCATGGCACTCTCGCCCTTACCCGGAGACCTGCACGGACACTTAGCCCCGAAGGGCCTCTACCGGATGGTCGTTTGCTGCTTTCCACGCTGGATAAATTCCGCTGAGGAGGCTCGCAAAGACTGCGAACCCGAATCCGGAGAGAAGATGCTGGAGTCCCCTCCATGTGAACACCAACATTCCGTTATCGGCAAGAAACCGAAAAATGATTATGCCTGCACCCATCGAGACGACTGCACCAAGAGTTCCCCCAATAAGACCCAAGAACCCGGCCTCGGCCAGTATCATTCGAAGGACTTCGTTCCGGCGAATACCAACTGCTCTGAGAACGCCAATTTCTCCACGTCGCTCAATCGTACTCATCAACATCACATTGAGTATAGCCACACTGGCAACGATGAGTGAAATCGAACCGATACCGAGCAATGCAAGATTCAGCGTACTGAGGAATGAATTAATATTTTCCTGTGCACTCGCAAATGTACTCACATCCAAAATTTCCTCAGTCTTCCTCCCCTGTTGATTGAATTCCTGTTCAATAATGTCAGCAATTTGGATTGCTGATTCTCCGTCAGAGGCGATAACCGTCACAGAATCATAATTATCCTGCTCGGAAAGTGCAGAAAGCGGAACAACGAGTTCATTTCCGCCACTTGGTCCAAACCCATCTTCTTCGGCCAGAAAGCCACGGACTCGATAGAGGTTGCCATTAAATTTTACGGGATCACCGAGCTCAAGTCCAAGGCTCTGGGCAGTGCTGCTTGATATGAGCGCCCCACTGAGCAGGCGCGCAGGAGCCTCGCCAGCAGAAACGTCATAGAGCGCGTTCGCATCGGTGACTGCGGTTACGCTGACGATTGATTCCTCGTTATTGACCGAAATTGTGGTCGAGTTCGTCCGCTGAGGAACGATCGTTGCCTCAGGGACGACGTTTCGGATTTTATCAACCTGTCCCGGGGTGACTCCGTCTTCTTCACTATCCTCTCCAGAGGCGATGCGAATCTCATCAGTTAGTCCACTCAGGTTTGAGTCAGCCTGCTGTTGTAAGGCAGCCCCCGCCATACCCAGTGAAGCGATCGCAACCACACCAATAATGATTCCTAGTGTGGCTAACCCAGTGCGAACACGGTTGCGACCCAAGTTACGCCAGGCCATTTGCACACTCGGAACCCGTCGGAAGAGGTCACCGATCGTCATGCCTGAATCACTCCATCCACCAATCGAACACTACGGTCGGTATATTCTTTCAGCTGTGGATCGTGTGTCACACTGATAATCGCAATATTTTCGTCCTGTTTTAATCGTGTGAGTTCCTCTAAGATTGTTCGGCCAGTGTCCTGATCCAGGTTCCCAGTCGGTTCGTCGGCGAGGAGGATCTCTGGCCGATTGATCAGCGCCCGAGCGATAGCAACACGCTGGCGCTGTCCGCCAGATAATTCATCAGGAGTGTGAGAGAGGCGATCGCCGAGACCAACTCGACGAAGCAGCTCCTTTGCTCGGTCCCGGCGGTCGACGCTGGTATCCCACATCGAAGGAAGCTCAACATTTTCAGTCGCAGTGAGCATCGGGAGGAGGTGGAATTCTTGAAACACGAATCCGATGCCAGATCGTCGTTCATTCGTGAGTTCATCCTCAGAGAAATTGGTCACATTCTTGTTTCGAAGTTCAACTGTTCCTTCTGTTGGAGTATCTAATAATCCAAGTATATTCAGCATCGTGCTCTTGCCGGACCCGGAGGGACCAATCACTGTTACCATCTCTCCTAAACTGGCTTCAAAATCAACGCGCTTGAGTGCTTTCACCGTCTCTTCGCCGTTCTGGTATCGTTTAATAACGTCTGAAAGTTCAATAACCGTCATTCGTTTCGCCAACGATACCCTCCAGCTACCACCGCGAGTATCACTATTACAAGCCCACCGAGCGGGAGCAACGGAAGACCCTGATTAGTTACCCTATCTGGTTGTGTTTCTGCTGGGTCACTTGTAGACAGTGCTGCTGATCTGTTGGAAATCTGAAGTGGAATCTCCTGTCTGCGTTCGACACGTTCACCCCCGACTACATATGAAATCGTCACCGGGAGTGTATCCGTCGTGGATCCGATAGTGCCTGTGAGTTCGAATGTTGCAAACTCACTCGCTTCTACCTCACCCACAAAATACTCTCCAGACGGGGATGTCTGCTGCACGGAGCCTGTTGCTGGAAAGCGAATCAAGACTGATTGTGCGTCCGTGCGACCAAGATTCGCTGCATCGCCCTCCAGAAGTACTTCTTGTCCAGTAATTGTCGTCTCGACACCGGTAAGCCGAATCTCACCGAGAGCTTGCCCAATTGTGGTCGAAATTTGGTGCTCCTCGCCAACGGTTCTATACGAAGCAGTAACTGTCAGAGGTCCATCAGCATGTGGTTGTGCAGGGATTGAAATGATGGTGGAGGTGTCCGGAGAGACATCGCTAGCAAGCACGCGCGCGACCGTCTCATCCTCCGATTGAGCAAGTATCTCTACATCATCAAGATGTGTATTACCGAAATTGTGGATTTCGACATCTGTGCTGCCGCTCGTGTCATTCATATTTTGAGCACTCAGGGAAACATCAACGTTTGGTTGCTCCACATCGATCGAAATCGACTGTGTACTGCGTCGAGTAGACCCATCAGGTGTTCGGTAGCTAATTTCCCCAATGAGTTCTCGTTGTCCTGATTGCTCAAATGAGACATCATATTCAAACGTGCGCTCACCACCTGGTGGAATTGATCCGTTCGTTCGGAGTGGCCGGTCGATATTTGCCTCGCCGCGAAGCATCAACTCTATGCCGGTTATATTCGTTGAACGACCATTGGAGATAGTGAGCTTAATTGGGGTTTGACCGCCACTGACCGCTGTGTCAGTCGGTGATGAAAGTAGGGCTGCGTTCTGTTCAACTTGGATGTACACTGGCTTCTGAACGAATAGAATGCTACCGCTCTCCGTCTGTCCACGCATAGTCGCAGTAATCTTTTTTTGTCCAGTCGTTTCAAATGTGACCGAAAATGGGACAGAGACCGAACTTCCAGGGCCGAGTGTGCCAATGTCGTCGACAGCTTCGAAGATTGAATCACCCCGAATACTCACCTCGGTGATACGAGCGCTCGTTGAACTGGTATCTCCGTTCCGAAATGTCGGCCTGATTATAACCTGATCACCAGGTGCAGGATTGTTTGGAGACACAGTGATTTCACCAATTGTTGGATGTGACTGTTGGGCAATACTGATGAATGAACCGACAGACCCAATTGCTAAGCACAGGACAACGAGTAACGTGAATATCCGCCTGAATGATTTCATATCTGTGGGTATCTGAGATAATTCAACACCATCTTGACTCGGTGATGTATGGAGTGGGGACAAAATCCGAGCGAATCTGAGAACACGCTATGGATTAAGATGATACGGTATTTATTCAATGCGGAATCTTTCAGAGCGTGTAATCCACTCCTGCCGCGAAATTACCTCTTCCGCTCTACGTCGCACGACTCGCTGAAAACGGGCTTTTTGTATGTTTGACTTTCTGCTTCTTCGACAGAACCTGCAAGAGTCGCGGTGAATCCTAGTTATGGTTTCAGTCTCCATCAAACACTGATTTAGACTGTCTCAACTCTCTACAGAAGACAAAGGCCAGTGCCTCGGCTTTGTTCCCGATTGGAAATCGGAGATTTCCGTTCCCGCGATGACGCTTTGAGTCTCAAACCACGTGAGAGTGTGAAGCCGACATGAATATTTCTGACGCTATCTCAGAAAAAAAGACGGTCAGAGGACTCAATAGACGGGTGAAATATCTTCATCCAATGCTCACTGTGTCGGGTTCGTTTGGAAATGAGACTCCTTTCAAAATCACTCGGTGTGCGACAGGAGTTGTATTGTCAGGTCTAAAGCGAGTCGACAGACACACCGTGTGTTCAGGTGTCAATTCCAACCAATCCATCATCGAAAGGTCAGGAGGAATTCAATTCCCTTGTCAGTGCCGTGCGGCCCAAGACAGGGCTCGCGAGGGACTTCAGTTACTTGCTACTGATACTCTCTGAGCAACGGAACTTCATCTGTAAGAGTTACATATCAGCTCGAAGGAGTCGCAATCGTATCTCAGCTACTTATCGCCGGGGATCAAATATGCGTCTGCAAACAGGGTCAACACGGTTTTAGACTCACATAGCTAATTATATTGCATGGATTCTGAACTGGGGTTTCACTCGCTTCGGACGGAGACCAAGGAACGAGTATCCGTCGAAGGGTCTCTTCCGGATTGGTTAACCGGAAGCCTCATTCGGAATGGTCCGGGCACATTTAATTTTCCAGATGGAAACGCAGTTGACCACTGGTTTGATGGGCTGGCAATGCTCTCACGGTTCAGTTTCATACCTGATGACCAGCAAATATTATTTCAGAACCGCTTTCTGCAGACAGATTCTTTCAAAAGTGCACGGAGGGGTGACTTTGATGGAGGATTTGCGACCGGACAGACAACACTTCGAGCGAGATTAAAAACGTTCTTCTCAGAGCCATATGATAATACGAATATCATAACTGAACGGATCGGTAACTCGTTCTACGCCCTGACAGAGTCACCACGTAGCGTGGAATTCGACCCGCGCACGCTCGAAATGAAAGGCCACTTTGAGTACGATGGGGAGGTTCCGACAGGACAACTCCATTGCGCACACTACAAGCGCGACCCTGCAACCGGTTCCCTGATTGCAGTTGATACTGAATTTGGCCGGACATCGAAATATCACATCTACGCAATCGAGAGTCCACAGGATCGGTCGCATATTGCCTCTGTTGAGACTGAAAAGCCGGCATATATGCACAGCTTGGGTCTGACACCACAGTATGTCATCTTAACTGAATTTCCATTACGTCTTAATCCGCTCCAATTCTTGAAACCTGGAACTCAGGAAGCATTTATCCAGCAGTTTGATTGGGAGCCAACCCGCGGGACAGTTGTCCACCTAGTTGACCGAACGACTGGCACAGTTAAGGCCTCACCAGTGCTTGAGCCGTTGTTCGGATTTCATCACGTCAATGCATATGAGAGTAATAATGGCCAAACGGTCGTATTTGACATAGAGACAGTGCCTGATGATAGCTCAATTGAGTCGCTATACCTCGAGAATTTACGAGCTGGTCAGTTGGGATCGTTAGCAGGAAAGCTTCGGCGGGTAACCATTGAGTTGGCCCCAGAGACTGAGTCACGGTATGGGCCAGAGGCACCGAAAACAACCACTGAGGTCATATATGATGATGGAACAGCATTGCCAACGGTGTCACCTGCGCAGTGGAACCGAAAACACCGATATATCTATGCAATGAGTTTAGACGAACCGATCACTGAATGGGCAACTGCTGTGATGAAACACGATATTGAGCAGGACACTACTGCTGAATTCGCAGGGGTATGTGATTACTTTACTGAGCCGATATTCGTACCCTCACCTGAGGCAGAACATCAAGATAGCGGTGTCGTGATTGTTGTCGGATTAGATGTCAGCACAGAACACTCACATCTTGTTGTATTAGATGGTAGTTCATTTACGCTTCGGGCGCACTCACAGTTGCCGGTCGCGCTGCCATTCGACTTCCATGGACGTTATTTCCCCAATATTCGCGCTCAGAGTGCGTGAGTTAGGTGCAACAGCAGTATCACTGAGCAAGCACTCACCATGCTGCCTGGCGACAAAGTCGCGGTATTTCCACAGGCGAGTGTCTTGGAGCTTGACCCCGAGATACTTCACACTCCTCGTGGTGCTCTCCGCACCATCTGAGGTCGGAGTTGGTGTCACATGACATCCCCCCACCGTTCATCGCGGGGCTTCCCACACATGGGGAATACCAATGAGTCGTCGCTGGCAGAGGGCTTCGACTCCTCGTAGACCGTGAGCGTCATATCCGCTAGGACGTTCTTCTCACAGTGAGTCGTGGCGGTGTCACAGCCGCTTCCACCCCGATGCGAGTCATCGCGTTCCGCCTTGTCAAGCGGGACGTTCTTAACGGGTCAATCTGTCGTGCAATATTCGCGGAAGCGTTGATGTTGGCCTGAAACGTCGAAACGTGGCAGTCGTCGCTCGGACACCGGAACTCTGCCTGCGAGTCCCGGTGTCCGATACGGTGGCACGTCTGCGACGTGTACGCCGGATTCACGTACTCGACAGGGATGCCCGTTCTGTCGCCTTGTCCTCGATACGCCCTTGCAGTCGGGCGAACGCCCACGAGTGCAGCCGACGGTTCATGTACTTGTGCTTCCCGTAGCCGGGACGTTCGCGGATGTACCTCAACTCCTCCATCACCAACACCGGGTTCTCGTACTATTTGGCGTACTCAATGGCCTGTCGAGACGCTTTCTCAACAATGCCGGTGAGCCCGGGAGTGCGAGAAACGAGCTTCAATCCGCCACTCGGATGCCTCACGCTCTTAGAGGCGTTTCAGGGTCGTGTGCATCTCTTTTCGGAGATGCTTCGCTCTACTTCCGCTACACACGAACGGGTCAGTCGGAGGTGCTTGAGGGCCGTGATCAGGGCGGTTTCTCCGATGTCTAAGCCGATGTATGTGACGTCACCGTCTATCGCTGGTTCTTCGACCGGATACTCAACGGTGACAGTACCCAGTTCTTTCGATGCTGTTGAAGCCGTATCTCGCCCGCCTTCAGATCCTCTGATATGAGGTCGTACCAGAGGTCTTTCTGTTTAGGGGTGATGCGGAGCGGTATCCAGAAATTCGTCCCGCGCCCCGGTTGGGGAGCCCACCATGTGAACTCGTACTCGCGTTCCCCCGAATGGTCGAGTGTCGCGGCTTAGCTCGTAAGCGGTATTGGGTGGCCGTCATTCAACTCCTTGGCGTTGTACGTCTTGCGGAGCTTCGGGACGAAGTTGCAGGGAGCGGTTTTGGCCTGATACGGCAGGTCGTTACGCGTCACGATGTTGCTCACCGCCGACACGGTACTTGCCCCGGCGTCGAACGCCTCTTGCAGACCGTCACGATACGTGTCGAGCAGGTCGTTGAGTTTCGACTGCTTGTGCGCTGTGGCGCAAACGTCACCTGCAACATCTTCGTGACGGTCGGAGACACGCTACTGCTCCTCCACGTATTTCATGAGTACGTCGATGCCCACTTGCCCAGTGGTGATGAGGAAGTACCCCGGTTGCCAGAACACTTTGTCGAGCGCATGCCGAGCCGTGGGATTCTCGTCACAGATTTTGCGGGACGTGACGCCGTTGAGCGAGTTGATAAACTTGGTGAGGTCGTTGGCTTCGCCGTGGACAGGATGTGAACGTGGTCGGAACTGCCGTTGACGTTCTGGATGTTCACGCCGAAGCCCCCGTCGCAGGCAATCTCACCGATGCGTTCTGCAATTTCGTCGGTGAGTAGGTCTGCGCGGTACTTCGTGACGGTCACGAAGTGATATTGGAGCGCGTAGATCATGTGCGACCCGGTTTTGAGGTTGGACTTCATTTGGCTGGAGCGATTTCGATACATCCAACTCGAATCAGTGTTTACTATCGTGTGGTATTCGCCCTGCAACTGACTGTCGTTTGTATAAGAGTTGTCGGCTTCACGCCTGCGGTAAACGGTGGGATTCTCGGCTTGAAGAAAGGTAGCAAGAGACAGCAGCTATCTTAAGTTTGAGGTACGGTTGTGTTCCAATGTTTGATAGCTTCCGTGAGGTGCCTGCGTGGGTAGGCGCACGCAAGACTTGTTGAAGTTATAGCGTGAAGCAGACGCAATACCCACGAGTTGAGTCGTGGGAGAATGTGGCACTGTGGAGTATTCAGAGTTTGATTTTCTTGTCAGCGAGGGTGTCTGAAGTCTCTTTATTCATGAGGCAAACATCAACACAACACAACTCAACTCAACTGCCAGCCTTCAGACAGTCGTTCATTATTGGATACCGCCGTATGAAGCATGCCCAGTGTGGGTACTCAGCCATTTCGAGTAACGTGTTCGGAGAACTGTTCGGCAATCTCACGACCAATGCCGTGAGATGTGTCGGCTTATGTGTTGAATCTCAGCTCAATCTCGGGGGACTTGTATTGGTTATGTGTCACTCGGAAGCTTGATTTTATTCGCTGGCTGAAATGTATATTGCGGACACAACCAGCGTATTATTTGAGGTGATATTATCTTCACAACGCAATAACATACGCAGCGAACTGCAAGACGATGATGGATATTGCCACTCACACATGTGGTATAAAGACCGGTACATGTTCGGAATAAGTTTCACGAGAGACACACAACTCTATATAAATGATGAGTCAATCAACTCAAGATATGCAGGTTACAGAGTTCCCGAAAATCTATACCCCAGCTCAGCCAAGCAGCCGTCTCATAGCAAGAATTGAGAAGAAACTCAATAGATACCTGAACTCGCTCCGCCGAACCCGACTTCCACTCACTGATGAGTATCTTAGCTCAGATAAGAGAAAGCGCTGATAACCTACGGCTGTATGACGACTCGAAAACGGGCTTCGTTTTTGATCATTCGTTTATACGCCGCACTCACCTCTCTAAGTGAGTATCGTTCGATTTCTGGAGTAATATCACTGAGCGCGCTAAATTCGAGTGTATCCTGCGAGTCTCGTGCTGTTCCTGATGCCCAGCCTTCTACAGAACCGACCGTTCCGACTAAATGTTGAACATTGACCGGGACTGGCTCAGCTGGCACTCCCGCAGCTACAACGGCTCCGCCAGATCCAATGCCTTCAATGACTTGACTAATCGCCTCACTCGAAGGGGCCGTGGCAAGGACAACCTTTGCACCGCCGAGTGATTGTAGCTTCTCAGCCGGATCTTCGTTTGTCGTGTCAATAAAGTGATGTGCACCGAGGGATAGAGCTAATGACTCTTTTTGAGGCGTTCGTGAGATTGCAACTGTTTCATACCCTGCTGCCTCAGCGTACTGGATACCTAAATGGCCGAGTCCACCTACCCCTTGCACAGCCACAAGATCACCAGGCATGGCACCACTGTTCCTGAGCGCATTGAATGTCGTCACGCCGGCACAAAGAAGAGGCGCAGCGTCGTCTGAGCTGAGCGAGTCCGGGAGATGGGCAACTGATTCAGCCGGGACGACAGCGTACTCCGCATATCCCCCATCGTGTGTAAGCCCTGTAACTTCGCTATTCTCACACTTCAGAAAATCTCCCCGCCGACACGGTTCGCATCTAAAGCAATGACCTCCATGCCAGCCAACACCGACTCGCTCGCCAGCCGAAAGTCGGGTTACATCAGAGCCAACCTGATCAATTTTTCCTGCAATTTCATGACCCGGGACGCGCGGATACGAGACCCCTGGATAAGTTCCCTCTTTGACGAATGCATCGCTATGACATACACCGCAGGCATCGATAGAAATTCGTACTTCCCCTGCGCTTGGGTCAGGGATATCACGTTCGACAAGTTCGAACTCTCCACCAGGTTCTGAGATAACTGCAGCACGCATTGTATTTGCCATGTCGTATGCTTACTCTTCAGGTGATTGTAACTGTCGAATTTTATATTTTCCAAGAGAATCAGTTTCTCTCACGGGTTTCTGATGTTATCGAGTCTGAAGTGAGTGCACTAAATACACGATTAACATCCTCCCGCGGCTCAAGACGCAGGAATCCACGAAGTGGATGTGCAGGTTGCACGTTTCCTCGGGGTCCAAGTACGCTTTCGCGTGGGTCTTCAACGGTCGCCACCGAGTTGTGAAATCGTGTACTTTCCGGTGCGTGTGGTCCTTTCGGGCCTTCCTCCCCGCATACAGCGGGCGTCAACAGCGTGGAACGACGTTCCACGAGCAATCGGGCATAGCCCGGTAACGACGACTGGCTATTCACCCAGCGAGGGAGCGGTTCGCCTCACCCAGAGTGTTAGGCCGTGCATGGTTCTCCCTCTCGTTGTGCGATATTCTTCGACGCGTTCAAATCGGCGTGATGTCCACAGTTACACTCCGAACATCAAAACTGATGGCCATCACGGGTTCCCATCGAACCACACGCCGAACACCGTTGACTGGTATGGGACGCATCGACCTTTTCGACGCGGATACCAGCGCGTTCGGCTTTGTACGTGATGAACTGTTGGAGTTGATGAAAGTGCAACGAGTGAACGCCCGACCACGAACTGTCACGAACATACCCGTTGCGTGAGTGACCGCCGGAGGACAGCGTAGCCGAACCCCGACGGTAGAATGTCTGCCGCTCAGAGTGGAACGATGTCAAACTTTGTCAGTCACCAGCCTCAACAAATTCATCATGAGTCTTCGTTGACTCATCGTATTTCTGTTCGAACTCTGAAATAAGCTGCCCCATTTTGGCGTACCAGTCGTTAAGAAGACGTTGCATTGATTGAACAATTTGGTCAGGATCTGTCGCGGAGTAGACGTGATAGTAACCACCTTGTTCGTAATTTACCTGCTGCTTCTGAATAAGTCCGGCCTGCAAAAGGCGCTGTACTGACCGATATGCCGTTGAGCGCTCACGATCTACGACATCAGCTATTTCGTCGACGGTTAGCGGGTCACTGGTTTCAACTAACACCCGGAAACATTCTTTATCTAATCGCTTCAGTCCGTGAAAACATTCCAATAAGTTCTCACACTGCATATCTTGGCGAAGTTGTTCCGAGATTGAATCTGCCATCTATATAGACCGTATTCAGTTATTCTGTAAAAGGCTTGTGTGAATATTGTACAATTCTGAGGTTGAGCTGGCGCATTATCCGCCACTCGCTCTCAGTGAAGACTGCTTGATACGACGTCAAACTATGTCCGTTTGAACTGATTCGGAGAGACTGAATTATACCTGCTCAGTTTCAATGCCTCGTTCAGGCGCTTCATATGTCCAGAGTCCGCCATCTCGCATAGCTTGACCAATTTCTTGATGAAATTCGATAAAGTCCTCAAATACTGACTTTTGAACGTATTCGAATATATCAGAGACCGCAACAACTTTTGATTCCGCAAGCCGAACAGGGTCCTGTCCATGTGACGTCAAAAACTCCTCAGTTTGTAGCGGAAAGTCTGTTTCTTCATCGACTTTTTTCGCAATTATTGCATGACCGTACTTTCGTCTTCCTTCGGAGCCCTGTTCTCCGTCAGGGTCATGTGGCCAGTTCATGTATTAGCTGTAGGGTGCCAGTATAAAATATACGTTTCTCTTGGTGACCTCCGAACTTCATCCGAGGTCCACCCTGGTCATTTGTTTGATTCTCAATAGAAAGTGGCGGTGGGACTGGGATTTGAACCCAGGAGGCCGTAAGGCCACCTGCTCTCAAGGCAGGCGCGTTAGTCCACTCCGCCATCCCACCGCAATGGCAGCTGAAATGCTCTCTTTTGTTATCTGAACGAGAGATGATTCACTCAGTTCATTTTCGCTTACTAAGAGCTAATAGGAAGAATGATCTGGACGAGTTTGAAGCTATCGTTCTCGTTTTACGTGTATTCAGTTCATCGTACCCCGACCGATTTAGTCTGATCATCAAAGATATTGCAGACTCTGCTCGATGCAAGCTTATTCTAGCGAGGCGCATTAGCAACTGTCCTTACGAACGTCGTTTGCATCTACGGCCTCTCACTGAGGAGGGCGAAAGGGCTGAGCGCCCTTAGTGACGAGTTAAATTCGCGGTGAGGCTTTGCAAATCAACTCAAGACATTTGCGATAACTCCACGTTCGTCTTTTGAACGGGTTGCCCCGTGGGGTAATCACTACACTGAAAGCTCTGCCGTTCATACCGGGAGCAGTGCTACCTACGCTTCAGATCAAGCGTTTCAATGACATCAACTGTGTGTTCAGCAAATGGAAGGCCCGCTTTTTTTCGGGCATGTGCATGTGAAATGTACGTCTTGAGGCCTTGAATATCTGAAAGAACGGGATGCATATCTAAGAGTGATGTTTTGAGGTCCGCGTCATTAGCGCCTTGTATCACAGACGCAAGCGGAGATGAATCGAATACGCCTGAGAAGTCTATTGGTGTGGAGAAGCCAGCATAATAGATCTTATTTGCTTGACCAGGTCCGATGACTACGTCTGCCCGCCGCTGTTTCATTGCAGCCGAGTCAAGATCGGATCGAGATATACTCGCTACTGTCGGTTGTAGAATGCCAACTGAAGAGTGGTCTTCTTTGTCGAGCAGGTGTGTCACAGTGTTACCGACTCGGGCAGACTGCGTTGACCCAATCTGTACTTCGAATCGGATATTATCGAGAGTCTCTATGGTTGATGCGGCTATCTGGCTAATTTTTTCAGCAGCCGGTTCACTCTCGTCAGTGAATTTTGTCGGAAGAAGATCGTCGGGTCGATAATTGATTAACACGTCGCCTCCAGAGGCAGTCGCCGAGAGCAGAAGATCTTGAAAGATAGCTTGGTATAACTCTGCTGCTTCACCTGCCGAGAGGACTGACTGCTTGACGAGGTCGGGAAAGACTAATCCTGGGCGCGGAGGGTCAACAAAAAGGGTGATTACTGTCATTCGGTTCGGTACTGCAAGAGATCTGACACAGTTGTCTGTCGTGTTGAGCTGGGAGACATATTTATGAGATTAGTCATCGATTCTGGCGCCCTTTTGTTTGTCGGTAATCGCGCGTGAACACATTTGAAACGACGTGATTAATAAACTCGTCACGAGCAGCCTCGTCAAGTCTCTGCAACTTCTTCATCGGTATGAGTTCAAACCCTCGTCCACGAACGGTCGTCGCATGTACTTGATCGATGGCAAATGACTCTGGCTGGCGAGTTGTATACTCGGTTGCAAGCGACTGTAGTGTGTGTTCTCCAATAGGCACGAGGATTTCAGGATTTATCATTCGAATCTCAGCATTGAGATATGGCTCACATGCTATGAGTTCCTCTCTGGTTGGCTCTCGTTCAGGATGATGGCACCGCGTCAGATACGTCATGAATGCGTTTTGTAACTCTGGTGGGTGCTCCGCAGGGCCGGTCCGGGTTAGCCCCAGCTCATGTAAGATGTAGAGAAGTGTCCTTCCGGATCGCTCTCCACCAAACGGAATGCCACTTTTATCGGCGCCGCGGTCAGGATGGCGGGAAATAAATAGAAATTCCGCACCCACATCACCGTATCCGTGTAACACCGTATTTCTAGTTTCACAGAGGGCAGGACAGTTTTGACAATCCTCATCCATATTGAATGGATTTTTGAGCGATCCTTGTCGTTCGTGCACATCATCTGTTGAGCAGCACTCGGTGAAAAGCCTCGGGGAAAATAATTACTCCTCCGATTACGCTTGCCGAATCATCTCTTTTCGTCGCACCACACCAACCATATCTGCGACGCTCTCAGTCATGGATTTAAATGCATCAGCAGTACGTCCATCTCGGAGGACAATGGGAGCACCCTCTCCAGCTCCCGACCGGACTGACGGATCTAATGGGAGTGAAGCCAAGAACGGAAGTTCATTGTTTGCAGCGAACACCTGCCCGCCATTGGAGCCGAATATATCATGCGTTGAGTGACAGTCTGGACAATTGAAACTCGCCATATTTTCGACGATGCCTAAGACGGTAGTCTCATGTTCATCAAACATTCGTAGCCCTTTCCGCGCGTCATCAACTGCGACTGTCTGTGGGGTGGTTACGATGACTGCACCAGTCAGTGGTAATGTCTGTAGTACCGTGAGTTGCGTATCACCGGTCCCTGGCGGAAGGTCAAGCACGAGATAATCCAGCTCACCCCACTGCACATCTTCAACAAGTTGGGTCAGTAGTTGATGTACCATCGGACCTCGCCAGATGACAGGGTCATCCTCATCAACCAAGAATGCCATCGACATCAACTTCATATCAAACTGCTCAGGTGGGATGATGGTTTGATCCCCTGCTGTCTCTGGACCGTTTTCGGCTGCAATCATTCGAGGCACATTTGGTCCGTAGATATCTGCGTCGAATAGTCCCACCCGCGCACCTAATGAAGCTAATCCAGCGGCTAGGTTAACCGCCACAGTTGATTTTCCAACACCACCTTTTCCGGAGGCAACCGCAATGATATTCGATACACCTGGGAGAACCGCCTCGTCTGGTGGCCGCTCAGAAGGAATATTCGCTGTTAGTTCAATCGTATAGTTGCTCTTCTCAAAAACTGACCGAATATCAGCCGCTATATCACTTTCCTCTGGCGAGAACGGTGCACCAAGCGCAAGAGAAATATGAATCGTTTCATCTTGTTCATCAACTTTGATTGCATTAACCAGGTTGAGCGAGAGTAAGTCATCCTCAAAATGAGGATCTAGCACGGTTTGTAATCGGTCTTTTACCTGAGATTCATTCATATCATGTATATATCAGGATATCGCACTGCTAAGAGCTGTTGATTGTGGAAGATGATAATATGGCTTACACAAGTGACTGATAAGTAACTTGTTTTCTCCACTGCGAATTCTTAAAACGTTCATCGCCACAGCGAGGATAAGAATTAGATAATTTCATCCACTTCAGTATTAGCCGATTGGCTGACACTCCATCGTAATCGGGGTTGAGCATGTGTTAGGTATGATGGAACATTTGTGACAGGCGGACTCCTCCGAACTCGGGGCTCTCGCTTGATGAGGGCTTGCTGCTTCTGTGTCAGGATATCCAGGAACAACTGAGCGGTCTTAGACTCCGTAGACGATTTCGACAGGTAGTTTCAACTCGGAGCCAGAGTCGGACACTCCTTTGTTAAA
>ERZ1034569.3-NODE-3-length-112596-cov-10.794297_pt1 | contig 112596 bp, 109 predicted proteins | sample MGYA00520706_ERZ1034569 | MGnify/ENA primary metagenome ERZ1034569 (study PRJEB33760, sample SAMEA4777722) | hypersaline lake metagenome | biome: hypersaline environment; feature: brines | place: Spain | collected 2014-08 | depth 0 m ...
ACCCAGGTGTGGACGACGTCGCTATATATGTTCGAGATCAAGACGATTTCGAACTTGCCAGTATAGGTGATGGAGGTTCCAGAACCATAACGGTAGAAGGTGACGATACATTTGAGGAGGAAGATGTTCAAATTGGGTTCCCGTCAAGCGCTGATGACGAGAGCGGTAACAATATCCTATCTCTCCCAGGTACATACCGTATAGGAGTTATTGATGTAGCAGATGCTGATATCGAGAGCCCATCAGGTCCAGATAATTCACTCACTACCTCAGAATTTAACCAAGGAATTAGTACAACTGAGTCAATCGTAGTCACCGACACAGCACTCGCGGGCTCATTCGTTACGTACAACGGGCAGGTTGCTGATGATGACGGACTGATTGATTTCAACGGAACCGCAGCTGGTAAAGATGGAGGCGAAATCGTAGTTGCCTTCGTTGGGCCACGAGGAGGTACAGTTGCTGAGACAGTCACTGTCGAGAGCGATTCAACTTTCGATCGTGATGACTTCGACATATCCAGCCTATCCCAGGGAACTGTGTCCGCACACCTCTTATCCGCTGGCCGCGACGGCGAGTTTGGTGAAGGTGGCAGTGCAGACTTCAGTGGTAATCCGACCGTGGAAGAGCCCGGTGATGTCGCAAGCGCAATAGAAGGTCTCTCAGGAACTGGTGATCAGGTTAGATCAAGCATCCTGTCGAACACAGTTGACGCAACGGCAAGTGACGACCTGATCGTCACCGAGACATTCCGATTATCAGATGGTCTGACGACTGTCGAAACAGTTACTAGCCCAGTCGAAGGAAATGGTACGATTGAGGTAACTGGACAGACAAACCGTCGTGCTGATGATAATACAATCACAGCTGAACTTCTCGATCAAAGTGGTGATTCTATAACACTATCCAGCACTGAACAGTGGGGAACAGACGGCACGTATAGCGTCAATATCTCACTTGATGGAGTCCAGCCTGGTGAGTATACGTTGGAAGTCGACGATGGTGATAACACTGACCGCGCTCCAGTTGAAGTCGTTGAGCAAGTTGACGAAGAGGAGACTCCAACGACAGCAACACCAGAACCAGACACGCCAACGCCAACGCCGACAGCAACACCAGAACCAGACACGCCAACGCCAACAGAAGAGCCAGCAGATGACACAGAAACCGACACGCCATCGACAGACGCTGGCACACCTGGATTTGGTATTGTGGTCGCGCTGACTGCACTTATTGCAGCAGCACTACTGGCCGTCCGGCGTACGAACTAATCGACATCGCACCTCGCGATTCGATCTCTTTTTTTATTTTTTCTCACCGGTAGCTACAGCACTCGATTGGTAACACTAACCGACAGTAGTGTATGTTTAATATCGAGTATCTATTTGATACACTATGTCGACAGTAACTTCACAGGATTCTACGTTTCAGTTCCCATCGAACAGCGCTGGCTACGTTGCAATCGGTGCAGCGCTTGTCACTGGCGTGGTCCATCTGCTTTTGGCATCACGACTCGGATTAAGCAACACATTTGGCGTCTTATTCATCTTTAATGGGCTTGGATTTCTTGGTGGGACGGTTATCTTCCTGACACAGTACTGGCGGCGTGAACTGCATCTCGTGGCAGCAGGATACGCTCTCGTGACAATTGCGGCATTTTTTGCAACTGGAGCGGCCTGGAGTCCCTTCGCGGTCGTGACAAAGGTTGCAGAAGCGGTGTTTTCTGTCGCAGTGCTCTATCTGTACAAACAGTAAGACGAATTCAACTACCCACACGCTTCTTGTTGGGTGTGACAGTCTCGCTCTCAAGAACGAAGGATGACAAAACAGCTGCTTGATAGCTACACTGTTATAAGATGGAGCGAGGATGTCAGTGTGTGGTACTAATCACAAGAGGTTACCCAGCTCACACAACAAATCTCTCACGAAGCGAGAACACTCATATGGAACATATCTCTCTATTTGAACCCGATGCCACAAAGACCCGCGACACAATTTTACAGGCCACGTATGAGGTGATCTGCGAAGAAGGATACTCAGGAGTGAGCATCGCACAGATTGCAACTCGAGCCGATATTTCGAAATCAGTTATTTACTATCACTTTGAAAACAAAGATGCAATCGTGCAAGCACTTTTACGAACGGTGCTTGACCAACTGCTGTGTGAGTTTTTCGAGAACGAAGCAATCGGCCCGCGCGAACGGATGGAGTCATTCTTAGAGTTCGTGTTTGATACGTCGGCTGAGACTGACTGTCTTGCGACCGGACCACACTGTCAAGCGTATATCGAACTGCGAACGCAGGCGACTCATGATGATGGGTTTCGGAAAACAATCCAGAATAATGAGACCCAGCTACACGACACGATACACTCGTGTTTGAAAGCGGGTATTGAGGATGGACGGTTTCGCATTGAAAACCCACAGGCTACCACCACCGTTCTCGTGACACTGATTCAAGGAACTCTCTTCAGACGGGCAACAACTGGTGACCCAGACTCTGCCGTCTTGCATGAGTATGCAGAAAATTTGTTGAATCTGTGACTTACCCTGAGATCACCGAGAGAGACCAGCTCAAAGCAACCACGCAACGGCCGCACAGAACCATCTCACCATCTTCAAGCTGGAGTCCCCTTCCTCAAGGAGCGAAGCAAAGCGAAGTGAGTGAGTAGACTGGGGAGGAAGCCGTCCACGAGCGGAATACAGAAACAACCTAACATTTAATCGATCGCAAGAGATTCAGCCACCCCCTCTGTAGAATGACCGTTCGATACAAAGGTTGATACCTATCAGACTCCACAAATCAATTAGAAACGTATCGTTTTGTTTCGTATTCACGATGCTGGATGTGTCATCAATGCCTCGAAAATTTTTCACACTGATTGTCGCACTGTGTCTGATGAGTGCTGTTGTTCCAACCACTGTACTTGCTGCTGAGGAACAGGTCATCGGATCGCCGAATTTGACGGTAAGTTCATCCGATATTGAATTCCGCGCGAGCGAAGATGCAACACTCAATGTCAACGTCATCAATAATGGAGAATTACTCGATGGCGGCAGAGTTGAGTTCGAAAACGAAGTGAAGACAGCGAAGAGCGTACAGATATCGATTGACGAAGACGCGATCGACGCGCCAATCGAAGTAAATACCGGAACCCAGTCACTGGGCCGCCTCGTCGATGGTGACCAGCGGACTGTCGGATTCGATCTCGAAATAGGTGCTGCTCAACCAGGAACCTACGAAATTCCAGTTGAGGTAACCTATCAACATCCGCGTGTAATTGCATTCGGTCAGTTTGAAGATACAGACAGACAGAACCGTGAGCAAACAGTCTCGGAGACGATCGAGATTCGTATTGAGGATCGCCCAGAGTTTGAACTTCGAGCGACGGAGCAGACGACTGTTGTAGCCGGAGATACAAGACAAGTCAGCTACGAATTAGTGAACACTGGGACACAGACTGCACGCGATGCCACAGTTCGACTCGAAACCCAAACACCTGGCATCTTCTTCGGGAAGCAAACGAGCCAATCAACGACCACCTCTGTGTTCGTCTCTGAGCTTTCAGCCGGCGACTCACACGCATTTCGCTTGCAAATGGGCGCTGGTCCAGATGTCGCAGGTGGAACTTATACGGTCGCAGCCGGGGTTGAATACGAAAATCAAAACGGCGTTGCACGCACATCCGACCCGCTCTCAACAGGAGTGACAGTCGCGTCTGAGCGGAATTTTGCTCTGGAGTCCATGTCACTGACTGATTTCAGAGTCGATGAGTCCGAGGCACGAATCGAAGCAACGATTAGCAACGAAGGGCCGGTGCCAGCGAATAATGTTGTCGTCCGCATTGGAGAGACGAGTGCTGTGTCGGTCGTTAACGGTGAATCTGCCGTCGGTGACCTCACTGTTGGAGACAGTGCTCCGGTTTCATTTACTGTTGCGATTCCGAATGAGGCAGAGCCAGGTTCAATCTCGATGCCATTCAGCGTCGAGTATGAAAATGCCGATGGAGACATACAGACGCTGTCAACACCACTCCGAAAGCCACTTGAAATCAAACCTGAGCAGGATCGATTCGAAGTTGTCGGTGTGAATACGTCGGTCACGCCCGGTGGAACTGCAACACTCACCGTGCAGTTACGCCATACTGGGTCTGAGCCGGTCTCAAATGCGAACGCACGCCTGTTTACAAACGACCCACTCTCCTCATCTGATGACGGTGCATTCTTAGGTGAGATTGGACCAGATGAGACTGTCACCGCACAGTTCCGTGTGAGTGCCTCAGGCGATGCACTCGCCAAATCATATGGGTCAAGCGTCGAGGTCCGCTATGACGAAGCCGATGGCGATACACGGTTCACTGGCTCGCTTTCAACTGGTATCCCAGTCTCTGACAGTGAAGGTGGTGGACTACCACTTCTCCCAGTCGGTATCGGAGCGATTGTACTCTTAGGCGGTGGCGCGGTGGTCTACCGTCGCTTTTGATCAGGAGGCATAAGCTATGAAACGTTCTCGACAGTTCTTTGCACGAATTGGGCGTATCATTCAGGCACACCCAGTCGCAACAATACTACTCGCAATTGCGCTCATCGGGGTTGCCTTCGTCGGCGCTTCACAGATTGTGTCTGTGACGGGCAACAGTGCCTTCGTCGGGTCGAACCCAACACTCGACACATTCCAGGAATCATTCGACCGCGATAGTCTTGCGACACTCGTCCGTGGGGAGGTGAGCCACCCTGCGACGATGGCAGCGATCGACCGCTTCGACCGCCGAATGGAAGAGGTTGAGAATGTAGACACGGTACAGAGTCCGGCCGACCAAGTTCGCGCGGAGTATGGACGGATACCGGACTCACAGGCCAAGATTGAGCGCGTCATCGGCTCACCTGACCAGACAATTATCTCGATAAGCAGCACGACAGATATCAGTCAACCCGAATCGCGACCGATATACGAAGAGGCTGTATCAGAGAAAGAGTGGGCACGGTTCCCAGCCGGCGTCGAAGTGACCGTGACGGGTTCAGCCGCCTTCTCAGCACAACTGAACGAACTAATCGGACAAAGCACACAACAACTCTTGGGCCTTGCTGTTGGGCTGATGACGGTCGCGCTCTTCTTCATATTCCGTGGTGTGCGACTCCGCCTACTCCCGATTGTTGCTGTCTTCGTCGGGGTCATATACACCTTCGGAGCGATTGGATATGCCGGTGTTCCGAACTCAACACTCACGAGCGCTGTGTTCCCAATTTTGATTGGATTAGGGATTGATTACTCTGTGCAGTTCCACGAGCGGTATGAAGAGGAACTTGAATCGTACCCACCGAAAAAAGCGCTCCCACTCGCACTCGGTGGAATTGGCCCACCAGTTTCGATTGCAGCGCTCTCTGCAGCTCTTGGCTTCGGGGCGACGTGGGTTTCATCGACGGACACGCCGGCGTTTGTCTGGTTTGCACAAACGTCGATGTTCGGGATTGGGCTCACCTTCCTCTCGGCAATTATTCTTCTATTGCCGGTATTGACACTTTATGCTCGGTGGCGACGAGGCAAAGAGCCGTTCTCACTTCGAGACACACTGTTTGGCGATGATACCGACTCAGCTGAGTCAGATGTCACAACCGCAGCAGATGGCGGGAAGCAACAGCAGTCAGGATCCCGTCGTGACGATGAGACGGCTGCGTCCAGTGAAGATGAAGAGATTGGCAAAATGGGCTATGTGTTAGGCAAGACCACGCGATTTGTCGCAGCGAATCCCGCACTCGTGCTACTCGTTGCGATGCTCTTGCTTGGTGGCGGATTAGAGGTCGGCTCTGATCTTGAAACGCTCGCTGATACTGAAGAATTCTTCCCGCAGGACCTGCCTGCATACGTTGATCTCCAACAGTTCCGAACAGTCACTGGTGGCGGGTCAAGCGTCCAGTATGACATGCTCGTCTCCGGGTCGAATTTACGCGATCCAGAGACGTTGCAATGGATGGAAACAACGCGGCAGATAGCCGAAGATAAGCCGTTAGTCGAAGGGCTACAGACGCCAGCAACACTCATCAAGCAGTATAACGGTGGAGAGATCCCTGAAACGCGAACGGGTGTCAACGCCGTGCTGGAACGCGTCCCCGAGAGTCAGAAACAAAATTACTACAACAATGGCCAGGCGCATATCACCGTTATTGGCGAGCGGAATATGAACACAGACGAGTTACTTGATATGCTTGCAATCATGGAGAGCGTCACTGAATTTTCACAACCACCATCTGGCGTGAGCGCACAAATGACGGGGACTGCAGCGGTCTCGACGCCAAGCATCGTTGAGCAAATAAACAGCCGGAATACAACGACCGGGCTTGGACTGTTAGCCGTGTTCTCTGCGCTATTACTGTATTACCGTGACCTCGTTCGCGCAATCGCGCCGCTCGTCCCGATGGTATTTGTCATCGGATGGCAAAATCTCTATATGGCAGCGCTCAATATCCCAGTCTCCTCATTAGGAGCCTCATTAGGGGCAATGAGTGTTGGAATTGGTGCTGAATATACGATTATTGTCATGGAGCGCTATTACGAGGAGGTGGGACAATCGGGTGTCTCTCGACTCGATGCAGTTGAAATCGCTGGCTCTCGGGTTGGAAAAGCAATCACTGTCTCTGGACTCACGACCGTCTTTGGCTTCTCTGCGCTGACGCTGTCGCCATTCCCGATTTTGAGTGACTTTGGGTTCCTGACTGTCGGCGTGATTGCACTGACACTCGTCGCTGCAATTATGACTCTTCCACCGACACTCGTGTTGTTAGGCCGACTTGAAGATGTGATATCTGGCTATCTTGAGCGCTCTCGAAAAATGCCCGCCGGGAGGTCGAAGGCCGATGATTGAATCAGTTCTGATTCCAGTCGATGGGTCACCACAGTCGAGCGCAGCGGTTGAGTACGCAGGGTCTGTTTTTCCTGACGTAGATGTTCGTCTACTCACCGTCCTTGATCCAGTCGACGGATTCGCTGGATATGAGAGTTCGACAGAAGGCAACTTCGAGACGCAGGCGCGTGACCGTGCACGAGAAATCCTTGAGGCTGAACAACGAAGCTTAGAGGGCGCTGGCATGGCTGACACGCAGATCGAATTAGTCGTCGAAGTTGGCCAGCCGGTCGAGACGATCACAGAAATTGCTTCACAAGCCGATGTCGATCAGATCATTATCGGTAGTCACGGCCGGACCGGATTACAGCGAATTATCGTTGGGAGTGTCGCTGAACACGTCATGCGAGCGGTCTCGATGCCCGTAACGATTGTTCGTTGAGCGCTGAATTGTCTAGCTTCGAGCCAACATTTCTCGATGAATCAGTCTCGTTGATGAGGAGAGTGACCCAGTCCAATCCGTTCGAGTGGAGTCCCTCAACGAGCGAAAGAGGGTGGGGGTAGCTGATTAAGCACTCACGTATCGAGGTGTAGTGAGAATGGGACACACACCAGTCTCACGGTAGCAGTGGCGAGGGAACTCACGGCCTCAGTCGTGGTATGCGCCAGCATCCGCGCTACTGTACGAGACTCGCACCGTCGAACTCGGCACGCGCATACTCGATATCCATGAGATCCAATATCGTTGGCGCGATATCGTAGAGGTTTGCATCGCGAATCTGCACTGATGGGTCGTCAACATACAGCGTTGCATCATCAAAACTATGCATGCCGTTTCGTGGGCCGGTGTCGAAGACATCTTCGCCCCCACCAAATCCAGATTTTAGATCGAAGCCATGATTTGGAATCACGACTAAGTCAGGAGCGATATCATCGTGACCACCACGGAACGCCTCCTCTTGTTTGACTACCCGCTCTGCGACTGGCGTGCCGTCTGGGCCTTCTAAGCGCTCGAGTGCATGCTTGAGTTCATCACGCCGGGATTCATACTCAGATTCAGGAACGACGCCATTTGGCTCACGGCCCTCAAGATTGAGATAAAATCGCCCAGGAATCAGTGAATACGCCTGTGTGTCATCACTGATATCAGCTAATTCTTCGTGCTCTTCATCCGCATACGAGAGCCAGCCTTCCTCTTCAAGCCAGGCGTTACAGTGGACCTCGTACTCAAGCGTGGTAAAGCCGTGATCGGATGCAATTACCATCGTCACGTCGTCTGGTAACTGCTCGCGAAGTGCCCCGATATATTCATCAACCGTCTGATAGAATTCGATAAACTCGTCATGATAGGTTCCATCCTCGGTGTAATGTTTAAATAAGAAATGATTGACGCGGTCGGTCGTCATAAACACACCAAAGAACAAATCCCAGTCATCGCGCTCGATTATGTTACTGAATGACTCATATCGACGTGCGAGCGTCTCGTTGGCATTTGCAATAAACTCTGACTTGTCATCATCGTGGCCAAGTTTCGCGTTCACATCAATCCGATAATCACTGGCATCAAGATCGTTCGCGAAGCTATCTGGATATGCAGCCTTGTCGATGCTCGGCGAGAGAAATCCAGAGACCATCCGTTGGATATTGCGCTGTGGAGGGAACGTCACAGGAACGTTCATCACGCTCGCATTCCGGTCAGCGTCGGTAACGCGATCCCAGAGGCGCGTAGCCTGGACATCACGGCCCATCGGAACGTATGTATCATATGAGCCGATTTCACGGTCTTGAAATCCATAGACACCTGTCTCACCAGGATTGACTCCCGTTGTCAGTGATGGCCAACATGCCGATGATTCTGGGGGGACGATACTATCGATTGCACCGGCCGCGCCGGCCTCCGCAATCTCCGCACAGTGAGGAAAGAGATCAGGGTTCTCACCCAGTAAACGAAACGGCACTCCATCAATACCGACAAACGCGACACGTGGGTCGTCGCCCCCACGCAACCGGTCGAATAAACCCATATTATCGGTATGTCTGGCTGACGCATAAGAACTTTTGTTATCTAAAGAGGCGCTGTACGGAGCGAAGGATGAAAGTAGATACACGCCTATGTACGAAACAGTGCAGGAGTTCGAACGTAAACAATTGTTAGAGCGTATTGATCGTGAAGCTGCCACCGTTGGCGCACAGATACCTGATGAGATAGAAATCCAAGGCGAGACGATCGAACTCCGCGATTTCGTTTTCGAAATTAAGCGTCGTGATACAGTCCCGTCCGGTGAACGCGACCGCGTCGAGCAGGCAAAAAAGAATCTCCGACGTGAGCGCCGACATCGACGCGACATAATCGATGCTGGTGAGGTATCATTTGAGCGCGGGGAGGCACTTGCCGAGTCGATCATTGGAATCGACCGTGCCTTAGAATCACTTGAGCAACTCAACCCTGCCGACGTCGAACAGGACGCGCGCACGAAAGAGGCGGCCGACACCAAACGGTGGGTACGCTTCTTGAAGCAGGCACTTGGTCACGAGGAGGATACCTCTGGGAGGCGGCCTGGCTGATGAGTCGGAATGATGAACTCGCAGATCGATTCGATGAATTCGCTGACCGGCTAGAGGCCGATGGCGTCGCATACAAACCAACGACCTATCGACGCGCTGCAGACAATATTCGTGAGTATCAAACCCCAATCGAAGAACTCGTCGCCGATGGAAAGGATGCGGTTCAGCAGATTGACGGGGTGGGCGATGCAATTGCATCGAAAGCCGTCGAGTACATTGAAACAGGGCATATTGAGGAACTGGATGAGCTTCGTGAGTCACTTCCCGTCGAAATCGAGGCACTCACGCGTGTTGAAGGGGTTGGGCCCAAGACGGTCGGCGCCCTCTATGATGCGCTCGGGATCAGAACACTCGATGAGTTAGCTGAGGCAGCGCACAATGAAGAGATTCGCACGGTCTCGGGATTCGGCCCGAAGACTGAAGAAAATATTCGTGCAAATATAGACTTCGCCCGCAGTGCGGATGAACGCGAACGACTGGGTGAAGTCCGACCACTGGCAGACGAGGTGCTGACATATTTGCGTGCGGACGCGGCCGTAGAGCGCGCAGATGTTGCTGGATCGATACGTCGCTGGCGAGATACGATTGGTGATATCGATGTGTTAGTCGCCACGACCGCCCCAGGTTCAGTAATTGAATTCTTCACACGGTGGTCTGCAATTACAGATGTACTTCAAGAGGGTGATTCAAAAGCCAGTGTGCGTGCTCAGGGTGTCCAGATCGACCTCCGCGCAGTCGACCCTGCAGAGTTCGGTGCTGCTCTCCAGTACTTCACAGGGAGTAAAGCACACAATGTCGCGCTCCGAAATCGTGCGATTGCACGCGAGCTAAAAATGAATGAATATGGTATCTTTGATATCTCAGGAGTAGATGAGACCGCTGAAGGCCAGCGGATTGGTGACCGGATTGCCGGTGAAACAGAGCAGTCGATGTATGATGCGTTAGAATTACCGTTTATTCCACCCGAGTTACGCGAAGATCGAGGTGAGGTTGAGGCTGCAGTCGATGATGCACTTCCAACGGTGGTTGCTGTCGAGGATATATCTGGGGATTTACACACTCACACGAATGCGTCCGATGGCCGCGTGCCATTGAAAACAATGGTTGAGGCAGCTCTCGGCCGCGGCTATGAGTATTATGCGGTGACCGACCACGCGACTGGTGCTGGGATGGTTGGCGGTGTTGGGCTGACAGACGATGAGTTACGTGAGCAATACGACACAGTCGCCACACTCAACAGTGAACTGGATGAGATAGAACTCCTACATGGAGTTGAATCAAATATTACGGCCGACGGTGCAGTTTCGAATAGTGATGCAGTCTTAGAAATGATGGACATCGTCGTCGCCTCTCCACATGCTGCACTGAGACAAGGTCGAGATTCCGCAACTGAACGGCTTATCCGCGCGGTCGAGCACCCAGCTGTCGATATCCTGGGTCACCCGTCCGGTCGGCAGATCAACGCTCGTTCCGGACTTGAACTCGACATGGAGGCGATTGCAACCGCTGCAGCTGATGCAGGGACCGCTCTCGAAATTAACTCAAATCCTGTCCGACTTGATCTCAACGCTGAATACGTCCGAACGGCGATCAAGGCTGATGCGACAATTGCAATTAATACTGATGCCCATGGTCCTGATGCGCTCTCATACATCCGCTATGGGGTTCATACCGGTCGGCGTGGGTGGTGTACGCCGTCAGATGTATTGAATACCTTTTCAGTTGAGGCGCTTCTTGAATTTCTCCATTGAGTCGAACTCAACTGTTACTTGATGCGATGGCTGGAGATGTCCGGAGCTATCTACGGATGTGTGGCTACGATACGGTATACGTCAATGACGACTCAATCGAAGACCTCCCAGGCGCATTGAGCACAGACCCGCCCGATAGCGAGATTGTGAGCGCAGTGGAGGCGACCGGCCGGCGACTCGTTACCCGTGATTATCAACTTGCACAGCAGTGCTCCAACACAATCACGCTTACAACGACGGAAACGTCTGCCCGGTTGTCTACGTTACAAGACGCTGGGGTATGCTTTAAAATTGAGTCATCACCGACTTATTGTGGTGTCTGTAATGGCAGCTTAGAGCGAGCCGCTGTGGGCGACGCACCAGCGTACGTTGCTGACTCGATCGACCGGTGTTGGTCTTGCAATCGTTGTGAGCAGTATTTCTGGAAAGGGAGCCATTGGGAGCAGGTAAAACAGACACTTCATCATATCGACTAGCGAAATGACGGTCCTGACCCCTGCCGTGGTTCCCACTGCTCACAGGGATCCATATCGTCCATGTATTCATCGTGGGCCGCACAGTACGGCTGGATACCTGTTTCAGTCTGCCGGTACTCAAACCTGTCACAGGTCCCGCAGTACTCGTCACCCATTGATGGATTGATTCTCGTGGAGTTCCATTCAGGATTTTCGCCTGTCGTCTGTGACGTCTCTCCGCGCGTTGGCCGTGTTTCGACTTTATCAGGACTCTTTGTCTGCGGGTGCGTCTGTCCTTGTCTGGATCCCTCAGACGGCGTGTGAAGCACCTCAGTGTGCTCTCCCCCGTCAGAACTCGCCGTTTCAAGCGGGTCAGCACTCGATGGTTTCCCAAAGAGTCCGATTCCACTCAGCCCTGAGGTACTCTCTCGCTCAATATACTTCGTCTCACCCTTTGTTTGAACATTGATCGTTGCAGTCCCGCCAGGGTTATTTCGGAGTTTGACATTTGCGATTCCAGCAAACAGCGCCCAGAATGCGGTCAATGCACCGAGAAAGTAGATACCAACCGTGAGAAGCGTCAGGTCGGCCAGGCCTGCCCCGCACGTCGACCCCGACCATCGACATGGGTATGCATATCGAAACAGTCCCACGCCCACCATCGCAATCACGGCACCGACCACGGCAGCAATTTTTGTCATTCGTGCAGAGGGAAGCACAGTGAAAACCCCGAGCAGGACGGCCGGAATTCCACTTCCTGCAAGCACTCCTCCAAACTGGCGTTTCGCTGTCAGTGCGGCGATATCCGTCCCATATATGACCTCTGTCGTCGCAACGATAATACCGCTGATAATTAGTAGTGCTCCCAGTAGAAAGAGGATTAGACCGACCAACAACTGCCCGAGGCTCGGCCCAACGCGGTCCGTCGTATACGCCTCCGTGAGACTGGGCATAATTGGGCATTGAGTTTCGTAGCACAAAACAATTCGTGTGACGCAAGTCGGACAACTCACTGGATAACCCAAAGGTATTATTTTGCTGTATCTCGCCTGAGCGTGTATGAGTGATACCACAGAAGACACACCATCGGTCAACCTTGGTGAGCATGTGGCGGTTGAGGGACAGCCGTTAGCTCGCGTCGCAAGCCGGCTTACCTGGCCGCATGAACGTCAACGGATGATCGAAAAGGAGGGTGAGACCACCATCCGCACGCCCGATGGTCCGCAGAAACTGGCGACGGCACTTCGCGAAACGCAGACGACGTATTTCGACTCCCGACAAACATTCATGAGCGAGGTTCGCACAGTCATTGGCCAGGGTCCTGTGGCAACAGATACCGCAGACTCATCTTCACTGTGAACAGCACCCGCGGTTGATACGGACAGAAATTTTATATTCCGCTGCTTGCCATACAACATGCATCTCCCTGTCGACCCAGCAGCGATCACAAAAGGCGATATTGGTGAACAACGAGCCACTCTCGCTATGGATCACGAATCAGCAATCGAGCACGTGCGAGACGTATTTACCGAGGCTGGCTTTGGCATCCCGGTCGAATTCTCGGTCTCGAGCCTGCTTAATACGAAGGTCGATGCCGGTCGCGACCCATACTACGTTCTGGGTGCGTGCAATCCAGAAATTGCCGACCGGGCACTCTCCGCAACCGAAGGGCAACTTGGAGGATTGGTGCCATGCAACGTCGTCATCTGGGAAGATAGTCCAAACGAGCAGGTAGTGTATCATCTGAGTATCATGCGTATTGCACGCTTAGTTGACCTCGCTATCGATGAACAGGAAATGGAGACTATCATCGAAGAGACTGGCGAGCGTGTCGAAACAGCCTTCGAAATGCTCTAACCCTTATCGCGCTTATCCAGCGTGTGAAATCACCCCAAGCTCTGTTTCACACAAAGTCTACGACAACCTCTCGTAGATTGAGTCCCTTTTCGACAACATCTCGACGGTAGTGCATGTATACTGCTCCAAGTGGTGGCTGAATAATATATGCCAGTGCGATCGGGAGGATTGCTTCCGTAGGTGGAAAGCCTGGTGCAGCCACAATCGCGATAGCGATTGAGAGATTTCGCATACTTGTCGCATAAACCAATGAGACGCTTCGCTCAGTATCAAGAAACACTCGGCCGACTCCGCTGGCAAGTCCTAAAATAGCCACGTAGAATGCAATGAGCGGTACAATCGCACTCACCGAGGCTAATGGGTCAGCGAGGATGGCGCGCGAGCGCATGGACATAGCAATAAACACAATCATCATCACTCCTATCGAACTCACCCCGCCAAACAGCGGTTTCAGGCGTTTGAACTCTGGTTCGCTGTACCGGCGCAACAGTCCAGTTCGTGTGAGAACACCAGCAAGCATGGGAATCAAAACAATAACTGCGAGTTGACGATAGAGCGCCGTCGGGTTGAAGCCGACACCACTGCCCACAAGGACCGATAGGTACAATGGAAGGATAGCAATAGCTGCAAGAAGATTGACCGACATCGCGACCAGTGCGGATTCAAGATCACCACCAGCCAGACCTGTCCAGGCAGCAGTCATCCCCGATGTTGGAATAAGTGCAATAAAGTACAATCCTATTGCAAAAGCAGCAGAGCCAGCAAAAAATATCTCTGCGAGCCCAATGGCGACCAGTGGCGCCGCTACGAAATTCAATATCAGTGTGAGAATAACTACTGTTGCGTGCTTGCGCACATTCACAATCTCTCGAAGGTCAATATTGATCATCATTGGATAGATCATCACAAACAGCACAGGCAGAATTGCAGTCTGTAAGATATTTCGAACCCCACTCGCTGCGATTTGTCCGAACGCTAATCCAGCGAGCAGCGACCCGACGACGACATAAATAAGATTTTGCTTGACCGCTTTGAGTCCCTCCCGAATCATTATGTGTTTATATATTGTACAATACTCGAAATTTAATATACCTGACGGCTGACTGACTCTGATACAACTATACTAATTGGAGTAAAACGACAGACCCACCCTTCCGATATCCTCAAATAGTGCTACACCACTCACTCGTGATGACTGTCCAATACTCAGTCAAAATCTGAGAGCCTTGCCTGCCGGCCCGCCACCATCGTTGATGCTCGGCGTAGGTGACTGAGCCCGACAGGCAGGTGAGTGCACGCTCCTCAAATAGCGGCCGAAAACGTCAGAGGTGTAGCCGGCTCGCTATCGAAACAGTTGCGAATCGATTCACGAATCTGCCATATACCGACTGGTGCCTAGTAGGCCCTTGAGACGTGAGCTAAAACGAGTGCCTTGGCTTTTACATCTAAGTGTTCTAACACCCCCAGCCGCACAGCGTGGTAGGCACTTGCTATCTCCTCAACATATCCACTGCGTCCCTCTCGGCTCTCTGCATCGCTTGCCATGTGAATGCCAGCCTGTGGATCAGGGTTCCATACGCTACCAGGTGCTTTCATTTCAACGAGTTCGTATTCCCACTTGCCCGGGATCAATATGACCCCAAATGCATTCCCAAGGTACTCACTCCGATGGACCTCAATTTCGTTGATCGGCTGATTATTCGATTTTGAAATGTCTCAACATGTTCGATGACGTCATAGGATTTCTCTTGAGCGAGTCGCCGACGCTCTGCCCGCTCGTTGCGTGCAATATCGACATACTCGTCCAGGTGCAGATAAAAAATTTAGCACGACACGCAATATGAAGATTCGGTCGGCTATCGTGGAATGCCCATCGCTTCGATTTGCTCCTGATATCGATTTCGAATTGTTACTTCCGTTACCTGTGCAACGTCGGCAACCTCTCGTTGGGTTTTCTTTTCATTACACAACAGCGAGGCTGCATAAATCGCAGCTGCTGCGTATCCTGTTGGCGACTTTCCAGAGAGCAAGCCTTGTTCGGCCGTCTCTTCAATAATCTCATCAGCCTTTGTCTGAACCTCCCGAGACAGGTCAAGTTCTGAGCTGAATCGGGGGACGTATTTCTTTGGATCGACCGGTCTCATCTCAAGTGCGAGTTCTTGAGAAATATATCGATAAGTGCGCCCAATCTCCTTGCGCTCGACGCGTGACACCTCTGCGATTTCTTCGAGTGACCGCGGGATGCCCTCCTTTCGACACGCCGTATACAACGCTGCCGTTGAGACACCCTCGATCGAGCGTCCTCGTATCAGGTCCTCGTTGAGTGCACGCCGATAAATAACGGACGCAACCTCGCGGACAGCCCGCGGGACGCCCAGTGCCGATGCCATGCGGTCAACCTCTGAGAGCGCGAACTGGAGATTTCGCTCGCCAGCATCTTTGGTTCGGATGCGCTCTTGCCATTTTCGGAGACGGTGCATCTGAGAGCGCTTCTCTGAGGAGAGCGACCGCCCATAGGCGTCTTTGTCTTTCCAGTCAATCGTCGTCGTGAGCCCCTTATCATGCATCGTTTTTGTCGTTGGAGCACCGACGCGTGACTTTGACTGACGTTCAGTATGATTAAATGCTCGCCACTCGGGGCCGCGATCTATCTGTTCCTCTTCAACAACGATTCCAGTTGGTTCATGGATAATTTCGCCGTCACCAGTGCGTACGAGATCTTCTTGATCAATCTCTTCAAGATCGATCGTATCCTCCGACTCGGCCTCGCTTTCGCCCTGCCATCGTGTCCGTTCAGTGTTCTGTTCCCGCTGGCGGGTGGGGCCTGTCATCGCATTTTTATGTTCGTTATCCCGAGTCACTTAAACACTCGGCAATCTATCTCCCTGAGCGGTCATATATCCAAACTGCACGCCAGATTAGGTATCATGTTCAAGCGAGGATGACCGAATAGTTCTTTTTCCGCTCGGAGTTACACTGTATATGCCAAGCGTGGACTGTGACCCGGCGACTGCTCGCACTCGGCTCGAAAATGCGGGTATCGATATCCAACCAGGCAACACCGAGTATGAGCGCTGGCGTGCGACACACGAAGCCGGAAATGTGGTTGCATATGAGGATAGTGTCGTTGTGCAAGGTCGCAATCCTGCGACACTACTCGCGCTCATTCGTGAGAGTAGTGGCGGGCGAGTGCATGTCTACTTCGATGGGGCGAGTCGCGGAAATCCGGGTCCCGCAGCGATTGGCTGGGTGCTAGTCAACAGCAGTGGCATCGTGACTGAGGGTGGAGACACAATCAAGAGCGCGACAAATAATCGCGCCGAGTACGCAGCACTGACACGTGGGCTTGAGGTCGCAACAGCACACAGTTTCGAGAAGGTAGATATTCGTGGTGACTCAGAGTTAATTATTAAACAGGTTCGTGGTGAGTATCAGACAAACCAGCCGGCACTTCGTGAGCGGCGTATCGAAGTCAGACAACTCTTAGAGTCATTCGATGACTACACGCTTGAACATGTTCCTCGGGAGGCGAATAGTCGAGCAGATAAACTTGCAAATAAGGCGCTTGATGCTGCAGGTTAAGTTCGTTCAATGACAGATGAAAACGCACAAACGGAGACGGACGCAGACACAGACACAAACGTAGAGACAGCCGACCCACTCCCTGAGTCTGTGATTGAGAGGGCTGTCTCGTTAACTCGTCGTGCACAAGAAACTGTTGACTCAAACGCGACAAACGCATATGAGAGTGAGCGCGACAAGTTACTCGCGGAACATGGGTATCGCTCGCGTATACGGACATCAGATGATACGCTTGTGCTCTACCCCTCCACATGGATTGAAAATGGTGATCTCGATCTTGAGTCGATCGACGACACCAATCAGGCAGTTGAGCGCTCGCTCGGCGGCGTCGACACTGATGCAAGCTGGGAGCATGTTGAGGAACTCAATGCTGAAGTCGTTGAGCGGATTCGTGAAAACTACGCGAACCATCACGTCAAAAACATACGCGCTTTCGCTGACTTCATGGGCAACCACTATCTCAAACAGGTCACAGATGCCACATCTGCGGAGCGAGACGAGTTTGTAACCGAATATTATCCGCGGAATGTATGGGCGACAGAGACGCAAGCTGCGGCATTAGAGGAGAGCTTAGCATTGCTTGAGGCGGTGACCGAGGAGCAATCGGGAGTCGAGTGAAAATTATATTGCGTCGTCAACGAGCGCCTTGATCTGCGCTGCTCGATCCTCATCGGTGATGGTGTTTGAAAAAACCCACTCTAAGCGTTCAAGCACGGCCTCATACCCTTGATCAGTCAGCGTGTATTGATTCGTTCGTTTGTCGAGTTCACCCTTTTCTATATATCCTGCCTCAACGAGATCGTCGAGATTCGGGTACAGTCGACCGTGATTTACGTCACTATTATAGTAACTTTCGAGATGACGCTTGATTGCGAGTCCATACATCGACTCTCTTGCTAAGATGACGAGAATATTCTGTTGAAACGCAGTAAGGTTATTCACAGCGATGGTGCCACTCGGGATTGATTGTGAATCTGACATAGACTCTTTGATATTGATGGGTTGATGATATTTAATTCTTTTCAGTATCTGTTCGCATGACAATGCGAGGGTTGTATCGATTTGTTTCAGATTCCTTATTCACATTGATGGAATGATTTGTCCATCGATGAGACAATTATTATATGTCTTCAGCTTCCACCCATGAGTTATTTCTGAGATAAATACGTATTACGTATACCGTGATATGAGCGGAAATCAGACTGTGTGAGTCATTTAGACCATATTTACCAATAACTGAGGTCTATTCGATTCAAATGCAGTGTATTCAGTATAATTGAATTTCTGGTGAGGAATGTATCTGAATACGAAAGGCCTTTTTTCCGGATATCGAAAGATGGTATAATGACGAATCTCTGGACAGAGTTGGAGACGGGTCCAAACCCACCGGATGTTGTAAATGCAGTCGTTGAGTGCCTGAAGGGTGAACGCAACAAATATGAGTACGATAAGGACGTCCCTGGTGTGGTCTTAGACCGCGTTCTACATGCCAATGTACACTACCCTTCTGATTATGGATTTCTCCCACAGACGTATTACGACGATGAAGATCCATTTGATATCCTCGTGCTTGTCGAAGATCAAACATTTCCTGGCTGCATCGTTGAAACCCGGCCGGTTGCACTCATGGAGATGGACGATGATGGAGAAAAAGATGACAAGGTGATTGGTGTCCCAGTTGAAGATCCTCGCTATGACCATATCCGCGACGTCTCTGATCTAACCGAGCAAACAAGGGCAGAGATCGCTGAGTTCTTTGAAACCTATAAGAATCTTGAGGCTGGCAAACAAACAGAAACACTTGGATGGAGCGATGCACAGGCGGCAAAAGATGCGATTGAACACGCGATGAACCTGTATTCAGATACCTTTGAGTAATAATATTCCTGTGTCGACATGAATCATGATTATGGGTAATATTTTTGCTCTGTATCCCGAACATAGTCATGATGGCAGCATCATCCTCACCAATTGGCTTAGATCATCTGACGGTTATCCCTGAAAGCGTTCGTCAGGAACGCGACGCTGCAGAACATGAAGAGACTGAAACACGGTAGTGCACACAGAGATATCAAAGGGGAACCGCTTTTACTCGCCCCTGCACTAGCATAATCAATGGCTACGTGCGATGAGTGTGATAGACACGAGAACTTACCGTACCAATGCCGGCGATGCGGCAACACATTTTGTACGGAGCATCGTCTCCCGGAAAATCATGACTGCCCTGGGCTCAACGAGTGGGATGAGCCGGCCGCTGTATTTGATAGCGGCTTTGACGACTCAGTCAATAATCCCGGTGGACGGTCATCAGGTATCCTCCAGCGAGTGGGCGCCCCATTGTCGGGTATATCTCGGCGTCTTCGCGGAACTGGCGGACCGCTCAGTTATTTCCGCGGAAATCTGAGCTATACCTTCTTAGGAATCATGTGGATCACATTTGCCCTGCAGTTTCTTGTCTTTCCTTTATTTGGTGCTGGCTTTCGGAGTGAGATTTGGCAAGGAGCGTTTGTTCTCTCACCAGGAAACATTGAGTTCGTATGGACGTGGGTAACGTCTATTTTCGCTCACGGTGGATTTACTCATATCGCATTTAACAGCATCGCGCTGTACTTTTTCGGGCCAGTCGTTGAGCGATATCTTGACACTCGTCGATTTACCGCGTTATTCATCGGCGGCGGCATTATTGCTGGCCTCGCTCAAGTTATGTCAACGCTGTTCACCACTGGCCCGACCGGTGCTGGAGTCTTAGGTGCTTCAGGGGCAATCATGGCTGTGATGGGTGTACTTACTGTCCTCAATCCGAATCTCACGGTTCGCCTGTACGCGATTATTCCAATGCCGCTGTGGGTACTGACCTTTGGGTTTGCTGGGTTCAGTATCGTTGCTGGCTTTGGCGTCTCGGCTGGTAGCGGCCTCGCTGGTGGGAATGTTGCTCACCTTGCACATCTTGCAGGACTCGTTATTGGGCTTGCATATGGAGCACACGTGAAAGATCGGGTGGGTATTCCGAATCAACTGCAGCTTGGCGGTGGTGGTGGCGGCGGAATGGGCGGTCCTGGCCGCCGGTTCTAGATGCGTTCTGCGTATCTCCCAGACACCGACGCCTCGCAGACAGAGATGAAACATCTCCAGCGCTCGGTGGCAGAGGAGGCCATCTGGACCGATGCTCATTCGTTTGATATCTCTTGTCTTCGACTGCGGTCTGATGCACGCACGTGCACGAACTCACCAAATGGTCCTCTTATTGCAGGCATTGATCAGGCCTTCACCGATGAGAAGGTAATCAGTGCGGTTGTAGTTGGCACAGATGACTGTATTGTCGAAAAACAGTGGGCTGTCAGTGAGTGCTCTATCGCATACATACCGGGTCTATTATCATTTCGTGAGGCACCATCGATTTTTGCCGCTCTTGAGAAACTCCAGACACAGCCTGAGTTACTCGTCTGTGACGGAAGTGGCCGTATCCATTACCGACAGGCTGGCCTCGCTACTCACGTCGGAGTTGTGATGGACCGGCCAGCAATTGGAGTTGCCAAGAACTTATTGTGCGGATCGCCAGTTGACTCTATCGAGCGACGGCCTGCAGAGTGGCAAACTCCGGTCGTGAGTGATGCGTATGTTGAGAATGCCACAACAGGGACCGTGCTTGGTCACGCGTATCAGTCGCGGCAATATGATACTTCCCGACGGATTAATCCAGTCTACGTTAGCCCCGGCCATCGAGTCGCCCCTGAGACGGCAACGACATGTATCGCACACCTATGCGATGGGTACAAGCTCCCAGAGCCAACCCGACAAGCAGATGCCTTTGCAGCCACGGCAAAACAGCGCTATCTCGATGGACAAGAACCACCATCGTGATATCTCCTCTCTACATGTCCGGCAGATAGACTGGCTTTTGTTATATTACCGGATTCGTACGTGTATGAGCGAACAGACAGTACTGATCACAGGCTGCTCATCCGGCGTTGGCTATGCAAGCGCACTGTCTTTTGTCGAAGCTGGGTGGGAGGTATACGCAACAGCGCGAGACAAGGCCGATATCCAGTCACTCGATGAGAGGGGGTGTCACACAGCAACACTGGACATAACAAATCAAAACCACATCGAAGAGATACAAGCTCAGATCGGTGATGAACAGGAGCGTCTCGACTGTATTGTTAACAACACTGGCTTTGGGCAGTTCGGTCCAGTTGAAGACTTCTCACCGGAACAATTCCACCGTCAATTCGCGGTGAACGTATTTGGTCCTCATCGATTAATTCGTGAAATGCTACCGATGATGAGAGAGGCAGGGACTGGCCGTATTATCAATATTTCGAGTGTCGCTGGTGCTGTTGCATTCCCCGGTGGAGGAGTTTACGCGGGATCGAAAGCTGCGCTTGAGGCGATGAGCGATGCACTGCGAGGTGAAGTTGAGCCCTATGGGATTGATGTGATTATTATCCAACCAGGCCCAGTCAAAACGAACCCAGAGACACAGACATCCCACAATTCAGCAACTGGTGATGCGACAGAGAGCATATCGAAAACAGAGCAATCCGGCGCGTATTCGACGCTGTATGCAATCCTCACGGATACGCGGCTTATCGGTGGCGATGGGCTTGGAGCAGTTGATGCTGAGGAAGTCGCAAGCGATGTCTTCCAGGCCGCTTCTGAACCTGATCCACGACCGCGGTATCAATCAGGTCGATTAGCCAGTATTGGAGTCTTCGCTCAGTATCTGCCAGCACAGTGGCGGGACAGTCTCTATCGTGTGTTATATGAACGCTCGGACTGAGCAGGAGCATTCCGGTCAGGTAAGAAACGCTGCCGGTGAATAGAGTGAGTGTCTGAGGGCTCAATAAAGCGACCTCAAGAACAACCTGTCCGTGTCCACGTCTGCGTTTAAGCGAACCAGCGAGGCCTCGGCGTCCTCAGCGGAGTTCACTCTAAACAGCGCGCGACAACTCGAAGTGCATCCTCGCCGCGAACCTCCTCTGCCAGTAGGGGCACTCGTTTAATTGAACGCCCTCGGAATAGGTCAGTGGCACGCTGGATTGCCTGCTGCTGGACGTCCCACCGACGCTGACAAAACTCACACGAATCAAGATCAGGTGAAACGACCCATCGATCATCGACAGAAGCGGTTGTTACCTCATCGAGGTTCTCCATCACCCGATTAATAATCAATGTCTGGACGGGAATTCCATAGCTGTTGAGACGGTCAACCAGTCGTTCAGATTCGATCACACTCATTTCCTCTGGAATCATCACGACTCGGAAGTCAGTTTTTGTCGGATCTTGGAGCACACTACGAAGGCGCTCAATTCGTTCACGCAGTTCATCGAGATCAACTGCTCCCTCATCGACGCTTTCAGCCCCGAACATCCCCTTGACACTTCCCATCAGTCCAGAGAACTGTTGTTTCATTTTTGCTATCCGGCCTAACATTGAATCCATGACCTCCGGGAGCTGTAACAGCCGGAGGGTATGACCAGTTGGGGCAGTGTCGATAATAACGCGCTCGTACCGCTGATCATCGATATATCTAAGCAGTTGCTGCATTGCCGCCGCTTCATCAGCCCCAGGCATTGAATTCGGCCCCATAGCTCCACCTATGAGTTCTTCAATTCCGCCGAGATCGCCGAACGGCATTTCCTCGCCCATCGCTGCACCGTCCCCAACTCCCTCGAATGGACTGTGTTCAGAGTCGATGTCTGTTGGACCTGTATCCCCGCCGAACGGCCCCTCAGTAAGTGAGTCTGGATCAATCTCGACAGCATACAGCGGATATGACTCATCAACACGAATCGGATCTGCAGGAACATCCACGTTCAGCGTATCCGACAGCGAGTGTGCAGGGTCGGTTGAGATCACCAGTGTTTCTGTTCCGGCTGCAGCTGAAGCGAGTGCTGTTGATGCTGCCATCGTCGTCTTGCCCACGCCTCCTTTACCACCGTATAGCACGTACTCAGGTGCATCGACGGTATCCGGCAGGTCTGTCACCGCATCAACGACTTCGACATCGACAGTGGTGTCCTCACTCTCGACAGGCTTGGTATCCGACTCATCGTCGACTGTATCAACAGCGTCGACGTCGATGTGCGACATGGTTTATCTCTGGTGAGCCGGCCTTGTGTACTTCTCGGTCACGCGGTCAAGTCGCTAAAAAAATGCGGCCAGTCGGTCGCCTGCTGTTGTTGTTCGGTCGGTACATAATGAAAATCGCATCCACTCATCATATGAGCTGCCGAATGCTGCTCCGGGCATACCTGCAACCCCGGCCTCATCTATAAGACGCTTGACGTTCCTGAGTGTGCCGCTAAATCCATCGAATCGTGCCAGGACATAGAACGCCCCCTCAGGTCGTATATATGACGCTCCAGCTGTCTCTAATCCCTCGATAAACGACTGGACTCGATGACGAAGCATTGCTCTGGTTTCCTTATAGTAGTTCGAACCCGTCTGTTTGAGTGCGGCGGCTACCGCTGCCTGTGCAGGCCGACTCGCCGACACCATCACAAGCATGTGTCTGGTCGCTGCTTGGTCAACGAGGTGGCTTGGAAACACAGCATATCCGATACGGAATCCTGTGATTGCCATTGACTTGGAGAATGCGGTCGTGACGATGACATTGTCTGCAGCGAGCGTCAGTGCGGTCTTGAACTGTCCAGTGAAATCAAACCGGGCGTACACCTCATCGACAATGAGCGCAGCATCGACAGTTGAAGCGAACTCAGCAAGCGATTGTAACGACGATTGTCTGTAGACCGCACCGGTCGGATTATTCGGAGTATTGCAAATAACAGCGACGGTATCGTTCGTAATCGCTTCCTGCATCGCACCGACGTCAAGATGGCCATCCTTGCGAACAGGGACGCGAGTGACGGTGCCCCCCAGCATTGTCGCCTTCCCTGGATAATACGGATATACAGGGTCGACGACAACAAATTCTTGTCCGCTGTATGATTCGAGCGCAGTGGCCATTGCGAGGTAATTTGCCTCGGCGGCCCCATGAGTGATGAGCACACGTGAGATATCGATGGATTGTTGTTCGCATATACTCTCGCGCAGTCGAGTGAGGCCCTCACTCGGTGGATACTGAAATTCATCGACATCAGCGTCTGCATACGTTGTGAGCCCTGCCCGAAGTGCACGAGGAGGCTCCCAGTCAGGATTCCCAGACACCATATCAACGACATCACGGTCTGCTGTCCTCGCGTACTGCATCACCTGATAGAAGAGTGGCTCATCATACTGGTCGGCCGATGAAGACATATCACGGCTTGGCCACGCGATTCAGGAATCTCTTTCGGCTACGAATCGGACATTTATGTGTATCTAACGCAGCAGGGGGTGTATGGATGCGTTCGCAGATGACCCACCGATTGAACAGGACATACAGCCACTGCTCACTGACCGTGATGAGACGGTCGCCATTGCTGAATCGTGTACCGGCGGACTTATTGGCTCGCTTCTCACCAATGTGAGTGGTGCGTCGGCATACTTCGACCGGTCGATTGTGACGTACTCGTATGCAGCAAAACAGACCGCACTTGCTGTTCCGCGTGAACGGCTTGACCGCGATGGAGCCGTCTCATCATCAGTCGCCAAATCGATGGCAACCGGCGTGCGTGATGTAAGCACAACAACTTGGGGAGTGGCAACAACGGGAGTTGCCGGCCCGACTGGTGGGTCTCCAGAGAAACCGGTCGGAACTGCTTATATTGGTCTCTCCTATGCTGGTGAGTGGGGATCATCGGAGAGCTATACGACGGCGAGTCACCACAAATTCGAGGGATCACGAATCGAAATCAAAGAGCAGATTGCCCGCACAGCACTATCGAAACTGTTTGAGGCAATCAAACAGCAGTAAAAACAGTTTTCGCCTGCAGATCCCCGCCAGATCTCGATACTAATACGTGTGTTCGTGCGATAGCAATATTCACTGTGAATAAAGACGGCCACGTGCTCAACGCAGCCTTACTATCGCTCGGAGTGGGTGTCATACTATCGCTTGACCCTGCAACACTACAGACGCCTGGCCGAGTTCTCAGGATGGGCCCTGCGAGCCTGCTTGAGGGCTCGATAGTTGATGTGGGGACACAGGTCGCGCAACTCTCGCTACCGGTTATTTTGGGTGCGCTCTTCCCGGATGTTGATACGGCCTTTGGCCGACATCGAAAGACGCTACACAATCTTCCTGTGTTGAGTATCTTTCTTGTGTTTCCATACGTATTCGGGAATCTTCATTTCGTTTGGATTGGTGTCGGCACACACTACATTTTGGATGTCGTCGGCTCACGTCGTGGGATTGCGCTTTTCTACCCACTGTCGTCGACTGAGTATGACATCTCCACAGGGGTGACAACAACGAGTCGTTGGAGTCAGACTGTGACGATCGGAATTACGGTGGGAGAAATCATCGTGTTATTCGCGATTCACGCTTTTCTCGTTCCGCTTGATGACCCTTCAGTTATTACACAGACGGTGCTTGCCGTGTTCTAAGGCATTAATACACACTCGCCTCATCGAATCGGTTATCATACATCTCATGTGATGGGTGCGTGGCTTCTCTCCCCGATAATACGAGCCGATCCACCTTTTGCCACGTGTTCTCGTATACGAAATGGCCAAATTCCTTGTATTTCTGCATCATGTGAGCGTATCCGTCGGTTTGTTGAATGCGTCGAGGCGTCATCTTTTGGAAGGCTGCCACAACTGCAGCCTCAGAGTCAAGTGATTCGTTAAACGCTGTCCATACTGCTCCAACGCTGCCTGGAAGATGTGCATACGATGAACCAAATCCACTGACGTCGTATGTGGTGTAACATTCCTCAGCTCGCTGATTCGCATACAGTGGTAATTTGTAATTACACCGCTCAACTGCATGGATTGTTGACTCGAACTGCTGTAGCGACGGTCTGTTGAGACTTACATTTAGAAATAACGGGTGTGGGACGAGAATCGCTGCATCCTGCTTGCGAGCGGCTGAAATCGCTGCTTCAAGTGTAATAAAGTCGGGAATACCTGTCTTTAGTCCAACCAAGAGAATGTGCTGTCGGTTTCGCCAACTTCCAGTAAACACCTCTCGAGCGGGGATAATAAGCAATGTCGAATCAGAATACCGTGTTGCCTGCGACCGCGCATCCTCGATTCGTGTGAAGTGAGGGGCATAAATGAGCACGTCCATTCCGCGACGTTTGGCGTGCTCGACGACTTTTTCGTTCAGAACTTTGACATGTGCATCAACATAGGTCACACCTGATGGCGATGTCGAAGCCGGCAGTTGGCGTTCATGAAACGATGTTCCGTCTACTCCGGTCACAACTCTCCGTCAGTAGACGATTAAATCCAAGGGCATCATCGCGAGCCGTTACTACCGTTCGTCGCTATCGAGAACACGAATTTGGTCGCCACGAACCGTAACTGGAATCGGTACAGTTGCTTCATACAGCTCGACCGTAACTTGATCTTTCGTCTCGTCAATCCGTTGTACACGTGCTTTCTCGCCTTTGAATGGACCAGCGATCAACTCAACGATATCGCCCTCTGCAATCCCTTCAACGTCTGGCGTTGGCGAGAGAAAGTGTTCAACCTCGGCAATCGAAGACCGTCCTGCGTCTCCTCCACTCTCAACCAGTCCACGAGCGTGTGGAATTTCTTCCAGCACGCGATTGATTGCTCCATCTGAGTCTGCTTCGACCATGACGTAACTGGTGAGTGAGTCGGGCGAGAGGACCGCATGGATATCATCTTCCTCGCGGGTTGCGATCATATCGGCGACGGTTCGCTCTTGACTTGCTGTTGTCTTGACTGCATAAATCGACATGTTAGACGCCTCCTGGTATGATCGTCATCACGGCAAACATTACGAACCCGAGAAATCCAACGAGTATGATGCCAGCACCAGCAATTAATCCAACTTGGGAAAATTCCTCCCAGGAAGGGGTACTGGCCAACTTCAATACCCGGAGATAACTGGTCACATCGTATTTGACATCCATTGTTATTTGAATCTATGAAATGTGGCTTTTTGATTGTATTGATACATCCGGGTCACCGAAGTTCAGTTCACGAAGTCGATATCATCGCTGGCCTCACCTGTCGGTTGCGGCGACGAGGTGTCGGTTTCGTTGCTGGCGTCGTTGGTTCCATATATCTGTGGTGACTTCACGCCAGTAACCACGATCATTGTTCGCATTGTCCCATCCAGCGTTTCATCGACGGATGTTCCCCAGATAATTCGTGCATCAGGGTCGATTCGTTCATATATTTCTTCGACGACACCCTCGGCCTCTTCGATACTCATGTCGGAACCACCGGTGACGTTGACCAACGCTGAGTTGGCACCAGAGATATCAACATCTAACAGCGGTGATCGGAGCGCACTCCGGACCGAATCTGTGGATTTTGACTGTGAATCTGATTCACCAAGGCCAATCATGGCGACTCCTCCGCGCTCCATGACTGTCTTCACATCCGCAAAGTCCAAGTTGACGAGTCCTGGCTTTGTAATGAGCTCAGTGATTCCCTTCACTGAGCGCATCAGCACTTCATCAGACACTTTGAATGCTTGTTTGACCGGTAACTTCCCAACTGATTCAAGCAAGCGGTCATTCGGCACGACAATTACTGTATCTGCAACGTCGCGTAGTCGCTCAAGACCTGCTTCAGCATTTGTCCGTCGAACTTCCCCCTCAGCGGTAAATGGTGTGGTGACGATTGCGATAGTCAGTGCGCCTGCATCCCGAGATGCTTGTGCGACGACTGGTGCCGAGCCAGTTCCTGTCCCACCGCCGAGACCTGCGGTCACGAACACCATGTCTGACCCATCAATCGCCCCTGCCAGCTCCTCTTTTGATTCGACTGCTGCTTCCTCACCAATTTGTGGGAGTGAGCCAGCACCGCGCCCCTTTGTCTTTTGCTCACCCATCAGAATTTTTGTATCAGACTCGATCTCGACGAGATGTTGTACATCGGTGTTTGCTGCGACGAGCTGTGCGCCTTGAATTCCCTCTTCATACATTCGATCGACTGTATTACCACCCGCTCCGCCACACCCAACGACGGTAATATCTGTCTGTAAATCCTTCAGCACTTCTTGGAGTTCATCATCGGTCATCGCTCCTGTCGGTGATGTTCCCGCATCATCAGACGTGCCTTCCGGAGATGGTGTCTCCGCCTCTTCTGCTTCATCGATTGCATCGCCCACGATAGAATCCATTGTCTGTGGGACCGTACCGAACACAGCTTAATTATCTTTCCCCTTATCAGAGGGTCTGACACGCGTCAGACGCCCTAAATTGGTTTAATTGGAAAACAGCGAAGAGACACGCTCATGAGCCACTCTGCACGTGAAAGCTCACGGTTTCGCTTCGGTGAACAACTGCTGGATCAATCTGTGTCCCATCAATCTCGACAGACTCACCAGCTGCCAGCTTCCCGAAGGCTGGGCCCTCAGGAACGCCAACAGTACTAGCTGCGTCTGGATCGAATACGTCCCGCGTGGCTGTGATTATTTCACCGTCAGATTCGACTGTCTCGTATTTGTGTCTGAGAATATCAATAAACTCACTGCGTATGCTATTGACCGCTGTTGCTGACTCGACTGCGATTGCACGTGCCGGGACAGATCCCCCCTGTTCGGTCGTGAATGCTAGCGTGTTGGCATTGATTGCCCCACGTGCAGTCTCGCGGTCGATTCCGACCACCTCATCTAATAGCTCTTTGGACAGTGTTTCGATTTCGAGTTCTGGTGAGATGTCTGTCTCGGGACGTGCTGGCGGCCACGAATCGATCCGCTCGCCAAGTCGCAACCCATCTGAGATCGGACAGAGCTGTGCTTCGAGTGCCTCGATTACAGAGAGATCGACACCTGTGCTGGCGGTGAGCCAGCGCTCACCAACCACGCGAATACTCATATCTTCGAGTGTCCGCTTGAGTGTTGGGTGTGTACCCGTAACCAATGCATAGTTAGCGTCCGAACATTTGATTGCCCGACCGAGCACGTCTTGATTTGCTCGTGGATTACCCAACGCATCGAGGCACCAATCTGCACCGATATGACCAACTGCCCAGTCGGTTCGAGTGAGAATACGCTCGAAGCGCGGTGCATAGTGGCCCCCACCGAAACCAATGAGCTGTCGCTCGCGCATCGGTGGTGTTGAGCTCAGCTTGAGCACTGCTGTTGCGACCGCAGACGCACCATCGGTATCTGTCCACTCTGCTTCGCTACTTCCGAGTTCGACAAAGAGTGACGGCACATCGATGCGCGTTGGACCGTGATGTGTACATTCAATGCCAACATCATACTCCTCTGGAGCAGCGTCTTGGAGCGTCTTGAACACAACTCGCTGAACATTTGGGCAGGCAGGCGCAAATGAGCGTGGGTCACCGCCATAGTCAGCGTTCCCGAAATTTCCTGTAAAATGCGCCGTCAGTAATGGACCGGTTTCACCGGAGTGACGCGACAGAAAAATAATAAATTCGGGTGTGCTCGAAAACACTGTTGCGACATTCTCTAATCTGAGGTGGAGTGAGTCGAACTGTCGTAATTCAAATGAGTCGTGTCGGTAGACTCTCCCTCCGCCAGCGTCTGAGGGTCGAGTGTCGTCAATGATCGTCTCCCACTCTGTTTGTGCTCTGAGTGCTTCACCGATTGTAGTTGAGGCGATATCAGCGCGACTCTCAACGATTCCAATCACGTAGCAGTATTCAAATGGGTGCCGTTTGAGCGCATCGACTGACAGTACGTCTCAGTCGGCTGCCTCATACTCAGGAACTGGATTGCCCGTGACCGTTGCAACCGTCCGCTGAGCAAGATGTTGAAACTCTGCAACTCGATGCACCAGCAACCATCCCCCGAGGATAATATAGACCACGGAGTATCCAAGCAGCAAGTAGATCGAGTACGTCTCTGCCAGTGCCTCTGTGTAGGTCTGGATGAGCACAAACTCAGCGGCAACTTGTGAGACGAAGAGGACCAATAGCAGGAGCGCTTCCCGCACGCTGATTTGGAAATTAACTAACACTGTCAGTGCAAACAAACTCTGTGCAGCAGTCAGCCAGATCTCCGCAGCCTGCTTGAAATCAAATGGAAGCACGCCATAGCTCCCCAACGAGAGGCTGTAGACAACTGAGAGCGTTCCTATCAGGAGAGTCCACTGATTAAGCTTTGAAGATATGAGCGCGTTAAACGCCGCAGTTGCACGGGCTTTATTCACAAGATATGCCGTTACGATAAGCTCTGGACTCTCGGAAGCTAAGGGGGCTATCCACTGAATCATAAAGAACTCCGGGATCCCAAACTGGAGGCCAAGTTGTTCGAGTCCATGTGCAAACGGCTCAACTGCAGTGACAATGAGAAAAGCCGAGTAACCAAAGAGAGCAAACACGATAGGGATGCGAACATTGAACGCTCGCGCCTGAAAATATGCTGGGACACCTACTTGGCCTTCCTCGTCTTCGACATCGCCGCGAACGATAATTGCGATGTATATGCAGTACAGCCCGACAAGAACAATAGTGTCAATGATATCGATTCCCCCGCCGAGTGGAACGGCAAACGCGAATATGGTCGCAATAAACAGAAAGAGAATTTCGATGGAGATTGAGGGGTCAAGTCGAACAGCATTGTCGAGTAATCTATCACGGTTTACCACCCCATCTGCATGCCGTGAACTGGTGAGTGCCTTATATATCGAGAATAATGCGATCCCTGACCATCCAAGCCCGATCAGAATGCGGTTTGCCCCCGTCATATTCGCGACGGCAAGATTTGCTTTTGCGGGATCACCCGCCGCCTGCCATGCATACAACGCGTCAACCGCGTACTCGGGTGCCACCGCAAGCACGGCCAAGACAGCTAACGCAAACGCCCGTGGGACATCTTTCTCGGCTGTCTCAGCTCCCCATGCAAGGAGAAATGAGGCACCCAACACAGCTAGTCCCGCAGTCATCACAGTTGGCAGTGGCGCCAGCGAGTGAGTGACTCCAATGGCCCATAGAATGACCCACGGGAGTGTCAGCACAACACCACTACTTACCGCGGTAAGTGGATGACGAAGGCGTATCATAAGTTGATATTCGCTCGGTCAGTGTCCTATTTCTTCTGATTCACAGCGGATGGAAGCGACTCCTTTAGCGGCGGGAAGAAACCAATAACGCGGTGATAGTCCGCACGTTCTATGATTACCGAGCAGGGCAGGACGAGAGAGTGACTTGTACATATCGCGCATTTTAATCTCTCGGCACTTTAGGCCATGGTATGGATGTATATGGTCTCATCGGCAATCCAGTAACCCACTCTCGTTCACCGCCGATGCACGAAGCAGCTTACGATGCCCGAGATATCACTGCTCGGTATGTTACCTTTGAACCATCCAAGGATGCCGTAGAGGCTGCCATTGACGGAGCCGCTGCCCTCGATATTAAGGGACTGAATGTCACAATTCCATTCAAGCAAGCGGTGATGGAGTATATTGATCCTGACCCGCTCGCTGGACGAATCGGTGCAGTCAATACGATTGACTTTGAGACAGAACCCCCAACCGGATATAATACTGACATCGATGGTGTACAGCGTGCTTTTGATCATCACGACATTGAACTGAATGGGACAGAGGCAGTTGTTATCGGGGCAGGCGGCGTCGCACGCGCGGCCGCATTTGCACTCTCCGACGCTGGAGCATCAATACATATCGCCAATCGAACTGAGCCGAAAGCAACACAACTGGCACAGGCCGTCCCTGGAGCTACTGCAGGCGGGTTACAAACTCGAGACCGAGTTGAGTCAGCTGATATACTGATCAATGCGACGAGCGTCGGGATGGAATCCACTGAGACGCCAGTCCCTCAGACGCATCTTCACCCTAATCTGGTCGTATTTGATGCTGTTTACACACCGGTAGAAACGACGCTCCTTCAGCAGGCAGAAGCTGCTGGTGCAACAACGATTGATGGTGCCTGGATGCTCTTGTTTCAAGGCGTAACCGCATTTGAGCATTGGACTGGAGAGGCTGCTCCAGTCGAAGTAATGAACGCTGCTCTACGTGAGACGCTTTGAGACCGTCTCAGAGGCTAAAACCCCCTTATGACTGTTGCTTTTAAATAGAGGAATCGCATATACTGCGGTGATGAGCATCTTGAGCAGTATCACTTCGTTTGTCAACTCAATCTTTGGCTCGACTGAGGCCAAGAGTGAACCAGACGGCCCAGAGCCAAAGGTGACAACTGAGAAAGAGGGGGAGTTTGATCGATCAGAGACAGACACCGACTCCGAATCGGTAATCAAAGGGGTAGATGAGACCGACTCATCCCTTTCGGAAGAACATCCAGATGACTCCATGGAGGGAACGACCGATTCTGTTGAGGCAATCACAGGAATTGGCCCTGCGTATGCGGACCGTCTCGCTGATGTTGGTGTCGAAACCACTGATGAACTGGCTGAATCCGATGCTGAATCGCTTGGCGAAGCTATCGACGTGTCGCCAAAACGCGTCACCGACTGGATCGAACGCGCACAGCAGACTGAGTTGTAGTGGCTGATCCTGAACGAACCTATCACGTCAATGGTGAACTATGTCCTGCTTCCGAGGCAACTGTTAGCGTCCGTGATCGCGGATTCATGTATGGTGATGCGATTTTTGAGACGCTTCGTGCATATGGTGGCGATATTTTCCGATGGGATGAACACGCTGAGCGCCTTCACAACTCAGCAGCACGTCTTGAGCTCGAACATGGTCTCAGCAGCGCGACGCTACGTGATCGTATTGATGAAACGCTCACAGCAAACTCGCTTGATGATGCGTACGTCAAGTGCTCAATTACGCGAGGTGCTCAACCCGGGAAGTTAACCCCAGACCCCGTGACCGACCCGACCGTCGTCATCCAAGTTGCCTCCTTACCGCGCGGCGGCATCTCTGGCACTCAACCGTGGGAGGGTCCAGCGACGCTACAAACTGTCAAGACGCGACGAATCCCCGACACCGCGATTCCATCGAATGCAAAAACGCATAATTATCTAAATGGAATCTTAGCCCGTCTAGAACTCCGCCCCACAGATGCTGATGAGGCGATCATGCGTGATCAGGAGGGAAATCTGGCCGAGGGATCGACAGGCAACCTGTTCTTTGTCCGAGACGACTCGCTGTGCACTCCGAGTCTCTCTGGACCCGTTCTTCCGGGGATCACCCGTTCGGTAGTGCTCGAACTTGCCGCAGCAGAGGGTATTCCAACACAGGTTGATGCATTCGATATCGATGATCTACATCGCGCTTCTGAGGCGTTCGTGACCAACTCAACATGGGAAATCCGACCGGTCGATACTGCCGACGGAATTGCGATTGGCTCAGGACCAGTGACAGCATTGCTGCGGAGACTCTTCTCTGAACTGGTTGAGGAGGAATGCTATCGCTAGACCGGTATCAATCATTCAGCACATATCCATTGAATATCATGACTCTGCAAGGCGACAGAGCAGTTTCGGTGAGACTCCTGAATATCGCCTGGCCGCGGTCACATCGAAATTTGACATCTTTCCTTCCCTGCGAGCCCTCCAATCATGCTCACGGTCAACTCTCTCACTCCCAGTATCGTTCTACGAACTGATCAGTTATTTGATATAAGCGTCATGAACCGGTATGTTTGAACGGTTCGATGCCGAATATAATCTATGGATTTGGATTCGGATCGTCGAATTATAGAGGTGGCACGTCTCTCTGAGAGTGAAACAGCCGTGTTCACAGCGACAGCAGCGGGTGAGACAAGCGAGGGTGTCGTTATGCAACTTAGTGATGGTTCAGTTGTAGCATATACGAACTTCTGTCCGCATTGGCAGGACATACGACTCGATCGAGGTGAGAGTGCTCTTGTCAGGGACTCACAGCTGGTCTGTCGCAAGCATGGGGCAATGTTCGATACTGATGACGGTGTCTGCACGCACGGCCCATGTGAGGGGGCCGTGCTGGATACGTTTGCGACAGCAGTTCACGATGGGAGTGTCTATCTAACGAATGACAAATGGGATTCAGTCGAACGCGGTATTGAGGAATCACAAAGCCGTGACCTTTCGACTGATACTCGGATCGGATTCTAAGAGTAATGTGAGAGTAGCGGGAGGTAGATTTGAACTACCGATCTCCGGGTTATGAGCCCGGCGGAATCTCCTGGCTATCCCATCCCGCTACATCAAGAATTGCCACGGATGACTGTTAAGAGTTGCGTTTTGACTACTTTTTTTCAATCCACCTGAACTTCTCATTCGCTCAGGATGCGCCATGTGAGCACACTCTCAGCGACATAATTGAGCATCATTGAGGATGCAATCGCAATCGGAAGCGGAATAACTATCCACAGATCCAACCCGGCGACTGGAACGCTCACTGGGAGTGTACGCAGGAATCGAACGAGTAAAAATTGTACACCGACACCAACACTCCGAACGAGATTTGATCGTATAAACCGTTTTATCGACGCCATCCATCCCTGTTGACCCCAGTTGGCGAACGTCCAGCGCTCGTTCACAACAAACATCACAATAATTGCGACCTCTGCGCCGATAAGTTTGGCAAACTCGCTCAGTGTATCAAACACAAAAATCAGAGTGGTTGAGACACTCATATCGAAGAGAGCTCCCAGCGCACCGACAGATGCAAATTTGCCAAACCGGACACCAGATGCCAACTGAGTCAACGCCTGCCGGCCCATCACGGCACCTCAACACCGTCTGGTGTACCCCGACGGTCAATTACTTCCGTTGGCGTTAGCCGATCAACTAAGGCTGGTCGAGTCGGCCGGGTCATTGCCAATAACCGGTCTAATCGCCGTTCGCGAATGATATTGGCTCGGTGATGTGCTGCCACTAAAGCTCGGGCGAGCCTCATTGATGTTCGTATCGGTGAGACGGTTGAGCCCGGTCGATCGTCCCAGTGCACTGGGACTTCCTGTATCGTATACTCAAAGGCTGCAGCCACTGCAATCACTTCGATATCCCATGCAAACCCAGCCTCATATAGATATGGGCGAATCTGCTGCCATACCTCTGCGCTGAACGCTTTTGCCCCACACTGATAGTCGAACAACTCTGTGTCGAGTACTCGACGGACTGTCCATGCAAAGATGTCTCCAAGATGCCGACGAGCGAATGTTTGGTGTGTAGCAACCGTTGCCTCTGGATGGCGCCGCGAGCCGGTTGCAATATGAGTCTCTCCCGTGCGAACCCGGTCGATGATATCGTTGACAGATGATGCTGGAGTGCTCCCGTCAGCATCTGCAAATGCGAGAACGTCGACCGCCTCACAGAGTGCTTCGAATCCTGCGGTAAGTGCTGCCCCTTTACCGCGGCGCTCGGAGACCGTAGCAACGGTCACACAGTCGGGGAGTAGCCCCTCCTCTAATGCCTCTATACACGATTGACGAGTTATTGGGGTGGGGTCATCAAGCTCGATTCGGATGTGGTCTGGGTTTATCTCGGCAACGAGCGCTTCGACGTATGACTGTAATCGCTCGAGAGAAGGCCGAAACGCAGGTATGACAATCCCGAGAGACTCACTCATCGACGGAAGTAGGCAATACGTTCGTAAAAAACCAATCGTAATGTATCGATATTTCTATCTTCCAGCGACTGATCGCGAGCAAGCGAAGCCTCGCAGCCTTAGCCGTGGGCCGAATATGCACTACTGAGACCGCGAACCACCAATCAATATCCTCCTCATTATCATGAGTAATTCTTCTCATACCGAGCGTCGACGGCGAGCGCCAGCACACCAGCTTCAAGAGAAACACCTAATTCGACACTACACAAGCGACGCGATGACTCTGTTCGTCACTGTCACCACTTGTGGCCTATCACAGCGTTTGGCCGTGCCCAGCTGAGGCGTCGCTCTCCCAGATTGAGTATCATCAGAACCCCTCATCGGACTTAGAAACACGACGAACACGACGCTTCAAACGGCCGCGATGCCAGCGTGGGCGGCAAACGGGGCCGCCAGGCCCTTCTCGTCAACGAAAGCGCCCGAACTGATGCACATTCAGACGTATCGTCCATGCGGCACGTACCTGGAAGTCGTGGACGTGGACGTTATCAATATACAGCGAGGGCTGACAGGTGCGTCAGCAAGCGTAACCGACGCGTTAAACTCTCGTTCAACAGGCCCCGTTCCCTCTGCCTCATACGTTGTGCGTGCAGCTTTCGTGGTTTCTATCGCGCTTCTGGAGGTCGCTGCCAGTGATGCCCAGAAGGTGACCGTCTGCCGGTGGGGCAGGCCGAGTGCCTCGGGGCTTGATCTTGAGGCAATTCACGCAGACGCGAGTCAAATCGACTCTTACACACCGGTTGAATTCGCTAGTGACCAGGACATCAACGTGTGTCATTCGTATGAGCGTAATCATGTCTTCCCCCACGCAGGAATCAGCGACGCTGCCGGAGTGCAGAATCGACCGGTGCCCCGGAAGTCGGTGGCGAGGACACGGGAGATTGCCGAATCGGAGCCTCAGCGACGTCGATCTCCGCGGCACGGTCCTCTCTCCCAACGCATCTGTGAGTACATCGACGACCGTGGCTCAGACAAGCGAGTCTGCACGGCCGGTCACGACTCGATGGTGAGTGACTGGAGTGCATCAACGAGTTCTGCCTGGAACACTGACGCGTCGATATCGACAGCCACCTCCGCGTTGGGCTCGCGGTCAGTCCGGGGGCGGTCATCACACGCCAGCGCACCCCGATGCGAGCCGTAGGTTTCGACCTCAGCGGGATACGACTCGAACTCAAGTACGTCCGCAAGTTGATCGATGCCGACGGTGGCGTCGTGGACCTTCGGCGGGGTCCCCTCGTCTAGCGCGTCGTCGACATTCTCAGGGGCGGCGTACGCCAGCCACGATGCAAGCGTCCGAAGCGGCTCGTCGCTGCTTGCCCACTCACGGATCGTGTCGGACGGCACCGTCGTGTGATTTGTCACGTCGAGGCCGACCAGTTTCGGACCCGCCTGTCGGACGACCCGGCGTGCTGCCTCAGGGTCAGCGTAGAAGTTGTACTCTGCTGTGGGCGAGGCGTTGCCAGTCACAAACGCGGCTCCCCCCATCACCTGCAGGTCGTCAAGTAGCTCCGGCAGTTCAGGCTCAAGCGCCAACGCCAGCGCGACATTCGTCAGCGGACCGACGGCCAGTAGCGTCAGTTCGCCTGGGTTGGCGCGCGCCCGCTCAACGATGACGTTCGCCCCAGCGGTCGCTACTGGATCAGCCGTTGGCTCCGGTGGTTGTGTGTGAAGTCCACGGGGACCATGGACGTGTGACGCCGTCTCCAGTTCGCGAACTAGCGGCGCGTCCGCACCTGGCGCGACTGGGACATCGGTCTCGCCGAGCCACTCGAGTATCGCGCGGGCGTTTCGGGTTGTGTGCTCAAGCCCGACGTTGCCAGCCACAGTTGTCACGGCTTCGATGTCGAGTCGCTCCGTCGCGGCGGCCAGCGCGATTAACACCGCGTCGTCGTTTCCGGGGTCGACGTCGATGAGTACTGAGGAAGCCATGAAACGCGGTTTGGGACTTGAGGGAATAAATATCTGGGTTGCAACCCGACTTGCGCAATGGCGAGACGACAACAGCACCGCACCCTCAAAACCTCCTCTGTGTGTATACAAAGTCAGTGTGACTGTATTTCATCGCTATTTTTTCCCCTTGTCGCACCTCTGTGTAATAATCTATACCCAAGTTGTCGAGCTTCATTCACAGCCGCCCCGACAGCCGACACGATCACCAAACGGCATAGATATCAGGGTCCTCCATCAGACAATGAATAACGCATGGAGTATCTGCTCATCGCGCGTTGGGTGTTGGTGTATGTTGTTCTTTTTCTCCTCACAGCTCCAATCACAGCGCGACTATCACGACATATTAGCGGATATGGGGTCGGATTTGCACTCCCGCTCGGATTTGTTATCCTCAGTGTTCCGGCGTACTGGGTGGGGCAATGGCGGTGGGGGCCACTCGCCTATCTCGTTGGACTTGGCACACTGCTCACGCTTAGTAGCATCGCGCTGTGTGAGTGGGAACCCTTGCGAGACTTGCGAGTCGATCGCCATCCAGCGAGTCGTATTGATGGAATCTATCTGATTGAATTATTTTCGGTATTCCTGCTCGGATTCGGATGTATCCTCCTCATACGGAGCTACGACCCTGGTGTCATTCCTGTTGGCGGCGAGAAGTTTCTTGACTTTGGATTGTTACAAACATTGTCTCGGTCGGCAGTACTTCCTCCGATGGACTTCTGGTTTGCTGGTGAGCGCGTTCAGTACTACTATGGTGGGCATCTTACCACGACAATTTTGGGTTGGTTGACGAGCACGCCACCACCATATGCGTATAACCTTTCGTTAGCTGGATTTTTTGGCGCACTTCTTGCTGCTGTGTATGAATTGGCAGGACTCATCTGGGCAACTGCTGGCGGGAATCGCCGCTTGGCTGGGGGGCTCGCTGTCTATTTCGTTGGTTGGGCAAGTAACCTATACACACCGACTCGCCTCACTCTCCAAGTGCTTCCAACGTCAATTCAGCGTCCGATCATCAACACTGTTGCCAGCCAGACGGGAGTCTCATCGTCGGAGCTACGTGATACTTCTTCCTCGTTTTATTATTGGGATGCTTCCCGAGTGATTGAGGGAACGATCAACGAGTTTCCACTCTTTGCCTGGCTCAATGGAGACCTCCACGCACATATGCTAGGACAGCCGATACTTGTCCTTGCTATGGCGGTCGGATTTATTTACTACTGCACGCCACCAGACAACAGACGTGATCGACAAGTACTCATCTTCGTCATCATACCTGTTGTCGCAGGCTGGCAAGCGATTCAAAATACCTGGAGCTTTCCAAGTGTCCTCGCAATTGGAGTGCTGACCGTCTTTTTTGCCCCATCAGCCCCACGCAGTCTTTTCCGGACGCCGGCGAGCACACCACAGTCATCAGCTCAATCTCAGGGCTCTTTCTTCGATGTACTGCGACGAATGAGTTGGGTTGGCGTGGTGGCTGTTTGTATAACAATTATCGCTGTCATTGTCGCGCTACCGTTCGTTTCGGGTCCGGCGACAGGCGGTGGGAGTCGTAGTCTCGCGCTCCTTCCACCGTCTATGCGCAGTAGTCTTGGCGCATTTCTTCTCGTTCATGGATTGTTTATGCTAATCCTGTGGACTCTTTTGTTTCGAGAGAGTCGGTGGGTGTTTGTCTGTATCGCTGCGGCCGGTGCGATACTCGGGAGCCTGCTGTCAATTCCTGCGGCTGTTGCGGTCGTTCCACTTCTCGTTGGCAGTGGCTGGATGGTATGGACCCGACGCGAATTTGGGTACATGGGAGTACTGCTTATTGGTGGAACAGGATTGCTATTGCTTGTCGAGCTCGTCTACGTGAACGAACAGGCAGGGCCTGGACGGATGAACACCGTATTCAAAACATACGCACAGGTGTGGCTCTTTCTTGCCATTTCCTCTGGAGTGGCACTCTCGAAGATTCGACGTCGTCTTACAAGCACCCGCTGGACTCAGACGCTTGGTGTGATCATCATCGTTGGTGTGGTTATTTTGAGTGGTCTTTATGGGGGGTTCGCCGTCGGTGCGCATTTGGACAGCGGTCCGCCACCCGGGGGGCCAACTCTTGATGCGACAGCGTTTGTTGACCAGCGACATCCTGAGAGTGCTGAGGCAATCGAATGGATTGATCAGCGGCCGGGCCAACCAGTGCTTCTCGAAGCGCCAGGCACTACCCGGTATGGCGTCTCAGATACACGCTCACGGGCGATGTATAGTTGGAGTGGTAATCCTGCCTCAAGCCTCACGGGCGTCCCAACTGTTGCGGGGTGGGCACACGAAGTCGGGTATCGTGGGCAAGATGCCTATCGTGCTCGTGTGACTGATGTCGATACCATGTATACGGGTACAACCGGTGAGCGAGCCCGACTTCTACACAAATACAATGTATCATATATCTGGGTTGGGCCCAGTGAAAAAGCGCGATATGAGCAACTCAATATGTCAATGGATGGAGTTCGACTTGCACATCAATCAGGAGCAGTGCGCATTTATTCGGTATCCACGGCAAGCTTGCCTCGTTCAGCTTCCGCTGGCTGATTTCACCGTGACTGCGGTGCCATCGATGGCTTCGACGTCCAGGAAGTGGGGGACGTATTGTCGTTTCTCAAATATTTCTCGCTCGTCATCGGTCCCCACGGTACACCACAATTGAGGCGTGTCTGGACCGTGATAATCGCCCTGTCGGTCGATAGAGAAACAAATCAACTCCTCGCCCTCAACCTCAATTACTGCATCGCGGTGAATTCCAGGATCCCCCGTAATAATGAGTTTCTTCATGAATCTGATTGTAACAGTGAGTGCTTAATCGCTTCGAATAAGCATATAGATGGCGAACCAAACGGGTTTTAACTGTCAGCAGTTGATTTTTGTGCAAGGTAGATACTTATGGAAATGCCACGTCGATTCAATACGTACTGTCCAAACTGCGACAGTCACAACGAACATGAAGTAGAAAAAGTACGGTCTGGCCGTTCAACCGGCATGAAGTGGAACGCGCGTCAGACACGGCGCAATAAATCAACGATCGGAAACGCCGGCAAGTTCTCAAAGGTCCCCGGTGGTGATAAGCCGACAAAGAAGACACACCTGAAATATATTTGCTCAGGCTGTGGCAAAGCGCATATGCGTGAGGGATGGCGTGCTGGTCGCCTCCGATTTCAGGAGTAATCATGGCGGGGAACTTCTATCAGATTCGTTGTGCAGATTGCGAGAACGAACAGGTCGCGTTCGGAAAGGCATCAACAGAAATTCATTGTGCAGTCTGTGGAACGACACTTGCGACGCCGACTGGTGGTGACGCGGAATTCCACTGTGAGGTTATCGAGACTGTTGAGCGTCGCCCATCTGAAGCGCAAGTGTAACTTATCGCGCTCACATAGTATCGCGTATGAAATATAGAGGCTGGCCAGATACTGGTGAACTGGTCGTTGGAGAGGTAGATGAAATTGCTGATTTTGGAGTGTTCGTTGACCTTGATGAGTATCAGGAGAAACGTGGACTCTGCCATATTAGTGAGGTTGCCAGTGGGTGGATTAAGAATGTCCGTGACCATGTCCGCGAAGGGCAGACTGTTGTTGCCAAAGTGCTCGACGTCGATAAGAGCGCACAACAGATTGATCTCTCGGTCAAAGACGTCAATGAGCATCAACGAAAGGAAACGATTCAAAAGTGGAAAAATGAGCAAAAGGCGGACAACTGGATGGAGATCGCCTTCGGTGAAGAAATCGATGATGAGCGCTACAGCGCGGTCGCAAACGCGCTGTTGACCGAGTTTGAGAGTCTGTATGATGGCTTTGAACAGGCAGCGATTCACGGGCACGAGGCGCTTGAGCCAGTCACCCTTGATGATGCTGAGATCGATGCGATTGTTGAGACTGCGCGACAGAACGTCTCGGTCCCATACGTTACAGTGACCGGCTATGTCGATCTCTCTTGTCCAAGCGGAGCAGGCGTCGATGAGATCAAATCAGCACTCAGAGCAGCCGAAGGGGATGCTGAATCGATTAGTGACGAGATAGATCTTGAAGTCACATACGTTGGTGCACCTGAGTATCGGATTCGCGTACAAGCTCCAGATTATCAAACAGCAGAGAGTGCTCTTGAGACTGCTGCGGCACGTGCTGATGACTCGCTCGTGGCAGATGGCGGGACAGTTCAATACCATCGTGACCGCCGCACCGAAGACGAGTAGACAACACGATGCGCTCTGATATCCAACGGTGTGCAGAGTGGAAATCGACCCACGATCGACCAATTTACACTCTCGACGATACGTGTCCCGACTGCGGAGCCACGACCGAGAACGTCACGCCGCCGCCATTCGATCCAGAAGACACTCACGGTCAGTACCGACGCGCTCTTAAAGAGCGCGTTCGGGAATGAGGGTATGGATTCTATTGAAGTCGAAACTGTTGCTGAGGCTGATCTCCAGGAACCAGTCCTCATAGAAGGGCTTCCAGGTGTAGGCCACGTCGGCAAGTTAGCGGCCGAACATCTGATTGAAGAGTTCAATTCAAAGCTCATCACACGGGTGTATGCTGAAGAGTTTCCCCCACAGGTAAGCGTTGACGAGAGTGGTGTCACAGAGTTGGCACACGCATCTTTTTATGCTGTTGAAGCTGACGCCAGCGACTTACTCGTCCTTACCGGGGATCACCAAGCACAGTCACATGCTGGTCATTATCAGCTCACAGATACGTTCTTAGATATCGCCTCCTCAGCGGGCGCGGATTCGATCTATGCACTGGGCGGAGTTCCGACGGGCGAGTTAGTTGAAGAACCTGACGTCTTAGGCGCAGTCACAGGAGAGGCACAGACAGAGGGGCTCATCGATGCAGGTGTCGAATTCCGCGATGGTGAACCCGCAGGTGGGATTGTTGGTGTCAGTGGATTGTTACTCGGACTCGGTGGTCGTCAAGGATATTCAGCTGCCTGTTTGATGGGCGAAACGAGCGGCTATCTCGTTGATCCGACCAGTGCACAGGTTGTACTCGAAGTGCTCGAGTCTGTACTCGGCTTCGAAGTTGAGTATGAATCACTCGAAGAGCGCGCTGAAGAAATGAAAGAAGTCGTCGAGAAGCTACAGCAGATGCAGGGCCAGCAACAGGGGCTCCCGGCCGATGATGACCTTCGCTACATTGGATAACCGAATCAGCTAATGATTGTTAGCACCGTAATTTCCTGTATTCGAAATCGAACACGTCAACTGGCGCTTCGAGCCTGATGCATAGTGCGAGCGCATACCCGCGTTCTTAGGCCCGGGAGGAGGTCAAGAGTGCAGGTTCGCACAGCAATACTAGTCAGATTGTCAACGACTGCGAATATATCATGCGTGTTACTCAAGATAACACCCCCGCCGAATGGCTCTCGATTTATTGGATATATGATAGTGTTGACAGCCCCCTCTATACTCCTCAGGCGACAGCCACGCTCGTCGTGTGACAGATGCGAAATCCCACAGCCTGATATGGTTGGCTTTTGATCTAACCACTCTACTGGGTGTTTTAGCGCGTGGGTTTCATCCAGGGGAGATGAGATAAATAATTCAGGTCAGTATTATGATTGATGACTGCAGAGGTGTTCCCTCCAACCACATCTGTGCGACTTACTCGCCTCGCTCATGATCCTGCTTTTTGAACTGGAGGTCTCATTTTTCACAGTTCACAGGCGCTCAGTCCCAGCCCCCGTCCGCAAGGAGCGAGCAACGCGAGCGAGTAGGGCAAGGGGAGTTCATATGATCTCATCACTATCGTCGCTTGGGACGACAATCGTCCCTTGAAGAGTAGTCACCACTTGCCCACCGACAGCCATAGAATCACCTACTGTTACGGTAAGATGCGATGGTGTCCCTGCGAAGTGGCTGGCCTCGATAGTCATCGTTCCTGGCAGTGAGTCAACCGCTTCTGCCATCTGAAGATACGCTGCACATCCAACTGCTGCGACTGGAGCGGCGACTAATTCAGTTCCTTCAGCATCGAACCACCGAGCATGCAGCGTGCTATGAGCCGCGATTGTATCGAAGGTAAATAGACAGCAGCCATCGGTTTCGTACTGCTGGCAGAGTTTGCTAATTCCTGTCGACTGTATTCCCGGTGTTCGTAATGACTCCAGAAATACGACGGGAATATGTAAAAATGACTTTTCTGCCTGTGTGACTCCTGGCGATAGAGACCGACCAACCTCAGAAAGAGCCTCCGCTGGGAGCGATAGTTGCGTAGCGACGGCAGCATAGTCAATTTCGGCGAAAGATGCCTCTGGGGTGTCCATCTGAACCGACAGGCCACTATCGGCATTGCAATTGATTCTCCGTGAGTCTGATTCGGAGCCAGTGTCCGATCCACTTTCTGTCTCAGAGTATAATACTGCTTGTTCGCCGGGTTTGAGTGCGTATGCTGCGACGGCAAGCGCGGCCGCATCCCCTCGTTCGTTCTCTGTATCGACCCAGTCCCATCTAATCTGGTCAGGACTGCTTTCGTTCGAAGTGATAAATGCAGTTTCGATGCCTCCGAGTTCTCGCACAATTGTCTGCTGTTGGGCCTCGGTCAGACACGCTGCCTCAGGCACAACTCCGACTGTGAGACCGCCATATGGCTCCCTGCTAAAGACATCTGTGAGTTGAACTGTAACCGTATCATCTATCGAAGTAAAGTCGCTCATTTTAGCATGGATATGTCGTCTTAATCATTTTTTGTCTGTCCCGATTCAACGCTCTCACTCTCACTCTTCGCCGAATGATGGTTGTCAGGGCGCTGAATCCAGAGGTCGCCAAACAGGGAATCCTGCTGAAGACAAACTGCACTCCGATGGGAAAGAAACAGTACCGAGAGATAGCTCGTCACACGTGTCTCTGTTATCTGTGCTATCTCAGCAAACAGCACCTCATGCCTTCCCTTTGTGAAGTGTTGTTCGAGTACATCGTGAACCCGATCAATCGATGCTTCAATGTCTTCTCCATGTGTTGTTTTCGTGACTTCAGCAGCACGTGGCTCCGCAGTCTCTCGAAACTCGTCCGTCGCCCGATAATCGAGCGTCTGTGTCCCGCGCTGATATCCCTCTGGTGAGCCCGAAGTATCGTACTCCCGACGACGCTTCCACCAATTCTGACGCTCGGCTTCGCGCAATTCACGAACGAGTTCATTGAGCGTTTCAGGCGACCCCCGTGCGTGCTTTCGCTCAAGCCGTCGGTCCATCTCTGCCTCAAGTGCATCAACCGGGTCGAATCCTGATTCTGCAGGTGGTGTATCACCTGCTATTCCGCCATTATCGAGTGCTGCTTCCCACGGTGCTCTCTTCTCCTCCGTGCTCTCTCCCTCGGCCGGTTCCAACAGTGCGTCACTCTTCATACGTAATAGCACAGCCGCATAAAACAGTGCTCGACCAGATGACCGAAGGTCTGCGTTATCAAGTCGGGAGAGAAACGCGTCTGTCGCGTCGACGATATCGATATCCCACGGGTCTATTTCTCCTTCTTCGGCGAGTTGTACCAGTAGCTCAACTGGTTCGACGTTGGTGTCATCTTCGGTGTAGCCAGGTGGAGCCCCGTCTGGAGGTGGTGAATGATGATCTCCAGACGTGGTATCCTTGACGCTCGGAGTTGACCCACCAGGATCAGTCATCCGCGGTAGCCCTGTCTGTATCGGCATCTCCAAGCTGGATACCGGTCACTGCACTCACGTTGTCCCCTTGCATCGTAACACCTACTGCCCGCTCGGAGCGCTCAAGCAGTGCCGAGCGATGTGAGACGACCACAAACTGCGCATCTGAAGCCAGATTGTCGACCATTTCACCGACACGCTCGGCATTTGCGGCATCAAGAAATGCATCGACCTCATCAAGTGCATAAAACGGAGCTGGCTTGTGTCTTTGAATTGCAAAAATAAATGCAAGTGCAGTCAGCGATTTTTCCCCGCCTGACATAGCTGCTAAGCGCTGAATCGGCTTGTCTCCCGGTTGTGCTTTCATCGTGAGACCTGCATCAAACGGGTCGTCTGGGTTTTCGAGATGGAGTTCTCCCGTCCCGTCAGAGAGGCGCTCAAAAATGTCAGTAAAGTTTGTATTGATTGCCTCATACGCTCGCATGAACGTCTCCTTCTTTTGAGCTTCAAACTGCTCGATTCGCTTCTCAATCGCTGAACGTTCTTCGACGAGGATATCCCGACGCTCCTTGAGCTCGGCTAACGCATCTGCAACGCTATCGTATTCGTCTATAGCTAACATATTGACCGGCTCCAGTGCGCTCATTTCCGTATTTAAACGCTCAATTTCAGCTTCGACCGTCTCGTGTTCTGGAATTGCTGTCGGGTCGTAATCACCGACCTCAGCTTCCAGTGTAGATATCTCATGATTCAATTCTTCAATCTTTTCTGTAATCGAATCGAATCGACTTTGCCGACGCTCAAGTGTTTCCTGCGCTTCAGTCTGTCTCTCCTTGACAGCCGTGAGTGCCTCCTGAAGTCCTTGCCGTTCGCCTTTTAGCTCAGTCAACTCAGATTCAAGCTCTTCAATCGCGGTATATTTGCTCTCTAATCTCGACTCTCGACGCTCAATCGCTGCCTCGTTATATTCGATCGTCTCTTCAGCATCTGCTTTCCGTGTCTGTGCATTTTCGATTGTCGACTCCAACTCCTCGATTGCGTCCTCAGCATATTCCTTCTTCAAACGCAGTTCACTCACGCGTCCGTCCAAGTCGTTCATCTGTGACTGCTTTGAGGCGATCTCTTCAGAGAGCCGATCAGCCTCTGTGGTCAGTTCTGGGATTGCTGAATCGGCCAACTCGGTTTCAAGTGTCTCAATCTTCTGAGTAACAGTCTCTATATCCCGATCGAGTTCAGTAAGCTCAGTGTCCAACTCTTGCATCTCCTCATCAACAGATGCACGCTTGCGACGAAGACGATCAATCGTCTCTTCAGCAGATTCAATCTCAGACTTCACATCGTCAATACGCTCATTGACCCGGGAGATCTTCGCTTCAATCTCTCGACGACGATCGCGAGCACTGGTCAGACGGTCGCGTGCGTCGTCAATATCGCCCTCAAGATCACGAATCACGTCTTGGAGTTGTTGACGATCGTCCTCGAGCGAGGCGATTTCGGTGGCAATCCGCTCTAACCGTCCATTGCCGCTTTTCGAGAAGGAGAATCGAGTTCCGCTTCCCGACCCACCAGTCATCGCTCCAGAGCGCTCTACTAGATCGCCATCAAGCGTGACCATTCGATAATCGCCCATCAGAGAGCGGGCAGTTTCCATTGATTCGACAACGAGCGTTGACCCAAGCACATATGAAAAAATACCAGCATACTGTGTATCGTACTCAACGAGATTGCGCGCGAAGTCCACGACGCCTGGCCGGTTTGGCAATCGTGACAGCCCCCGATCATCCATCTTCGTAATGGGTAAGAATGTCGCACGACCTGCATTTCGCTGTTTCAGATACTCGATACACGTCGACCCGACTTCATCATCATCTACAACAACCTGTGCTAATCGCGAACCCGCAGCGGTTTCACAGGCAGTTGCGTATTCACTCGTTACTGTTCCGAGCTGTCCAACTGTGCCGTGAACGCCCTTTCGATCTGCACGAAGAATCGTCGTCACCGCCCGCGGCCACGAGACATCGCCATCATCACTCGCACGGGCCTCGAGTGAGGCGTACTCAGACTGCTTGGCCTGTATCTGCTCTTTTATTGCCTCCAACTCATCCAACTTGGCCTGTTTGTCGTGCCTCAGCTTTTCGACCGCATCTTTGATTGTCTGTAGGTTGGTGGCTGCGGTCTCTCTTTCTGCCTGTAGGTCAGACAGCTCCGTCTCGAGATCCGGTAATAATTCACGTTTGTGTTCGATTGTCTCCTCGGCCTCTGTAATCGAACTTGCTCGTCGTCGTGTCTCATCGAGCAGGCGATCCTTTTTTCGTTGACAGTCGTTTCTGGCTGTTTTGAGCGTTTCCCGACGCTGCTTAGCAGTCGCCAGTTCGGACTTAAGCTCGTCATATTCAGTATCAACCTCGGCTATCTCTGCTTCAACCTCGGCTAACTCTGATTCTAACCGATTAAGATCCGACTGTGTTGATGCCTTTTCGACCTTGACCGACCGAATATCGTCAGTTAGTTGCTCGACTGTTTCCTGTTTCTGATCTAACTTGACAAAAGCCTCGCGGCGTTCGTCTTCGGCTGCTGCAATTCGCTCCTGTGCAGTCGTAATTGCATTCTCGTGGCGATCAATTTCGCCCTTGATCTCCTCTATTTCAGCTTTAATGCGTAACTGCTCATCTTCGCCTTTCCGCTCGATTTCTGTGGTGAGATCGCGTAATTCTGCCTCGAGTCGACTCGTGTGACGACGACGCTGCTCAACTGTTGATGTGGCTTCCTCAACCGCCGCTCTCATTTCGTCTGCCTTCTCTTCGGCCTCGTTCAACGAGTGTCGTTTCTCTTCCAACTCAGCTGCTTTGAGATATCCCTCGTATTTAGCACGCTCTTGCTTGAGTTCTTGATACGCAAGGGCTGTTTCACGCTCATCTTCAAGTTGTGCCAATCTATCTGTCTTCTCTTCGATGCGGAGATCTGCCTCTTCAATCCGCTCTTCGACTGCATCCAGCTCAACGAACGCATCGTCTTTTTTTGCATCAAATTCTGCCACACCCGCGATTTCATCGATAATCCCCCGTCGCTGATATGGGGTCATATTGATGATCTCAGTCACATCTCCTTGCATCACTACATTGTACCCCTCAGGTGTGATACCTGCCTGTGCGAGGAGATCCTGTATATCTGATAAGTTGCAGGACCGGCCGTTCAAGTAATAATATGAATAATAATTATCCGATGTCTGTTTGACACGCCGCTTGACGCGTATGTTCTCGACTGAGCCGACTGATTCTGTCCCAGCCGCATTGACGACCTGTGTCCGATCTAATGTCTTTTCCTGATTATCGAGGACAACCGTGACGGTCGCTTCTCGTGGACCACTCGTGTCACCGTCGCTTTCGCCTGCATGGCCAGGATTATAGATGAGGTCAGTGAGCTTCTCAGCGCGTATTCCTCGCGTTCGAGCAAGTCCAAGTGCAAATAAGACAGCGTCAATAATATTCGATTTCCCAGATCCATTTGGCCCCGTTATGACCGTGAAGTCCTGGTAAAACGGAATTTCTGTCGGGCGACCAAAGCTCTTGAATCCATCCAGAATGACTGTTTTAATATGCATAAGGGGCCTGTGACGCCGGATTCAGGCGATAATAATATCTGACTCGGAATCCGACTCTGATTCCGATGACGCGTCACCGTCTGCCGGTCTGTCCTCATCGGGTTTATATCCATCTGAGTCGGTATGAGCCGCTGTCTGATGTGGCTGCTCACTCGATGCAGATTCTGTTTGGTTATCATCACTCGAATTTCGGTTTCCGAGCGACCGATCTCCACCCGTCAGGTCGACATCGACGTGTCTCTCTAAGAGTCGAACGCGCTCTTTTGTCTCAACGAGTTCTTCAGTCAACCCATTTACTGCTGCTTGGAGGTCACTCACCTGTGCTTCAAGCTCCTCAATTCGATTACTCATACGCGTAATACGGTAGACGCAGACACATAAGCGTGCGTCAGACACCTGTCAACTTTTACAGACAAGAAGACAGGACAACCACTCGCGTGTTGTATTGCACCAAACTGCATCAAATCCCGTCATGTTTTAATTCTTTAGTATCGAACGGCAGCTAATGACTGCGAGTGCACTTGCCCAAGACGACCTGGCAGCTGTCATTGGGCTGGAGGTTCACATTCAACTTGAAACCGACACGAAGATTTTCTGTGGGTGCTCAACGACAGCGGAGGCAGATGAGTCGCCAAACAGTCGAACCTGCCCAGTTTGTCTGGGCCTTCCTGGGGCACTCCCAGTGATAAATGAAGAGGCAGTCAGAGCCGCTGTCAAGGTGGGCAAAGCACTCTCTGCAGAGATCCCTGAGCAGACGCAGTTCCACCGAAAAAATTATTATTACCCTGATTTGCCAAAAAATTTCCAAATCACCCAGTATGATGCCCCAATCTGCGCGGATGGTTATCTCGAGATTGACGTGGCTGATCGCAGCCGTGAAATCACAGTTCGCCGAGCACACTTAGAAGAGGACCCTGGCAGTCTGCAACACGAGGGTGGAAACATAGAGACAGCAGACTATACGCTCGTCAATTACAATCGGGCTGGAACACCGCTCATGGAGATCGTCACTGAACCAGATTTCCGCAGTCCACAAGAAACACGTGCGTTTCTGAACAAGCTTGAGGAGGTACTGGAATACCTCGGTGTGTTCGATGCAACGCGTGATGGGTCGCTTCGAATCGACGCGAATATTTCGATTGTCCCGGAGAATGAGTTTGAACAGGATGAGACGATACCTGACGATGTCTTAGCAGCGGCGAACCGAACTGAGGTAAAGAATATATCTAGTCATAAAGGTGCTGAGCAGGCACTTGCCTACGAGGTTACTCGACAAAAAAATGCCGTCCGCCGAGATCGAACGATCGAGCAAGAGACCCGTCACTGGGATGAAGCCCGCGGAATTACTGTCTCGATGCGCTCGAAGGAAGAAGAAAAGGACTACCGCTACTTTCCAGAGGCTGATCTGCCTCCACTCGCGGTGAGAGACTGGCAATCTGAGATTGAAATCCCCGAACTCCCAGCAGCACGCCGTGAGCGATTTCAACGCGAGTACCATCTCGATGCGGAATCAGCAGCCAAGCTCACATCACGCAAAGCCGTTGCGGACTTCTATGAGACCGTCGCTGACCAGTTCGACCCCGGATTTGCGGCAACCTGGGTGGCTGATACTCTCTTGGGAGAACTCAATTATCGGGATCTCTCTGTTGATGCTATCGCCAGTCGTCGCGATGATTTTCTCAGTGTGATCGAGTTGGTCGATGCAGGTGAGATAACCGCAAAAAATGCTGAGGAAGTCGTGCTACGCGAAATGCTCGACACCGGGGCAGACCCAACGCGAGTGATCGAAAAAAATGACCTCGGCACGGCCGACACGGATGAGGTGGCCGCAGCCGTTGATTCAGTGATTGCCGAGAATGAGGACGCTGTCGAAGATTATCACGCCGGCGAAGACGGAGCACTGAATTTCTTGATTGGACAGGTGATGCAGAAGACCGGAGGGAGTGCTGACCCAGGTATCGTCAATCAGCAGTTGCGCGAGGCACTCAGTTGAGTCGCTCACTCGCCGCCTTAATTAGTGCAGACACAATATCTGTTGCAGTGAGTTGACGCCTCTCGTGTGGAAAAGTACCTTTTCTCGAAAGACTTAGGATAACATACTGTTTCTGAGTCTACAATGAGTAGCGGTACAGCCCTTATCGTCACTGAGAAGGACAATGCGGCGCGTCGTATCGCAGAGATTCTGAGTGATGATTCGGCTACGACTGATCAGGTTGGCGGAGTCAATATCTACACGTGGGGTGGTAACCGAGTGATTGGACTCTCTGGACATGTGGTTGGCGTTGATTTTCCGCCGGAATACAACAGTTGGCGCGATGTTGAGCCAATCGAGCTGATTGATGCACCAATTGAGAAACACCCGACACAAACGCAAATCGTCTCAGCACTCCGACGTCTCGCTGGAGAGGCCCGTCAGGTGACTATCGCAACTGATTATGACCGCGAAGGCGAGCTTATCGGAAAAGAGGCATACGAGCTTGTCAGAGATGTGAATGATGATGTGCCAGTTGACCGGGTCAGATTCTCATCAATCACTGATCGTGAGGTGACTGAGGCATTCAATAGCCCCGATGATATCGACTTTGATTTGGCGGCTGCTGGAGAAGCACGACAGATCATTGATCTGATTTGGGGAGCAGCACTCACGCGGTATCTATCACTCTCTGCAAGCCAGTTGGGTGAAGATTTCATCTCTGTGGGCCGTGTACAGGGACCGACTCTCAAATTAATTGTCGACCGTGAGCGAGAGATTGAGGCATTCGAACCTGACACATACTGGGAACTGTTTGCAGACCTTTCGACTGAGTCAGAGAGAGAATCAGACTCGGTATTTGAAGCGCAGTATTTTTATCTTGATGATGAGAAAAACGAAGCCGAGCGAGTCTGGGATGAAGCGAGTGCTGAGGCTGCCTTTGAGACGATTCAAACCGAGGAAACTGCAACAGTCGTGTCAGTTACCCGACGACAGCAGAGTGACACTCCTCCTTCTCCATTTAATACGACACAGTACATCCGAGCGGCCAGTTCACAGGGTTACTCCGCACAGCGAGCTATGAGTCTCGCTGAAAGTCTCTACACGGCGGGATATATCACCTACCCTCGTACCGATAACACCGTATATCCCGATGATCTTGATCCTGAGACACTCCTCGAATCGCTCGCTGAGGGTCAAGAATTCGGTGACGACGCAGCCTCACTTCTCGAAGCAGACGAGATGACTCTAACCAGTGGTGATGAGGAGACAACTGATCATCCACCGATTCACCCAACTGGGGAACTGCCCACTGCAGCTGAACTAAGTGATGATGAATGGGAGATATATGAACTGGTCGTCCGTCGATTCCTGGCGACTGTCGCAGATCAAGCAGTATGGGAGCGGCTTCGAGTTGTAGTTGACATCGACACAGACGTTGCACTGAAAGCGAACGGGAAGCGCATGCTCGAATCGGGATACCACGATGTGTACCCATACTTTGAGACGAATGAGTCGATTATTCCCAATGTAACTGAAGGCGAGACGCTGAGTATCACGGACGAGCAAATCGAGGAGAAACAGACTCAACCTCCACGCCGATACGGCCAGTCCCGATTAATCGAGACGATGGAAAAACAAGGCTTGGGAACCAAGGCTACTCGGCACACGACGATTGAGAAGTTGTACGATCGGGACTATATCGAACGCGACCCACCGCGTCCGACTCAACTCGCACAGGCAGTCGTCGAAGCAAGTGAGAGATTCGCCGATCGCATCGTCAGCGACGAGATGACTGCTCAACTCGAAGCCGATATGCAAGCAATTGCTCAAGGAGAGATCTCATTATCTGAAGTCACCAACGAGTCTCGGAAAATGTTGACGTCCGTATTCAAGAATCTCATGAAAGCAGATGCGGACATTGGTGAGCACCTCCGGAAGTCACTCAAAGATGACAAAACAGCTGGCGAGTGCCCCGACTGTGGAGATGGCCTCGTCGTTCGCGAGAGTCGTCAGGGCTCATACTTCTTGGGGTGCGATGGGTATCCAGATTGCGAGTATACACTCCCACTACCATCGGTTGGCAAGCCATCTGTGCTCTCAAAAACGTGCGCTGAGCATGGATTACATGAGATCAAGATGCTTGCAGGGCGGAAAACCTTCATTCACGGGTGTCCGCTGTGTCAGGCTGAGGCAGCCGATGCACAAGATGATATCACAATTGGGGCGTGCCCAGAGTGTGGGAACACACACGACGGTGAACTGGCAATTAAGCAGCTTCGCTCAGGCTCGAAACTCGTCGGGTGTGTACGATACCCCGACTGCGAGTATTCATTGCCACTGCCACGGCAGGGAGCAATCTCGGTGACCGATGGGCAGTGTAGCGAACACGACCTCCCCGAACTGCAGATTGTCTATGAGGAAGCCGATCGTGAGCCATGGGAACTTGGCTGTCCGATCTGTAATTATCGTGAGTATCAGGCCGAAAAGGCCGACAGCGGATCTGATCTTGAAACTGTCGATGGGATTGGGGAGAAAAACGCAGAGAAACTCAAAGATATTGGAGTCGATAGCGTGACCGCGCTCAAAGCTGCTGAACCTGATCGACTTGCCAGTGAGGTAGATGGAGTTGGTCTCAAGACAATCCAGAAGTGGCAAGCCAGTGCAAACTGAGTGGACGGCCTAATGGAGTTAGATTATTCGCGTTCTTTTTAAGCCTGCCCAGGGGACAGTGTGTTAATGACCGGGCCTTGGACGGACTGGGATCACGTGCTGAAAGTCGACCCGGACAAACCGCTTGCTGGTGACGAAACGTTCGCCGAGGTCTGCCAGACTGGCACGGACGCGATCGAAATTGGTGGGACGCTCGATATTACCACAGAGAAGATGCAGCGAGTGATCGATGCCTGTGCACGGTATGATGTCCCACTCTATCAGGAACCGTCAAATCCGGCTGTCGTTGTTGATTCGCCCGCACTCGATGGATATCTAATCCCGACAGTGTTCAATGCAGACTCCTCGTTTTGGGTAACAGGAGCACACAAAGAGTGGGTTCGGATCGATGGCCCACTCGATTGGAATCGGACGATAACAGAGGCATATATTGTCCTGAATCCGGACGCCTCTGTCGCTAAACTTACTGATGCCGATACGAACCAGACGGCCGACGACGTGCACTCATTTGCAGCCGTCGCCGAGAAGATGTTTGGGCAAGAGATTGTCTATATCGAGTATTCAGGGATGTTCGGCGACCCAGATAAAGTTGAAGCGGCGAGTGATGCGCTTCATCAGGCGACGCTGTTTTATGGTGGTGGTATCAGCGGCTATGAGACTGCTTATGAGATGGGGCAAGTCGCCGACACAATCGTCGTCGGAGACTTGCTCCATGAAGAGGGTGTCAGCGCGATACGTGAAACAGTCGCAGGTGTCAAAGACGCTCATCAAGAGTAGCCAAGGAGTGTCGTTGGCCACTTTTGCAGGACATTAGGGCAGTGAGTAAGCAAGCGCAGGAGAATACTTTCGATCTCGTCGGGGGTCTCCGCCGTTCGCCACAGATATCACTGTGTCTGAGACAGAGTGTGTTGAGACTATTTTTTCGGGCTGCATCGGTCGATGGCCTCGTGAACCCACCACAGAGCAGTCGCCTCAACCGCCCGTACACCGTATTTGAGAGCGGTCTGTAATGCTGCCATCCAAATCGACCATTTAAAACTCCGCCGCTGAATATGAAGTATATGGACGGACGAACGCTCGCATCGGCCGTAGGGCCGGGTGAGACCGTGACGGTCGCTGGTTGGGTGCATGAAATTCGTGACCTCGGCGGAATCGCATTCGTTATTATTCGCGACCGCAGTGGCAAAATTCAGGTGAAGTTTGAGGAGGATGAAATGGAGGCTGACCTTGTTGAGCGTGGCTTGGGTGTGACGCGCGAGAGCGTCGTTCGGGTCGAGGGAGAAGCATTCGAGGAACCACGGGCCCCAACAAACGTCGAAATCGTTCCAAGCGAATTAGAGACAGTCGCTCCTGCAGAGCCAGAACTGCCGCTCGATCCATCAGGGAAGGTAGATGCAGAGCTTCCAACACGACTCGATAACCGAACACTTGATCTTCGAAAGGATGAGGTACATGCGGTCTTCCAGATCCGTGCAACTATTCTATCATCTACCCGTGCAGCCTTTGATGACCTCGGGTGTACGGAGATCAACACTCCAAAAATCGTGGCGACGGGAACAGAGGGTGGAACAGAGCTATTCCCAATCACCTACTTTGGTGAGGAAGCGTTCATGAACCAGTCACCTCAACTGTTCAAGCAACTCATGGTTGGGTCAGGTCTCGAGCGTGTATTCGAGATTGGCCCAATCTTCAGGGCCGAAGAGCACAACACACCGCGGCATCTGAACGAGGCAACTTCAATCGACTTTGAGTCTGCATTTTACGACCACACTGAAGCGATGGATGCCTGCGAGCACGTCATAAAGCGTGCGTATGCGGGCGTCGAAGAATCCTGTCATCAAGAACTCGAAACGCTCGGGTTGGCTGAAGATTTCACCGTCCCAACTGATGAGTTCCCACGAATCACATATCAGGAGGCTATCGAGCGCATCAATGCAACGGGTGAGCTTGAATCCCAATTGGTGTGGGGTGATGACCTCCCGACCGAAGGTGAGCGTGCACTTGGCAGCGATGTTGGCAGCCATTACTTTATCATGGACTGGCCTTCAGAAATTAAGCCGTTTTATATCAAGGATTATGATGATGACTCTACTCTTTCGACTGGATTCGATATGCTACACCCTCGGATGGAGTTGGTTTCTGGCGGCCAACGTGAACACCGATATGAACACCTCGTCGCCGGATTTGAGGCACAGGGACTCAACCCAGACCAGTTTGAGTACTATACAAAGATGTTTAAATATGGGATGCCGCCTCATGCTGGGTGGGCAATCGGTGGTGAGCGGCTCCTCATGACGATGCTCGGATTGGATAATATTCGCGAAGCCGTTCTGTTCCCTCGAGACCGGCAGCGACTCAGTCCGTGAACACATCAAATACATAGCACCCCTTTAGCAGCGCCGTTTGAAACATAACCAAGGTGAGTGCCTCGGGGCGAAAATCTGTGGCGTAGTGATGAGAGTTGAAGATTCTCGAACCATTTGAGAGGGTGGAGGGCCATGCGAGCATGATGCATCCCACCGTACAATGCAGTTGCGAGGAATGCGACTCCTCTCAGAAACCCGCGTCCCTGACGTGGTGAGCTGAACGCTGCCAGGCTGTCGGGGCGGCCAGTCCTCAGGAGCGGACTGGGCGTTCGGGTGTCAACTCCAGCCAACCGATTCCGAGAAGGGCGAAGGCGAATGAACTTCGCCTATGATGGCACGCCACGGCCTACGCTGGGATGTACAGTCGAAAGGGTGAAGCTTTGGGCTCATTCATCAGATACTCGATATATGACTCAACTCATGTCTACAAGCGTCTTTGTTCCTGGCCACGTTACCGGGTTTTTTACTGTCAACTCTGCTGAGGAGCGCGCACGTACCGGATCGCGGGGAGCTGGCGTTACGCTGACCGATGGCGTGAATGTCACCGTCCGTCCAGATGACGGCGGATCCACACTCCGAGTAAATGAGGCGGTAACGTCTGTCGAGGCAGTCGAATACGTGCTTGAAGAACTCGCTGCACCGCCAGTGTTCATCGAAGCGGAAACACCGCTCCCACTGGGAGCTGGATTTGGTGTTTCAGGAGCGCTCGCATTGGGCACTGCAATGGCGGTTACGCGCGAGTTTACACTTGATCGGACACTCAATGAGTGTATCACGATTGCTCACAAAGCAGAAGTTCGCGCTGGAACTGGGCTCGGCGATGTCGTTGCACAAGCACATGGGGGCATTTCCATACGGGCTGAACCCGGTGCACCAGCATATAATACGCTCGATACAGTGCTGGGCTGTCCACGCGTTGAATACTGCGTGTTCGGATCTCGATCGACTGAGACTGTGCTCGCTGGTGATACGCAACCACTCAACGCAGCAGGTGAAAGGGCATTAGAACAGTTGCAGACACACCCGACGCCATCACAGTTCATGAAATCAGCTCGTGCGTTCGCCCGTGAGACATCACTGGCAAGTGCGACCGTGTCCTCAGCAATTGAAGCAGTGGCCGAAGGAGGCGATGTGGCGACAATGGCCATGCTCGGTGAGACAGTGTTTTGCTTCGGGGAGGGACTCTCACAAGCTGGGTATGACCCAACAGTCTCGACCGTCACACCAAGTGGTGCCGCTCTTGAGGAGTGATGAATCAAAGCTGACGGCTTTTTATCTACCCGTTCCTATGCCGAGGTATGACTGAGCATAACGTCCCTGAGAGCCACCCCCGACACGATTCGCTGCTCACACGACATCGAATTGAGGCGGGAGTCGAACAGGGACTAACTAGTAAGCAAGGACTCATCGCAGAGGGCCGTGGCGAAGCATTCGATTATCTCTTGGGTGAAGAAACGATTCCCTCAGCGGCTGCAGCAGAGCGTGTCGCCGCTGCTTATTTGGTGAGTGCTGATGCCCCTGTCCTCTCTGTCAATGGGAATGTAGCCGCGCTTGTCCCCGATGAGGTGGTCACACTCGCAGAGACCGTCGATGCGACTCTTGAGGTGAACCTTTTTAATCGAACGCCCGAGCGGGTAAGTTCGATAATTAAGCATCTCGAAGCCCACGGAGCAGCAAATGTGTTAGGAGCAGACCCGACAGCACACATCCCAGGACTTGAGCATGACCGCGGCAAAGTAGCCGCTGATGGTATCGCAACAGCAGATGTGGTCGTCGTCCCATTAGAGGATGGTGACCGCGCGGATGCACTTGCTGAGGCTGGGAAAACAGAGATTGTTATCGATCTGAATCCACTGTCGCGCTCGGCACAGGCAGCAGCGGTTCCGATCATAGACAATATCATTCGAGCAATTCCAGCGATCACCGCTGCTGCTCACGATCTGCTCTCGACGAGCAATGAGATGTGCTCGTATCTAATCGAGGATTTTGATCCAGAGCAGGCACGCCACGATGCAGAGAGAAGAATCCGAAACGGTGTGAGCTCCTGACGATTAGTCGTCAGCGAGCGCGCGCTGGTCGGTCAGTGCCGGTGGTAACTCTGCAGACAATCGATCGCGATCATGTGGCTCAGCAAAGTCAAGATCCGGTCCAGTCGCAACCAGCCGCTTTGGATTCAGGTGATCATGTGACATGTAGTAGTGCCGCTTGATATGATCCATATTGACTGTCTCGGCAACACCTGGAAGTTGATAGATCTCTTTGGTATAGTTCCAGAGATTTGGATACTCGTGGATCGCCTGTCGATTGCATTTGAAGTGGGTGTGATAGACTGCATCGAAGCGAACGAGTGTTACGAACATCGCGATGTCCGCCTCGGTTAAGCGATCTCCAGCGAGGAAGCGCTGTTCATCGAGAACCGACTCATAATGATCGAGCGCGTCGAACACTTCTCCGACAGCGTCATTATAGGCTTCCTGTGAATCTGCGAAGCCAGCACGATAGACTCCATTATTTATCGGGTCATAGATTGCATCGATGAGCGAATCAACCTCGTTTTGCATATCGGCTGGAACAAGCTCGACGCCTGTCGACCCCTCAAACTCGGTGTTAAGCATCCGCATTATCTCACGCGATTCGTTGTTAACGATAGTTTCTTGCTCGCGGTCCCATAGGACAGGGACAGTAACTCGCCCGGTAAACTCCGAATCTGCTTTGGCGTATATTTCGCGCAGGTAGTCCGCATCGTACAGCGGGTCAGGATATTCATCTGAGAATTCCCAGCCATCTTCGTATCGAACGGGTTCGACGACAGAAATCGAAATCTCATCAGTCAGTCCGCTTAACTGTCGTGTCATTGCCACTCGATGCGCCCATGGACACGCACGTGAAATATACACGTGATACCGACCGCTTGTGACTGGATACGTAGCGTCATCGTCAGCCTTGATTTGGTCACGGAATGTTGTTGTTTGTCGGTCGAATTCACCATCGTCGTTCGTCGCCTCAAACGCGTCAGTCCGCCATTCACCGTCAACCAGCATATTCATGCGCGCTCACCACTGTTGAAACTCGTTTTTTCCATATCCATTTTAATGTCGGCAACTGCCTAAGTGATTCGCCGCTGTCCAATGACTCTACACACCCGATTGCGAACATTCTTAGTAGTCGCTAATATTACTAGCTCATATGGAAGAATTCGACGAATTCGCAGATGTAAGTGAGGCACAAGTCACCCGAGCAATCGCCAAAAACTGGAGTGACGAGTTTCTCAATCGTGTCGATACTGAGGTAATTATCGTTGGCGGTGGTCCCTCTGGGCTGGTAACAGCAAAAGAACTGGCTGAGCGAGGCGTCGATGTAACAATCGTTGAAAAGAACAACTACCTTGGTGGCGGCTTCTGGCTCGGGGGCTTTTTGATGAATAAAGTGACTGTCCGTGACCCTGCACAGTCTGTCTTGGATGAGTTTGGTGTTCCATACGAGGAATCAGATGAAGCTGAAGGACTGTACATAGCCAACGGCCCACACGCTGTCTCTGCGCTGATCGAATCTGCCTGTGCTGCGGGCGCCGAAGTGCAGAATATGACTGAGTTTACTGACGTCGTGCTTCGAGAAAATGATCGAGTTGGCGGCATTGTACTCAACTGGACACCAGTTCATGCCTTGCCTCGTGAACTGACCTGTGTCGACCCAGTTGCGATTGAGGCTGATGTCGTCGTTGACTCGACAGGCCATGACGCAGTAGTGATTTCGAAGTTAGCCGAGCGAGGGAGTCTCTCGGCACCTGGGATCGAGCACGCAGCAGAGAACACGACAGGAATGGATCAGACAGCAGAAGACGAATACGGTGCACCAGGACATGACTCACCAGGACACGATTCGATGTGGGTGAGTGAGTCTGAGGGGCAGATTGTCGATCACACTGATATGGTCCACCCCGGCGTTGTCGCGACTGGAATGGCAGTGGCAACGGTCGAAGGACTCCCTCGAATGGGCCCAACATTCGGTGCGATGCTTCTTTCGGGCAAGCGTGGTGCACAAGCATGTCTTGACGAACTCAATCGGGACGCGCGTAGTATCGACTTCACTGCTTCAGCTCGTCCGGCGGACGATTAACTCAGCGGACGGACTGCGTCGACTGCCGCGGGAGCTTGCCGTGCAAAAATGTAAATAATTGCCTCGATACCATACCCGCCCGTGTGATAACAGACGAAAGGCGGTGAGTACGGTTCATTATTGAGTGTCTGCGTGAGCGACTCCTCTGGTGAGTCTGGCTCAAACTGATAGCAAGGATGGCCACTTGTTTCGAGTGTCGACACCAGTGACTCGTCGTATCGAATGTTCACTGCCGCGCGAACGCCACGATTCCTCTGGTGGACTGCTAACAGAAGTGAAGCGACGTGCTCGCTCACTCCAAATTCGGGGTCGCCTGGCACCGTCGTTCGACCCTTTACATCGAATATTCGCCCTGGAACGCCAACGACATCATTGATCGTCTTCGCCGTCGGCAAGCATTCAACGAGATTTGATCCAACATGTGGAATCAATCCTGCAAAACCACTGAGATTGGTGAGCTGTCGGAGCGCACGACGAACCGATGCACGGACACGCTCACTCGTTCGAAGGGTGCTTTCAGGATCGTGTAAATTCACATATCCCTCGTGATCAGCCAACTCTGGCATGGCGGCCTCATGTAATTGCGCGATCAGTCCGCCTTCTTCGAGTTGTCGAATCAGAACTTCCGCTTCGACGAGCGCTTGCACCTGGGAGATATCACCCGTCTGTAGCCCATCAGCTATCCGTTCGACCACCTCAGTTACTGTTTCGCTCTGCATTACTTCTTCACGGCGCTTGATCTCTCCGTGGGCGTATTTTGAGACTGCACTCTGACTGATTCCTAATGCCGTGGCCACCTCATGTTGTGTAAGCCCTCGTTCGCGCAGTGCCTCTGCCAACATTGAGCGAAATGTCGGTAGAAACTCTTCGACGACAATTTCTTCAACGAATTTCACTCTCCATCACCATTATCATCGAACTCTGGGTCTGAGCCAATGCGTGAAGCCTGTGGGCCGCGCTGACCCTGATATTTCGATCCTCGCGCTGCCCCATACGGCCGATTTGATTCTGATTTTAATTCAGTGAACACGAGTTGAGAAACCCGCATTCCTGGTGTCAGCGCCACTGGTGCAGTTCCAAGATTCGATAGCTCTAATGTAATTTGGCCTTCGTACCCTGGGTCAACAATTCCGGCTGTGTTTGACAGGAACACTCCACCAGTCCCTCCAAGGAAGTTTTCGATCACTCGCCCATTTGGCTGAACCTCAAGATCGTACGTTGGTTCGATACGCTCTGTATCTCGTACGCTGACGACACGGTCAAACTGAATGTCGCTCGAAACGATACGATCTAATCGATCTGTATCGATACCCGCATGCTGGTATACCTCTTGTAGTGTTTTGAGCGTTGATTGTGTCATCTCCGGGTGATTCATCGTTTCGATTGCTTTGAGTCTGGATTCTGGAAGATCAGCCCTCTCGGTTATACTGTGTCGGTCCAATCCTGCCTGATGACGGTATTCGGCGAGTAGATGCCCTGGTGTTGGGATTCTTTTTTCCGGCGGTGCTGGATGGACACGTACACAGTAGCCTCGTGAGACCGTTTCTGAGTCATCGATTGAGCCATATCGACCGAGCCGAGTCGCCAGATAACATATTTTACTCGCCAGCTGCTTCGTCTTGGTCATGACTGTACCCGTCAGTGACCTGCTTGCGAGGAGACCCTGCAGAACTCCCTGAATGACCGCATCGTCCCAGTTCCACACACACGACGGCATCTGTGCTCCTGTTTCGCCTCGACACAGCTGTTGAAGTAATTCATCAACAAGTGGCGAGCGAATATCTATACCAGTGACCGTTTCGGCGATGACCGGTTTCTCACATCCATGTCCAACATGTTCCAGCGGGGTTCCTACCTGGGGGACGGTGTGTTGGTCTGCCATCTGATTGCGGATCCAGACACCAACCAGCCGGCCGAAGGCGGGAGTGAGTGTGAGTTGTGATGGTAACCACTCGTCCCCTCGGTTGAGAAGAACCGCTGCTGTTGATTTTGATTCTGACGCAGCCCCATCGGTGGCAACAGGCGCAGTTCGCGTCGAGCCTGCAAACACTGACCGAAGATCGAGGGAACTCTCTGCGTGGTGAGGCGCTGGCATCGATCCAGGCACTGCAACTAGCCGATTCTGTGTGTTCTCACTGCGCACCCGGTCAATCTTTCCAGATGCATCCAAGCTAAACAGATTATGATCTCGAGTCACGTGAACCGAGCGTCCAGAAGCCAAAGTTATTTCAAAAATACGCCGAGTAGGATTTTTGATATAATTTGAAATCCGGTGTGTCCGAACAGTGAGTGTCTGCGGGTGAAACGAGACCGCATGGGCAGGATCTTCGTTCTCGACAATATCACCAATTGGGTGAAACCCAAATCCTGACTGTGGCGTCCATACGAACACTTCTTCGTCAGCTGGCAAAGATGCATGGATCACCACAGCCAGTCGACCGAGCGACGAACGTCCCTCAACGGTTGCTAATAGGTCTGCCGGAATCTCGACGCGCTCTTTCGTAGTCCCCAAGACAAAATCACTCGGGTGAAGAATGAATTCCTCTCCTTCAGGAACGTGTCTTTCTGTAACATATTCTGACACTTCGGACTCACGGTTCGGATGAATACAGGATATATTCGTCCGCTGAAACTCAAGAAACTCCTCGCCAAGACGTAAATCGATACTTGCCGGTTGGACTTGCATGTCTATATCATCAATCGGGGTGACGACTAGCTCACCGGATTCCAAGCGGGCGAGAATGTCCTCGTCTGAAAGAATCATACTCGGCGTAGCGAGGCGGAGCAACCTAAAAGCACCCGTCTATGATGCGAGGACATTTCAGGGCCACCCACGGATTTTGAGGTATGAAACAGGCCATCATCGCTCGAACTGATGTTCAAATGGGGCGTGGAAAACTAGCCGCACAGGTAGCGCATGCAGCGGTCGCCGCAGCGGATGCCGCCGCCAGTGAGATACGTCAACAGTGGAAGCAAGCGGGACAGAAAAAAATCGTTTTGCAAATTAGCAGCAAAGAAGATGTGTTCACGCACGTAGAACGTGCAGAGCGCGATGGACTTCCGACCGCCGTCATTCGTGATGCAGGTCACACCCAGATAGAACCAGAAACAATAACATGTGCGGGAATTGGGCCTGGACCTGACGCTGATGTCGATCAGATTACTGGCGACCTCTCCCTGTATTGAACTTATGAACGTATCGCTTCTTCTCCTCGTGTATGCGTGAAGCACCTCCAGCAGACCAGGCGATTGGCCAACGCTTTTATCTGAGTGAAACACCCGGCACAGGGGGCACTCTTCGTGAACAGCCGTCAGATTTTCGAGTCGAAGAAATCGAAACGATCGATCCTGTTGCGGTGTCAGCCGATGAGGAGTCATATCCACACTTACTCATCCGAGCAACACTTACTGAGTGGGATACGAATGATTTCGTCCAAGCACTCTCTGATCAGTTGGATATAAGTCGTGAACGAGTTGCTTGGGCTGGAACAAAAGATAAACACGCGGTCACGACACAACTATTCTCGATCAGAAAACTACAGCCCACAGATATTCCGACACTCTCGAACGTGGAAATCAACGTCGTAGGCCGATACGGCCGACGCCTGCATTTTGGTGACCTCGCTGGGAATCGATTTCGCATCCGTGTCCAGGGCGCTAACCAGAGAGAGCGCGTCTTTGATATTACGCGCGAACTCGCATGCGACACCTCGGCAGACCAGTCTCAATCGGAACCAGCGACAATTGCTATCGCAAACTCATTTGGTCATCAACGCTTCGGTAGCCGCCGGCCGGTGACACACGTTGTTGGTCGTCACGCAGTCGCCGGGGAGTGGCGAAAAGCTGTGCTTGCATACATTGGGAACCCACACCCAAATGAACCACCAGAAACACAGGACGCGCGTGCAATTGTCGAACGCACGGCAACGAAAGCGAACCCTGACTGGCAAGCAGCGCTTGACGCGATACCGGGGTATCTTCGGTTTGAGCGCTCTATTATCCATTATCTTGTGGAACACGAGCCGACAACTCCGACAGAATGGCGAGCAGCGCTCTGTGTACTCCCCCGGAATCTTCAACAACTCTTCGTGAATGCAGTACAATCGGTATTATTTAACCGCTTAATTAGCCGGCGATTATCAGATGATCTTCCAATTGAGACGCCTGTCACTGGTGATCGGATATGTTTTCTCGACCGTGATACACCAGGCACCCTCTACAAACCAGCCGTTGACCGTCGACAAGAGGTCACCGACTCACGAACGGAGATCATGCGCAAGCATTGTCGGCGGGGCCGGGCGTTCGTGATTGCACCCTTGTTCGGAACTGAAACTACACTCGCCGATGGGATACCAGGGAAGATCGAGCGCTCAGTTCTCTCTGAGGAAGGAATCGAATGCGAATCATTTGCCGGAGAAGGGGCGTTTGATTCAGCCGGCACCTATCGGGCGATAATGCTTCGCACACAATTGTCTGTCGAGATGAATGACCCTGACTCGTACACGCTTTCCTTCGCGCTTCCATCTGGGAGCTACGCAACAAGTGTTATGCGAGAATATCTCAAGGTAGACCCGCATCAGTTGTAAATCACGTTGGGTCAACTGAACCGGGTCGAGAATCTGTGAGTCTCATCATCACGTCGCAGATCTCTCTTCGCCCTCGGCATTCACCGTGCATTCTGCACCCGACCCGCCTCAACGACCCCCTATCGGATCTCAGATCTGAGTTCATCTTCAACGCTGTGTGCACAAAGCGGCTTTTTAACGTCTGCGTCGAATAGGAACACCATGCAGTGTGGGACATGTGGCTCATCGCTTGAACGACCAGGCGATTACTGTCTGGTCTGTCACACCCCAAACTGCGATACAGTCATTGTTTGTTTTACTCGTCAAGAGGCAGATCTTACGATGCTCGATGGGAATACACATATCGGAGAGACCACGATTACAACGACTCCAGAACACAGTGGAGAGGCAGTCGTTGTTGAGCTTCGGAATTTTGCCGGACGAGTGGCCGATGAGATACGACGCAAACGACCAGAGGAGGTATATGCGGCTGGCGACCGCGAAGTACTTCGAGAGGCACGCGCTCAATTGCACTACACATTCTACCGAGTGCCGACCGAGAACCCAGTTGAATATGTGCGCGAACGCCGAGGGAAACGCTCACTCGATGTCGTTCAGCGGCAACCAAAAGAGAAGATCGGCGGGAGCCACACGACGCTTATTGGCGGCCGCCCTGGTCAGCACGCAATTAAAGTTGTTGCCGGCCACCCGCATGTGAAAAAAATCATCCCCGGTCCAATTGATGCGAGCGGGACTGGGTCTCAATCGGGACTTCGTGCGAAGGTCACGCGTGCAGATACAAACGGTAATGTCCGGTTACTGCTGCGTGATGGCTCAAGTGTGCAGGAAAATCGTATTGTGACAACAGCAATGGACCGAGAGTCGGGTGAGTTTGTCGGTGATGACCTCAATGATGCTCTCGCTGAGGCTGAGCTTCAGTGAATGACCGAACTCGGAGGATTTATTCACGCTGTCGACATTAATAAAATCATATGGCTGATCAGGAAGCACGAACAACTGGCAGCGCCGGACGCTTTGGAGCTCGATACGGGCGAGTTGCTCGCCGTCGGGTAAAAGAAATCGAGAATGACATGCGAAATTCAACGGTTGATGATACCGATGTGACACGTGTTGGAACCGGTATCTGGCGCGATGAAGAGACAGGAGAACTGTTCACAGGAGGGACGTACCGGCCACAAACGCCTGGAGGAACACAAGTTCGACGCTCGATTCGAGCGGCACTCTCAACTGACAGTGAGGAATAACATATATGAGCTACAAGTGCTCGCGGTGTAAGCGCGACGTTGAGTTGGATGAATACGGTGGTGTTCGATGTCCTTATTGTGGACATCGAGTACTGCTAAAGGAACGAGCCCCAACAATTAAACAAGTTCCCGTACGGTAACTGAGTTCTATCTATGGCGCAACGGTCGGGACGGCCACACACGGCGACGTTTACTCGGAGCTACCACCAATCAGCAACCACATCAGTTATTACTCAGAGCCTCCGTCAAGAGGTTGGCGAAATCGCAGACGCGCGCGGGCAGGCCTCAATCGAGCAGACGGAAACCCAATTGATAATTTCGGTTGAAGCAGCTGATCTCACCGCCCTCCGTGCTGGGATTAATACATGGTTACGACTGGTTACCGTCGCTGAGTCAGTGCACGCGCTCGGTGATACGATATCAGATAATCCATGAGTATGAATACGGGCCTTTTTCACTCACGAATCCGTTCTTCACAATATGCAAGGGAACTTGCCGCCAGAAGCACAGGAAAAACTTGAGGAGCTGCAGGATTTACAGGAAACAGCGCAGAAGGTGGCGGCACAGAGAGAGCAAGCTGAGTCGACGCTGACGGAATCTGAAACGGCGTTATCAGCGCTTGAGGAACTTGACGAAGACACAATGATGTATCGAGAAGTCGGTGAACTGCTCGTTGAGACAGAGTATGACACCGCTGAAGAGGAACTTGAAGATAAGGTCGATAGCCTCGAAATCCGTGTCGAGCAACTCAAAAAACAGGAGCAACGTGTCCAACAGCAGTTTGAAAGTCTTCAAGAAGAACTCCAGCAGATGCTCCAAGGAAGCGGTGGCGGTGGTCCGATGGGCCCTGGTGGTGCAGGCGCATAACGTATGCCAGCGGCTGAGACGGTCGTAAACACCGCCGCAGAGGCGGCAGAAGGCGTTATTTTCTCGCGGTACCGACAGTCGACAGTCCGAGATATAGATATCACTGTTACCTTTGAGAACCAAATTCTGGACGTAGATATCTACCTGAACGTTCCCGAAGAGGCCTCACCGGAAGCAGATGCAGTCATCGAAGATGCGATAACGGCAGCCGAATCAGCGGTCGATGATCTGCATGCACATTCTGAGTAACAGAGGACACGTTTGTGCGCACTGCGCGTGACACGCACGTCTCTTGAGAAGATTAGATGTTGAGTAACATGTCCTGAATACACTGAAGACGATGGTTCGCGTGGGCGTGGAAACCACTGTTTGAACCGAGTGTCGCTCAGGCAAAAAGAAATATGAGGACACTTACCGCGACAGCAGCCATAGTGACCGAAACTGCAAATGCGCCACCCATCGCGACAACAGCGTTCGCATGGCTCGCGAGTGTTTCGGTACGGTCGTTTCCAAAGACCGTAACAGCAGCGCGCTCGACGGCGATACCTGCCTTGACTGGTTCACAGTCTGCTCGCGCTTTCTCAACCAACTCCTCAATGAGACAGATGAGCTGCTCATCCTCGATTGCGCTCCCAACCTGATTGTCTGCTTCAACCGTATTCACGATATGTGTATCTGTTGTCATTATCTCTGCTTGATCAATGTGCCCCTGTTCGACTATTCGGTGCCGGATTGCATCCCGTAACCCGGGCTCCATGTTATTCCCGTCAATGAGAATATACCCAGTTTCCTGCTCATTGACAGAAAACACTGCGACGCGAACGCCAAGCGGGCCGATACCGTCAGCTGGGTCCCACGGTGTCCGGTCCCATGCTGTTCCAACGTGAAGTGGGTACTGGTCAGCATCACGAAGCTGTAATCCAAGATGGCTCGCAGCGTTCATCATATCGAATGCCCGTGCCGACCCAGGCGTTACATGACCGATTTCTGGGCCATCAAGGCCGTCATTCGAGTTGTGTGCATCAACTAACACTACATTATCCAGTCCGGATGCGCGCGCCTCTGTTGCAACCGATAGCCCAACCCCATACTCAATGTCGTCAGCAAAGCCAGGTGCGAATGAAGAGACCATGATCGCATTCTCTCCAAACGCCTGTCCTAACATCGACACCTCCCCAGCGTCCGTTGTGCGGCTTTCTGTTGCATGCGAAGCGTATGTGATACGACTCGCCGCTGCTTCAACGGATTCAATGATCGTGTCAACCTCAGACTCGGTTACGAGATTAAAGTCATGCCCGGCCGTTGCATGCGGAGGAAAAGCCAGCCCATCGGCCGTGACTGCAACCCGCTCAGGAAGATTCCCCCCTCCAATTTCGCCCATCGGTCCTGGATGGATCATTGGCAAGACAAACCGAGCTTTTTCTGACCCATCCTCGCGTATTATTGAGAGTACAGAAACAGGGACAAGGGCTTCTTCACCCAGCTCCTCAAAGAACTCTTCAAGCTCTCGTGACCCCTCTGCGACATGCCCGATAAAGCCCCGCAGGAAATCAAGCACTGAGACGCCAAGGCTGCGGCGCCACGGCCGATCGACGACGATAATGAACCCATAAACTGCCAATCCATATACACCAGACGTAATCCCAAGTAAGACGAAATGGTCTGCAGAAATGACCAGAAGTTCTGGAGGGGCCTGACTCGCTCGAGCTAAGTGTGGAGTCAGGTATGCGTTTAAAATCGGCCCCCCGACTGAGAGATATCGTAGCGTCCCGCTATATACGAATAACAACGCCGCTGCGGCTCCCGGCTGAATGCTCGCCGGAATGGCAGCGACGAGGAGCGACGAGCGTGAAACCGCCATAACCACAAGCAATCTGAGAGCGAATATTGATGCTAATGCGATAACTAGTACATCATAGACAAAGCGCTGGTCTAAACCGGTAAAAACGCTAATGACCGCCGCAGCGGTGACAACAACGACCAGGATAACTTCTGAGACTAATGCCAGTAGCGATGATCGATTCGCAGTGAGTTTTCCCCCGACAAATCGGTCAACACCGGTTGTTCCGAATGCAGCGACGACGGTCGGAACTCCAATGAAGAATATCCCCTCCCACGCGTCACGCCCAAGAATGAACACCCCTCGCCAGGTGGTAACAGACTGTGCTGATTCAAAAGCAGCTATCCCAGCAACAGCGGCAATAAGAAGGGCGAACAGTAGGCTGGTATACCAGCTTGGGGCTCGGAAGATGAACCTCGAAAGTCCGGCCAGATCACCCTGTGTGGTCGTCATGTCACATCCCTCGTGCGTCGTGTGCTCGACAGTCTAAGCACAGATAGTGAGAAAGTTCTGGAAAACTTCTTTTCCTTCCTCGGTGTGAGCCACCTCTGGGTGCCACTGTACTCCATATAGATCACGATCCGTGTTGCTCATTGCTTCGATACCACAGACTTCTGAGGTGGCTGTCTGAGTAAAGCCAGGTGGGACGGTTTTGACCTCGTCAGCATGGCTTGCCCAGACACGTGTATTAGGTGCAAGTGAGCCAACAAGCGGATCATCATTGTCAAGAATACTGATATCAATATCAGCATAGCCACCATACTCTCCAGGCCCGACTTCTCCACCTAACTCAACGGCGAGCACCTGCATCCCGAGACAGATGCCAAAAACTGGAACTTCAAGACCAATGTACTCTGGACATCGGCCAATACGAGTTATATCTGGCCCACCAGAGAGCACTACCCCATCAGCATCGATTGTATCGGGATCAGTCTCATTATCAAGAAGAGAGACATCAACTCTGAGATCACGAAGTGCACGTTGCTCTAAATGGGTGAACTGTCCGTGATTATCGATAACAGCGATCTGGGTCATAATTTATTGATCAATAGCATCAATAGCATCAAAAAGCGCCCGATATCATTTATTTCGGTTTATCAATGTCACACCGCTCGCTTGCGGTCTGAAACCCGTATTCCTTCGCTTTATCCGCCTTTCGTGTCTCACGAGCAGCAACTGGCTCAGGAGTGAGACTTGCAGAACCATCGACACAGCCGAATAACTGGTGTCGCTTGAAATGACACTACATATGTTTTGTATATATGATATAGATAAAAGCTATATCCAATTCATCTTATTCCAGTTGTATAGTCCTGATTTGCTTCACGAGATAATTGCTCTAAGAATGTAATTAATACGTTGACATTTTTGTATCAATTAAGTTATATTTCGCCCGATGAAATGCAAGAATCAGAGGTCGTTGTGAAGAGCAAGGACGTCGCTGAGAACCGCTACTCAGATTCGACAGTCGACGATTATAACTCTTGATACAGATGTGAGCCACAAGGAGCAGTCTATGCACAGTCGTTCCCCTTGTCGACTGACACACAAGAATTGACACAGGAGCGAAAAGCCACCTTTGCCGGAAATGCGGACTCGAAGGTGTATTCGTTTTCAATTTCTCGGCTTGTCCCGAGAAATGACGCCCAGAATCGTCCCTGGACCAACTCTGCAATTATCCAACCGATACGATACAATACCACCGACTCTACCACAATAACTGTAGTATTACCCAAACACAGGGCTGTCTGGGATTTCGACCCGCACTCAGCTTCCTATTCAACTGTCGTTATTTTTTGTGGCAGAGACTTCGACACCACAGGCCTCTGCCATCCGCTCCAGTTCACGTTGTTTTTGATCCCAACTCAAATTCAACTCAATATAGTATCCCTGCTCTAGTTCACGTGCTTGTTTCATTTCCCTGTCGTTGTATGTTGGTTCGTTGTTGATGATTGCACGCTCTCGACCAGGGATATCCCGAAGTGGCTCGATTGCAGAGATAAGGTTGTGATTTTGGATAAAGTAACTCCTGCAGGTGTGAGAGAGGTTCTTGACACTGTTAACCCATCTACGAGTATAGCCTCTGTAGAAGATGTGAAGTATCACTCGTTGAGCCTGTCCACCTCGTCTTGAGGTGGCGTTAGTCCAGCATGGATGTATCGCTGTGTGTGGAGAGCGTAGGTCGAAGCAGGTTCCCGAGAGTTCGCCTCAGAAGGCTCATATCGAATACGGACATATTCCACGTCTGACTGATTACGCTCCGCGCACATCTCCGTTCAATCCGCACGGCACTCGTCTTAATTAAATGTAGATATCTGCCACAAGTGGTTGCAGAATAGTGAGGAGTATGCAGCGAGTGTGCTCTACGCAAAAAGAGGCATTTAAGTAGCTTCGTCTGAACTCTACTCGTGAGCAATGTCTCGTGGTCGATTTATTCGGGGGTAACCCCGACACACCCCTTGCATCCATCTTGGATTCCGACGACTCTGTACAGCTCTTAGATACGACTCTTCGTGACGGCGAACAGGCACCGGGCGTCTCCTTAACACCAGAACAAAAGGCAGATATCGCCACAGCATTGGATCGCGCAGGGATTGAATACATCGAAGCAGGGAGTGCCTGTACCGGTGAGAGTGAACGTGAAACGATTCAGCGTGTCACCGCACTTGATCTCGATGCAACAATCACCAGCTTCGCCCGTGGTGTTGTGTCCGATATTGACCTTGCACTTGAGTGTGATGTCGATGGTGTCACAATCGTTGTTCCAGCAAGTGATCGTCACATCGAAACCAAAGTTGGAACCACTCGTGAGGCAGTGATTACCAATACTGCCGAGTTAGTGGCATACGCAAAAGATCATGATTTGTGGGTCGAGGTCATCGGTGAAGATGGTTCGCGTGCTGAGTTGAGTTATCTTGAATCACTTGCCAACGCTGCACTGGATGCCGGCGCTGATCGCTACTGTTTCGCCGACACGGTAGGACACGCAAGCCCAGAAACAACTTATCGTTATGTTTCACGACTGTCCGAGATTGGCCCTGTTTCCACTCACACGCATGATGATCTCGGACTTGCGATGACGAACATGTGGGTGAGCTTGGCGGCTGGTGCGGACCTCGTTCATGGAACGATAGACGGTATCGGGGAGCGAGCCGGAAACGTGGCGACCGAAGAGGTGGCTATCACACTGGCACACTGCTATGACCTCAATACAGCAAACTTGGAAGCAATGTATGAACTCGCTCAAACTGTCTCGCAGGCAACCGGCGTCGCACTCCCACCAAACAAGGCGGTTGTTGGCGAGAATGCATTTACTCACGAAAGCGGTATTCATACTGATGGGACGCTGAAAGACAATGCAATGTACGAACCATATCCACCCGAGACGGTCGGGCGGGAGCGTCGCATGGTACTGGGTAAGCACGCTGGGCGGGCGGGCGTACGCGCAGCACTTGAAGAACACAACATCAGTGTGAGTGAAGACGAACTGGAAGCGGTTGTTGACCGTGTGAAGCGTCTCGCTGACCGAGATAAGCGCGTCACCGATGCGGACCTACTGGCGATAGCCGAAGAAGTGCAGGGTCGTGAACGTGACCGGCATGTTGAGCTGCTCCACTTGACTGCTGCTTCTGGTGGCGGCACTCCGACTGCCTCTGTCAGACTCCGAGTAGGTGATGAAGAACGAGTTGCTTCGGGAACTGGGAGCGGCCCTGTTGATGCAGCTGTCGAAGCAGTTCGGGCTGCACTAGGCACAGAGGCAGCCGCGCAGTTAGATTCGTATCATGTTGATGCGATTACCGGCGGCACCGATGCAGTGGTAACTGTTGAGGTAGAGATGTCCAAGGGAGACCGGACTGTCAGTGTTGCCAGTTCAGATTCAGATATCACTCGATGTAGTGTTGAAGCGATGGTTGAGGCACTTGACCGTCTCCACTCGGTAGGGACTCCTCATGCAGACCCTGAGGCGGCCGAAATAGCTGACGACTGAGCAGCCACGATACCATGAACGACTCTCTGGCCCACTGATTGTATGCAATTCACAATATTGCCAGTTTTGTATCTTTTCTGTGATACTCCCACGTTTCGCAGCACACCAGACCGTTCAGTACGCGTCTGTCGTCTGGTCGTCACGAGTCCGACACTGAGATACTTCATCACCCGGCTCATCTGTACCGTGGACGTTCCTCAGGATATGTCTGGCAATTCCCAGTGAGTGCAAGACGAAAGCCCACGGCTTGAGCCGTAAAGCCGACAACTGGGAAGGGATCCGCGCTCGGCTGGATATGTGAGCCGCCAAGGAAACGCGCAATCTTATCATCTCCACCGCTTCAGCCGTGGGAGGAGGTGAAAGTGGCTCAAGCAGAAAGCCCACGACGTAGGCGCGGATGTAGATTGAATTCGACACCAGCCTGTGGATTGTGCTCTCGAGTCCGATTCCGAGCTTGAGGGAAGCATACGCGCTCCGGAGCAAGAGGCTGCTATCTCGGTCGGGGAAGGTCGCACTGACACGACCACAACTTCACTTGTGGGAGGATGTCAGACGTTCCAACTGTCTCTTTTCACCTCCCGCCCAGAAATCGAACGCTGGGGAGGTATTCTGTAAGAGTTAACATGCGAGAATGGTTTAGCTACACCTGTGAGCGACTACGTTGTCGATATCAAATCTTCCGCCCGCCGCCGCAACGGCGCGGTTGGGGAGGTGGTCCAGCGTGCTGGGACGCACCATCGATTTGATACCCGGGCGGATGCAGATGCGTGGGCTGAAAGATTAGCTATGCGTGGAGGAGCAAACGTATGGGTTCGACGAGCTAATCCAAATGACCGCTCCAACGTTGATGGATATCTCATTAGTCGTGAGCGTTCGCCATACCAACTTTTCCAGCAGGATGAAACCATACAGGTTGAGCAATCGACGCTATAGCTCATGCTCCGTCTGCCGAAGCCAGGTCTGCGGTTGAGACAGGTATCTCAAGTTGCAGTTCGTAATCTGTGAGAATGCCCGATGGTAATATAGCCATATTCCAACGGTGAAGACTGACATCTGACCGGAGCATATTGAATGTCAGCCCTATCAAGAAGACGAATGTGTCGTAAGCGCCGAGGGTGAGATTTGAACTCACGAGTCCGAATGGACAGCAGATTTCGAATCTGCCGCCTTGACCAGGCTAGGCTACCTCGGCACGTTTCAAACATGCATACAGGATATCTAATGGGTTTCGGTTCCACCGCGCGCGTCTCAATGTGTCTCTGCAACTGCTGCTAACTCGCTGATCGTCGTTGACTCACGGAGTGCCCCGATATCTGTATACCACGCCCCACGAACGCCTTGTCGATCATTTTTGACTGGGTCTTCAAGTGGGATCAATGACTCAAACTCGAAGACAATGACAGAGTCACAATCACTGAATGGATCGATTAACTGCTTCCAGTCCGTTGGCGTCAGTGGTCCCTGCTCTCCTCGAGTCTGAGGTGTTCGTGCAGTGACTCTCGCGTAATGGGTAATAGCAGACACAGGTGCTGTGCGGTACAACGCAAGATATGAAAATGAACGCTCAGTCCGTGGGTACGTAGCAGGGGATGGATATACCCCATCGCGACACCGCTGGAATGTATCGGGTTGAGTGGCCACAACACATACGTCGGCAGCACTTGGCGCATCGTCTTCAGGTGTGTCCTTCGCGAATCGATCAAGATCCATATCATCTAAGATGTCTGTACTCAAATGGAACTTCTGTTGTTGAGAGTGAGACGAAGGCATTCGAGCAAGAAGACGACAAGATTACAAACCGCAGCACTCCATGGATCCGTCCTTCGCCTGTGACAAGCGCAAAGGATGCCAAATCCACGTATGAGACGCGCGGCTTTTGATGATTGAGTGCGTTTTAATCTTAATGCAATCACAGAGTGCATCGGCACAGACAGCACTCAGTGTAACGGCTCTCTCGAAGCAATTTGGTCGAGGAGAGACTGCAATTCAAGCAGTTGATGACGTTTCATTCGAGATTCATCCTGGAGAGATCGTTGGACTACTCGGGCCGAATGGAGCGGGAAAAACGACACTGATTAAATCGATTCTTGGAACAGTTATTCCTGATGAAGGAGGTGTCAATATTTACGGTCACTCAGTTGCAGATGCCCCCCGACAGGCATATGCCGACGTTGATGTCTTGTTTGAGGGTGCACGAAACGATTATTGGCGATTGACGGTTCGAGAAAATCTTCGATATTTTGCGACAATCAGCGGAGTTCACCCTGATAGTGTTACCAAAGAGCATGACCGACTCTTAGAGCAGTTTGAGCTCGCTGCAGAAGCAGACACCCCTGTTCGGTCACTCTCCCGTGGAATGAAACAAAAAGTCTCACTCGCAAGCGTATTAGCGAGTGGTGCGCGATTACTTATTCTCGATGAACCGACACTCGGGTTAGACGTCGCAGCGACTCGGACGCTCCGACGTGAACTGCAGCGCCTGGTATCTGATACCGACCGGGCGATTATCCTCAGCAGTCACGACATGTCCGTGATTGAGAGCCTCTGCAATCGAGTTCTCCTCTTCGTTGATGGAGATCTTCGCGCTGATACTCAGGTTGAATCTCTTCTCAATTCGAGCGAGACCCAGCATGTCGAACTGACAGCTTCACCAATCGATTCGGCGACTCAACAGCGGCTCAGTTCGTGTTCTCAACTTGTCGAGCAGGATGATACTGCCGTTCGGCTTCGAACCAAAGCGACGACATCAACACTATGTGAGACGCTCAACCACCTCGAAATGGCAGGAGCGAGTATCAAATCAATCGAAACGACTGACCCAGATCTTGAATCGGTCTTCGTCGAACTGACGAGTGATGACTCATGAGCGCTGAAGCAACATCTGCTGGATATCTCACACTGATCCGAGCAGTGCTATATCGAGAGGCACTATTATTCATCCGGTATCCGGCAAATGCAATTGGAGGTATCGTGGTTGCACTCTTCTTTTTTATTGTCGTTTTCTATGGTGGGCAGTTACTTGCAGGACAAGCACTCGATGATTCAATCGAAGGAATTGTCATTGGCTACTTTTTATGGACACTATCTGCAGGTGCATACGCGTCAATATCGAATGATATCGGAAGTGAAGTACAGTGGGGTACGCTTGAGCGGCATATTACGACACCGTTTGGATTTGCACCCGTCGCTTTTTTGAAAGGGGTTGCAAAACTTATTCGCACGTTTGTTACCTCAACAATTATCTTAGGATGTATGCTGGTTATCTCAGGAACCAGTTTAGAATTTGCTCCTCTGACGACGATTATTGTTGCTGGATTAAGTGTTAGTTCTGTGTTAGGTGTTGGCTTTGCTGCAGGTGGCGTAACAGTGCTATACAAGCGGATAGGATCGTGGCTTGGACTGCTTCAGTTTGGATTCGTTGGGCTTGTCTCGGCGCCTGTGCTGGCAGTTCCCTCGCTTCGATATCTTCCGTTAGCGCACGGGAGTGCTATGCTTCAACAGGTAATGCGTGATGGGACGCGATTATGGGAGTTCTCACCTGGTGCAGTCGGTCTACTTATCGCAGTTGCAGTGGGGTATCTTGGTGGTGGATACCTCATTTTCGAGCTCACCACCCAGCGTGCGCGTAAACTTGGCGTGCTGGGCGACTACTGACCACGCCGAGCGCTGAGTCAGCAGCCAGTGTTCGCATCAGTACCCCACTGTACGAGAGGCCCTGCAGTGAATGGAGCGAAAGATGTCATGAGACGACTTGGATGGGGCATTTGCTGTGCTGAACCCTTCAGACATTGTCATACACGCCGCTCCAGAGAATGAATCGAAAAATGAGTCGATGGGTTCACTCTTGTCCAGATATAATTATCTGTATGAATATCTTCTGGCACCGCCGCGACCTGCGCACTGTCGATAACGCTGGACTATCTGCGGCGTCCCGAGATGGAAGTGTTCTTCCAATATACATCTATGACCCTGATCTGTTCAAAAAGATCGGTGCGCGCCAGCAAGCGTTCTGGCTGGCAGGCGTCCAAGCACTCAAGACGATCTACCAAGAGCGCGATAGTGACTTACTTGTCCGCATTGGGTCGCCAGCAGATATTATCCCTGAACTGGTTGATGAGTACGATATCGAGACCGTCTATTGTAACTCCCACTACCGACCCGGACGGCGGACACGAAGACAGCACGTCGAGCGTGAGTTAGCTGCGAGTGATGCATCTCTTGACGCGCGAACAGACCACGTACTTGTTGACCCCGGTCGACTTGATTCATCATACACAAGTCATAGCCAGTTCCACCGTGACTGGGAAACTGTTCCAAAACGCGGCCCGTATGATGCGCCTGATGCTGACCGACTGATTGGGATTTCAGATGGAAAAACAATCGCCGTCCCTGACGTTGATATATCACTTCCTCCAGCAGGTCCTGAGGCAGCAGCAAAGCGATTCGATCGGTTCTGTAATCAGGCTTTATTTCAGTACAACGACATGCGAGATGACCTTCCAGCCGCGGTCGAGAATCCAACGACGAGCGTCTCACGGCTTTCACCATATATCTCAGGCGGGATGATTGGCATTCGCAGCCTCTGGAACCGCACACAGAACCTGGCTGACTCAGTGTCTGGTCGTGAACGGCGAAATGCAGAGAAATTCCCGTACGAACTCTCTTGGCGCGAACAAAACTATCACCTGCTGTATTACAATCCAGATCTGGCTGTTGAGAATTACAATGAGTTCCCAAATCAAATGCAATGGCGTGAGGATGAAGACGATTTCAATGCATGGACAGCGGGAGAAACCGGCTATCCGCTTGTCGACGCAGGAATGCGACAACTGAATCAAGAGGGATATATTCATAATCGTCCCCGTCAAGTCGTCGCCAGCTTCCTGTCTAAGCATCTACTGATTGACTGGCGCCGGGGGGCGCGATACTTTACCAAACAACTCATTGATCATGACTACGCCTCAAACTATGGAAACTGGCAGTGGATAGCTTCAACGGGCACAGATTCAGTGGATGTACGAATCTTCGACCCAGTGAGCCAAATGGCAAAGTATGACGATGGGGCAGCATTCGTTCGTCACTATGTCCCGGAGCTCTCTGATGTCCCGACTGAGGAGATAATCGAGTGGCCAACGCTCAACCATGGCAAACGGAATCGATTGTGTCCGGAGTACGCTGAGCCGATCGTAGACCGCAATAATGGGTACGAACGAGCACAGAAGCGATTTGAGAGAGCATTAGGCAAACGGTAACCTCCTCTTCACCCTGAACTGTGCGATGTTTCTACACCGAGCAGTGCATCGCCACTTTCTGAGTGCAGCTCACCTCATATGCACTATATGCTTAGATAAATACATATAAGTTGGCGCAAAGCCATTTCTAAATTAGAGCGAATAATCATGAAAGAGAACAGCAGTTCATTTTCTCGACGCAAATATCTAACGCTTACTGGGGCAGTCGTAGCCGGTATGGGAGGGCTCGCTGGGTGTGCTGGTGGTGATGGCGGCTCATCTGGTGATTCTGGTAGCGATGGTGGTTACTCCAGTGGTGGCTCTTCTGGGCCTGTTGAAATCCTACATGGGTGGACTGGCGGTGATGGTGCACGAGCTGCAGAAGCACTGGAGAGCGCATTCAACGAGGCGTACCCTGATGTGAACGCTGAATTTAATGCGATCGGTGGTGGGGGGAACGAAAATCTTGATGCAGTCGTCGCGAATCGACTGCAGAGCAACGACCCACCGGGTACGTTCGCCAACTGGCCTGGCCCAAACCTAAAACGGTACGAAGGAGCACTTGGATCTGTTGACGATGTCTGGTCAGCGAATGAGTATGAGGATGTGATGATCGACGAGGCGAGGGATCTCCACCGACAGAACGGCAGTTATAGAGCTGTGCCGCTCGGATCACATCGACTTAATTGCCTGTTTTATAATATCAGTGTTGTTGAGGAAGCAGGCGTAGATCCAGAGAGTTTGAACAGTGTATCAGCACTGGCCGACGCACTTGATACTGTAGCCAATAATACAGATAAAATCCCATTCACGCATGGAATGTCTGGGACGTGGACAACCACCCAGTTATTTGAGGCAATGATGCTTGGTCAAGAAGGCTTTGATGCGTATATGGATTTCATTAACGGTGAGCCATCGAAAGGTGCTGTTCGAGCCACATTTGAATCCACTGCCACCGTCTTGGACAATTATGTCAGTGATGACGCTTCCTCAATCGGGTTGACTGAATCAAATCAAAATATCATTAACGGCGATGCTGCCTTTATTCATCAAGGCAACTGGTGTGCAGGGGCTTATCGCAACGCTGAGGATTTCAGTTATAATGAAGACTGGGGATTCAAAACGTTCCCTGGCACCGAAGGGATGTACTCACTCCACTTCGATTCCTTCCTCTATCCCGCTGACAATCCAACCCCTGAGGCGACGAAGACGTATCTAAAATTTGTCGGGAGTCAAGAAGCACAGATTGCATATAATCAATTTAAAGGTTCAATTCCAACTCGGACTGACGTCAGCTTAGATGAATTTGGACCATTCTTGAAAGAGACTGCCGAGGACTTTGCGGAGGCAGACCAGCGGCCACCAAATCTCCAGCACGGTCTCGGCGTTTCGAGCGAGATACGAACTGCTCTCAATGAAGTCGTCTCCTCAGAGTTCACCGGCCCATATGACATTGAAGCGGCGACGCAGGGCTTTATCGACGCAGTATCCAGCTCATAAATCAAACTGAATCACACGCAAGCCTGATGTCTCGAATTTCCGATTATCTCAACCGAGTGTTCAGTGACAGAACTGCCGACGAGACGCGCACAGACGGTGGTGTTGTAGCCGGTGAGGATCGTACTGAGAGAGGCTCAGCTGATCGACTCTTTGACCGTATCAATGCCCGATTCGGAGACGATTTTGTTGAATCGCTACCATTCTGGTTCCCGCCGTTCTTTCTCGTTGGGCTGTTCGTTTATGGAGCTATCCTGTGGAATCTTCTCATCTCACTGACTGATTATGAGGGATTTGCACAGGCGCCGGACTACTCCAATCTTGATTTTGAGATGTATGTACGCGCGGTGTCTGACTCCGGCACTGTTGATGCAGCCCTGAATACAATCATTCTATTAGTTGTCTTTACGCTGGCAACGCTAATAGTCGGGCTTGGCCTGGCAATACTCATCGATCGTGGGATTCGGTTTGAGAATACATTCCGGACTATCTACCTGTTGCCAATGAGCCTCTCGTTCGTTGTCACGGCGCAATTTTGGCTGTGGATGTATAATTATAACAGTGGAATTGTTAACCTCGCTTTCGGGACATTTGGTATTGGCCCAATCGACTGGATAGGAAATCAACAGATTGTCCTCTGGGCGGTTATTTTCGCACTGATGTGGCAATTTTCTGGTTATGCGATGGTTGTCTACCTCGCAGGACTGCGAGCGATCCCAAATGAACATTACGAGGCCGCAAAGGTTGATGGCGCATCAACATTGAAAATGTACTGGCGGGTAATCATTCCGCAACTCAAAAGCGCAACAATTGGGGCGGCAGTAGTGCTTATGGTATTTGCACTCAAAGCGTTTGATTTCCTATACTCACTGACGGCAAATTACCGTCCGCCGAATGGAGCCGATATCTTGGCAACAAAGATGGTCCGTGAAGCGTACTCAAATCAGAACTGGGCGTATGCTGCAGCGATTGCAATCATTCTCTTCTTTATGGCGCTGTCTGTTATTGGCCCGTATTTGACGTATCAATATCGACGAGGCAATTTATGAACGCGAACAATCTCCGCAGGCGAGTTGATACTGGCCGGCTCGGACTCTACACTCTGTTGATAGCGTTAATTGTCCTATATCTTACTCCAATTGAGACAGGGCTGGTCACGTCATTCAAAACAAGCAGTGCTATTACTGGAACGGCACCGTATACGCCTCCACTGTCGGGTAATGCGACGCTGGAAAAGTGGCAAATTGCGATTGATGCGTTGCTGCGCGGTATGGGTAACAGTTTGTTGTACGCAGTGCCGGCAACGATCATCTCAGCCTTCTTTGGGAGCATCGCAGCGTATGGGTTAACAATCACCAACTGGAAGATGAGATATAAACTCCCGCTGCTCGCACTTTTCGTTGCTGGTATCTTTATTCCGTATCAGGCGGTACTGGTGCCACTAAGCCAGTTCTGGGCACAAATTGCCCCACTTGAAGAGTGGCTTTCATTCGTGTGGGCACTCGGAGTAAACACTGATTACGTTGGCATCCTGGAGCTTATTATTACTCATGTTGCATATGGGATACCCATCTGCACCATTCTGTTTCGTTCCTATTACAAAAATATCTCAACCGAAATGGTCGAATCAGCTCGCCTCAATGGAGCGACGCTCAGGAGGGTCTACCAGCGGATTGTCTTCCCGCTCTCGACACCAATGTTTGCTGTCGTGCTCATCTATCAGTTTACGCAAATATGGAATGACCTCCTGTTCACGCTCATCCTTGTCGCAAGCGAGTCCAGTGCTGCTGCTCCTGTGGTTTTGATACTCGCAGGGTTGGGCCAGTCACTTGAAGGACAGGACTTTGGCCTTCGTATGGCTGGCGCGTTTTTCGCTGCTCTTCCGACGCTTGGCGTCTACATTATGTTCGGCGAAGAGTTTGCTGAAGGAGTCGCAACGTGATCTCGACTCACTATCAGTATCTGAACAGCTAAACCAGCATATCGCACACACCTGCAGAGACGTCCAGAACTGAGAACACGTGCAAGGCAGAAGCATACAGCTTGAGCTGTGGAAGCTGACAGCTGGGAAACTCACCACACTCGAACGTTCGGCTGTATATTTGATATTAAACACAGTCTCTAAGTTGATTCGTCACATATTATGTTATGTACCGTAGAACAATGCCGGAGACGACCTGCAGCTACGTCACACGCATCACGAACCACGAACAGGTTCGTGACGACCTCAGCGACTGCAGGTTTTCTGTCTCGAAACTGTGGGATGTCGGACGCTACGACATCCAGCAACAGTGGGACGAAGACGACGAAATACCCGGCGAAGCCGAACGAAAATCGGAATCAAAACACCACGAATGCGACAGTGATCAACACTTTCAGTCAAGTCAGCGAGTCCTCAAGGAACTTGCTGAGGCGTTCAACGGTTGGCACGACTTCGACGACAACGCGAACCCATCGGACTACCGAAGACATGGCGAGGACCACCCACGCTCAACCGTGACGTGGAAACAAAAAGGCATCAAACACGACACAAAGCACGGGCAGGGTCGCCTCTCGGAAGGCTGGAACCTGAACCTGAAAGACAGGCGCTCAGACTTCATCCTCGTGGAATATGAGACGCCGCCCGATGTAGAAGATGAGAACATCCAGCAGGTGCGTGCTGTCTGGAATGGCGACGAATGGGAACTCCATCTCGTCTGCCAGAAAGAGATTCCCGACGCGCCGGACGACAAGACGGCAGGTATCGACCTCGGCATCAGCAACTATCTCGTCATTAACGACGAGGATGGCGCGTACGAACTGTATCCAGAGTACGTGCCGAAACAAAACAAGCACTACTTCACCCGCGAGGAGTACCAGACCGAAGGCGAAAACGGCTCCTGGAAGCGTGGGCGGAAGGCTCGTCGGAAACTTTCTCGGCGTAAAGACCACTTTTTCCATACTCTCTCGAAGCACGTCGTCCAGCGGTATGTCAAAGAAGGCGTGGCTCAGATTGCAGTTAGCGACCCCAGCAACATCCACGAAGATGAGAACGGTGACTTGCGGAACTGGGGTCAATCACGGAACAAGAAGTCGCGCGGGTGGGATTTTGCCCGGTTTACTCGAATGCTCGAATACAACGTCAAGAAACACGGTATCGTTATTGATCAGGTGGACGAAGAAAATCCCTCGAAGACGTGCTCATGTTGCAGACAGATTCGAGAGAGTAACCGCGTGGAATGTGGACTGTACGTCTGTGAGTTGTGCGAGACAACGATGAACGCAGGTGTGAATGTTTGCAGACAGATAGCTCAGAATCCCTCAACAGGGCATATGAGTAACGGCTGGTTGGCCCAGCCCGGAGTCTTCCTGTTTGACCGCGAGAGCGGACAGTTCACACCAAGAGAACGGGAAGACTGCAAACCGTTATATCCCAACGCTCGGGAATCCCACCCCTGAAGCGGTGGGAGGAGGTCAAATTCGAAAGATACATGATAGATAATTATGGCCTCGCTTACACTCAATTCACTAACAAAAGTATTCGAAGATGGAAAAGAACAGGTCGTCGCTGTCGACGATATCTCAATATCAATCGAAGATGGAGAATTCCTCGTCGTTGTCGGTCCATCTGGCTGCGGAAAATCAACAACGCTCAGGATGGTTGCTGGACTCGAAAGCATCACGAGCGGGAACATTACGCTTCGTGATCGAGTCATCAACGACGTGAAGCCTCAAAATCGTGATATTGCAATGGTGTTTCAATCATATGCGCTCTATCCGCATATGAGTGTAGAAGAAAACATCGCATTTGGTCTCGAAGAGAGCACTACCTTCGATAATGAAAAAATTCAGGCACGAGTCGAAGAGACCGCCAATCTTCTTGATATCCCCGAGTTACTTGACCGGACACCGCGTGACCTCTCAGGTGGTCAACGACAACGTGTCGCACTTGGTCGTGCCATCGTGCGTGACCCTGAAGTGTTCTTAATGGATGAACCGCTGTCGAATCTTGACGCAAAGCTACGTGCACAAATGCGAACAGAGCTCCAGCGCCTCCAGGAAGAACTTGAGGTAACGACGATGTATGTCACTCACGATCAAACAGAAGCAATGACCATGGGTGATCGTATTGCCATTTTGAATGCTGGTGAACTCCAGCAAGTGGCAACGCCGCTAGAGTGCTATCACGAACCGGCCAATCAATTTGTCGCTGGTTTCCTTGGTGAGCCCTCAATGAACTTCTTCGAGATGACTTTCGAGCAAGACCGACTCGTGGGCGATCTGTTCGAATATTCTCTTCCCACTGAAATAGCCGCAAATATGAGTCCTGGCCGTGAAGTGGTGCTTGGGATTCGCCCAGAGGCCGTCGAACTTGTCAGCGAAAAGGCAGGGCCGACAGATTTCGATACACAGGTTGATGTTGTCGAACCAATGGGGAATGAGAATATCGTATACCTCTCGTTTCCGGATGTCTCCACAGCAACTGCTCCTCTGGTCGCCACGGTGAGCGGCATGCATAGACTCACTCAGGACCAGTCGGTTGTTGCGCGTCTTCCTGCTGATGCGATTCATATTTTCGATCAGACGACCGGCCGTGCACTACATACTCGCACGCTGTCAGACGAGGTCCAGTTGGGTGCACCACCGGTCTGACCGGAGTGTCTCCGGTATCAAGAAAAACTGTGCCGACTTCGCGATAGTCCCTCAGACAATAATTGAACCGCCACGAGGTGCGTATACGCGATTATCACTGCTCCAATAATCGCAGCAGGAGTCGAGAGCGAAATCGCCCCTTGAAGACTCCATGAACTGACAATCAACGTCGTGGCGACGACCCAACTGAAAAAGTACGACCCACTTGCGAGTCCTGAAACGGCATGTCGAGTCAGTGCAGGGCGCACCCCACTGGTTGCTGCAACGTGGAGCGCCGCAGGAAGTAGGTAGACCGAAGCAACGGTAGCTAATAGCGCAACTGTCGGTCCAAGTGTAATCAAAAACCCTCTGACTCCTGAGACAATGGTATATGCAGTGATACCAACCGCCACCGCTACAGGAATCGCATAAACACCACCAACAGTAAGCAGGCGGGCGCCAAGAACTGCCGTTTCGGTCGAAACCGTGGGGCGGGTGTCAGTCTCTGGTCTCGATTGCAGGTACCACCCGAGATATCCGACGAAAAGACTCGCAGCGACAATCATAATCGCAGCGGGAATAAGAACAATTAATTCGGGATACAGACCTCGAATCATCCGGATAAGAAGGAAGCAGACGATAATCAAACCACTACAAATAGCAAGCGAGTCACGACTCTCTGAGGAATGAAGTGGTGCGGCGAAGGCGTTGTGAAGCATCTACCCCTCACACCTATGATATTGGCAACAATCAAAAGACTGGTTCGTTGAAACACGCATATGCAAGCATCCACACCTATGTGTGACGTACCGCGGGGACAATGTTCACCGTCTTGACTGCACGTCCCAAAGCGGCCCGTGCTGTCGCAGGCGAATTTCATCTCCCTTGGCGTTCCCGAGATGGGTCGGCTGAAATTCATATATCCGAACATCTAGTGGGTGAGGGTCGGCGGCTTCACCCCGCTCGCGATCGCGAACACCCGTCTCACCTGCCGTCGATGTCGAGAGGCGTCGCGTTTTCTCGCAACTGCCGGCCGTTGCTTCAACATCTTTCACCCACGTCACAACTGTATTCACTGTGACGGTGGGCCGCGTCATAACCGTATGGCCTTCAGCTTCTCGTAGAGAAGTGGCTTGAGACTGAAAGCGCCATCGCGGGAACGAAAATCGAAGATTTCCAATCGGGAGCGACCTCCACCCAGCCTGTTCCGCCTGTAGATAACATCGCACAGAACAATTGTCTTGTGCTGGGCGAGTCCATCCATCGGACGATCTCAGTAATTCTGGGGAATGACTCCTCTCGGCAACAACATATCGTGTATCGTTGATCACTTGGATACCGAGAGGTGGACGAGTATCAGCGATCGCTCTTGGGTGCAGGTGGACATCACGCTGTGTGTTGAGCGGGAGAAAATGATACCTGTTCCACATACCATTTACCCGCTGAACTCAAAAGAAGAGACATGACAAGAGAAGTGACACATGATGCAAATGGTCCGGTCCCTGTCGGTGAAGAAGAATTAGAGGAACAGGGTGGGACAGCATATATCTGCCAGTGTGGATTGTCGGATAATAAGCCATACTGTGATGGCTCACATGTCGAGACCGGCGATGAAGAGGAAGATGTCGTGTATAAATACGAGGATGACGATGATGAGAATCCGCGACACGAAGTTGAAGAGATTGTATTCGCTGACGATTGAATACCGTCCAGACATCAGGCCTTCGTCCAGTCGTTGATATGCGACACACACAGAACACATCGCACCCTTCTAATTATACTAACTGAAGAGAAATGCTACTGGTTTGATCACCAGATGAATCTGAGACACGTTTCTACAACCCTATTGTCCGATGCTATTCTCTGCACTTTGAGTTGTCGATCATCAATACAAACCGGCCGTTTGCTCAGGCCAAAATAACGCGATTTCGAGTGACCTCTTGGGGCGACTGTCTCTCACCAATGAGACCGTGTCGGTGCCGCATTCCCGTCTGCGGGATTCAAATATTTATTTTCATCTTGCTATCATAAAGACCATTCCCATTTCGGCTACAATGGTCGTTAATTCGACATGGTCAATTACCTGAGGTCAAGCCCCGAGGCACTCTCGCTATCTGTGGAGTTTCTTTTGCTACTCTGTCCCCACAGGGCCGAGTAACGTATCAACACATTGCCACACAAAGCTAAGTACGATGACTTAGCTATCAAACACATGAATATTCGCCGGTATAAACGAGACAATAGCAGACTGTCTATTCAATACAGGAAACGTCGAGAATGATTTCGGTTCCCCCACCAGAACCACCAGATAGTTCTGCTGCATGGTATGCACCACACATTCACGCACAATATACACTCATAACCGGCACTGTGGTAACCATTGCTAATCGATTCGATGATATCGGTTTCTCTTATCAGATTCGCGAACCGTTGCTTTCACCAGCTGGGAAGACAGGATATGCACGAATCGAGTCATACTTGACACCCGTTGAGCCCAGACGACCGCTCACTCGCGAAGGAGCGGCCACACGTGCACAGGACGGCCTCTCACCAAAGTATCAACGGGCACTCGATTCACTCTTGGATGTAGCGCCCGCGGTTCGACGTCAAATTGAGCATTATACGCTCCGTGATTTTCATCTTCTTGGCCCTATCACTCCGCTGGCTCTCGACCCTCATATCGTGATGGTTGATGCCGATACTCACACTGACGATACACTCATCGTTCATACCGACGATTATGCACCAGCGTTTACACAGTTTTCCGCAGAGGCCGCATCTGTCACAGCGATTGCCAGCGAACGTCTCCAGTACTATACAGTCGGCTTCGCTGGGTTTGATATTGAGGTGGTCATTCGTCGTGATCGACTGCTGGGCGACGACCGGTTCAAAGCGCAGTATGCAGTATTGGAACCACCACTACTGCCAGGTGACTCAACGCTTATCCGTGAATGTAAAGAATATATTTGGAACGTAAACGTAGAGACAATCGTTGAAAACCGGGCGGAGTATGTTTATCGATGTGCGACAGCGTTTCTTTCTCGGCGCCTCATGGCACGTAATACAACAGCACTGGTAGCCTCTACGAGACACCGAATCCAGCATCTTCTCTCACGATATGACATATTACCGCCGCCTGTGAATGACCGCTTTGCACGTGAACGCCTCGACGATCTCATCTATTATGTTCTCAGAGATTATGTCGGTGAAGGTGTTCTCACTATCCCTATTCGTGATCCATATCTGGAGGACATCGAAGCGAACCGCGTTGGTGAACGAATTAAGATTGTCCCACGAGCCGATGTTGTTGATGTCGGCGATCGCCTTCCGACAAACCTCCAATTTGAAAATGAAACGAGCTTCGTCAATATTGTTACCCAGTTGGCTGCAAACGATGGCGTTGAACTGAGTGCTACACAGCCGTCGGCAAAAGTAAATCTCCGCCCAGCAGGCGGGAGCGAGAGTGATGAAACAATCCGATGTGCGGTAGCACTCCCAGTCATTTCGGAAGACGGTCCACACGTCTCGATTCGGAAGCAGGCAACAACACCACTCACACCAGTTGATTTAATTCGATTTGGATCGATTCCACCGGAACTCGTTGCACTACTGTGGTTGTTGTATGAGTATCACCGCGTCGTACTATTTTCCGGGCCAACTGGCGTTGGGAAGACGACGTTACTGAATTCACACATGCCGTTCATTCCTTTCGATAATCGACCAATTTCAATTGATGAAGGCTCTCGTGAGGTCTATCTCCCGCACGAAACGGGCGTCTCGCTTACCACACGTGATCATGAGGATCCATACAAACGGGTTTCGATGGCAGACCTGATGGTGGAGGCAAACTACCTCAATCCTGACGTTGAAGTCATAGCTGAGGTGAATTCATCAGCCTCATTTCAGACGTTTGGTGAGATTTTAAACACAGGTCATGGAGTGATTGGGACAACACATGCAGAAGATATTGAGACGCTGGTCAATCGCGTCGTTGAACAGGGATTACCGGTGTATCTACTTCGCGAGATTGACATCGTTGTATTTCCACAGCGTGTCGCTGGTGAACGGTTCGTTGGTAGTGTCGTTGAGTTAGTCTCACAATCTGAGTTTGAAGCACTTCCAGCCGAGCAGACCGGCGTGATCCAAAAAGCAAACACCACGCTGTATTATAATACAGTGTTTACTCGTCACGCCAACGGAGAGTTTTCAATGGCATATGACCACCCATCACTTGGGGGAGCGAACGCTGCGACTGATGGCACAAGTTCCCACGTTGATCACCGAGTGTTTCATGCACTCGCAAGTGCGACAAACCGGTCTGTGGCCACGGTTGAGGCAGAGTTTCGGAGTCGCGTTCGCTACGTTCGCTATCTCGTTAATGAGGATATCAGTGATGCAGACCGCCTGTTTAGTTTTCTATCGGACCTCCGCACTGATGAAGCAGCAACTGTCGACCGAGTCCGCCGTGAACAAGCACAACACTCCGCGGGTGGGTGAGCAGACGCGATGAGTGCCAACTTACCTGATAGCCTGGGGCCAGTGGATCGTGCAGCATATGCCATTTTTGCATCACAGGCTCAGAAACGTCGTCATGACCGTGACCGCCGGGCGTTTCGCGGAACGAATCTCACGATTGGGTTTGATCTGTTTATTGCTCGCCTATACGCCGTCGCAACCTCTGCTGCAATCTTTCTTAGCGGGACAATCAGTTTCGTTTTTCTTGTCCTCCCGGACGTCGTCGTTTCGCGCCTCTGGCACCAGAGCGTGGACTTTGCTACACGTTTCATGCCAGACGGTGTCAATATTGAGGCGATTTCGGTACTCATCCTTACCTCTGAATTACGAATCATTGCTGCTCTTGGGAGTGGAGCAATCATCGCCGCTGGAATGTATACTGCAGTCCTCTATGCTGGTGGGCGATATCTACAGTGGCGTATCACTGCCCGACGGACAGACATAGATCGAACACTTCCCAGCGCAGTTCGATACCTGAACGTCTTAGCTTCGGGAAGTGACACACGCCATGAGATGTTGCGCCGTGTTGCAGATACCGATGCATACGGCCAGACAGCAGTTTCCATTCGTAAAATTCTGAACACAGCGACGATGACAGGCAATATCGACGAGGGACTTCGCCGGGTTGCTCGTGATACACCTGCACAGGATACACTTGCACCATTTCTGTTAAAATTCCGCGAGCATGCTGACCAGGGAGCTGATGCTCTCCGAAATTATCTCGCACTTGAGTCGCGGATGCTCAGATATCAACAGGATAGCGACCGTCGTCGGGCTGAAGGGTTTCTTGAGCTGCTTGCGGAATTATTCGTCGTATTACTGGTGCTGCCCACATTAGTCGTTATCGTACTATCGGTTATGAGTATACTTACCCCGAGTCTTGCAGTGCCGATCGAGACACCCATAGGGAAGACAACCCCCAGAGCACTGATCACATATGCCAGTGCAGGCTTCATCTTGACTGTTGGGCTGGGAGTCGCTGGACTGGTCTCGGCGCTTCGCCCAACCGATCAGCAGGTCACGTACGCACGCCCATCATCGTTGGGCGAGATGACCCGCACAGCATTCACTAATCCTGCCAGCGCCGCGGTGATTTTCCTTATCACAGGAGCACTTGGGATTGCTTTCTCAATTCAATTTACCGTCAATGTCCTCTCGGCTCTGCTTGTTGGGTACATCTGCTATGCAATCCCGGTTGGACTCATTGCGGTTCGACGAGCACGAGTTGATGACGCGAAGGATCACGAATTAAAGGACTTCGTCCATGCTATCTCAGGGCATGTCGAGCTCGGTCAACCATTTCCTGATGCGGTAGAGGAGGTAGCAAAAGATGTCGACCTTGGTCCGTTGGACAGTGATGTTGCGGATTTAGCAGCGAATCTCCGACTCACAACGCCTCACGCAGGGATTGATACTAATCTCCGAACAGCCGCTTTAGACCGGTTTGTCACCCGTGTTGGAACACCACTCGCTGAGCAGACTGTTGGACTGGTCACTGGGGCGCTGGATGCGGGAAGCGATACAGGTGTGGTGTTCGAGACGCTGCAGGCAGAAATTGGCCGACTCTATCACGACAAACAGACACTCCGCTCAGGAATGATGGTGTATGTCGCCGTTGGGTGGACGACAGCGCTGTTAGTTGTTGGGATAACCGTTGCAACAGCCACACAAGTGTTCGCCGGATTCGAACGCTTGGCAACGATGTCCGATATCTCCGGTGTCGCAGTGGGTGAAGCAGCAATCAATATTACGCGTGATCAGTTTCGACTGTATGTCACAACACAGGCAACGATGCTCGCAGCAGGGTGGTTTGCTGGAGTTGCGAGTCGTGGACGATATGAGGCACTGTTACACTCGGGAATGCTCGTCTCGATCTGTCATGTGATTTTCGCTGGTACGGGAGTTATCTAATGTGGTCAGATACCCGTGGCCAGGCAGCTGTTGTCGGTGTTGCCCTCCTGTTAGGTGTCACTGTCGTCGCAATTAGTGGGCTGACAGCAACGACAGGTTCGATTGTGGCCGATGGCATAGCTGTTGCCGATCTTGATCGTGTCTCTGGCCAATTACAGCACTCGCTCGCGACAACCAACTACCCAAAGCGAACAGAGATACGGCTTACTCGAGGCCAACTCCAAGTCGCAAACCGAAGCATATGGCTGCTGGAGGGTGGGTCGATTCAGTGGGCAGGCCATGCTGGCGCGATCATATACACTGATGGGCCACGTGAACTGGTTGCATTCGGTGGTACCGTTGTACAGGCAACTCCTGAATCAGTCTCACAGCGTGGCCAGCCTCGTATCGCAACGGCACCCGACTCGCTATATATTGGTGTCCCACTATTGGACACGAGTGGTCTCGATGCAGTTTCGACGTCGGGTCACCAACTCTCGGTCGGGCTCACAGCGACCGTTGAGAGTGACCAGACGATGTTGGCACCAGCGACATATGCGGTCGGCATTGAAACAGACTATCCGGAAGTCTGGGCGAAAGCACTCACAGCAACTGGCGCCTCAACAACCACACAGCGAGATATCGATGGCGATGGGATCGTGAGTGTTATCGGGCATTTCGAACAGCCCCGCGCTGTCCACTTGGTCCGTCACATTGTGGAAATTCAACTGGAGGTCAGTTGATGCTTCGACAGGGATTCGATACTCGTGGAGTCTCAACGGTCACTGCTAAAACGCTTGAACTGGCAATTGGAATCCTCTTTATTTCGGTAGTCACTGCGCTGCTATTCGGGGTGACAGTTAGTGAGTATCAAGCAGCCGTGGGTGAGGAGCTAGCTGAGCGGACATTAGATCGCCTGGCTACTCAGATTACAGCAGCGATACCTGCTGATTCAGTCAGATTAAATCGACAGGTGAGAGTGCAGATCCCAGCGAGGATACACAGCCAGCAGTATCAGATTACTGCAATATCGACTGAACAAGGTGCGATACTGGCCCTCACTCATCCAAGCGATCGGATCGCAGCACAGAGAGTCGTTGCCGTCTCGAACGCCACAGTTGTACATGGCGAGATACAGAGCGAGGCGGTCGTTACAATCCACCTCAAGCATCGAATGCAAGATGCTAGCACGCTCAATTACACTGTTCATTTGAGAAATCAGCACGCTGGGGGATCATGAGTCACCGAGGACAGGCGAATCTCATTGGATTCGCTGTTGGTCTCATTCTCATTTCGACAGCGACGACTGCGGGAGTGATAGTTGCTGAGCAGGCGCTTGCGGGTGCCGATACTGACAGGCAGAACGCACATATTGCGCATGCTACGGCGACAGCGATGGTTTCGCCATCCGCACCATACACGATATCGAGGAATACACTCGATCGTGACCAGACTGAGAAAATTACAAGAAAACAACTCGAAGCGATGGTTCCGGCCCTGACTGGGCGCCATCTACAAGTATATCTTGATAGACAGTTGTTGATCGGCGCTGAGGCGACCCCGGATGCCATGGTTCGCCGCCGCGTTCGAATTTCGTATACGATTCCGCGGACTGATACGATGTCGTTTGATTCGTCTACGCAATCTGGCTCTCGTAGATATGCCCCCGAATTTCGCTACGTGCTGACCGACCGCCCCACGACAGTGAGTCTCTACATCCAGCCAGCCCCTCGACAGACGGTCACGAGTATACGGGTTGCGGACCGCGTTATCCGATATAACCCGAACGGACTGGCTGGTCACTATCAGATAGCGACACCACAACAGGTCCCAGTAGAAATTGCGTTCAAGACGGTTGAAAGGGGGCCTGGACAGGTTGCGCTTCAGTGGAATCAAACGATCGAACGCTCCGGCTGGATCGCCGTTGGAGTGGGACGTCATGAGTGACAGAGGCGAGCGTGGTCAACTGGCGACAGCATTGATTGAGGCTGGAGTTGGTGTACTATTGATACTTGCAGTTATTTCTGGGTTTGTCTGGACGCCCACTGCGACTGTGGGGTCGGACGCGGTTCTTGATCGACATGCATCAGATACAGTCACACTACTGCTCTCAGCACCTCCACTCGAAGAGGGGCAGAGCTTACTCAATGATGCCTGTCTTACCCCATCGACAGTGACACGCAACAGGGCAGAGATTATGCGTCAGTTACATAACCTCGCACCGACCGGAGTCGGGGTAAGCTTACATATATCGCAAGCTCATCTTGGGGAGCGACCACCCACTCTTGTCGAGACTGGCACAGCCACCCGCGTTATCTCCGAGTGTGTAATTCATCTCGAAATGTGGTGGATATGAACCGAGCCTCACCGAATCGCGGCCAAGTTGTGCTCATGGCCGCCGGAGTTGCTGCTGTTGCGTTGCTTGCGATGGTAGTGGCATTCGCACAACTTGGGCTATCTGCGACGGCATCACCACCTGACCCGGTATTAGATTTGGATGCAGTGAGCGACAGTCTCAGAGTGACAACCACAGCTCACGTGTTTGATAACGCAGGGCAGTTTAGATGGTCCGAGCGCTCGACTGCAGTATCAGCCCTAAAGGACCAATTGAGACCGGATATCAAACGACTTGAGCGGACAACGATGGCGAATGGACGAGGCATATCAATCAAAATGAATGCGACGGTACCTCAGCAGCTACACTTGACGTGTCCGGAAGGGACTGACAAGCAATTTGGCAACTGTCTCATAGTCGATGGAGTCGTTATCCAAGAGCGAGCTGGCGAGACGACAGTCATTGCCGTCAGCTACGACATTGAAGTGATTTCTCCCGTTGAGCGGAGTTATGCGCGTGTGGTCATCAGGATTCCTGGTTGAGGCGCTCTCCGTTTAGTGCCGTTTCCTGTAGCTCTTTACATCGCTCAGATTCGACAGTTAATTCAGGGACCGGTGTCGGCTCCATCAAGTCATCGACAGCAACAAAGACAAAATATGACTCCGTCGTCCGCTCGCGCTCACCGGTTCGTGGGTTCTCACGAAACGCGCGAAGACGGACACGAATTGAGGTCGTCCCAGTCGCATAAGCATAGGATTCAATCACGCAGGTATCTCCTTTCGGAATCGGTCGTTCGAAGTCTAACCCATCAATACGAGCAGTGACACAGGTCTCGTTTGCATGTCGCATCGCAGACATCGCACCGACCTCATCCATCCATCTTGCAACGTTTCCCCCGTGTGCAGTTCCGTGGTTATTCACATTATTTGGGGTAACCCGCTCACGGTTTTCAATATAAGTCTCGCTGATGCTACTCATGAGTAGTTGTTTGGAGATATGCGTTTGAACGTTTGGAAAAAAGACTGGGGATAACCAGAGACAGGTATGTCTACTACTCGTCGCCGCCGTCGGTCACGATGCGGACGTCGTCAGCTGTTTCATCGTCAAGGAATGCCGGCTCCTGCTCTTCTTGTTCAGCAAGGGTTTCTTCGTTTTCTTCCGTATCGTACGCCCATTCGTCGGGGTATTCTCCAAAGTGGCACATGGTCCATCAATAAATTAGTGTACAAACATTTAATAGTTAATTGTACCAATTTTTTATCATATTTATACTGACTTTATTCAACAGACGACTAAAATCCGACTTACTCCTCAGGTTGAGAGTCTCTCGGGATATGCTCTTAACCGGCACGTAAGTGTCGCACCAGCGCTTAGCGCGTCGATTATTCGTTCATCTATGTCTGCTGCAGCCCCAGAGCTGGCAACAAATACGGTCCGATCGTCAACGTATTCACTCGTCCGGCCGACATGACTCCGTTCGTTGTCGAAGCTGAGAGCAGGATCACCGCGACCCTTGAACAGATAATCATAGCTCTCATTCTCACTGGTGTCAACGTGAATATGCGCCTCAATCGCGGTTGCTCGACTCTGGCACTGTCGGACAAACTCAGCGTCAAAATCTGCGGGGACTCGGTCAGCGTTTACTCCAATAATACAGTCTCCTGCTTGTGTCAGCCAATCGTCGCTCGTTATCTCGAGTGTGCTACTGTGAGTTGCTGTTACGTTTTGATGACCCTCTGCGGTGATTACTTCTTCATATGACTCAAAAGACATACACAATGTCACCTCTCTATAAATAAGCAAGCCTCGGTATGGTGTCGTGCATCATCATAGCCTATCGTAAGCGATGAGTCGTGCCAACAGTCTCGCCCCACGGGCGAGCAGAGAAAACGCTCAGGTTGGGTTAGATACTCGTCATTTCGGTGGGTTTATATGCTGTCTGAGTGTATCTACTCATACCAGAACGTCTCTAACGTTCAGGCGGTATCGCACGCAGAATGATCGGAAATTCTCTTACAGACGATTGCACACTACCTACCCATAGGTATATCATTCCGCTTGCAAACTCATGTATTTATCTGCTGAGTAATGACATTACTGTCGATATTCTCGCCTATAGAACGATTAGAGCCAATATGGTATCGAGGATTGACCACGTATGGTAACGCAACAGGAAGTTCTTAATTCATACGACGTAGCACCGTTAAAAGACTCTGACAATATCGATCTCTCTGAGAATCAACTCGAGAGGGACTCAAAGGGGCAACTTATCAAAGTCGCCGGACAGTTACGTGACAGGCGAAACGAGCTGAACCAGATGGCCTCCGAGCGTGCTTCGATGCGCGACGAGCTGAACGCAAAGACTCGGGAAAAAGTCGACGAAGCTCAAGACCATCGGGAGATGCGCGACGAACTCAATGAGCAGGTTCAAGAGCACAAAGAGCTCCGAAACGAACTCAATGCAAAGGCAAACGAGCTTTTTGAGGAGGTTGAGGAGCTCAAAGAGGATCTTGAACTTGATGATGGAAAAGACATCGAGGAGTTAGAAGATGAGATTGAGCAATTAGAGTTTCGACAGCAGACAGAGGTTCTTTCCTCTGAAGATGAACGCGAACTTATCGAGAAGATAGAGGACAAGCGCGACAATCTGCGGGAGAAGAAAGAAAAGGTCGAAGATAGCGGCGAACTTGAAGAACTCGTCGAGGAAGCTGAGAGAGTCCGCTCGGAAGCCTCACAACATCATCAAAAGGTGACCGAACTGGCTGACGATGCACAGGAGCACCACAACCAGATGATTGAGGCATATCGCGAAGCTGATGATATTCGCGATGAAGCGGATGCGATGCACGAACTCTTCGTCGAAGCACAGGAAGCAGCGGACGCACATCACGAAGACTTTGTCCGTGTTCAAAAACGCCTGCGCGAACTTGATAAGGAAGAAGAGCAAGAACGCGAGGACGAACGTGCAGAAGAGCGTGAGGCGGCCAAGGAGGAGGCCGAAGAAATATATCAGAAATTCAAAGAAGGCGAAACACTCGATACCGAGGATCTGATGAAATTGCAGAAGACAGGCCTGCTATAACAGCCAACGTGCGTCATACGCGGGCATGCTCAGGTAGTTGAATTCGACCGAGAGCATTATTATTGGCAACGACATTTGCTTAGACGTGTCAACGCTGGTGCTTTGTGTCGATCGCTCAGGCGGTATTGATGAAGTATCTGGACTCTCAATGCCGGTCGTCGGCTGGGATGCTATCCAGTCATTAGTCATTGATATCGGAGTGGTTGATCCTGAAGACTCTATTATTAACTGTCTTCTCGAAGCACTACGCGTCACTCGAGATCTTCAAAACAGTGAGGCTGATCCAGTCGTCGCGATTGTAACAGGGGCTGGGGAATCATTGGTTAATGCCGATCGTCGTTTAGCTCAACAAGTTGAGTCGCTGGTTAACCGTTATGGAGTTGACTCTGCAATCGTCGTGATCGACTCTGCAAGCGATGAACAGGTCGTCCCAGTCATTGAAAGCCGCCTCACAGTTGATGCTGTCGACCGAGTCGTTGTCCGCCAAGCGCACGATATACAATCGACATACTATCTACTCAAACAGTTTCTTGCTGATGAAGAACTTCGAACCACATTCTTAGTTCCGCTTGGCACAGCGCTGCTGATCATGCCAGTGTTGGTGTTACAGTTTTCGCCGACGGTGGCAATCGCAGGATTGGCTGCTCTATTGGGTGGTGTATTGTTATATAAAGGTCTCGCAATAGATGAACACCTGGCTGAGGTGCCCGAACGAATTCAGACAGCACTTTACTCCGGCCGTGTTTCAGTCGTGACATATGCCGTTGGTGTTGGACTCGCGTTCATCGGTGCATTTTTAGGCGCTTTATCGGTCACGCCCCAGCTAAGTCCAGGGTCAGTGTTAGTGCGGACGATGCAGTTTGTCTACAATGCAGTGCCTTGGTTAGCCCTGGCGGCGCTCACGGTGAGTGCTGGTCGACTGCTTGATGAGTTTATCGAGAGTGAGACAGTAAGTCGACCGTATCTCAACCTCCCGTTCGGTGTTGTCGCTTTGGGATTTGTCATTCGAGGCTTTGCAGGATGGTTCCTCCAACGCAAGGATGTCCTCATAAATCAGTCAGCTTTTGGACATGTTATCACAGCACAACAGCGGCTCGCAGGCTACATTATCGGAGGAATCATTATTAGTTTGATCGGCGTGCGAATTGCAGCAAGCATCACTAGCGAGAGTCCTGAAGATGTTCCACAGTGAAACTTTTCGTCTCACTAGCTGCTGGCTCGAAACTCACCATGTTTAATCCCCACTGCGAGACACAATCCTCCAAACACGATCATCGCTGGGGTAACCATCATGAGTATCGTTGATGACTGCATGACGTCCATGCTCATCAGACCGATTGTTCCGATTGCGATGAACGCAATCAAGACCCCGACAGTCGCTGGCAAATTGAATTCAAACTTCATCACCGTTGTATACGGTTACTGAGCGAAAGACATTATGGATTTACCATGGTGCGAAACTTGGGTCTACACGGCGATCTGTCTGCTCAATCGAATCGATTTTTTCGATATCGGCGGCGTCTAAGTTGAGCTGTAGTGATCTCCAATTATCGCGAATATGCGCTTCGCTCGTTGCTTTCGGAATAGTCGTTACCCCTTTTTCGCGTAGCCAAGCAAGCGATACCTGCGCTTCACTGACGCCGTGTTTCTCAGCTATCTCGCTTAGTTCGGGAACTTCAAATACCGCACCTCTGGCAAGCGGTGAGTATGCGACAAGGCTTACACCCTGCTGTTCACAGTGTTCACACAGTGTCGTCTGCGGGAGTAGCGGGTGGATCTCAATTTGATTTGCAAAGATCGGTGCATCCGTCAGTTCAATCGCCTGGTCAACCTGTGCGGGTTCAAAATTACTGATTCCAATATGATTGATCATTCCTTCTTCAGATAACTTCTCAAACACTGCGAGGGAGGCCTTTGGGTCATACGCACGAGCAGGCCAGTGAACATATAACAGATCAACGTAATGAAGACCGAGTTTATCGAGACTTTCTTTCGTGGATTGTCGGATATCATCCGGGGAGAGATTTGTAATCCAGACTTTGGTAGCTATAAAAAGCTCTTCACGAGGAACTGACGCTGCTTCAATTCCTCTCCCGACATCCGCTTCATTCCCATATGCTTGGGCTGTGTCAATATGGCGATAACCCATCTCAATCGCTGTTTTGACAGCGGAGGCACAGGCATCCGGGTCCGTGTTCTCCCAAGTGCCTAATCCGAGCATTGGCATTTCGTCATCAGTTGGGGCATATACATCGGATTGGGCAGACTGGTTCATGATATATGTATTCAAACGCTGCGACTCAAAAGCCGTTGTGAAATGACGGACATGAATGCTGTGGTTGTCAGGCGTATCCCCTGCCTACTCACTCACTTCGCTTGTTGCTTAACAGTTGTTGGTAATTTGATTTCTTTATCCGAAGCGGAACGGTTAAGCGGACGTCCCAGGTGAACCAACTGTGGCTTCGGATATAAACACTGGTCATATTTCCAACGACTGTTAAGCAGGGGTCTTGCCCTCTATTTTAGCAGTTTGCAGGCGCTTAGCCCCCGCCCTCAAGCAACAATCCGCAAGTAAGTACGGCGAGGATACAGCGTCGCCAGAATGTGAGTGCTGGTGTGACAACGAACCGCTCTGCGATTCTGATGTGCGAACGAGAGTTTCGCTCTCGTTCACGCCTGTGGAGACTGCGCTTGGTCTGTTCACTTTCTCTGGGGCATCAGAGACCGGGATGGAAAGCGCGTTCATGAGAGAGCATCTCACAGTTAGACGTCGTCTGACATCGTCACCGAAACAGCGAAGCCTCAACAAGGCGGCGAGTAGGCAGGGGTCGTTCGTATAAAATCGCGTGAGGGTCGAATGATGTATGAGACTGTGTGTGAGATGATAGCAAATATTGAACCGTTCTGAACGACGCGGGATACACAGTCTGCTCTACGAGTTGAACGAGAGCGCAGGAACGACTCAGTACTTCTTTACTGCACCAGTCAGTGTGTAAAATTCGTCCATTAACTCGTCACGATCTGCTTGCCACGTTTCGAACGCCTCAGGCGTCGATGGATATTCAGCATATAGACGTGTAATCTCTTTTGCACGTTGACTCACCTGATACAGTTCATACAGCGCATCCCAGTGACCAAACGTTCCAACAAGAGTTTTCAACTTGAGGAGCAATCCCATATTTGAAGACCCACTGCTCAGTGCATCTGCAAGCTGTTGACCGGGCACTGCAGAAACAATATCCACCAGTTCATCAACATCTCTTGAGGTTCCCCAGAGATTATACAGATCAATCGCAGCAAACCGCTTGCCGAAACTAGTCATTACATCCTCATTATACTGCCAGAGATTGTGCTCCGATACGTCGCCCTCGCTAATTGCTCGTACGATATGTTTTGCTGCCCAGTGCGCCGATTTCGCCGCGCCTGGAATCCCTCCCCCAGTTGTTGGATTGACATGACCGGCCGCATCACCCACTGCAACAAACCCATCAGCCACGGCTGAGTCATATGGGCGTCGCGTCGGGAGAGATGCGCCAAGTTTGTCTTTCACTGTCCCGTTTCGTAGCTCCGGACGAGTCTGAATATCACGTTTGAGCGTTTCGACAAGCTCTATTGGCTCTTCAGTCATCTGGAACCCAAGACCAACGTTGATCTCAGTCGATGTTCGCGGGAAGTACCACAGATAGCCAAGCTCCTTGGTCGGCTTGAACACAATCGCATCGTCGTATGAAACCGGCTCAGGGACATTGAGAACCTCCCTGTAAGCTGAACAGAACTGTGAATACGACACATTCGTATCGAAGTGGGAATACTCAAACTCAGTCTTATCTTGTAGAATAGAGAGTGCACCAGCCGCATCAACCGTGACCTCGGCCTCATATGTGAGTAGTGTTCCATCACGCATCGCTTTGACTCCCGTGACGGTACCGTCGTCGGTCTGCTGTACATCCTGGACAACCGTATCATAGTGAATTTCTGCGCCAAGACGCTGCGCTTCAGAGAGAATAACCTCTCCGTAGCGCTTCCGATCAATAACGGCTCCATAATCCCCGAAGTCAATATCGACGTCGTCTCCTTCTGGATTCTCAAAGACAGCCCGTTGGATTCGCTGATTGGTGAATGCTTCATCTTTGAGGTGATCAAGATCAATAATATCCGGGAAGGTACTCGTGCCTTTGATTGCATCACCGCAAGCAATATGACCCGCTTCGTCAGCTGATTTTCGTTCAAGGATCACGGCATTGACACCTTCGGCCGCTGCTGTCGCAGCAGCAAAAGCCCCCGCCGTGCCTCCGCCAACGATGACTACATCGTAGGCTCTGGTTGACATACCCACATATGGCATTTGAAACTTCTAAAAGTAACCGGATTCGTACTTAAATCCAGAGTGAGTTAATAAAATTCTCGAACCAGATCCATTGCCCCATCTGGGGCACCATTGGTCATCACTGACATGTTCTCATCTAACGCATGTTGCTCGTCGTATGCGGTTGAGTGTTCATCCTGCCATAGAACGCCCTGATACTCACGTTCATTGTCAAGGATTTTATCCTTAGCCGTCTCATAGTCTGAAGGGTCATGACCCTCCTCGGCAACGTCTGCAAGATTCTCTCGGAAATACTCGTAGGTGTCGACGTCGTTGAATGTCACACAGGGACTAAACACATTGACAAATCCGAATCCATCGTGTTCAATTGCTTTTTGAACGATTTCAGCGTGGCGTTGTGCATCCGTTGCAAACGACTGTGCAATGAATGTTCCACCCGCAGCTAAGGCCAGCGCAAGCGGATTCACCGGTGGTTGCTGTGGTCCCTCAGGTGTTGTTGAAGTCTCGAAGTCTTCGCGTGAAGTTGGTGAGGCCTGTCCCTTGGTCAGCCCGTATATTCGATTGTCCATCACGATATAAGACATATCGACATTCCGTCGTACTGCGTGGACAAAGTGACCTGCACCAATTGAATAACCATCACCATCTCCGCCTGCAACCATTACTTCTAAATTCGGGTTTGCAAGCTTTACACCGGTTCCAACGGGGAGTGCCCGTCCGTGAACACCATGGAGCGCATACGAGTGCATGTATGTTCCAATCTTCCCCGAACAGCCAATCCCAGCGACAATAAACGTGTCATCTGGACGGTTGCCTGTATTCGCCAGTGCTTTCATCATTCCATTCATGGTCCCGAAATCACCGCATCCAGGACACCACGTTGGTTGTTTATCGGACTTGAAGTCAGTAAATCGTATATCTGAACTCATGCTGTTAACGTCACCAATTTCTGTTTAATTTTCGTTGCGAGCTCATCCGCTTTGAATCGTACGCCGTCGTACTTGATGATTCGATCGACTCGTGAAAGTGTGTCATGTTCGACGATATCGGCGAACTGCCCGTTTGCGTTACATTCGACGACAATCACTTGATCAACCGTTTCAATCGCATCTGAGATATCATGGCGTGGGAAGAGGTATGGAATTGAAAGGAATCGTACATGGATATCTTCTTGAGCAAGGGTATCTATTGCCTCACGAAGTGCGCCCTCATTTGACCCCCACGAAAGAATGAGTGTATCTGCGGCTTTCTCACCGAATTCCCGAGGTGACCAGTCCTCTTCGGTCCGTGCTGTTTCGACCTTTTGATTCCGCTTATTGACCTGTCTGACACGCATCTCTGTATCTTCGGTGCGCCGCCCCAGCTCATCATGCTCGAGCCCTGTCGACATGTGCGCTCCGCCACTTGTTCCTGGGAATGCTCGCGGCGAGACACCGTCCTCTGTTAGAGCGTGGGGTTGGAACTGCCCCTTTTCATTCTGCCATCTATCGACTGCTTGCTCATCGACAACCCGACCACGGTTAATCTCGACGTCGTCCATATCGAATGTGTCTGGTGTGAATGTTTGCTCGGTGACTGCTAATGAGAGGTCTGCAGCCACATACACTGGAGTCTGATACTGTTCAGCTAAATTGAATGCCTCAACTGTCTTCCAGAAGCACTCTGCAATCGTTGTCGGTCCTAAAATGAATCGGGGAATCTCTCCATGTCCACCATACAATAACATGTTTAAATCGCCTTGCTCTTGCTTCGTTGGCATGCCGGTCGATGGACCTGACCGCATGACATCAACAATCACTAACGGGGTTTCCGAGGTAGCGACCAGCCCAAACGTCTCAGTCATCAGGTCGATTCCCGGCCCAGATGTGGCTGTCATAGCTCGAGCACCTGCCCGTGCAGCCCCGAGTGCGATATTGATTGCGGAGAGCTCATCTTCTGCCTGCAGGACGTGACCACCAAACTGTTCGATCCTGCCTGTCAGGTACTCCATTACATTCGTGGCTGGCGTGATAGGGTATCCGGCGTAAAATTTACATCCAGCGGCGATAGCACCCATTCCAATCGCCTCATCGCCGTTCAGCAATACATAATCTGCGTCGGTTGTTTCGAGACTGTATGGCAGCTCTGGAGTCTCCTCGCTGACAACGTAATCCCGCCCGCTTCGTGCTGCTTGCTTATTGTTTTCAACAAGCGCCTTGCCCTTTGAACCGAACCGTTTCTCAAGTGCACTGTCGAGATTTTCGATCGGGAAATCTGTCACCGCACAGGCCGCACCGAGAGCGACGACGTTCCGCATGATTGCACCTCCGGCGTCTTCAGCAAGCCGTTTGAGTGGTACGTCTAATCCAATCATCCCTTCTGGGATTTCGACATCCTCCATTGTCGTCCGCTCGCCATCGTAAATGATGACTGATCCGTCATGTAATTCATTGAGATTTTCATCGATTGTTCGCGGAGTCAGTGCGATGAGAACGTCGAGGCGGTCTACGACGCTTTGAACCGGATTAACGGCTGTTCGCACCTTATACGCAGTGTAGCCTCCGCGAATCCGAGAGGCAAAGTCTTTTGAGGTGAACACGTGGCGCCCGGCACGAGAGAGCGCCTGCGCGAAAATCTTTCCCGTAGAGTTGATGCCATCCCCCGCCTCGCCGCCGATGGCCCAATTAAAGTCCGCAGGCATGTATCTAAAATGTACCAACTAACCAATCAAAAGACTTCTGAAAAATACGTTTAATATCTACCCGTGTCTTCTATACAGGTTCAGTATTTACAAATATAACGCGCCATTTTGTACAATGTCGGGTATCTCCCGTATACTTGTCCGACAACCACACGGATGTGTTTGCTATCATGTATGTCCCACAGTTCAGGCCTCCGGCACTCGTGAGCGTGGAATCCGCTAACAGTAAGGCCCTTTTTATCCGGTCAGCTATGTCTCATATGGACGATACCGTTCGTGTCGCGGATATTGATGCTGTTGGGTCCCAAACTGTTGCCATTCAGTTTGAATCTCCAAGTGAATTCGCTGCACACCCTGGACAGTTTATGAAACTTTCTGGCGAAGTCAATGGCGAAAATTACAATCGATTCTACACACTCTCCTCTTCAGATATGATAGATACTTTTGAGGTAACTGTTGGCGTTGATCCTCAAGAGGCTGGCCCCTTCAGTGAGCACCTTGGCAACCTCACTCAGGGAGACCAGATCCGCGCGAGTGGCCCGTTTGGACAGAACTTTTATGCAGGCGAGCCAGCAGTTGCTATCCTTGCTGGTGGCCCTGGTGTTGGACCTGCTGTCGGAATCGGTGAAGCAGCAGTGGCTGACAATCATGATGTAACAATCATCTACCGAACAGACGATCCTGCGCATGGCACACGGCTGAATGAACTCGATAATGCGGGCGCCTCGGTGGCTATTACCGATGAGAGCCTTGGGCGTTGGGTCACCGAGCTTATTTCAGATGTTGATAAGACACAGATCTTCATATATGGGTTCGAGCAATTCGTCAATGATGCGACCGCGGCTCTTGAGACAGTCGATATTGACCCTTCCTCAGCAAAAATTGAAAACTTCAGCTAAAATACTCACATGCATTCGCCTGCCGATTGCACAAGAGTGCCGACCGCCTCTGAGTCTCGGAGTCATCACGGGAGATGTGGAGTTGAGTGCCAGGGCTGCTGATTGACAGCAATAACCGAGAGTGCCTCACGGTCAGATGGAAATCTATGATTTCTGTGATGACTCCAACTCGTCTGTTAAAGCTCCTGTACTTCGCTCACCTGAGCGTAGCCGCTATCTGAGACTCGTTCGTTAGTGAGAACGACTGTGCCTGTGAGAGTGAAACCTGATAGGAATTTCGCGGACAGTTTTATGACGACTCACTTTATTAATAAGCATAGTACATGACAGATAGCGATGTCGAGTTGGAAGCGCGTTTAGTCGAACAAGAGACGTTCGAGCCTCCGGAATCATTCATCGATCAAGCAAATATTTCCGACCCGGACATCTATGACGAGTTCGAGAATAATTGGCCTGAATGTTGGGAGCGGGCGGCTGAATTTCTTGACTGGGAAGAGGACTATTCAGAAGTACTTGATGCCAGTGACGAGCCCTACTATGAGTGGTTTAGCGACGGAACGCTGAACGCATCGTACAATTGTATTGATCGACATATTGAGACCGGTAGAAAAAATCAAACCGCAATCAAATGGGAGGGCGAGCACGGTTCAACTCGAAGCTATACATATCAAGAGCTATATCGTGAGGTGAACGAGTTCGCGGCTGGCCTTCGTAGTCTTGGTGTTGAGGCTGACGATGTTGTGACGCTCTATATGCCAATGATTCCTGAGCTGCCCATTGCTATGTTGGCCTGTGCGCGGATTGGTGCGCCACACTCGGTTGTGTTTGCTGGCTTCTCTGCGAAAGCACTTGCGACGCGCATGAATGCAGCCGGGTCGGCGCATCTAATTACCGCAGACGGATATTATCGCCGCGGCGAGCCGCTTGATCATTTCGGGAAAGCACAAGATGGGCTTGCAGATGTCGAACACACAGTTGAGGCGACAGTCGTCGTCGATCGACTCGAGACTAACTCTTTCGGTCACGATCTCGACGACAACCAACATGACTGGGACACGATTATAAATACCCACCAAGGAGCGCGAGTCGACCCAGTCTCACGAAACGCTGAAGATATGTTGTTCTTGATGTACACATCTGGAACAACAGGAAAGCCCAAGGGTGTCAAACATACGACTGGCGGCTATTTGGCTTACACCGCGTGGACCTCACACGCTGTGTTAGATCTCGAGCCAGGTGATACGTACTGGTGCTCTGCGGATATCGGCTGGATTACCGGACACTCATATATCGTCTATGGACCGCTTGCAGTTGGAACGACGACAGTAATGTATGAGGGGGCACCGGATTACCCTGAACGTGACCGTCTTTGGGAACTCGTTGAAAAGTACGCTGTCGATGTCTTTTACACAGCCCCGACAGCTGTTCGGGCATTCATGAAATGGGGGAAATCACACCCTGGCTCTCACGACCTCTCAAGCTTACGACTTCTTGGGACTGTCGGAGAGCCGATCAATCCTCGCGCATGGAAATGGTACTACACGAATATTGGTAATGAATCCTGTCCAATCGTCGATACATGGTGGCAGACTGAAACGGGTGGGATGATGATATCGACGCTGCCGGGTATTGGTGAAATGAAGCCTGGTTCGGCTGGGCCACCGCTCCCCGGAGTTGATGCGTCAGTGATCGATACAGATGGAGAGCAAATCAGTCCTGGACAGGCCGGATACCTAACCGTTGAGAAGCCATGGCCAGGAATGTTACGAACTCTGTACCAGAACGATGAACGGTTTATTGACGAGTACTGGCGCGAGTACTCTGACCCAGACGCAGGTGATTGGACGTACTTCCCAGAGGACGGTGCAAAGCTGGATGAAGATGGATATATCACAATCTTGGGGCGCGTTGACGATGTAATTAACGTATCCGGTCACCGACTTGGGACGATGGAGATTGAATCTGCAATTGTGAGTACTCAAGGTGTCGCTGAGGCCGCAGTCGTTGGCGGCAATCATGAGATCAAGGGAGAAGCTGTTTATGCTTACGTTATTACCGAAGACGGATACAATGGCGATGCGGAACTCAGAGAGTCAATCATTGAGGGTGTCGAAGATGCAATCGGACCAATTGCACGGCCAGAGCAGGTAAGATTCACCGAAGAACTGCCAAAGACACGGTCAGGAAAGATTATGCGACGCCTGCTTGAGGAGATTGCAAATGGCGAGGAAATAGGAGATACAACAACGCTTCGGAATCCAGAGATTGTCGACGAGATCGAAGCAAAGGTTAGTAGCGATTAATCACTGATCGTTGGATCATTTGTCGACGGCGTATCGGTGTCTGCGCTCTGTTCGATATTTGTGCTCACTGTGTGACTCGAATTTGGTGGTGAGCCAAGGATAGGTGCCACAGTCAGCACCGCAGGAAGGATCGTAAACGCTGTCAAGAGCGAAAATGAAATCGCAAGGACTGTCGTTCGTCCGAAGTTGGCAAGGACTGGGAACCGTGATATCATTAGCACGCCAAACCCAAATATCGTGGTAAAGCTTGATCCAATAATTGGACGCGATAGTTTTGCAACAGCAGTTGCAGCGGCATCACGCTGGCTTTGACCCTGTGTTTCAACTTCATACTCGAACCGCTCAAAGAGATGGATCCCATAGTCGACGCCAATACCCAGGGTTAGCGATGACATCGTTATCGTCAATGGATTCCACGGAATCCCGAAGACGTACATTGCCCCTGTCACGAGCACGGCAGCACTCGCGGCGACGCTCAACACAAGTGCAACAGCGATCCGTATCGAGAGAAATGCAAATGCGAGGAAAGACAATCCAAGTCCAAACGAGAGAAGTGTCATCGGTGTTAGACCAGCGGTCACATTTTCGATGACGTTCCGATTCAAAACCGGCTTGCCTGTAATGTGGATATCCTCAGCAGTCGTCAATGAGAGTGCTGCATTGCTCTCAAAGGCGGTGATAAGTGACCGAACACTTTCGCCCTCAATATCGTCAACATAGAATGACAGCACCATGGTCGAGGGGGTCTCATCTGGGTCTCGAACACTGGCCATCCCGCTGGTGTCAGACAGACGATCAAGCGTCTGTGTCAGTCTTGACTGCGTCGACGGAATTGGTCCTTTTGTTGCCATCTGAACGCTTGTTACGGGTGATTGGACCGCATTCACCTGCTCATTCGCAATCATCAGCCGTTGGTATGTGGCAACATCACGGAACGTCTCTGGCGTGTACGCTCGGTCTGTCTCGATCATGACATACACGACTTTCGGACTCTCGACGGTCTCGGAGAGCTCTTCGATGTCATTCTTTTCATCAAGATCTTGCGGCCAGAAATCCATCATTTCCTGCTTTGGTTCGACCTGTGGATACGCATAGACTCCACCAGAAACGAGTAATATCGCGATTCCAAGTGTGATAACTGGACGTCCACCGGTAATGTTTGAGGTAAACTGGTGTAGTGCCACTTGAAGCCAGTCATCACTTGAGTCGCTGGTTGTGTCGGCCGTTCCATGTCCATCACGATCAAACCGAACGAGCAACGCTGGGAGCATTGTGACCGCGAGAATCATTGCTGCGAGCACAGCAACAGCACTCGTCACACCAAATTGCCTGACTGGTGGGACCGCTGAGACAAGAAGTGACCCTAATCCAACCACAGTCGTCCCCATCGCAATCAATAATGCTCGGCCGGTCGTCCGTGTCGCGGTCCCAATCGCGTCAACTGAGTTGTGACCGGCTTGTCGCTCTTCAACATATCGCGAATGAATTTGGAGACTATAGTCAATCCCCAGCCCAAGCGCAATCGGCATCACACCGAGCATAATAGCATTGAAGTCATATCCCAACACGCCCATTGCCCCCATCATATACACTAATGCGGTCATCGCTGTTCCGAGTGGAAGAATAACATGCCATCCCCTCTCAACAGTCTCACGCATCACGAGGTAGACGACGACGAAAATAAGCGTGAATGCACCTCCAAAGAGCGCAATCATCTCTGGAAGCATCAACCCGAAAGCAGCATTCTCGAAGACGGGCTGTCCTGTGATCGTCGTTGACATACTCGGCGGGGTCGCTGCAAATGCCGTCTCTGACTTCACCGATGAGTATACCACATCAGCGCCACGCTCCGGTAAAAACGCCCCGCGGTCATACCGGTCCACATCGCCATAACTCGCGAGAATGATTGTTGTTCCTGCTTCCGGTGTGAGTCGGGTGACCATCTCGTTCGCTGCTGGTCCACGTTGTTCGACCCGTTCAACGGCAGCGCGAACACCTGCTTCTGTCTCAGGTATTTCACCGCCAGCACCCTGCTTGACAATATCTGCGAGTGAGGTAACACTCTGAATTGAGTCTACATTTGCCCCATATCGCTGATCGAGTCTGTCAATCGCCCTAATTGTCTCAGGATCATACAACTGGTCTGACTCAATGAGCACAAAGATATTGTTTCCTGTATTATATGTATCCTTGAGTGACTCCCAGTTGTCTGCGGTTTGAGAGTCGTCATTGATATACAGGGTCATGCCCATACTCATCTGCACGCCGCTGAGGCCAACACCGAGTGATATGAGCGCAGTGACAACGACAATAGCGAATACCTGTCGCTGGTTAGTGGCAGCATACTGGCCTGTCATCTCGAGTCCATCACGGACTCGTTCGCCAAAACGCGTTGTCATCGTGATTACCGAAACCGTGATAACGGGTTCGTTTGATATACGATACCAGCAGCAAGTGCAATCGGAATAACCACGCCTGCGATGATCACGCCCGGAACTGGGAGCCCTCCACTACCGGGTTTAATGGTGAGTGGTGCAGACTCAATGTTACTTACGACTGTTTCATCGAACGTGTTATCATACTTAATACTAGCATCAAGTGAGTATGTTTTCGCTGCAGCAGATCCATCTGCACTGATTGTGTATGCGAGAGTTGTTGTTTCACCAGGTTCAAGCGTCCCAATGTATGCCGTGTCGTCATCGGTCTCAAACGGCGAGTTGGCGTTGATGCGGACAACGGCGTCTTGAAACTCCCCCTCACCGGTATTTTCGATGGTGAACTGTACGGTATCTGTTTGTCCTGCGGTCAGTGTTGGGGTACCCATGACTGCGAAGGACCTCTCAGGACTAACAGGTACATCGACTGAAAGTGGATCACTCTTTACAGCATTTCCATATGTATCATCGTGAACAACGGTGAGTGTCAATGGATACTCTTGAGCAATCGCACGATTTGAGATTTCAAGCTTGAATTCCGCAGTTGCTGACTCACCAGGATTGAGCGTCCCGAGGCTCGCGCTTGTTGACACAAGCGTAAATGGCTCAGTCGGACTCAGTTTGACTCGTGCGTTTGGTGCTGTCCGTTCACCTGTGTTTGTGACTGTGACAGCTACAGACCCGATCGAATCAACGTACATCGCTACTGCTTCAGTTGAGAGCTCATACTGAGGCCCATTTGAAACCGTTACATTGCCGGTTCGGAGTAATGACTGCTCGGGATTTCGATTGTCATCTTCATAGCTTAGCTGAAAATTCACGCCGTACGTTCCAGCAGCATCAACATTTTTTACACCAACCTGGAATGCTGCTGTCGCTGTCTCACCGGGTTCCAACTGACCGACAGACACAGAGTTACTCCTTGGAACGAAGTACTCTGAAGATTGCATGACTAACTCTGCGTTGTGTGCAACCTCGCTGCCTGTATTCGTGACTGTCGCCGTCATCGTTCCATCAGCGTTTTTATATAAGTCTTCAGCTTGAACAGTATCTACCGTGAGCCGCACAGACTCTTCAACTCGGATATTTAGATGCTTTGTGACTGTTTCTTCATCACGGTTGATGTAGTAATCGCCAGTGTCAACATTGATCCCTTGAATGTAAGAATACTGTAGTTTCACAGGAACTTGGTACACACCAGGCTCAGCATCTGATGCTACTTCGACAGTGAGAGAAGTTTGCTTACCGTTTCCTGCTGTTATCGTTCCAATACTTTGTGCTCCGGTTTTGATCTCGAATGGCGTTCCATCATCAGTAAATTTTGCTGACACCCCACTTGCTGCCCCAAGCGTGATACGGTGTGTCTCAACGACGGTGGCGATACCTCCCAATCGTCGATCCATGTTAGTATTCCCGTCATGACGATTCTGTATCATCACTGAAAATGTGTGAGTGTCACCAGCTGAGACGACATTCTGCTGCTGAATCGTCGGTGTAAGCTCTGGTTGAGAGAAGTCAGTATACTGCTCGGCCGCAACGCCGCTGGTCCCTACCGCGACTGTTGCTCCCACAATCATAACCGTGAGCAAGATTGTTCGGATAACCGTGTGCTCTTTGTCTTGCATTATATGTACAATACTTACAATTCTATACGGATATAATCACCGGTCCAAACACACTCGTCAGCGCACTTACGTCCTAAACCGTCTACTTACGACACATAAAATACATCCTCTAACACGGGCTATACATACAAAATCACGGAGATATCATCTCTTTGTACACCCTCAAACGATTCTTATCTAATATCCTCAAGCCAGGCCGTTCCCGAGGTCGGTCCTCGGTCGATTGAGTTGGGAATCGAAGGCTCGTATACTTCAATCACTAACGCTGCCACGAAGTCGATATCCGCCACAAAGGCCTCAAGCTTCCTGATTGCTTTGCGACGGCGCGGTCGGCTTCTACAGGCGGAGCAGGCCGAGTGCCTCGCGGCTTTGATGTGACCCCGAGGGTGAAGGCCGTACGCTCCGCTCAACGTGTTCCATTCGCTCGATATACTGCTCAATCGTGTCTATCGAAACATCGCCTGCGGTCCCAACGCCGCACGATTCCTCCCAAAATCCGCCACCCTACAGAGATTTCTTCAAGAGCGGTTCGTGCTGTTCCCACATCTCCCGTGGCCTAATGCTGTTGACCGTTCGCACAATCGCGCTCGGTGGGTGTCGTTCGAGAATCGGAGATTCTCGTGATGACGAAAGATCTTTGCCGGAATCAAGTTTGAGCGTCATCGGTACTTTCCGATGCGGAAGCGCGCACGCGGGGGGGAAAAGAGCATCTACGACACAAGCTGAGCCGTCGTGGAGCCATCAGTTTGAGGAGCCATGTATCGCCTGTGAAGACCTCGCGCGACAGCATCAACTACGGCACGCGGATGAACCGACGCTTGCACCACCTCCCGTTCCGTGACCTCCAATACTGCACGTCGTACAAGGCGTCGTTCGAGGGCATCCCGACTGTCTGGATTGACCCTGCGTACACGAGTCAACGATGTCCGATCTGGGGCACGCCGAGCGAACCGCAACAAGAAGCGGTTCAAATGTCGTGACTGCGGGCATCAAGACCGTGGTGCAGGCGTCAACGTTGCCGTGAAACGCATCGAGACCTATCAGGATTGGAATGTGGCTGCTCTCGTTGTTCGGAAGGTGCGACGTTCACAGGAGCTGTTTTGCAAGCCCGCTCACGGTGTGAGTTTGAGACGGCAGGCATCGCCGTGGACGCCCCAACTGTGACCCACGACGCCGTTCGAGGTTATCAGACCGATGGTATCGTGGGAGTGTCCGACTAAACCATGGGAAGCCTCGGGGTCGGACCGAAGAGTGTGTCTTCCGCGATAACGAGATGCGGAGCGTCTCGAACCACTTGACCCCGAGGCGGTTCACTGCGGTTTCCACTGAATGTCCAAGCACTGAATCAATTGAACTGCCAATTGTCCGTGCACACGACTCGGGTTGTTTGTGAATTCAATAATTGAATTCATCGCGACGAAACTTCGGGGCTTCTCCGTGTGGTTGTATAGCATATACAGAATATGATTGTTAGGCGCAGAGTCAACTGCCTCGGGGTCAAGCCCCGAGGTATCCGCCTTGATTCTTGATGAATCCGACAATACCTACTGATCACCGTTTGGTAGTGGTCTTGAGTTCCTGCCCTTCAGGTACCACGACAAACACGGTCGACCGAATGAGACGCTCAACGGCCGAACGCCCGCTGAGGGGATGCTCAATTAGGCAGTGTTTCCTGCCCAATTATCGGATTTGCAGGGCGAGAAAACCCACAAGTTTCATGATGGACTCGCCTGTGTTCGATTTCACTGTCCAGTGAAGATCCGCTGCTGTCGTCTCGGTGGATGTGGGGCGGAAACTCGGCAGTTGGATTGGATTGGATTGGATTGATTTGGTTTGGTTTGGTGTTTGCCACGGCTTCCAGCCGAAATCAAAAACCGAGCCGACTGCCCACGCCGAGATGAAACAATTAGGGAACTCCGAGTCCCTGCCGAATTGTTCGGCGGATCGGAGTCTCGCGTGGCACTGCCTGTCGTTGTCGGATCACAAATCTTCTCGACCACCCGAATCGACGGGAGTCACAGGCTCGGAAAGCCCACGACTTGACTCGTGGGAGGATGTCACATCACATATGTTATTTTTAGCTCGGAGTGGGCTCAGAACTGAATAGAGTGATTCTGAACGATCTTCGGAGGTGGTCTGATCGACAGTGATGAGATAATATCTGAGACGCCAACACAGTACACGTGAACGACAGACACACCAGCCTCATATTGTTAATCTGGCAAACACAAGAGTATCTCCAAGTGTATGAAAATCATATTGACTCTCTCTGGAAAAATAACAGATGGGAGTGTGCTACATTCAAACGAGGAGTAACAATCAGTTGATATGATCAGTCAGCCGCCGTCTTGATAGGTTGAATGGGTTCCCGAAGAAGAAACCGGACTCATGGTTGCAAACTGAAGACTTCTAACGCTGAAGGATCCTCTGACTCCAGTCGGAAGAAAATGTCAAATTGCAAGCGTGTACAGTCGTTTCCGTGCATCAGTGAACGAAATCTGTGTCTCAATCGCATCCGCGTCTTCAAGTCGAGAAAGTGCATACCTAACTGTTCGAGGAGGAAGTAGCGTTTCTTCAGCGAGTTGACTCTGAGTGAGTGTATCATTATATTGCAAAACTTTGGCGACCAATTTTGCGCTTGGGGGCATCTCGCGAACTTGATCCCATGAATCCTCCGACGACTCTTCACTATCGAGTGCCTCTGTGGTACTC